>Ga0307497_10000296_pt1 | contig 11234 bp, 10 predicted proteins | sample 10_S_MG_FD_201366 | JGI IMG/M metagenome (GOLD analysis project Ga0307497, IMG submission 201366) | Soil microbial communities from Populus trichocarpa stands in riparian zone in the Pacific Northwest, United States - 10_S | ecosystem: Environmental > Terrestrial > Soil > Riparian zone > Trees...
CGTCGGTGGAGCCGAGCGCCTCGCTCTTCACGAGCAGGCCGTAGAGGATCATGGAGAGCGCGAGGCTGAGCAGCCCGAAGAAGATGCCGCGGTAGCGCGCGAGCAGGAAACCGAGCACGAACGCCGCCGCGGCGGCCACCGCGCCGCCGACCAGCATCTCGACGAAGATGTCCGAGATGCCGAAGAAGCGGCCGAGGGCGCCGGCGGAGTAGGCGCCGAGGCAGTAGAAGAGCGCCTGGCCGAAGGAAACGAGCCCCGCGCGCAGCAGGAGCAGCAGGCCCAGCACCACGAGCCCTCGCGCGAAGGCGACGGTCATGATGAACATCGCCCACTGAGGAAGCCACGGTCCTGAAACGACCAAAACGGCAAACAGAATCAGAAGCAGAGCGACCGTCCGATCCCGCTTCATATCTTTCTCGGCTCGGCGAGGCTGAAGAGGCCGCGCGGGCGCACCGCAAGCACCGCCGCCATGACGAAGTAGATGACGAACAGCTCGACCTGCGGCATGTAGTGGACCGAGAGCGAGCGCACCATGCCCACCATCACCGCGCCCACCGCGGCTCCCGGCAGGCTGCCGAGGCCGCCGATCACCACCACCGCGAACGAAAGCACGATCACCTCGACGCCGAGGCCGGGCACGACCGACACGGTGGGGGCGGTGAACGCTCCGGCAAGCGCGGCGAGCAGCGATCCGAGCGTGAAGGTGGCGAGGTAGTACCGGCCGACGTTGACGCCCATGGCGCGACTCACTTCCGGATCGTGGATCACGGCCAGCAGGAGCTTGCCGGCGCGCGTGCTATGCAGGAGCCACGCCAGCCCCAGGCCGAAGAACAGCGCCACGGCCACCAGGATGAGGTTGTAGGTGGGATACGCCATGCCCGCCACCTGGAAGCTGCCGAGGAGCGCGTACGGCTCGGCGATGAAATACGGATTCACGCCCCAGATCAGCTTCACCACGTCTTCCAGGATGAGGAAGAGCGCGTAGGTGACGAGCAGGATCACGACCTCGTCGCGCGCGTAGAGCGGCCGCAGGATCGCGCGCTCGATCAGGATCGCGAAGGGCGCGGCCACGAGGATTGCGGCGATCACCAGCACCGCGTAGGACAGCATCGGCGGATAGCCGCGCGCGAGCCAGGCCGCGGTCACCGAGGCCGCGGCGTAGGCGCCGATCGCGTAAAAGCTGCCGTGGGTGACGTTCACGATCTTCATCACCCCGTAGATCAGCGTGAGGCCCAGCGCGGCGATGAACAGCCACGCCGAGTAGATCGCGCCGTCTACCGCGACGGAAAGGAGCTGGCTCAGTTCTGCTTAAAGCCGTTCTTGATCCAGTCGGCCGACTTCACGCCCTCGGGCGGGTTCACTTTTTCCGCGGGATAGCGCTTGACGTTGACGAGGGTGAGCTTGCCGTTGACCAGCCTGGTCGTGCCGTACGCCGTCTCCATGATCGCCTGGTGGCCCTTGCCGATCGCCATGCGCACCGTGCCGCCGGGTCCCTCGAAGGTCATGTTTTCGAGCGCGGCGCCCACCTGCTCGTTGCTCGGACGTTTGCCACCCGCCTGCGCCTTCTCCCAAGCGAGCTTCACCCCGAGGATCGCCTGCGCCATCTGGTAGGAGGCGTAGTTTGGCGGCGCGCTGAAGCGTTTCTCGAAGCCCGACGAGAACCACTTGTTGTAGGCGTTGTCCGGCGCGTACGGTCCGAAAGGCCCGCGCGCTCCGAGCACCGTGCCGTCGGGAATCTGCGCGCCCAGCTTGTGCATGGCGGTTTCGCCCGTGGTGAGAATGGTCAGGCTGCTCTTCATGAGCCCGCGCGGCCCGCCTTGCAGGATCAGCGCCTCGAGGTCGCCGTCCCAGAAGCTCGAGTGGATGACGTCGGCCTTCGCGCCGAGCAGCGCCGAGATCTCGGCGTTGTACTGGCCGGCGAAGAGCTTCGGCATCTGCGAGGTCTTCACCTCGAGGTTCGGCACCAGCACCTTCATCGCCAGCTCGAAGTCGCCCCACGAGTCCTGGCCCCAGGCGTAGTTCTGGTTGAGGCCGGCGATCGACTTGATGTTGGCCCGGGCGTCCTTCACGTAGAGCGCCGCGCCGACGCTGTCCATGGTGGCCGTGGGCGAGGTGCGGAACACGTATTTGTAGGAGCCGTCCTCGAAGATGCGCGGCGTGCCGCAGTCGAAGAAGTTGGTGAACTTCTTCAGCTCCTCGGCCACCGGCGCGATCGCGAGACAGTTGCCGCTCGAGATGTAGCCGATCACGAGATCGACGTTGTGGCGTTGCACCAGGTTGCGGAACTCGGTGACCTGCGTCGTGGTGCTGCCCGCCTCGTCGACCACCACGGTCTCGATCGTCGCGCCGCCGAAGCCCTTCTTGTCGTAGGGCGCCGGGCCCCTGCCCGCGTTCAGCTCGTCGATCACGAAGTCGGCGGCGTTCTTTGCCGGCACGCCGAACGGCGCCGCCGCCGGTCCCGAGATGAACGCCACGATGCCGATCTTGACGTTCTGCGCCGCGACGCTCGTCGCCGCCGTTGCCGCCACCGCCGCGGTCAAAGCGACCGCCAGCCTGTTCACGAAGCTCATGATGTCTCTCTCCTCCTTTGGATCGAATATATTAACCGAAGGCTTTTCCGGAGAGACTCATGACCGCAGCCCTATTGTTTACCAACGCGCAAGTGTTCGATGGCACCGGCCGGCCACCGTTCTCCGGCGAGGTCCTCGTCCGGGGGAACCGCATCGAGGCCGTGGGCGAAGCGAACGCCCGCCTCGAGCGCCAGCGCGCCGAAGTCATCGATTGCGGCGGCGCCACACTGATGCCCGGCCTGGTCGAAGCGCACGCGCATCTCTCGTGGCCTTCGTCGGTCGGCCGCATCATCGACGCCATGGTCCTGCCGCCCGAGGAGCACCTCCTGGTCACGGCGAGGAACGCGAGAGTGACGCTGGACGCCGGTTTCACCAGCGCCTATTCGGCCGGGTCGCTCGGGCCGCGTTTCGAGATCGCGCTGCGCGAGGAGATCAACGGCGGCTGGATTCCCGGACCGAGGCTGCGCGCCTCGTCGCTCGAGCGGCTACCCGACGGCGCGCTCGGCCTGAAGGCCGAGGAAGGCGCGCAGCATCCGCGCGGCCCCGCCACGATGCGCGCCTACGTGCGCGAGATGGCGAAAGCGGGCGTCGACTCGATCAAGTTCCTGCTCTCGAGCGACGAGGCGTTCACGCCGGGCGGCTCGCAGAAGATCACCTATACCGAAGAAGAGGTCGCCGCGATCGGCGACGAGGCTCGCGCGTGCGGTCTCTTCCTCGCGTGCCACGCGCAAGCCGCCCAGGCGGTGAAGCTCGGTGCGAAGCACGGCTTTCGCATCCTGTACCACTGCAGCCACGCCGACGAAGAGGCGCTCGACCTGCTGGAAGAGAAGAAGCACGAGCTCTTCGTCGCGCCCGCGATCGGGCTCATGTACGCTCGGACCTACGAAGCGGCGGACTTCGGCATTACCCGCGCGGTGGCTGAAAAACTCGGCGCGCCTTTCACGCTCGAGCGCATGCAGACGCTCTACCCGAAGATGCGCAAGCGCGGCATCCGCGTCCTGCCCGGCGGGGACTACGGCTTCCCTTACAACCCGATCGGGCGGAACGCGCGCGATCTGCAGTGGTTCGTCGAGCTCCTGGGCTACAGCGCGACCGAAGCGCTGGTCGCCGCGACGAAGCTGGGCGGCGAGCTCATGGGACGCGGCGAGCCGCTCGGGCAGCTCAAGCCCGGCTATCTCGCCGACCTTCTCCTCGTGGACGGGGACCCGACGCGCGACGTGCGCGTGCTGCAGGACCACGCGAAGCTCGCGATGATCATGAAGGATGGCAAGTTCCACAAACGCTCGCCTCACGTGCGCGCAGAGGCGCCGCAGGGCTTTGCCTTGAACGAAATCCAGTAAAAGAAAGGAATCATGCAAAACCCTGGTGACGTGCGCCGGGCCATTCGCGCCGGCCGCCACCGCAGGAACACCGCCGGGCTTGCCCGCGGGTACGTGCAGGGCAACGTCTGCATCCTGCCTCGGGAATACGCCGTGGAGTTCCGCGCCTTCTGCGAAGCGAACCCGAAGCCCTGCCCACTGCTCGCCGTCTCGGCGCCGGGCGATCCGCGCCTGCCCGAGCTCGGCGAGGACCTGGATATCCGGACCGATGTTCCCGCCTACCGGATTTTCCGGAACGGAAAGCAGGAAGGCGATGTCACGGATCTGCGCGACCTCTGGCGCGACGATCTAGTCGCGTTCGTGCTGGGCTGCTCCTTCTCCTTCGAGGAAGCGCTGATGGAGGCGGGGCTGCGGCTGCGCTACGTCGAGCAGGGCACCAATGTGCCGATGTACCGCACCAGCCTCGACACGGTCCCGGCGGGCCGCTTCCGCGGCAAGCTCGTCGTCTCGATGCGTCCGTTCAAGCCCGCCGATGCGATCCGCGCGATCGAGATTACCTCGCGCTATCCACGCGTGCATGGCGCGCCCATCCACGTGGGTTTTCCGGAAATGATCGGAATAGAAAATCTGGATCAGCCCTGGGCCGGAGACCCGACCGAGGTGCGCGCCGACGAGCTGCCGCTCTTCTGGGCTTGCGGTATCACGCCGCAGTCGGTGGTGCTCGAGGCGCGGCCGTCGCTCTGTATCACGCATTCTCCGGGTCACATGCTGGTCACCGACCTGAAGAACGCGAGTCTCGCCGCGGCCTAGCCTCGTAGCGGCGGATCGGTGTGCCGGCGGCCGCCGGCCAACGGCGGGCTCGGGCTACGGCGACGCTCTCGGCGCCGGTTTGCTTCGACGATCAGCTCGGCCCCGCCAGCGCAGAGCAGCCATGCAAACAGAGCCGCTCCCTGGGCGGCAATGCCCTGCCACTGCGTGAAAAGCCATAGCCCGACGGCTAGCACTACGGCGCGGACGATCCAGCTCATCGGCGGAGCCTAGCACCCCGCGCTCATCTCGCCCATAGCCGCTGCGACGCGATCCGCGCGCCCTCGCCGAGCGCCTTGAGCTTCGCCCAGGCGACGGCTTCGGGAATCTCGGTGTTGCCCGCGGTCGAGGCGAAGCCGCAATCGTTGCCGAACATTACGTTCTCGCGTCCGGCCGCCCTGGCCCAGCGCTCGATGCGGTCGGCGACGCCCTCCGGATGCTCGATCGTCACGTTCGAATGCGTGACCGCGCCCGGGATGAGCATCTTGCCTTCGGGCAGCTTGAGCTTCTGCGCGACGCGCCACTCGTGGTCGTGGCGCGGGTTGGCCGCCTCGAACGAGTACGCCCCGACCCGGATCGTGAGGATGAGGTCGAGCACCTGCTCGAGCTGCAGGTCCGAGAGCCGCGGCCCGAAGTTCACGCCGTAGCAGGTGTGGTAGCGGATGCGCTCTTCCGGCAGGCCGCGCAGCGCGTAGTTCAGATGCTCGATGCGCCTTTGCATCCACGCGCGGTACTGCGCCAGGTCCATGTCTTTGCGCGAATCCCACGAGCTCACCATCCTCGGATCATCGATCTGCAGGTAGAGGCCCGCGTCGAGGATCGCCTTGTATTCCTCGCGCATCGCTTCGCCGTGGGCCTCGAAGTACTCGGCCTCCGACCTGTAGTGCTCGTTCGCGTCGCTCGGGATGGGGCTCGCCGACGGCATGAACCCCTCTTCGGCTCCGGCCTCGGACATGGCTTCCCTCAGGTTGGCGAGGTCGCGCTGCAGGAATTTCTGTCCGACGTAGTTGATCGGCGCCACGCACACCCGCGGCGCGACCCGCACGGTGTTGGCGAACGGGCTGTGCTCCTGCACGTTTCGGTAGTACTCGGGAAAGAGGGTCGCGTCGCGGCCGTTCGGGTCGACCGGTCCCGGCGCGGGCATGCCGCCCTTCGGGATGCGCGGCTCGAAGCCGCCGATGCGCTCGGCGCGGTAGGCCATGAAGCTCGGCTTGCTGCACTCGCCGTCGCTCACGATATCGATGCACGCCTCGGCCTGCTTGCGCACGATCTCGCGCACGTTTCGCTCGAGCGCCTTCTCGTACGCCGCCTCGTCGACGCGTCCGCCCTCGAAGCGCGCATGCAGCGCCGCCAGCATGTCGGCGGGCCGCGGCAGGCTCCCGGTATGGGTGGTGCGAATGCGATCGGTGCTACGCTTCATCGTCGCTCCTCCTATGACGCGAATATTAATCGTCGTATTGCTGCTCGCCGTGTCTGGAGTGATCCACGGGCAAACCGGCTATCCGGACAAGCCCGTGAGGCTCGTGGTCGGCTTCACCGCGGGCGGACCCACCGACCTGCCGGCGCGGTTCATCGCCGATCGGCTCGGGACCGCTCTCGGCCAGCGCGTGATCGTAGAGAACCGCCCGGGCGCCGGCGGACAAATCGCCACGCAGGATGTCCTCTCCAAGCCGAGGGACGGCTACAACTTGCTCCTTTGCACGCATTTCGAGTCCATCAACGCGGCGGTCTACAGGAACGTCGCCTACAAGCTTTCCGACCTCGCGCCGATCACCCAGATCTCGCGTTACTACTACGCGGTCGCGCTGAGCAACGAGGTGCCGGCGCAGGATCTAGAAGGGTTCATCGCCCATGCGCGCGCCAACCCCGGCAAGCTGAACTACGGCACCATCGGCCGCGGCTCGGCGCAGGAGGTGCTTGCGCTCGAGCTGGCGAAGGCAGCCGGCCTGCGCCTGACCGGCATTCCGTACAAGGGCGGCGCAGACGCGCTGAACGACCTCATCGCCGGTCGGGTGCACCTCTACGTTTCGCCCACCCTCACGGTGCTGCCGCAGTACAAGGCAGGCCGGCTGCGCGTCCTCGCCGTCACGAGCGCCGAGCGCCTGGCCGCGGCGCCCGGAATACCGACGCTCACCGAAAAGGGGCTCGCCTTCGTGCGCTTCGGCTGGCTCGGCATCTGCGGCGGCGCCGGCACCCCGCAGCCGGTGATTGCGCTCCTCAACCAGCAGGTGGGCGCGATCGTCAAATCGGCCGAGTACCGCGACCTGATCGAGAAGGCGGGCTCGGTCGCGCTCTCCTCCTCGCCCGAGGAGCTCGCGCAAATCCTGCATGAAACCTACGAGCAGACCGCCCGCATCGCCCGCGAATTCGGCCTTCAGGTCGATTGAAAACCGCCCCGGCTAGTCGAGGGGCTTCACCGCACGTCTTTCTCCGGTTGTTACCTACTTTTTACTGTCTTCAGCAACCACCGCTCCGCGGCGGCGACAGTCTCGAAGAGATGCACGTTCACGCCGCGGTTGACCGCGACGGTCTCGGCGAAATACGCCATCGACCGATCGTCGCGCTGGAAGGGCACGTAGGCGATCTTGCGCAGCTTGCTGCCGTCGGCCACCCGCTGCGAGATGACTTCGTAGACATTGGTCGTGTTCAGGTCCGGGCCGTGCAGCTGCATGTCGAGCAACAGCGATGAGCGTCCGGTTCTCACGCAGGCCGCGTAGGCTTCCTCGAGGAACCTGAGCGCGTTCGTCGGCGTGAGCTCGCCGTCGGCGCGCGCGTACACGTAGGTCGGCCGTTCTTCGATCGTAAGCTGGTATGACACGAGCAGTCCCCCTGCGTCCGGCTAGCCTACCCCTAGCCGGACCGGAAACGGTTCTAACTCCGGGCGCCGGCCGGTTTCAGCTCCTTGAACACCGCCGGCGCCGCACTTATTTCCCTAGCCTGGAATCTCGGGGTCGACGAGCCTCGCCAGCGCGTCGAGCGACTCCTGCCAGCCGAGGTAGCAAGCCTCGGCCGGGATCACCTCCGGAACGCCCTCTTGCACGACGTTGAGCTCGGTGCCGCAGGAAACCGCTTTCAGGCTCACCGTGACCGTCATCTCCCCCGGCAGGTTGGGGTCGTCGAACTTGTCCGTGTAGCGCAGGCGCTCGTTCGGCTTGAGCTCGAGGTAGCGGCCGCCGAAAGAGTGGCTCGCGCCCGTGCCGAAGTTCGTGAACGACATCCTGTGCGTGCCGCCGACCCGGGCGTCGAGCTCGTGGACCTTCCCGGTAAAGCCGTTCGGCGGCAGCCACTTCGCCATGGCGGCGGGGTCGAGGAAGGCGCGATAGACGCGCTCGGGCGTGCCGCGCAGCACGCGATGAAGCCGGATGGTGCTTCCTGGCATGGTGCTTCTCCTTTGAGGTTACCTACCCTATAGTCGAACGGCGTCGATCCGAATCGACACAGGAGGTCTCCGGCCATGAAAGCATATTTCGCGCTCCTCACCGCATCCCTTTCATGCAGCGCAGCCGCGGGCACGCTCGGCGGCCCGCTCACGCTCGAAGACGAGGGCAGCTTCTTCGTCAACGGCAAGGTCGTGACCTCGCAGCACCCCGGGGCATCGCTCGTTACCGGGCCGGCCGCGCCCGGACGCATCACCGTGAACCAGATGTACGTGCATTACCGCATCCCGGCATCGAGGAAGGGCCCCGCGCTGGTGCTGGTGCACGGCTCGAATCATTCCGGCGTGACCTACGAGACCACGCCCGACGGCCGCGAGGGGTGGGCAACCTATTTCCTGCGCAAGGGCTTCCCGGTCTACGTGGTGGACCATTCCGGGCGCGGGCGCTCCGGTTTCGATCCTACGCCGGTCAACCTGGTTCGCGAGCAGCCCGGCGCCAATCCGGCGTCGCTGCCCACTCTTTTCCTAGCCACGCAGGAGCGCGCGTGGCTCAACTTCCGGCTCGGACCGTCGTACGGCGTCCCGTTCCCCGGCCTGCAGTTCCCGCTCGAGGCGCTGGAGCAATACACGGCGCAGCTCGTGCCGAACGCCGAGACCACGCTCGCCGGCGTCGGCGCCAACACCGTCGACGGGCTCGTCGCGCTGCTCGACAAGATCGGCCCGGCGGTGGTGATGGTGCATTCGCAGTCCGGCGTCTATGGGCTTGACGTGGTACGCAAGCGCGCGAACCTTGTGCGAGCGCTCGTGAGCGTGGAGGGCGGATGCGACACCTTCCAGCCCGCCGACGCGGCCCGCTTCAAGTCCGTGCCGATGCTCTCGCTCTGGGGCGACAACAGCGTCGGCGCCAAGGAGACCGTGAACGGCGACAAGCGGCGCGATACCTGTCTCGCGGCGGTGAATGCGATCAAGGCCGCCGGCGGCCGCGCCGCGCTCCTACTTCTCCCCGATGCCGGCGTCAAGGGGAACAGCCACATGATGATGATGGACAAGAACAACCTTCAGGTCGCCGACCACCTGCTCAAGTGGCTCGGCGGCAACCTCGGAGCCCCGTAGAAGCGAGCGCCGAGCCACAACCGTTTGTGGGTTCCAAACGATATCAGCGAAACACGAACTCGAAGATCATCTTGAGCACCCATCGATCCGACGCGTCGGTGAATCCGCGGCCGATGCCGAGGTTGAAGTCCGATTTTCCGATCCTGCCGTCCCAAGCCACGTACAGGACGCGGCTCTCGTCGCCGCCGTAGTACTCCAAGCCAAAGGAATTCCAGCCGAACGCCTGATACGCGAGCTTCGCCGCGGGCTGGAAAGTGGTCGCGCGCGAGCTTCCGGAAAGCTGCTTGTCCAAGCCCGGATTCGCGACGAAGTGCCAGCGGCCGGCGCGGTATCCCAGGATCGGAATGAGCTCCCCGCTCCAGAACGACTCCTCGCCGGAGCGCTCGTTCCGCGCAAGCTCGACGTTGAAGCCCCAATAGAATCCCTCGTCTTCGTCGTGCGGCGCTACGTACTGGAGCTCGGCCCGGTACCCGTCCACGCCGCCCGAGCCCTGGTCGATGGCGAGCGGGAGCTGAAAGCTGAGCTCCCAATTGCGCCGGATGCCGTAGGAGTATTCCGGCATGATCTGCAGCGGTGTGCTGCGATTGTCGACCTTCGGCCCGGCGCTGCTCGCCTGGTTGACATGGATCTCGAGCGTGTGCTCCCGATAGCGCGCCAGCTCGTCGGTGAACACCCTGATCTCGTTCGGCGCTGCAGCCACGAATGCCGGCGCCCCGCTCGAGCAGGCAACCATCGCCGCAATCAGAAGCTTGACCCGCATTTTCCGGCCGCAGGGTAGCAGAGGCGCGGCGGCGCTATGGACGCGCTGTGGATCCGGTGGCAAACTGAATTTCGAAAAACGACTTTCCCACCAACTTCTCTTGGCACGGCATGTCACAGCCGTCGGATGACGATCGGACCGTAGCCGCTCCGGCGATCCGGGGAGGAGCGGAGTCTGCGCTCGGCGAAAACGCGCTCTCCGCCGGGACACGCCTGCATGAGTTCGAGATCGTCGACCTGATCGGCGAGGGCGGCTTCGGCATCGTCTATCTCGCTCGCGATTGCGTGCTCGAGCGCAAGGTCGCCCTCAAGGAATACCTGCCGGCGTCGCTCGCGAGCCGCGGGCCGGGCGCGACCGTGGCGCCAACCTCCAGCCGGAGCGTCGAGACCTTCCAGATCGGCTTGCGCAGCTTCATGAACGAGGCCCGGATGCTCGCCCAGTTCGACCATCCGGCCCTGGTGAAGGTCTACCGATTCTGGGAAGCGAACGGCACCGCCTATATGGTGATGCCGTATTACCAGGGCATCACGCTGAAGGAAGCATTGCGCAGCGCCGGAGCGCCCACGGACGAGATTCGCCTCAAGCAGCTTCTCGCGCAGCTCCTCGACGCGTTGGAGGTGCTGCACCGCGCGCAAGCCCTGCATCGCGACATCGCGCCGGACAACATCCTGATCCTGCCGGACGGTAACCCGGTCCTGCTCGACTTCGGCGCCGCGCGCCGGGTGATCACCGACCGGTCGCAGGCGCTTACCGCGATCCTGAAACCCGGTTACGCGCCGATCGAGCAGTACGGCGAGTCGCCGTCGCTGAAGCAGGGACCCTGGACCGACCTCTATGCGCTCGCCGGCGTCATGCATTTCGCGATCACCGGCGCAGCGCCGACTGCCGCGGTCACGCGCACCATCACCGACCCTGTCGTGCCGCTCGACAAGGCCGCCTCTGGGCGCTACAGCCCGCAGTTCCTGCGCGCGCTGGATCGAGCCCTCGCGGTGAATCCGGCCGATCGGCCGCAGAGCGTCGACGCGTTTCGCACGCTGCTCGAGCTCGACCCGGTCCCGCGCTCGGTCACGCGCGCAGGGCCCCAGACCGCGCAGCGTCCCGCCGGTGGCAGGGACTGGCTGCGCCTGGGCGTCTATGCCGGCATCGGAGCAGTTCTGGTCGCGGCGATCGCTGCATTGGCGCTTCTCAAGCCGGGAACGCCTTCACCGCCGCCGGCGGTCGCGACGCCGATCGCGCTGCCTCCGACACCTCCGGCGCCGATCCCGCCCCCTGCACCGGAAAGCGGCCCT
>Ga0307497_10000297_pt1 | contig 11225 bp, 9 predicted proteins | sample 10_S_MG_FD_201366 | JGI IMG/M metagenome (GOLD analysis project Ga0307497, IMG submission 201366) | Soil microbial communities from Populus trichocarpa stands in riparian zone in the Pacific Northwest, United States - 10_S | ecosystem: Environmental > Terrestrial > Soil > Riparian zone > Trees...
TGCGTCCGCACTTCATCAAGGAGTTCCCCGGCAGCGAGACCAACATGCGCTGGGTGAAGAACGAGATCGCGGCCGGAAGGCCCTGGAGCAGCCAGCTCACGCGCTTCGAGCCGAACATCCTCGAACAGCAGCAGAAGCTGCTCGCCATCCAGAAGCGCATCGGCATTCCGCTCAAGGATCTGAAGGAGATCAACAAGCAGATGTCGACGGGCGAGGCCAAGGCCCGCCGCGCCAAGCGCGAAATGACCGAGGCGAACCTGCGGCTGGTGATCTCGATTGCCAAGAAATACACCAACCGCGGGCTGCAGTTCCTCGACCTCATCCAGGAAGGCAACATCGGCCTGATGAAGGCGGTCGACAAGTTCGAATACCGCCGCGGCTACAAGTTCTCGACCTACGCTACTTGGTGGATCCGCCAGGCGATCACGCGCTCGATCGCCGACCAGGCGCGCACCATCCGCATTCCGGTGCACATGATCGAGACCATCAACAAGATGAACCGGATCTCGCGCCAGATCCTACAGGAGACCGGCCAGGAGCCCGACCCGGCGACGCTCGCGCAGAAAATGGAGATGCCGGAGGACAAGATCCGCAAGATCCTCAAGATCTCCAAGGAACCGATCTCGATGGAAACGCCCATCGGCGACGACGACGATTCGCACCTGGGGGACTTCATAGAGGACCAGGCGACGCTGGCGCCCAACGACGCGGCGATGTATGCGTCCCTGCGCGAAGTTACCAAGGACGTGCTGGACTCGCTCACGCCGCGCGAGGCGAAGGTGCTGCGCATGCGCTTCGGCATCGAGATGAACACGGACCACACGCTCGAGGAAGTCGGCAAGCAGTTCGACGTCACGCGCGAGCGCATACGCCAGATCGAGGCGAAGGCGTTGAGAAAGCTACGCCATCCGTCGCGCTCGGAGAGGCTGAAGAGCTTCCTGGACAATTCGTGATCCGACGGGGCACGGGGCGCCGGACGGCTTCGCGGGCCTGTAGCTCAGCCGGTTAGAGCAGAGGACTCATAATCCTTTGGTCCCTGGTTCGAATCCAGGCGGGCCCACCAAAAAAACTGAGGGAGTATTTCGAGGAGGGAATGTTGAAGAGATTCTTGATATTCGCAGGTCTCGCGATGGCCGCGACGCTCGCGCGCGCCTCCACCATGGAGGAAGAGGTGCGCGCCGTGTTCGACAAGTACATTGCCACGCAGAACGCGCACGACCTGAAGGGAATGCGGAGCCTGCTCTCCGATTCGCCGGACATGCTCTGGATCAGCCGGGGCAAGCCGATCTGGGGACGTGACGCCGCGCTCAAGACTCTTGAAGAGCGCTACAAGGGCACGTGGAAGATCGAGGTCGACAAGAAAGAGCTCCGGGTCATCTCGGTGAGCCGCCGGGTCGCCCAGGTCTATGCGCCGACCCAGCTGAGCGCCGGCGAGCCCGGGGCGGAGCCGGCGAGAAACCGTCTGTATATCAACCTGGTGATGGTCAAGAAGCCGGAGGGCTGGCAGATCGTCAGCATCCTGCCTATTCTCGTTCCTCCGCAGTAGCTGCAGCCGGGCGATAATCGCCGGGTCGCCCGTCACAGAGAGATGGCATGAGCGCCGCAGTCTTCGAGCTGCACGGCCAGACGGCCGTGATCAGCATGAACAACCCGCCGGTGAACGGCCTGGGCTTCGATCTGCGCCGGGAAATCGTCGAGGGGCTGGCCCGCGCGGAAGCCGATCCCCAGGTCAAGGCCGTGGTGCTGATCGGCAGCCCCCGCGCGTTCTCGGGCGGCGCGGACATCCGCGAGTTCGGCACGGCCAAGTCCACGGCCGAGCCCAACCTCAACACGGTAGTTCGCCTCGTCGAGAACGCGAGCAAGCCCGTCGTCGCCGCGATCAGCGGTGCGTGCATGGGCGGAGGGCTGGAGCTCGCCCTGGCCTGCCACTACCGCGTCGCCGCGAAAGGCGCCCAGATCGCCCTGCCCGAGGTGAAGCTGGGGCTGATGCCCGGCGCGGGGGGCACGCAGCGCCTGCCCAGGCTGATCGGCGCCGAGGCGGCGCTCAACATGATCGTGTCGGGCGAGGCCGTGCCCTCCGAGAAGCTCGCCGGAACGGCGCTTTTCGATCAGATGATCGACGGTGACCTGCTCGCCGGCGCGCTCGCGTTCGCCGGCAGGGTTGCGGAATCGCGGCCCTTGAAGCGGGTGCGCGACATCAAGCCGACGCTCGCCAATGCAGAAGGCTTCTTCCAGTTTGCGCGCAACACCGTGGGCGCCGTCGCAAAAAACTTTCCCGCACCGCTGAAGTGCGTGGACGCCGTGGCCGCCTCGGTCAGCCTGCCGTTCGACGAAGGCCTGCGCCTGGAGCGCGAGCTGTTCCTTCAGCTGATGCAATCCCCGGAGTCGCGGGCGCTGCGCCACGCCTTCTTCGCCGAGCGCGCGGCGGCGAAGATCCCGGACGTGCCCGAGGACACCCGCTTGCGCACGGTCGCGAAGGTCGCAGTCGTCGGCGCCGGCACCATGGGGGGCGGCATCACGGCGAATTTCCTGACTGCCGGCATTCCGGTGGTGCTGCTCGAGGCGAAGAGGGAAGCCCTCGACAAGGGACAGGCCGTAATCCGCGGAAACTACGAAGCGAGCGCCAAGAAAGGGCGACTCAAGCCTCAGCAGGTCGAGGAGCGCATGGCGCTCCTGAAGCCCACGCAGTCCTACGACGACCTCAAGGACGCGGACCTGGTGATCGAGGCGGTGTTCGAGGACATCGCGGTGAAGGAGTCGGTCTTCAGGAAGCTGGACGAAACGATGAAGCCCGGCGCCATCCTCGCTTCGAACACGTCGACGCTTGACCTGAACAAGATCGCCTCCTTCACCAAGCGCCCCGCGGACGTGATCGGCACGCACTTCTTCAGCCCCGCCAACGTGATGAAGCTTCTCGAAGTGGTGCGCGGCGACAAGACCGCGAAGGATGTCCTCGCGACCGTCATGGGGATGGCCAAGAAGATCAGGAAGACCGCCGTGGTCTCGGGCGTATGCGACGGCTTCATCGGCAACCGCATGGTCGAGCAGTACCTGCGGCAGGCGCTGTTCCTGCTCGAGGAAGGCGCGACGCCCCATCAGGTGGACCGCGCGGTGGAGAAATGGGGCATGGCGATGGGGCCCTTCCGCATGTCCGACCTCGCTGGCAACGATATCGGCTGGGCGATCCGCAAGCGCCGCTACCGCGACCGCCCGGACATGAAGTACTCGAGGATCGCCGACCGGCTGTGCGAGCAGGGGCGCTTCGGCCAGAAGACCGGGCTCGGCTGGTACCGCTACGAGCCCGGGCGCCGCGACGCGATTCCCGATCCTGCGGTCGAGAAGATGATCGCCGACTACGGTGCGGAGATCGGCGTGCAGCGCCGGAAGATCGGCGACGAGGAAATCGTGCAGCGCCTGATCTATGCGCTCGTCAACGAGGGCGCTGCGATACTCGAAGAGGGCATCGCGTCGCGCGCCTCCGACATCGACATGGTGTACCTCACCGGCTACGGCTTTCCCTTGTACCGCGGCGGCCCGATGTTCTACGCCGACGAGGTCGGGCTGTACAACGTGGTCGGCGCCATGGCCCGCCTCGCCGCCAATCCCCATGGCGATCCGGCTTTCTGGAAACCGGCGGCGCTGCTCGAGCGCCTCGCGCGCGAAGGCAAGCGCTTCAATTAGGAGCCCAACATGACTGAAGCCGTGATCGTATCCACCGCGCGCACGCCTCTGTGCAAGTCTTGGCGCGGCGCCTTCAACATGACCCACGGCGCGACGCTCGGCGCGCACGTCGTGCAGCACGCGGTGTCCCGCGCCGGAATCGAGCCGCGGGAAGTCGAGGACGTCATCATGGGCTGCGCCCACCCCGAGGGCGCGACCGGCGCGAACATCGCCCGCCAGATCGCGCTGCGCGCGGGCCTGCCCGTGGAGACCGCCGGGCTCACGGTGAACCGCTTCTGCTCATCCGGGCTGCAGACGATCGCCATGGCCTCGCAGCGTATCCTCGCGGGGGAAGGCGGCATCTACGCGGCGGGCGGCCTGGAGTCCATCTCCTGCACGCAGAACGAGATGAACAAGCACATGCTGCACGAGGACTGGCTCACCCAGAACAAGCCCGAGATCTACTGGCCCATGCTGCAGACAGCGGAAAACGTCTCCAAGCGCTACAACATCTCGCGCGAGCGCCAGGACGAGTACGGCGCGCGCAGCCAGCAGAGGGCGGCGGCGGGGCTGGCCGCGGGCAAGTTCTCGGATGAGATCGTGCCGATCAAGGTCGTGATGGGCGCGGCCGACAAGGATACGTCACGCATCTCGATGAAGGAGGTCACGGTGTCGACCGACGAGGGCATCCGCGCCGACACCACCTACGAGGGCGTGTCGAAGATCCGGCCGGCGATCGAAGGCGGTGTCATCGCCGCCGGGAATGCGAGCCAGTTCTCCGACGGGGCCTCGGCGTGTATCGTGATGGATGCGAAGACCGCGGCCTCGCGCAAGCTCAAGGCACTCGGCGTCTTTCGAGGCTTTGCCGTAGCCGGCTGCGAGCCCGACGAGATGGGCATCGGTCCGGTGTTCGCGGTGCCCAAACTCCTCAAGCGCGCGGGCCTCAAGGTCGAGGACATCGGGCTGTGGGAGCTGAACGAGGCCTTCGCGGTGCAGGTCCTTTACTGCCGCGATCGCCTGGGCATTCCCGACGAGCGCCTCAACGTCAACGGGGGGGCGATCGCAGTGGGGCATCCGTACGGCGCCTCGGGCGCGCGCCTCACCGGCCACGCGCTCATCGAAGGCAAGCGCCGCGGGGTCAAGCACGTGGTGGTAACGATGTGCATCGGCGGAGGCATGGGCGCGGCGGGGTTGTTCGAGGTCCTGTGAAATCCGCCCGGCCGGGCGCGCATTCGCCTGGTGTAATATCGCGGCGGGGAGGGAGTACGTGTGGAGATCCCTCATGGCGATGATGGTTCGATGGGTGGTGCTCGGCGCCGCGCTCTCGCTCTCCGCGGCGGCGTTGGCGCAGGACAAGAAAGTCGTGACCAAGACCCTGGTCGGCTCGGAGGCGCAGAAGGAATGCATCTCGCTCAGCAACAGGCAGCGCCTGTTCTACAAGTTCCACGCTGACGGCCCCGTGAGCTTCAAGCTCTCGCACCAGGACGAAAGAGAGGTCGTCGATCTGCGGCGCGACTCCACGGCGAGCGCGTCCGGCAGTTTCGCCCCGCGCGCGACGGGGGATCACTGCATGGTGTGGACCAACACCGGCAAGAGCTCGGTGACGCTGCGCTACGAGTTCCAGCGCGGCGCGCAGTGAGCGGGCGGCGGCTGGTCGCCGCGCTCGCGGTATCGCTCGCCGTGCAGACGCTCACGGCGATGGGGCTTGCCGTACCCTCGGTGCTCGCCCCGGTCGCCGCCTCCGATTTCGATGTGGCGCCGACGGCTCTGGGACGGTGGGTCGGCTTCTCCTACATGATGGCGATGTTCACGGGGCTCGCTGGCGGCACCTTCGTCGTTCGCCATGGCCCCGCGCGGATGCTCCAGGCGGCCGTGGTGGGCGTTGCCCTCGGCCTCGCGATCGGCGCGGGCGCGAAGATCGCGCTGCTCCTCCTTTGCGGGGCGCTCCTCGGGGCTGCTCACGGGCTCGTGAACCCCGCGAGCTCGGCGATTCTCGCGACGGTGTCGCCGCCAGGCATACGCTCGACCGTATTCTCGATCAAGCAGACCGGTGTTCCTCTCGGTGGCGCGATCGCGGGGATCCTCGTACCCGGACTGCTGCTGTGGATGAGCTGGCAGGCCGCTGTTGTGGCGCTCGCCGCCGGGGCAGCAGTGCTGCTTCCCCTGGTGGCTCTGCATCGCTCCGTCCACGACGCGGCGCCCCGGGTGGAACGCCTGCACCTTCGCAGTTTCGTCGCGCCGGTGGCGGAGGTGTGGGGGAATCGTCCTATCCTCGAGCTCGCGGCCATCTCCGGGGTGTACTCTGCCATCCAGATCAGCTTCCTCACGTATCTGGTGTCCTACCTCAAGCTCGAGCTCGGGTACTCGCTCGTCGCGGCGGGGGTAGTGTTCTCGGCTTCACAGATCTCCGGTGCTCTGGGCCGGGTGCTGTGGGGCGTCGTCGCGGACCATGTGCTCAAGCCCCGCACGGTACTGGCGGGTCTGGGGCTGGTGATGACCCTGTGCGGCATCGCGGTCGCCTCGTTTTCAGGCGCGTGGCCTGCGTCCGCGGTACTCTCGGTGTGCGTGCTGTACGGCGCGACGGCCGTGGGCTGGAACGGCGTGTTCCTCGCCGAAGTGGCCCGGCTCGCGCCCGAGGGTCGCGTCGCCTTCCTGACCGGTGGGACGCAGTTCTTCACCTTCGCGGGAGTGCTGATCGGCCCGCCGCTCTTCGGCGCAATCGCCTCCCTTGCCGGGAGTTACGGCGCCGGGTTCATGGCCACAGCGGCCCTGCCTCTGCTCGTGGTTGTTCCCATGATCGCGAGGCGGGAGCGATGAGCGCCCAAGCGCGGGAAGCCGTGCTGCTCCTGCACGGCGCTTGGATGAACCCCCTGGTGATGGGTTACCTTGCGCGCAGGCTGCGGAGCGAGGGATTCGCGGCGCACGCCCTGGGCTATCGCACCATGCGCGACCCGCTCGAAGCGCACCTCGCGCGCGTGGCGAAGGGGGTCGCGCAGCTCGATGCTCCGCGGGTGCACCTGGTCGGCCACAGCCTGGGCGGCGTGATCGTAATGCGCTATTTGCAGCGTCTCGCGGACCGGCGCGTGGGACGCGCGGTGTTGCTCGGCTCGCCGGTGGCGGGCTGCCGCGCCGCCGCCGGCTTCGCCGAGCAGGCGGGGGGCGAACTGATGATGGGCCGGAGCCTCGCCGTGTGGCGCGAGCCGGTCGATGTCTCGGTGGACTCCCGGTTCGACATCGGCGCGATCGCTGGGACTCGCGCGCTCGGGCTGGGCGCGCTCGTGGTGCGCCTGCCGACGCCCAACGACGGCGTCGTGTGCGTCGACGAGACCCGGTTTCCGGCGCTGCGGGATCATATCGAGCTTCCGATCGGTCATACCGTGATGCTCATGTCCTCGCGTGTCGCGCGGCAAATCGCAAGCTTCCTGAAGACCGGTGCGTTCCGCCGATGAAAAAGCCCGCCGCGCTGGGCGCCCTGCTGTGCCTGGCGGGCTGCACCTCGATCGAGTACTACGCGCAGGCGGTGAGCGGCCACTTCGAGGTGGTGTGGCACGCGGTCCCGATCGAGGAGCGCCTGCACGCGGCGGATACGCCGGCGCCGCTCAAGCAGAGGCTCGAGCGGGCGCTGGTGATCCGCGAGTTCGCGAGCCGCGAGCTCGGCTTGCCGGACAACGACAGCTATCGGCGCTACGCGGACCTCGGTCGGTCTTACGTGCTCTGGAACGTTTTCGCCGCGCCGGAATTCTCGGTGGCGCCGATCCAGTCGTGCTTTCCGTTCGCGGGCTGCGTGAGCTACCGGGGCTTCTACTCCGAGGAAGCTGCGAAGAAGCACGCGGGTGCGCTCGCTGGAGAAGGCGACGACGTCTACATCGGCGGCGTGACCGCCTACTCGACGCTCGGCTGGTTCTCCGATCCGCTTCTCTCCACGTTCATCAATTATCCCGAGCCCGAAGTCGCGCGCATCGTGTTTCACGAGCTCGCCCACCAGGAGGTCTACGTCAAGGGCGACACGGTGTTCAACGAGTCCTTCGCGGTCGCGGTGGAAGAGGAGGGCCTGCGCAGGTGGCTGGAGCGCGAGGGGACGCCCGACGAGCGCACGGCCTACGCGGACTCCCGCCGCAGACAGGCCGAATTCGCCGCGCTGGTGCTCCGGTATCGCGCCCTCCTCGCCGACTTCTACGCGAAGCCGAATTCCACGGAGGAAAAGCGCGAGGGGAAGCGGCGCCTGTTCGCCGAAATGAACGACGAGTACGGCGCGCTCAAGGCCTCCTGGGGCGGGTTCGCGGGCTTCGACCGCTTGCTCGCGCGCGGCCTGAACAACGCGTTCCTCGTGTCAATCGCGAGCTACACTGAGCTGCTGCCCGCTTTTCGCGCGCTGCTAGCGCAGAACAAGGGCGACCTTCCCGCGTTCTATGGGGCAGTCCGGGATCTCGCGAAGCTGGACGAACCCGAGCGCGACGCGCGATTGGCCCAGCTCGGCGCCAGTTCCAGTCGTTAACTGAGCGGCAGCATCACGTGCTTTTTGTACGCCTGGCGCTGCTGCAGCCGGGCGTAGTAGGCCTCGACCTTCGGCAGCTTCGGCCGCCTGATTTCCAGCGCGTTCCAGCGGTAGACGAACGTGCCGAGCGGAATGTCGCCCATGGTGAAGGTCTTGCCGCCGACGAAGTCGCGCCCTTCCAGGCCTTGCTCCAGCGCTTGGAACGCCTGAGCGGCCTTCTCGACGCCGTCTTCGATGGCTTTGTGGTCGCGCTTCTCGGACGGTGTGCGGATCAGGCCCCAGAACACCGGCGTGAGCGCGGGCGCGACGGTGCTCGTCGCCCAATCCATCCAGCGGTCGACGTCGGCGCGCTGCTTGGGATCGTCGGGCCAGAGCGTCCCCGCGCCGTGCCTGGCGCAGAGGTAGCGCACGATGGTGTTCGATTCCCACAGCACCAGGCCGTCGTCATCGATCGTGGGCACGCGGCCGTTGGGGTTCATCTTTCGATAGAAAGGCTCGTTGACCACGCCGTACTGCAGGCCGGCGTCGGTGCGCTCGTAGGGCAGCTTCAGTTCCTCCAGCGCCCACAGTACTTTCTGCACGTTGATCGAGTTGATCCTGCCCCAGAGCTTCAACATGCTTTCTCCTCCGCGTGATTACCGCGCTGTGCTCGAATAGATCGCGATCTTCCCGCCGACGAACACGGCACGGCCGCGGGCGGGGTCCCAAGCCGGTCCGTCAGGCCCGACAAAAGCGTACCACTGGATGCCGAGATCCCGCAGGAGCGCGAGCGCCGAATCCGCGCTCGTCTCACCCTCGACACGAACGAGAGCGGCGTAGCGCGAACTCGCGAGCTCCTTGCGCTGTCCCGGCGTGACCATCTGAATGAACGGCCGCGCGATGTAGGTGGACAGCCCAGAAAGAGAGGCGATCTGCGTGGCAGAATCGGTCACGACGGCCTGGCGCGTAGGCCCCGAGACCGCGAAGATATCGCCTGGCTTCGCGTTGCCCCTGAGAAACGCGGCTGCCTGCGGCACGCCGTCCTCCACCCCATAGAACTCCAGGCCGCGGCCCCAGGCTGCGTGGAGGCGGCCCATCGCAGGAGCTTGGCTCCACATCAGCGCCGCAGCCGCGACGGCCACTGCGAAGAACATCTGCCAGAGGCGGCCTGGGCGGTGCTCTGCCTGAGAGGGGAGCTGCCGCGCGAGCAGCGTCGCCGTCCAGATCGCGATTGTGGCGTAGAGCACGATGAACGGCCGGTGCGTAAATTCCTCTGCGTCTCCGTGAGGAGGGATGGGCGCCCAGATCATCAGTAACACGTAGAACACGATGACGAACACGGGAAAGCAGTCGATCGCGCTCAAGCGACGGCGGGCGAGCAGCAACGCCGCCGGATAGAGGAGTGCGAGCAGGCCCAGGCAGGCGAGGAATACCAGCAGGATTCCCGCGGGCGCCGAGATGCCGGGTCCGTAGGCTCTGAGGGTTTCGTACCAGCCGGTGTACGCGGTGGGTTCCTGGTTGGCGTGCGATGCATCGAGAAACGTCTCCAGTACCGGGGCGATGTCCCAGCCCGGCAGGTTGTCGGCAGCGACGTAGATGGCGAGCCGAGCCAGAGCCACCGAGCCGATGAGAAGCACGGCCAACAGGAAGCGCCGCCGCCGGAAGAAAGGCAGGGAGACCCCCGCGGCCGCGAGCCACGCGGGAAACGCGAGCACGAAGACGTTCGCCCTGAACAGCAGCGTGCCAACGGCGAGCACCGCTCCCGCGAGCAAGGCTCGCGACGAGCGGAGCGCCGCGTAGCGGTGGAGGAACGCGACTGAAAGCAGCGCGATCCCGATCGCATAGCCCGAGCCCGGGCTCGACAGGATGTTCCAGTAGTAGCCGAAGACGCTGTTGCGCAGTCCGTAGGCGGCTGCGTCCGGAACCAGAGTGAGCGACGCCAACGCGACTACGCCCCCCGGCTGTCCGGCCAGTGCGACCCCCAGGGCGTAGGAGCCCGCGCACATGGTGAGAAATCCGAGGGGAAGCCACACGGAGGTCGCGAGCAGCAGTCCCGGCTGGTCGAGCGGCTCGGCGAATGCCGCCGGAAGCATGTACGAGGCGTAGTGGTAGAGGCGAAGCGGAGAATCGGCGAGATCGTACGACAGGTGCGCAAATGAACGCGGGTCTCCAAACTGGGAGATCGTCCCGCCGTGGATGAAATAGTCGATCCAGGCCGGCAGCAGGCGCTCCCGGACTAGCACTTCGGGAGCCGCGGCGATCCCCCGGCACCACATGAGCGTCACGCCTGCGCACAGCAGCAGGCCGAGCAAATCCCGGAGATCCAGGCTAGGTGCGGGTTCTCTGATGCGCCGGGCCTGGACCCCGCCCAGGGCCAGGACGAGGACCGCCCACAGGGCGAAGCACTCGAACGCGGGAAGGCGCAGCAGCTCGACCAGCGCGAATACCGCGATGCTGGTTGCGAAGATTCCGAGAACCCACGCGGCTGCGCTCGGCAGCTCGGCGGCCCCGAGCAGCAGGGACCCGGCGGTCATCACGACGAAGCAGAGCACGGCCATGGCCGCGAGGGCCGCGTAAGGCGACACGCCGCCGCTCTCGGCGAACAGATACGCGAGCGGCGGCGCGAGGATCGCCGTTGCGACGAGCGGGCGGCTCCTAAAGACCTGGCGAGCGCCCGAACGCATCTTCAACGGGCGAGCGCCCTCTTGCAGCTCTCGATGACCGCGTCCTGGGAAGCTTCCAGCCCGAGCCAGAGCGGAAGGCGCACCAGACGGTCGGCGACCGACCTTGTGACCGTCATCGGGCCGCTGGCGCGGCCGAATTTCCTTCCGGCCGGGGAATCGTGCAGCGGGACGTAATGGAAGACCGCGTGTATGCCGTCCGCCTTGAGGCTCTGTATGAACCTAGCGCGAGTCTCCGCATCCCGGACGAGGAGGTAGTAGTTGTGCGCGTTCGACGATGCGTACCCGGGCACCACGGGCCTGCGCGCGCGACCCGCTTTCTCCAGTTCGGCGAACGCGTCCTGGTACCGGGCCCAGATTTGCCTGCGTCGCTGGGTGATCGACTCGGCCATTTCCATCTGCGCCCAGAG
>Ga0307497_10000298_pt1 | contig 11216 bp, 10 predicted proteins | sample 10_S_MG_FD_201366 | JGI IMG/M metagenome (GOLD analysis project Ga0307497, IMG submission 201366) | Soil microbial communities from Populus trichocarpa stands in riparian zone in the Pacific Northwest, United States - 10_S | ecosystem: Environmental > Terrestrial > Soil > Riparian zone > Trees...
GGCGGCTCGCGCACGCTACGCCGGATCCAGAGCGTGAACAGCGCGGGCGCGAGGCCGACGACGAACAGCCAGCGCCAACCTTCGTTGCCGAATCGCGGGTTGCCGAGTATCAGCGCCGCGAGCACGGCGGCCATGACGTAGCCGATCGCCCAGCCCGACTGCATGATGCTGATCGCCTTGTTGCGGAGGTGCGCGGGCCACGTTTCGCTCACGAGCACCGCGCCCGACGCCCACTCGCCGCCCATGCCGATGCCGAGCACCGTGCGCCAGAACAAGAGCTGGAGCACGCTCTGCGACGTCGCTGCCCCGAGCGACGCGAGCGAGAACACGACGATCGTGCCCATTAGCGCGCGCGTCCTGCCGAAGCGGTCCGCGATCCAGCCGAAGATCAGCCCGCCGCCTCCGGACATCACGAGCGTCGCGGTGCCGAGGAAGCCGGCCATCGCGTCGCCGAAACTGAAATAGATGCGCAGCTGGTTGAGCGCCATCGTGTACAACATGAAGTCGAGCGCGTCGAGCATCCAGCCGAGCTTCGCGGCGGCGAGCACGTGCCACTGCTCGGACGAGAGCGTGCGATACCAGGGAGTCCCGGCCGTGGCGCCGAGCGGAGACGGGCGACTCATTGGGCTGACCTTCGTCGTTCGTTGTTGTTCGCGACCCGCGCAGAGTCTAACCCGATTTTCGGGCCGGCTCGGGGAGCTCGCGCGCGCGGGTCTGCAGGCGCGCGCTCACGACGAACCGATCCGCAGGCGGAACGAGCAGATCGTGATCCGCCCGCGGAGGGTCGTCGGCGTCAGAGTCCAGCGAGCAGGTTCGCGCCGTTCGGACTACCGAGCCCGGTGCACGCGTCCCAACCGGCTTTGGCTTTGTAGCCGGTCACCTTGTTGACACCGTTGTCGCCGGCCTGGATGTCGTGCAGAGCGGCGTTGGACTTCGGCATTGCGTACAACTTCGCGTTCAAGAAGCCGAGCGGCTGCTGCCGGCCTTGATTCAGCAGCGCGATCAGCCCGGCCCAGAGCGGAGACACCGCGCTCGTGCCGCCGATGGCCGTCGTCTTGCCGTCGACGCGCACGATGTAGCCCGTGTCGATGTCCGCGTTTCCGCACACGTCCGGCACGCCGCGTCCGGTCTTGTGGCTCGGGTTGATCGACTTCGGCACGTTCGCGCTCGACTGGTACGCGGGGCGCGCGAAGAACTCGCTCACGCCGCCGCCGGTCGCCCAGCCGTCGTGGTTGTTCCAGACGGTCTCCGAGGCGATCGTGGTGCCGCTCGCGACGAGGCGCGTGCCGCCGCACGCGATCACGTTCGGGCTCGACGCCGGGAAGTCCACGTTCGCTCGCTTCTCCTTCGGGTCGTCGGTGTCGGGCGCGCCGTGGTCGCCCGCCGCAACCGTGACGTTGACGCCCATCAGCGCCGCGTCGCGGCACGCCGTGTCGAAGTCGCGCTTTGCTTGCGCCGTCCATTCGGGCTCCGCGGCTCCCCAGCTGATCGAAATGACGGACGGCTTGCGCACGGTGTCGTGGATCGCGGTCGTGAGCGCCCCGAGGAAACCTTCGTCGGTGTTCGGCGCGAAATAAACCGCGATCTTCGCGCGCGGAGCGACCGCACCGGCCACCTCGATGTCGAGCATCACTTCGCCGTTCGCGTCCTTCGTCGGTCCGTCGGGATCGTTGTGCGCGCCGCCGATCGACACCGCTGTGACGCTCGGCTTCTTGATGCCGAGGGTCTTGAAGTACGCGCTGAGGTCGGTGGAGCGGAATCCGCCGCCGAGCTCGATGATCCCGATGCACTGACCCTCGCCCGTGCGATTCGCCGGGAAGTTGTAGAGCTTCGCGACCTGCGGTGGCGTCAGCGGCTTCGCGCCGGCCGCGTGCGACTTGAGGCCGCTCGATTTGCCGCGCATCACGAAGTGCGGTCGCGCCTGCGGCCGATTGTCCAACCCGAACACGCCTTCGATGACGTCCGCGATGTCGCTCGGCACGCTGATCGTGCCGGTCCGCCCGCGGAAGCGCCGTTTCGTCTTGTGTTGCTGATAGGCCTGGAAGCGCACGCCGAATGCTTTGCGCATCGCGTCGGCCGTGCCCGAGAGCTTGACCGCGCGTTGCGACACGCTCGACTGAACGACGTCGAGACCGTGCTCGTTCGCGAACTGTTCGATCCTTTCGATGTCTGCGGGATCTGCGCCGTAGGTGGCCCGGAACTCTTCGCGCGACAACGGCGTCGCGCCGACCTCTGGCAGCGAGGCGCCGGGTCGTCGGCGGACGCGCACGGTGATGTCGATGCGTTCGGTCGGCGACACCTTGGCGGCGAGTCGTTTCGCGTTCTTTGGAGCGGCCTTGCGGCTGTCGGGAAGCGTCGTGCGAGCAATCTTGTTCGTGGCCATGAGCGTGCTCCTTGGATCTTGTTGTGGGGGAGATCCGGCTTCGGCCGGTGCCGTTGAGTCTAGCCAGCGTTGCTGACGTGGGGCTGTCAAGCCGTTTACAGAAAGCAGATCAAAATTTGCCAGAACCGGAAAGACCTGGTTCGGCGAGAGGGTCGCCGTCTCGGACCGGCTCGCGCCCGCACTAGGCGGATCGGCGCCGAACGCGCTAGGCTGCGCGCGCCATGCATATTCTCGCTGAGCTCGAGGCCCGCGGCCTCGTCGCGGACGTTACCGACCGCGCGGGGCTGGCGGCGCTGCTCGACAAGGGCGCAGTCACGTTCTACTGCGGCTACGACCCGACCGCGCCGAGCCTGCACGTCGGCAACCTCGTTCCTCTGGTCGTCCAGGCGCGGCTGCAGCGCGAGGGTCACAAGCCGATCGTGCTGGTGGGCGGCGCGACCGGCATGGTCGGAGATCCGTCGGGCAAGAGCGCCGAGCGCAATCTGCTCGGCGACGAGGAGCTCGAGGCGAATCTCGCGGGCATCAAAGGGCAGCTCGCGCGCTTTCTCGACTTCAAGCGGGGACCGAACGCCGCCGTCATCGTCAACAACGCGGATTGGACGCGAGGCGTCGGCTATCTCGAGTTCCTGCGCGACGTCGGCAAGTACCTCACCGTCAACTACATGCTGGCGAAGGACTCGGTGCGTAACCGCCTCGAAGGCGAAGCGGGCATCAGCTATACCGAGTTCTCCTACATGCTGCTGCAGGCGTTCGACTTCGTGCACCTGTCGAAAGCGCATGGCTGCAGGCTGCAGGTCGGCGGATCGGATCAGTACGGCAACATCACGGCGGGCTGCGAGCTCTCACGCAAGATGGGTGGGCCGCAGCTGTTCGGGCTGACGCAGCCACTGCTGCTCGATTCTGCCGGCCAGAAAATGGGCAAGACCTCGACCGGCGAGCGCGTCTGGCTCGACGCCGAGCGCACGTCGCCATACGCGTTCTATCAGTACTGGCTCAACGTCGCCGACGAGGATACGTCGCGATTTCTCAAGCTGTTCTCGTCGAAGAGTCTCGCGCAGATCGACGAAGTGGCGCGCGCGCACGACGCGGACCGCAGTCAACGCGTCGCCCAGCGCGAGCTCGCGCGAGATCTCACCGTCTGGGTTCACGGCGAACGCGAGGTCGTGCGCGTCGAGGAGGCGAGCCGCGTGATGTTCGGCGGCAGTCTCGACGGCGTGCGCGAGGACACGCTCACGCTGCTCGCGCAGGTGGTTCCCGTCGTCGAGATTGCGCGCAAGGAGCTCGCCGCGGGCATCGGCATCCTCGACCTGTTGAGCCGCACGGTCGCCGACTCGAAGAGCGCGGCCCGCCGGCTCGTCCAACAGGGCGGCGCGTACGTGAACAACGTTCGCGTGTCGGACCTCGAGCACAAGGTGTCGACCGAGCACCTCGTGACGAAGACGATGCTCGTCGTTCGCGGCGGCAGGAAGGACTATCGCCTCGTGCGCGTGACGGGCTGAGCTCGTCGCCGCTGCGCCCGCCGGCCCGTGCCAAGTCCCAAAACCCCGGGGTGAGACCCGCCTCACGGACCCACGTCACACCCGCAGCCTATACTTACCTGTCGAAAATCGGCACATTTTTCGACATGTGGCTAGCGATCGGTCGATGAGATCGACAAGTTCGCCTGATATGTCGAAATTTCTTGTGTTTTTCGACATATGTGGCCGATGTGTCGATCGAATCGACCAACCGCCTCGAATCTGTCGAAAAACAGGGAGTTTTCGTACATGACGTTCGACCCGTCCGTACCGTACAACGATCTTCCGCCGCTACCCCCGCCGGTCGATCGCGTCGAGGCCGGGCCGATCCTGAAAAAGTGCATCAGCGCGCGCGTAGCGCTCGCGGAGCTCAAGCAAGCCGCCGAGCTGATCCCAAACGCCTCGGTGCTCGTGAACGCGCTCCCGCTCCTCGAGGCGCAGGCGAGCTCCGAAATCGAAAACATCGTCACGACGACCGACAAGCTGCTCGAGTACGCGGACCAGCCGGATCCGCGCGCGGCGGACCCCGCGACGAAGGAAGCGCTTCGCTACCGGCGCGCGCTATTCGAGGGAACGCGCAAGGTGCAAGAGGGGCGGCTCACGATCGAGACGGCGATCGACGTCTGTCGCACGATCAAGGACGAGTCGCTCGAGATTCGCTCGAAGCCTGGCACTACGCTGCGCAACAACGCGACCGGCGTCATCGTCTACACCCCGCCGCAAGGCCGGGACGTCATTCGTGCGAAGCTCGAGAACTGGCAGGAGTTCCTCACGGCGCGGAGCGATCTTGATCCGCTCATTCGTTGCGCCGTACAGCACTACCAGTTCGAGGCGATTCACCCATTCGCGGACGGCAACGGGCGCACCGGTCGTGTGCTCAACATTCTGTTCCTCGTCCAGCAAGGGCTGCTCGACGCCCCGATCCTCTACTTGAGCCGCTACATCATCCGCAACAAGCCCGACTACTACCGACTGTTGCTCGAAGTCACGACGAAACAGAGCTGGGCGCCGTGGATTCTGTACATGCTCGACAGCATCGAGAACACGTGTTTGTGGACCACGGACAAGATCAAGGCCATCCGCGATCTCATGCGCCATACGGGCAATTTCGTCCATCGCCGCTTGCCGAAGATCTACACCTGGGAGCTCGTCGAGCTGCTGTTCAAGCAGCCGTACTGCCGCATCGCCAACGTGGTCGACGCGGGGCTCGCGAAGCGGCAAACGGCGTCGGTGTACCTGAAGGCGCTCACCGACATCGGTGTGCTGCGCGAGATCAGCACGGGCCGGGAGTCGCTGTTCGTTCACCCGAAGTACATCGAGCTCTTGACCGGCGACGAGAACGTCTGGGTGTTCTACGCCGGCGTAGAGACGGACAACGCGCTCGAGAGCAGCGTCTCATAAGCGCGCGGTCCCACCCGGCGCAGCCCCATGCCGAGATTGCCGAGCCGCCGCGCGCTGGGCTAGGCTCGCGCATCTCTGCGGGGGAAATCCACCATGGTCACGCGAGCGGCCGTTCTCGGCCTGATGTCGATGCTCGTCGCCGGGGTCGCCGTCTCGGCCGATCCCGAACCGGCCGGCAAGGCGAGCATCTGGGGCGTCTGGCTCGGTACCAACAACCTTCCGAACCCCGACCCACGCTACCGTCCGACGCCCTGGCCAGCCGTCGAGCTCACGGCCTGGGGTGCCGCGGAATCGAAGCGGCTCACGACGCCGGAGACGCCGGACCAGTGCATGCCGTACGGACCGATGGCGCACATGAGCGCCACGAGCCTCTTTCCGCTCGAGGTCGTCAAGAACGCGAAAGGCATCCTCATGATGTTCGAGCCGAGCTCGGTCCCGCGGCGGATCTACACCGACGGCCGCAAGCATCCCGAGGAGCTCGATCCGACCTGGCTCGGGGACTCGATCGGTCACTGGGAAGGCGACACGCTCGTCGTCGACACGGTGGGCACGAACGGCCGAGGCCGGCCGTTGAACGGCTACGTTGCGGGTGCCGTCTACTCGAAGACCGATACGGCGCCGCGCTTGCCGGTCAGCGATCAACTGCACATGGTCGAGCGCCTCCGCGTCGTCGGCGGCGGTGAGTATTTGGAGGACGAGATCACGGTCACTGACTTGAAGACGTACACGCGCTCGTTCACGGTCAAGCACTACTGGCAACGGCGTGACGACCTCGACGTGCTCGAATATGTCTGTGCTGACAACCCCAGATCGGCGGACGAAGGCCACACCGGGAGCAGTCGATGAGCGTGTTGAGCAAGTTCGTTTCGCCGCTCGCGGCGCTCGCGGTCGCGAGCTCCGCGTGGAGCCATCACTCCTTCGCGATGTTCGATCTCGACAAAGAGGTGACGCTCGAAGGCGTGGTCAAGGACCTGCAATGGGCCAACCCGCACGTCTGGCTCGAGGTCGACGTTCCGGACGCCAAAGGCGGGACGACGAAGTGGAGCTTCGAGATGGGTACGACCGGAATGCTGACGCGCGCGGGCTGGAAAAGCAGCACGCTGAAGCCGAACGACAAGGTCAAAGTCGTCGCCAATCCGCTGAGAAGCGGCGAGCGGAGTGGTCGGCTCGTGACGGTGACGTTGCCCGATGGGCGCGTGCTCGGTCCGGGCGGGCCGGCGCCGCTGCCGCCGAACCCGGCGGCCTGATTCTTCTCGGGGGGATTGCGATGCGTGGATCGTTCGAGCGCTTGGTTGCCGTCGCGTCCGCGATGGCCGTTGTGGTCTTCGCGGTGATGCTCGCACCTCTGAACGCGGCGGAGCGGAAGATCGCCGCGGCGCCGGCGTTCTCGTCGCGCGACCTCATGCAGCTCCCGCAGCGCAACTGGATCACGAACGGCGGCAACGTCCTCAACCAGCGCTACTCGCCGCTCACGCTGCTGAACCGCGACAACGTGAAGGGTTTGAAAGCGCTCTGGCGCACGAGCATGGGCTCGGGCGCGTTGCCGAACAACTCGGGTCAGGCGCAGATCATCCACTACGAAGGCACGCTCTACGTGATCAACGGCGCGAACGACGTGTTCGCGCTCGACGTCGACACGGGCGCGATCCTCTGGGCCTATCACGGCAACCCGGAGCCGAAGGCCGGTGTGCCGATGGGCCGCTCGAGCCGCGGCGTCGCGATCGGCGAGGGCAAGGTGTTCGTCGCGCAGCTCGACGCGCGGCTCGTCGCGCTCGATCAGAAGACAGGCAAGGTCGCGTGGTCGATCGTCGCGGAGCCGTGGCAGAAGGGCTTCAGCCTCACCAGCGCTCCGCTCTATTTCAACGGTCTCGTGATCGTCGGTTTCTCCGGCGGCGAGATGGCGAGCCGCGGCAAGGTCAAGGCGTTCCACGCGAAGGACGGCAAGGAAGCGTGGACCTTCAACACGGTCCCGGGCCCGGGCGAGCCGGGCCACGAGACCTGGCCGCAGGACGGCAATGCATGGGAGTTCGGCGGCGCGCCGGTGTGGCAGACACCCGCCGTCGACCCCGAGCTCGGGCTCGTCTACTTCTCGACCGGCAATCCCGGCCCGGACCTGCACGGCGGCGTGCGGCCCGGCAACAATCTCTTCAGCGTGTCGGTCGTCGCGATCGATGCGAAGACCGGCAAATACCGCTGGCACTTCCAGCAAGTGCATCACGACATCTGGGACTACGACTCGCCGAATCCCGTCGTGCTGTTCGACGCCGAGATCGGCGGCAAGATGCGCAGGGGTCTCGTCGAAGTCTCGAAGACCGGCTGGGCGTACATCCTCGATCGCGAGACGGGCCAGCCGCTGATCGGCATCGAGGAGCGGCCCGTGATGCAGGAGCCCCGGCAGGCGACGTCCGCGACGCAGCCGTTCCCGATCGGCGACGCGATCGTGCCGCAGTCGATCGACATTCCGCCCGAGGGCTCGAGCATCGTGCCGAGCGGCGTCAGCGTGATCAACGACGGCAAGATCTTCACGCCGTTCTGGACCGACCCGATCGCGGTCAAGCCCGGCACGATGGGCGGCGCGAACTGGCCGCCGAGCTCGTACGACCCGCAGACACATCTTCTATATGTCTGCGCGACGGACCGGATCAACTCGTTCAGCGTGCAGGCCGAGCTGCCGACGCCGAAGGCCAACGACGTCTACATGGGCGGGCGCTTCGTGCAGGCGAACGCCGACGATCGCGGGATCCTCGCGGCGCTCGACGTGCGAACCAACAAGCTCGCGTGGCGTCAGCAGTGGCGCGAGATCTGCTACAGCGGCTCGATCGTGACGGCAGGCGGGCTCTTGTTCGTCGGCCGTAACGACGGCCGGCTCACGGCGCTCGACAAGAGCAACGGCAAATCGCTCTGGGAATACCAGACCGACGCCGGCGTGAACACGACCGTCACGACGTTCGATTGGAACGGCGACCAGCGCGTCGTCGTGCACGCGGGCGGCGGCGTGTTCGCGGGCGCGACGCGCGGCGACGGGATCTGGATGTTCTCGCTCAAAGGCACGATGAAGTCGCTGCCGGCCGGCGGCGCGCAAGCGGGCGCCGGCGGCGCGTTCGGCGGCGCGTTTGGCCGGCCCGCGGCGCCGCCCGTCGATCGGCCGGTGAGCGTCGACCACGGCCGTCAGCTCTACGCGGAAGCGTGCGTCGCGTGCCACGGCGAGCAAGGCGACGGCGGCCACGGCGGCGGACCGTCGCTGATCAACGGCCAGCCGGCCGAGACGATCGTCGGCGTCGCGAAGGCCGGCAAGAACAACATGCCGCCGTTCGGTCGCGTCTACTCCGACGCCGACCTCAAGGACGTCGCGAGCTACGTCGCCGGCGTGCTCGCCAAGAAGAACTAGACCTAGAGCAGCGGGCGGCTTACCGCTTCGGTCAACGCGCGGCGCGCGCGCTGCCACTCACCGCAAGCACTCCACGTAGCCCGAGAAGCCGGGCTTCTGCAAGACCGTGCCGCCGCCCGAATTCGCGACCGCCTGGTACGCGGTGACGTCTCGCTGCTGGCTGACCTGATAATCGCTGTAGCCGTTCTCCACGCAGACCTCCTTGGCGCGCCGCTCGAAATATTGGACCGCCGTGACACTATCGACCCACGCGTTGGCGCTGAATTCGACGTAGTAGATGTTGTCGCGAATGTGCGCGTCCTTGTATCCGCCCTTCCAAGTCGCAGGTCCGTATTCGGTTGCGCATCCCATGAGCGCAACCATGGAGAAAATGACCAGGACCCGGACTTCGTTTCTGAGCATCATCGTGGTCTCCTCGACTCCCGTTTTGTTAGGCGGCCGGACGAAATGACCGGCCTTCAGGAGACAGACGCGCAAACGGGCCGCGATTCTGCTCATGCCCTAGACGGGTCAACTCGTTCAGCGTGCAGGGTGAGCTGCCGACGCCGGCCCGCGAGCCACGGCTTCCAGATCTCCTCGAGCAGCGGTTTGAGCCGCGTCGCGGGAAGCGACGCTTTTCCGAGAGACTGAACGCTCAGATGTCAAACGAGTCGATCATCGGAACGAACGCCGGGTCGATCTTCCGTACCGCCTCGCCCGAGGTGTAGAAGATCAGCGCGTGCGTCAGGTCGCGCCGTATCGTCGTTCCGAGCATGGCTTGGGCGCGCAGCGCCGTGAACATCTGTCCGTCCCAAGCTCCAGTTGTAGTACACGCGACACGAGATTTTGTTCCCGCGCCGCCGCTTCTCGGCGTGCCGCCCGGGCTTGAAACACCGTTCCGTGCCTGACCATAATCGCTCGCGCTCGCAGACGCTACGCGGGGCGCAGGGGGAGTGTATGAGCATCCGCATCCAGGCGCTGATCGGCGCGGCGCTGCTCTGCGCCGCGGGCGCGGCCGACGCGCACCATTCGTTCGCGGCGGAGTACGACGCCGACAAGCCGTTCACGATGAGCGGCACCGTGGCCGGAGTCGAGTGGAGCAATCCGCACGTGTACTTTTCCGTCAACGTGAAGAGCGACGACGGCGCGGTGAAGCGTTGGCGCTTCGAGGGATTTCCGCCGAACATGTTGGTGCGCCAGGGCTGGCAGCGCGACGTCACGGTGAAGGTCGGCGACACGGTCACCGTGACCGGCTGGCTCGCGCGCGGCGATGCAAACTTGGGCGCCGTCCGCAACGTCACGCTCCCGGATGGCCGCAAGCTCGCGGCCGGACCGCCCGCGGGCACCGGCGGACGCTGAAGCGCGGCGTTTCGCGCTCGCCCGACTTTTTCCGAGGAGCACCGCTCGTGACTCACCGAATCGCCGCTTCGCTCACCGTCTCAGTCATAGTCGTGGCCTTGCTCGCCGTTGGACCCGCGGCGGCGCAGCCCGCGGCCTCGCCGGCGGGGGCCAAGGCTCTCGCGAAACCCGTTCCAAAAGCCGCGAACGGCAAGCCCGACCTCTCCGGCATCTGGGTCGCGACGGGCGCGCTACTGCTGTTCGAGGGCGAGCAGGCTTTCGCGGCCGCGCAGGCCGCGGACAAAGCGGCGGGCCGCGCCGCGCCGCCGCCCGAGCCGCCGCCGTACAAGCCCGACGCGGACGCCAAGCGCCAGTATTATCTAGCGCGCCGCGGCATCGACGATCCGATGGGGCGCTGCCTTCTGACTGGAGTGCCGCGAATCCAGTACCGGCCGTTGCCGTTCGAGATCGTGCAGCTGCCGAACCGGACGATCATTCTCTACGAGATCCACCACGCGTTTCGGATCATCCCAACCGACGGCACGCCGCATCCCTCCGACCTCGAGCCGTCGTATCTCGGCGATTCCGTCGGGCGCTGGGACGGCGACACCTTCGTAGTCGACGTGACCGCCTTCAATACGAACACCTGGCTGTCGGGCGTCGGCACGATTCACAGCGACCAATTGCGCGTGACCGAGCGTTACACGCGCGACTCGTTCGACACGATCCGCTACGAGGTCACAATGGAGGACCCGGTCGTGTTCACGAAGCCGTGGCACATGTACGAGGTTTTTCGACTGCGGCCGAGCGAGCGGATTCGCGAGTATGAGTGCATAGAGAACAACGAGGACATTGCGCGATTCGAGAAGCTGCTCCAGCAGGATCCGATCTACCGAACACCGCAACCGTAGCGCTGCGCCGCCGCGCCAATAGGCATAGAATGACGGGCACCGTCAGTGCCCGGCGGTGACGGGCAAAGCACAACGACAAGCAGAGGAAGGTGGGATATGGCCGTCGATTTTAGAGGTCATCCGTTGTTTCAGGGCGGCGGGTTCAACAGCCCGACGCGTTTCGAGGCGGATGTCTACGACTGCGAAGTCTGGGGACAAATCCCGTCCGACATCGAAGGCACGCTGTTCCGGATGCAGTGCGACTTCGCGTATCCGCCGCCGAAGAACGAGTGGCTCACGGGCTTCAACGGCGACGGCCA
>Ga0307497_10000299_pt1 | contig 11202 bp, 10 predicted proteins | sample 10_S_MG_FD_201366 | JGI IMG/M metagenome (GOLD analysis project Ga0307497, IMG submission 201366) | Soil microbial communities from Populus trichocarpa stands in riparian zone in the Pacific Northwest, United States - 10_S | ecosystem: Environmental > Terrestrial > Soil > Riparian zone > Trees...
CTGTTCCATCGAGGTATACGGGCTGAGGGTAGGATCCATCCGAGGCGGGTTACTGTACTGCTGACCCATGTCCTGAGCTGCCTGCTGGATCGGGGCGTACTGATTGACAAAGGCCCCCGGATTGGGGTTGTTGGGGTTGTACGGAACGATGTTCGTCGGCGGTGCGAGCGGATTGAGAGCGCCCTGTGCGACGGCATCCTTGAACGAGGAGTACGGACTAAGACTGGGATCCATCAGGGGCGGGTTGCTGTATTGCTGACCCATGTCCTCTGCGGCTTGCTTGATCACCGGGTCGTTCTCAGGCGTCAGAGGAGGTTCTTGGTTACCGGTCGTCGTACCTCCGCCTCCACCGCCTCCTCCTCCGCCCTGCTGATTGGGTGGTCCCGCCGGCTGCTGGGTGATGGCGGCGGAACGACGTGCAGCCATCGCTGCGAGCAGGAGGTTGTTCTGGAGGGTGTACTGGTCGATGAGGCCTGCGGCGTTCTCGTACTGGCGACCGAGCGCGAGCGGAGTGTCGACTCCGAGCTGCGCGATCTGACGCTGGAACGGGTCCTGTGCCTTCGCAGTCTCGGTCCCTCGACGGCCGCTGAACAGTGTCCCCTCGCGTGCGGCAGTCTCGGTCACGCCCTGTTCTGCGAGATCCGACTGTCGTCCGAGGTCGCTCTGTTGGCGGGCTGCATTGACCGAGATTGAACCCGGCAGGAAGTTGCCGGCATCATCGACGTACCCCAGCTGCTGAAGCACGTCTGCGTACTGCTTGGCGACCGAGGCCCTGAGCTGTGCCTCATTCGCGAGGTACTCGGAATCCATGTCGCCGGTGACCGGCAGCTGTGGCAGCATGGGATTCTTCGGTAGCTGCCTGTTAGCCGACGGCAGTAGCGCGCCGGTCGGCTGTGCTAGCATGCTGGACATAGTTCTCCTCTACTTCGGCTTCGGTTCGGGAGGTGGCGGCGGCGCCATCCCTGGCATGGTGCCCGCTGTACCTGAGTCGTTGATGCTGACGTTGACCACATCTTTGGTGTCGTCGCCTCCGATTGCCTTGAGGACGGCCACAGCTAGCTCGGAGGCATTCCCCGCCAGCTCAGAGGCGTATTCGTCGTGGGTGAGTTGGATCTGGACTTGGACGTGCATAGTGCCTCCTTTGTTGACTGACTATCAGGCGGCGGCGATCCAGCGCATGCGGACGCCTGTGTAGACCAGGGTGAGATCATTCGAGTGGACCCTAATCCACGCCCCATCCGTCTGGATGCTGAGCACCCGGAAAGGCCCCATCGCCTTGTCTTGGTCGTAGGTCCAGCCGGCGTCTCCCGGGTTGGCCCAGCCGAGATTCGTTCCGTCGAGTTCGATGGCAATGCTGGGAATGGTGCTGAAGGCAACCGGGAAGGTTATGTGGAGAGTCCACGGGCTGCCTGTGTTATACGGGGCATCGACGTAACCGGCCTGGACAGCGCCGGCGCCTGCTGCAACGGGCCAGGTCTGTACCCACGCGCTCCACGTGCCGCCGTTGTTGAATCGCTGCCACGTGTTGTAGGAGGCGTGCTGGTAGAAAATCATCCGCCCGGCAGCACCGTAGGTAATGTTCGAGTACATGACCGAGCCGTAGTCACTGACCGGCGCATTGACGACGCCAGGGACAGTGCAGTACCATCCGTTGTCTGTGACCGTGTTGAGGTCGCTAACCTGCGGGCCGACGGGTTCCAGTCCGTAACGGCTTGCGGCGGGGTAGATCTTCTTCCACGCCGTCCATGTGGTACCATCGACCCTGCGACGGAACCACATCTCATCTGTGTTGTAGGCTGTGGCGAACTGGGTTACATTGCCGGTGGTGTTCATGTTGATCGTTTGGAGCTTCCACCAAACACCCGCAACGGGACCGTTCGCGCCGCCTGGGTCGATGTAACTCCAGCCGTTGTCGATGGCAAGGTTGGCGTCGTTGCTGGTGGCGTAGGTGCTAGTGCCCCACAGGGTTGGTCGCATCGTCTTCTGCCAGGGTGACCAGCCCCCATCATTGCGACGGCGCTCGTACTGATCGTCGCCGGTGTAGCTCGGCCATGCGGTCTGGATCATCTGGCCGTCGAGTTGCTGCACGCGCAGGTAGCCGTAGACACCGCCCATCGCGGTGTTCGTCGTCGAAGGACTCGTGCCGTACCAACCGTTGCCGAGCGCCGGGTCGTTGCAGTCGGCGATGTAGGTGGAGTTTGTCTTGATGCGGTTGGGCAGGCCACCATCGTCGATTGGGTAGACGCGGTGCCACGCCTGCCATGTGTAGTTGTTCGACGCACGGTGCCAGAGCTCGGTCGCGTTGTTCATCGGCCACCACAGCTGACCGATGTGACCGGCGTCACCGGCCCAGGATTGCGTGAACAGCAACCCGTAGCCCCAGCCGTTCGGCGCATTTGCCGCGTTGTTGCCTCGGTACCAGCCCGACTGCGTTGCGGCGTTCAGGTCGGTGATCGAGATGTCACCATAAGTCTGCAGACGGGGTGGCAAGCTAGCATCGCTAACTGACGGGAACGTTTGCACCCACGCACCCCAGCTAGCGGCGTAGCGGTTCCGTGTCCAGACCTGAGGGCCGCCAAGGCTATATGCGACCTGCACCCCATAGTCAGTGCTGCCCCACATGATCGTCTGGACAAACCACTGAGTCACTGAGGACGGCGGGCGATTGAGGCAGCTGTTCGCGAAGCACCATCCATTCTCCACCACAGAGTTCAGGTCGGCGGGCTCATACGAGATTGCACGGAGCCGCAGCGGCAGGAATGCCTCGTTCGGTGGCCAGGTCTGAACCCATGGCTGCCAGGTGATACCGTCCATCGAGAAGCGGCGCCACTCAGCCATGGCATCACGCATCCAGACGGTCTGTGAGACGCCGCCGTTTCCGGTCGAGACGTGCCCGATCACCCAGTATCCAGGCGCCGGCGAGTTGGGGACGGTGCCCGAGTGGTACCAGCCGTTGGTCTTTGCATCGTTCCAGTCACCCGTGTACGTAGAGACTGACGCGAGCCGCGGAGGCAGGTTCGTATCATCGACGGGGAATACCTTCACCCAAGATGACCAGGTGCCGTAGCACCACCGGGTGAAGATCACATTGCCGCCGAGCGCGTAGAAGACTTGGTTACAGTAGTTGACGTCCCCACCCTGTTGCCAAGCATAGGTCTGAAGATGTCCCCAACCGTAACCCGGCGGGCAGTTCGCTGGAGTACCCTCGATGTGGTACCAACCGCTCTCGTTGCCTAGGTTGAGGTCAGTAAGCGATGGCCCGGCGGTCTTCAAGCGCGGGGGCAGTGTGGTGTCGTCGATGGGGTAGATCTGGTACCAGCTGCTCCACGTGCCCGAATCGCAGCGGCGCACGAGGATTCGGTTGACGAATGCCTGGTAGGCGATCTGCGTCTTTTGCGGCCCGCCGAAGAAGAGCGTCTGGACGTGGTACCACTGGCCACTGCCGGGCGCAGGCCCGTTCGCAACCGAGTCGTTCGCGTAGTGCCAGCCAGCCTCGGCGTTGTTGAGGTCGTTGCCAGGCGGCGGCTTCGCGTTGCTCTGGAGTCGCTCGGGCAGGCTCGCGTCGTCGACCGGAACCGGATAGATCTTCACCCATGGCATCCATGCGGCATACCAGATATTCCGCACATAGATCCGGTAGTCCGTCGCGCTGAAGGCAATCTGCTCGACGGCGCCATTGGCGTCTGCGTCAAGTGCGATCACCTGTAGATGCCATGCACCGGCGGCGGGTGCGTTGGTTGCGCCAGTATCGGCGAAGTACCACCCGCTCTTCTGCACGGGATTGAAGTCGGTGATGATCGAACCACGCGTACTCTCTGCGAGCCGCGCCGGCAACACCGTCGGTGGGCCACTAAGGTCACCAGACTCGATGAGGGACTTGACGAGTTCTAGGTTCTCTTGGACGATCAGGTGACCGTTGGGGTCATCTCGACGAGCACGACGCGGGAAGAAGATCTGGCTCAATCCCTCACCCCCATAATGTCCGCGTCGATGGTGTACTGATGCAGAGCCCATCCGCCAGCGACTAGGGCAACACCGTGACTACCGACGTCCAAGGACTTGAAACCTGAGGCCGTCATCGCGTCCGTGAAGCGCATCTGGAAGTACCGACCGTAGGCGTCCGGATTGACGATGACCTCGTCGGGATCCTCGTCGGAGCCCAGCTGCAACGCGAAGGTCTTATACGTCGGGTCCATGAGGTTGCGCTTGAGCACCATCTGGAACTGCCCGCGACCGTAGAAGCGGAGTCGGCGAATGTACTTGGTATGAGTCGGCTGACCCATATCCAGGGCATCCGTCTCGAGGACGGACACGAACGGGACTCCGTCATCAAGCCCGTTCGGAGAGAACAGCTCAAGAAACCGATTGCTTCCCAGCTTCGCGCCGTAGAGATGATCGGCAGTACCCTTGCGAACCCGAGCGAACACGCCCGAAGGTATCCGATGGAATACAAACGGACCTACTCCCCGAGCACCCGGGCTTGCTGCCACAGCAAGGCGTGGGTAGTATTCGAGCTGAATGGTTGGGTCCATCGAGCCCAGTTCAGGGATCGCCCAACCCACCTGGTTATCCACGATGTACGAGGTCACGCGGCTCAAGGCGCTGAAGTTGATGACCTCGTGATTGAACAGAGGATCCACCTTAGAGCTGATGACCTCTGACGGTGAATCGCCGAAGAACCGACAGATACCCCGCCGAGAGAGAAAGAAGATCTCGCTCTCGAACTCCACCACAGATTGGTGACTCTCGCAGCCCTTCTCGAAATCGACCACCCGGTTGGCCAGCGTAACGGGGTCGTAGATGGTCCAATGCCGATCCCTCTTGAACACGATCAGCACCTGACCATCAGTGCTCAGAGCTGTGGTTCTGTCGCCATCTCCTCGACCAATGTCGATCCACCCCGCAACCGGCCAGATATCTGCATCGCCGAGGCCAGACTGATAGATCCGGTCCGGCGTCGAACTATTCCCCGTCATAAAGAGGGTGTCCTTCCAGAGCCTAAGATACGCCGCCTTAGGCGCTGACGGGATAGTGGTCTGGGTCGTACCATCCCACTTACGGAAATCGTCCACGCCGTTGCCCATGTAGACCGCGCCCTTGAACGTCTCGAAGGAGAACGGTGCGGTCGTGCTAAGGCCACTCGCGAATTCCGTCCACACCACAGGGTCAGCGAATGGGTCGTTGGTGTAGTAGAGCTTGCCGGCTGAGGTGTTCATCAGCATCTGTGGTACAGCGGGATAGCGGTAGTACGTGTAGAGCGCCAGGCATCGGTCACCGGCTGCACCGAACGTGCCACGGAACGTGGAACCAAGCCGCTTCACGAAGGCACCGTTCTGATCCAGGATGCCGTTCTCCATGACCTTGGCCTCGCTGGGCCTGATCTGGGGGAGAGCGTCCCGCAGATTGACGCCGCCGGACCAGCCGGCGCTTCTGTTCACTACGCGAGTCGGATCACTAACTGACGCCATAGGTATCCACGTCCTGGAGGGTGAGGTCGACGATGTGGATAGTCTTGGTGCGGTCCTGCGTACCAGGGAGGTAGACGTATTCGTCAGGCAACGACAGCGCCGTCACCTTGCCCTGGAGGAAGGCCTTGAGCTCCGGCGTGTCGGCGACTGGCCCGGTGTACTCCACGAGCCAATCGTAGACCATCGCCCGAGTAACCGGCATCTCTGAGATGGTCACAGCCATGAGCGATCCGGAACCACGCGAGTGGGCTCCTCCTCCAGTCTCTTCTCTTCTTGGTCCCGCATGTCGTCGAAGGCCTCCTCGACATCTCCCCGCGCGAGCTGTGCGAGGGAGATCTCGTTGGAGCGGGTGTGAGCCCGCATCCGCGCCGCATCGAGAATGACCTCGTCCATGTCCGGCGGCGTGATCGGAATGTCTGTCGGCGCCACCAACGGAGGCACAGTCCTGTGGTAATAGGCGGTGTACTGACGGCTCGCTTTCGTCACCGGCAGGAGATACAGCGCGCCATCCCACTCATAGTAGCTGGTCGGCTCGCCCTTGTACTGCTCGAGGCTCAAGTCCTGTGAGAGCCAAGAGTCGAGGAAGGTCTCACGATCGAGGACCTTCAAGCGCGCGCGATGATCTACTGTGATGCACATGAGCGTGGAGAGCGACTTGAAGTAGGGCAGCTGTCCCCCGACTGCGGGCCACAGGGAGATGCTGGATGCGGCTGGGGCGAGCGCGATCACGGCCGACGTCCGTTCCCAGTACCACCGTGATTTGCGAGCCACGGCGAAGTACGCGCGGTTGACGTATGTCCCAAGGTCAGCGTCGCTGAAGCCGTCGAATCCCCGAGCCTGTAGCTCGGCCTTGTAGTCGCTGAAGTAGAACCGTCCGTTTGCGTCAGGCATCGTTGATCCCCTTGGGGATGGCCACCGGTGTCGGGAAGTAAGGGGCCTTGCCATCCTTGCGCAGCGCGTGCGCGAGCTCCTCACCTGTCTCTTTGACCTTCTCACCGAATTGCTGATCTTTGAGCTCGTTGAGCCTATCCTGATCGCGCTCAGCGGCGTCGTACGGATCTTGGTATGCACGACCATGACTGTCGCTTCGCAGCAGACGTTCGTATGCTCTGCCGTCGAGCTCAGGCGTGCTGAAGATCAGGCGATCTGTGTGGTCGTCACCGTGCTCGACGAAGTGGTAGATGCCACGGTCCTCGTCGAGCTCGATGGTGATCTTCCTGCCGTACCGCTCACGAACTTGGCGGACGATGGACAGCACGTCGTCCTCTAGCGTGACCATCCCGATACGCTGGTCGTACCACGCCTTGACTGCATGAAGTTCCATCGTCCGCCTCCTTCGTGTCTCGCAGCTCCGGGAGGGCTACGGGATGTCGTCGGCCAGGTTGTAGATGACGCCCTGGGTCTTGCGGTTCTGGACGCCGAGGTCGGCGTACTTGTAGAGCGTCCCCTTGTAGGCGTCCTGGTCGGGGCTCTCGACCTTGCGCAGGATGGCACCGTCGCGGTTCATCCAGCGGAAGTCGTTGCCGTTGAGGTTCACCCACAGGTAGTCCTGCGGGCGGATGAAGAACATGTGCTGCTTCGGGCAGTCGTCGTCGAAGATCAGCGGCATGCCGTTGAAGTCGATGTACTTGAAGCCACCGTGCATGGTGAGCGCGTTGGCGTCGTTCCACCGCTTGCCCGTCTTGAGGGTGTTCACGTACCGCCGGCGAACACCGCGGGTGGTGAGGATCATCTCGGTCTCCCACCCCTCGGCGCCGATCCGGTCGAGCATCAGCTGGCCCATGTCCTCGTCGAAGGTCACGTTGCCACCATCGGACTGCTTCGCCTTCCACCACTCGTTGCCGGCGGTGGAGGAGTTGATGTTGTGCAGCGTGAAGTTCTGGGTCAGGTCCGAGCGCGTGATCTTGCGCAGGCCGTTGATCTCCAGCTTCCAGTTGCCGTTGACCACCGGAACGTGTGTGCCGGCGACCGCCGTGAGGTCCGCACCGTTGTAGGTCACGACTCGCGTCGTGGTATTGACGGCCGTGACCTGCACGTTCGCACCCAGCACCGCATCCGTCGCCGCGTTGATGAGGTCGATGAACATGCCCACGCGGATGTACTGGAGGTTGTCCACGGTGAAGGTGTTGGTGCCGTCCGCGGTGATGTTCGCGAGAGCACCCGTACCGTCGCCGTAGGCCTGCCGGTTCATGTCCTTGCGGAGGTCGTTCACCGCGCCGGTCGTCTCCGCCTCGAGCAGGCGCAGATACGAACCGACCGAACGCTCGGTGACCTCCATCGAGAAGCCCGTGATGTAGATCTGCTTGTAGAGCTTCTTGATGGTGTCCTCGAGGTCGTTCCAGCCCTGCTGACCCGGCGGAGGCAGCGTGCCACCTTCGGCGCGTGCCGTACCGGACTCGTTGCGGCTGGTGTGGAGCGCGATGACCCACTTGCGGCCGGCGAACTCGACCTGATCCGCGTCGCGCGAGATGCCGTTGTAGGACATGGTCTCGCCGTTCGCGGCGTTCATCGTGCCGGCACCCGCCGAGAGTTCCGCGGGGCTGTAACCGAAGAGCAAGATCGCCTTCTGGTTCACCATCTCCCTGACCACAGGGAGGTAGTAGTTCTGCAGGATGGCGTCTGCTTGGGTTGTGCTCTGCATTTCCGTCCTTTCCTATTCCTGGAGCGGGGACAACCGACCCGCCAGAATGTCTGCCTCGGCAGCCTGTGACGCCTCACGCAGGGAGTTCAACTTGACTGGTCCTGCAGGAGTGGGTAGACTACCGGGCAACACCGGAGGTGCTCCCCTATTTGCGTTTCCGGGTTGGACGAGGCCCCCCAGGTCGGCGTCGCGATCCTCCATGCGAGCTGCCCTCGCCGCCTGTGCCAGACCCTCGACGGTGCCATAGACGGGTCTGCCGCCCTGGTTCCGTTGGGCCATGGCTGCGATGTAGGTCAGCTGGGTCCGCTTGGGGGTCGCTACCCCGTCCCTGGTGTCCATCTCGTCCCATGCCGCCACTACGCGATCCAGGGCATCCTCGCGAGCCTGTTGCTCGTCGCGCTCGATGATCCGGTCCACGTAGTCGAGCTTTCTCTGTACCTCGGCGGGGACGGCCGGCGCGTTCGGGTCGGGACCGTTGGTTTGGTCCCCCGCCGCCTGGGGTGCTGAACCAGCGTCCGCGAAGCGGTTGATGGTGTCGAGCACGTCCTGCGGCAAGTCGAGGTTAACGGCCATCGACCTCCACACTCCGATTGGGTCCGCCTGGTACTGCTGCTCGAAACTGGCGAGCCGACGCAAGGAGTCAGCGTCATAACCGTACTGAGACAGTTCTTCGTACCCTCGAAGGTTGCCCAGCCGGTCGTTTACCTCCTTGAAACGGGCATAGGGGATGCTCTCAGGGGGTCCCCCCTGTGTGCCGGTGTCGGTGTTTGACGCCCCCGCGGGCGGTGGCACATTCGCTCCTGCGTTGCCCGGTACTCCACCCGGCTCCTGCGCCGGTCCTCGCTCCGCGCCCGTTCCTACCACAGTGTCACCCTGTTGGATGCCATCTGCGGCCAGACGCGCCGCGATCTCATTTGCCATGCCAGACATTCTGCCTCCCTACGCTTATACGCCCTCGACGGCGGATGGGGATACGAACGCCGGTACTGATCTGCCGAAATCAGGCTCGGGCTCAGGCGTCGTCTCGAGTAGATGTTGCTTCGCCGCCTGCCTTGCCTGATCCCACGTCTTGTAGCCCGGCTCTTCCGATTGAGTCTCGAGCTCTGTGATCTCTCTCTCGAGCATCAGCCTCCTTACGTCCTCCACCCTCACGAGCGTACCCGCGTCTGTCTCGACGCCGAGTCCTTCGATGGCGTCCAGCATTTCGTTGAGGTCATGGAGGTTTGCCATGGTTAGGTCCTTGCGGGATTGACTCCGCCGCGCTGGATCGTCTTGATCGCGTCCGTCGGGATCGTCAGCGTGGCGCCGTAGTCATCCCTCGTGCGGACGGTGAGGGACGTGTCGTCCCACTCCTCCTGCGTGTAGACGTCCTGCAACGGGATGAGCTGCAGGATGACCGCGCGACGCCCGTCCAGCGCGTCGGGCACGGCGTCGTGACTGCCGTCGAGCACGACCCAGTCCTCCAGGGTCGGTGCCACGAGCGACTCGCCTTCACCCGAACCGGGATCGACGGTGGCGATGTCCACGTCACCGGCGGGCGGGAACGCGTAGTTCTCCGCATCGCTCGGCTTGTTCGGATCGTCGGCCGGGTCCGGGTCCACGTCCGAGGCGACCGTGCCCTCGGCGCGGGTTGAGGCGTCGCTGGTCGTGCCGGCGAACCTCTCCTGCTGTGCCGCGATGGGATCGACGAGCATCGGATCGAGCGGGCTGTCGGTGCCCTTGTTTCTCTTCTGCGCCTTCTTCTTGGCGATCTGTTCCTTCTTCTCCTCGATCTTGTCTTCGAGGTCTTCTGACATCGTCCCTCCTTACTGAGGTCGGATTTGCCTTGCTGTGGCCTTGACGGCCCCTCCACCAGTAGGCATCTGAACGTCGGCCTGCACCATGTTTGTGCCATTGACCGACGGCTGCGCGAGCTGTCCCGCGTTGTCTCCGCCTGCTGGTGTGGGCGGGCCGTCTGGCGCACCCTTTGCTGCCATGAGCTGCTGTTGCTGAGCCTGTGCTGCCTTCGCAAGCTCCTGCTGGTGCATGGCAATGTGTTGGTCGAACAGCTGGACCACCTCGGGTTTGGAGATGGCCAGCTCGTCGAACATCTCGTCCATCATGACCGACGTGTGGCGCGTGATGTGGACCTGGTGATTCTGCCACGTCTTGACAGGCACGGCCGCGTGCAGCCTGTCGAAGCGCGCACTGTCGGCAAGGTCCTGGCCCTCGGGCGTGAGATTCGTCTGTGCCCTCCACACGCCGTAGAGCATCATGTTGTTCTCGCGGTCGGCCTGCGCGACGGCCTTGTCCTCCTCGTCCGGTTCCCCGCGACCCAGCTCGAGCATCTCCATCAGCCGCTTGGGGTCTTGGATGATGCCCAGTGTGGCGAGCTCGAGGGCGTACTGCTGACGCGCGGCCTTCATCTTCGGCATCGCAGAGCCCGCCTGACAGATGACGTCGGTGTTGTTCTTCAGGTCCGCGCCCTTGAACTTCCGCACATCGAACGAGCCGTCACGACGGTAGAAGCGCAGGATGCGGGGGAAGCTGTAGTACTGGGAGAAGCGCTCGAGCACCATGGAACCCATGAGTGCGATCGACTCCTCCATGGTCGCCACCGTGGGAGCGATCTTGGTATCGTCCTCCTCCTGGAGGTAGGCAACGGCCACGCCAGAACGTACCCCGCTGGGCACACGACCTCGAGAGACCTCGGACTGCCCAGAGATATCCATGATCTGGTCACGAAGTCCGACGAGAAGGTTCTCGATCTGAGAGGGCATCTGCAGTCCCGGCACGGGCGAAGGAGGCGGAATGTTGGGGACGTGCCGGTACCTGACGATGCCTCCTGCGACATTCTTGATCTCCCCTCGGATCTTGTGCTGGGTAGCGATGAGCCACATGGGATTGCCCATGTAGTCCTTGTTCTCGATGAGCTGACTGACGGTCTTGTCGATCTCCAGGTTCGGCCCCCGGATATGGCTCATCACGCAGTCCGGCCAGATCGTCGTGGAGGTGGGAATGTGCTGGAAGAAGACGTGAGGGATCCTGTTGTCCTGATACGGGTACCCCTTGACGAAGTCCAGCACGAGGTTGCTGTTCGACCACCGCATCATG
>Ga0307497_10000300_pt1 | contig 11196 bp, 11 predicted proteins | sample 10_S_MG_FD_201366 | JGI IMG/M metagenome (GOLD analysis project Ga0307497, IMG submission 201366) | Soil microbial communities from Populus trichocarpa stands in riparian zone in the Pacific Northwest, United States - 10_S | ecosystem: Environmental > Terrestrial > Soil > Riparian zone > Trees...
CTACGGCAGCGGTGCATTCATGGTGCTGAAGCCGCGGCCCGACGTGACGCTGCACCCGGTGCCGCACCGCAAGCGTGGCGATGCCGAGCCGCCGGTGCTCGCCGAACGGGAGCTGACGCCGGACGAGCTGAGCATCCTGCGCCATGCCGACGACGCCCTTGAGCGCGCGGCAAAGACCGGGCAGCCATTCATCCGCCACTTCTGGGGCTTCCTGCCGGAAGCGGCGCGCGGCGGCGCTTCGTGCGTGATGCCGAACGGGCCGCATGTCGGTAATCGCGTGGGATATGTTCAGGGCGGCATCCTGCTTGGTCTCGCGGCGGCCACTGCAGCGGTCGCGCTGCCGGAAACGTGGATGCTGGGCGCTGTGGCGGCCGCCTTCATCAGCCCAGGCGAAGGGCCGGCGCTCCGGGCGCGGGCGAGCGTCGTGCACCAGGGGCAGCGAGTGTCGGTGATCCGTACCGAAGTCACGCGCGGCGACGGACGCCGGGTGCTCGAAGCCATGAGCACGCACGTCGCGACGGGTTAACATCGCGCTCTTTCTTCGCCAGAACCCGAGGACCGCCATGGGATACATCGACACTCAGCTCTTCATCGACGGCAAATGGCAGGCGCCCGCAGAAGGGAAAACGCTGCCGGTCATGAACCCGGCGACCGGCAAGGAGATCGGGCGCGTGGCGCACGCCGGCCGGCCCGACCTCGACCGTGCGCTCGCGGCGGCCAAGAAAGGCTTCGAGGTCTGGCGCGACATGGTGCCCGCCGAGCGCAGCAAGATCATGCGCAAGGCCGCCGCGCTGATGCGCGAGCGCGCGGGCGAGATCGCGCCGCTCCTCACGCAAGAGCAGGGCAAGCCGCTCGCGGAGGCGAAGGGCGAGACCCTGGCCGCCGGCGACATCATCGAATGGTTCGCCGAAGAGGGCTTCCGCGTCTACGGCCGCATCGTGCCCTCGCGCATGAGCGTCACGATCCGCCAGATGGTGATCAAGGACCCGGTCGGCCCGGTGGCGGCATTCACGCCTTGGAACTTCCCGATCAACCAGATCGTGCGCAAGGTCGGCGCCGCGCTCGCCGCGGGGTGCTCGATCCTGGTCAAGGCGCCGGAAGAGACGCCCGCCGCGCCCGCGGCGCTGGTCAAGGCCTTCGCCGACGCGGGCCTGCCGCCCGGCGTGCTCGGCCTGGTCTACGGCTCCCCGGCGGAAATCTCGAGCTATCTCATCCCGCACCCGGTGATCCGCAAGGTCACTTTTACCGGCTCGATCCCGGTGGGCAAGCAGCTCGCGGCGCTCGCCGGCCAGCACATGAAGCGCGTCACCATGGAGCTCGGCGGCCACGCGCCGGTGATCGTGTGCGAGGACGCGGACATCGCGCTCGCCGTCAAGGCGGCGGGGGCGGCGAAGTTCCGCAACGCCGGGCAGGTGTGCATCTCGCCCACGCGCTTCCTCGTGCACCGGTCGATCGCCGGCGACTTCGCGCAGGCGCTGTCCGATCACGCCAAGGGGCTGAAGGTCGGCGACGGCCTCGCCGAAGGAACGCAGATGGGCCCGCTCGCCAACCCGCGCCGCGTCGACGCGATGACCGCGTTCACCGAGGACGCAGTGAAGAAGGGCGCGAAGCTGCTCACCGGCGGGCAGCGCATCGGCAACGCCGGCAATTTCTGGCAGCCGACCATCCTCGCCGACGTGCCGAAGGAGGCGAAGATCTTCAACGACGAGCCCTTCGGCCCGGTGGCCGCGATCCAGCCGTTCGACACGCTGGAGGAGGCGATCGCCGAGTCGAACCGCCTGCCGATCGGCCTCGCCGGCTATGCATTCACCAAGTCGCTGAAGAACTCCGACCTGCTCGCGCGCCGGCTGGAAGTGGGCATGCTCTGGATGAACATGCCCGCGCTGCCGTCGGCGGAGATGCCCTTCGGCGGCGTCAAGGACTCGGGCTACGGCTCGGAGGGCGGCCCCGAAGCGCTCGAGGCGTACCTCAATTCGCGCGCGGTGGTGATCCAGAACGCCTGAGCGACCAGGTGATCGAGGCGATCTGCAGGTGGTGCATGAGTTCCCGCAGGATGACGAGCGTGGCCGCGAACCGGTGATCCGCGGATAGTCCAGGCGGGCGGGTCAGCCGCTCGAAGGTGCGTTCCACCGCGTCGATCGTCAGAACCATTTCGTCGCCGGGCGCGATGCCGGCAGCGCGCGCGATGTCGCGGATGGTTTCTTCCTCAGTAGCGACGACGGGGTCCGCGTCGATGCTGCTTCTGGCGCGGGCGATCTCGTCTTCGATCGCGGCGATGGCGTTTTCCAGCTCGAGCGGCGATGGCTGATCGCGCCGGAAATCGCGCGCGATGCTGCTCCAGCCGATGGAGAAGGCGCCGGCGCCGAGCGTAGTCCGGTCAGCCCCGATGCGCAGGATTTGTGGTGCCATTCGAGGGTATCTTCCCACGCATGGGCTGGATCACCGCCATCCTCATCTGCGCCGTGCTGCTGCTCGGCCTCGCGATCTGGTCGATCAAGCGGCACAAGGACCCGCACCTGGCGCTCAAGACCGACGATTCGCTCGACGGCCTGATTGCGTCGATCTCGGGCATGTCGCTCGGCATGGCGATCCGCGGCAACTCGGCGGAGATCTTCCAGAACGGCGCGTATTTCGACGCCCTGATCGAGGACATCCTGGCGGCGAAGCAGACGGTGCATTTCGAGACCTACCTGTGGAAGGAGGGAAAGATCGGCCAGCGCATGGCCGATGCGTTCTCCAGGCAGGCGCGCGCCGGGGTCAAGGTGCGCCTGGTGCTCGACGCCGTCGGCTGCAAGAAGATCGGCAAGGCCCGCCAGCAGATGGAAGACGCGGGCTGCAGCATCGCGATCTACCACCCGCGCACGCTGAAGAACATCGGCGTGGTGGTCGAGCGCGACCACCGCAAGCTCGCGATCCTCGACGGCCGCACCGCCTGGGTCGGCGGCCACTGCATCGTCGACGAATGGCTGGGCAATGCGGAGGATAGGGACCACGTGCGCGACCTGTCGGTGCGGCTGCGCGGGCCGGTGGTGCACGCGGTGCAGTCGGTGTTCAGCGAGAACTGGGTCGAGGTCACCGGACGGCTGTTCGTCGGCGCCGACGCGTTTCCGCCGCTCGAGCCCGCGGGCGAGGTGGAGGCGCACATCGCGAGCATGAAGCCGGAGGGCTCGGCGCCGGCGGTCAAGATCCTGCATCACACCGTGATCTGCTGCGCGCGCAAGCGGCTGTGGATCCAGAACCCTTACTTCATCCCCGAGATCGACGCGGTCGAGGCGCTGGCCGAGGCGGTGAAGCGCGGCGTGGACGTGCGCGTGATGGTGCCGTCGGCGGACGCCTCCGACATGCCGATCGTGCAGCACGCGGCGCACCGCAACTTCCAGCGGCTCCTCGACTCGGGCGTGCGCATCTTCGAGTACCAGCGCTGCCTGCTGCACCAGAAGGTGATGACGGTGGACGGCGTGTGGTGCTCGATCGGCTCGAGCAACTTCGACGACCGCTCCTTCGAGACCAACGACGAGATCACGGTCGGCTTCCACGACCGCAAGCTCGCCCGCCGGCTGGAGGAGATCTTCGAGGCCGACCGCGCGCTGTGCATCGAGCTCAACGCCGCGCAGTGGAAGAAGCGCGGCCTGGTGCACCGCGCCAAGGACAGCGCCCTTTACCTGTTCAAGGAAGTGCTCTAATCTGGCGGCGGGGATAAACAGGATCCCCGGGAGCTTTTCCCTCCAAGACGGTGCCCCGTCCAAGTCCTGTCAACTTTGCTTGGAGGGCACCATGCGGTACACGCTCAAACAGATTCATTGCCGTCCCTGGACGCTGAACGGGCTTTCGCTGCAGCTGATCGAGAGCCACTACGAGAATAACTACGGCGGCGCCCTCAGGCGGCTGAACGCGATCACCGAGCAGCTCGAATCGCTCGACTTCGCGACCACGCCGAACCATGTCCTGAACGGCCTCAAGCGCGAGGAGCTGGTCGCGCTCAATTCCACGCTGCTGCACGAGCTCTATTTCGCCAGCATGGGCGGCGACGGCCAGCCGACCAAGGGCATGAGCGAGATCCTGGCGCGCGACTTCGGCTCGCTCGCCCGCTGGCGCGCGGAGTTCAGGGCGATGGGCTATGCGCTCGGCGGCGGCTCCGGCTGGGTGCTGCTCACCTACATCCCGCGCGACGGGCGGCTTATCAACCAGTACGCGGCGGAGCACTCCCAGGCCGTGGCGAGCGGCGTGCCGATCCTGGCGCTCGATATGTATGAGCACGCCTACCACATGGATTTCGGCGCCAACGCAAAGGCGTACGTCGATACCTTTATGCGCAACGTGGACTGGGGGGCGCTCGAGCAACGGTATGAGGACGCGAGCAAGGTGTCGGGCCCGCGGCCGCTCGAGCAGCCCGAGTTCGGCGACGTCCAGGGCGTCGGTGTGGAGGAAGTGAAGGCGATGATGGCTTCCGGCAAGCCGGTCCAGGTCATCGATGTGCGCCCGCGCCACTTCGTCTCGCGCCAGCAGGACATCGCCGAAGGCATCCGCTGGCGCGACCCGGAGCAGCTCCAGGAATGGATCGGCGAGCTGTCGAAGTCGGAGCCGGTGGTGGTGTACTGCGCCTACGGCTTCCACATCGGTTGCAAGACCGCCATCAAGCTGCGCGAGGCCGGCTTCGACGCGAGGTACATGAACAGCGGCCACTCCGGCTGGAAGGCCAGCGGCGGCCCGATCAAGATGGGTCCCTAGCGCTCGCGCGGCGGGCGAAGACGTCCGTTTGATCCAGGTCAAGGGGCGCCGCGGCGTTCTGGCTAGCCTCAAGAAGCGTTAATGGAAAAGGAAGGCGCCATGACCAGGAACTGCCTAGGGATGTGCCTGCTTGCCTGCGTCGGGTTTCCGGCGATGGCGGCCGATCCTGCCACCATCGACTGGACGAAAGTCCCCATCACCACGTTGACGCTGTTCTATCCGGGACAGTCGTCGTACGAGTGGCTGCGGAGCAGCAAGCACGGCGAGGGCAAGGGAGCGAAGGGCGTCAATGCCGGTCAGGCCTGCGTGCGATGCCATGAGGACGACGAGCGCAGCATGGGGGCTAGCATCGTCAAGGGCGGAGCGCTCGAGCCAACGCCGGTCAAGGGCAAGAACGGCTCGATCGAGCTCGCGGTGCAGGCTGCGTACGACGCGACCAACGCCTATTTCCGCTTCCAATGGCCGACGCTCAACCGCTTTCCCGGGATCGAGCACCAATACCTGCGCTTCGACGGCAAGGAATGGAAGGTCTGGGGTTATCCGAAGCTCGATGACGTGGTGCGCGAGGGCGAGCAGCCGGCGATCTATGAAGATCGCATGACGATCATGCTCGACGACGGCAAGGTGCCCGGATTTGCCCGCCAGGGCTGCTGGCTCACTTGCCACGACGGCTCGCGCGACATGCAGGGCGCCGCCTCGGCGCAGGAGGCGCTCGCCAACCCGCTGCTCGGCGCGATCAAGAAGAACGACGTGCGCAAGTACCTGCCCCTCACTCGCAGCAACCCGGCCGACTGGCGCACCGGCAAGACGCTCGACGAGATCGCGCGCATCAAGGCTGACGGCGGCTTCGTCGACCTCATCCAGTGGCGCGGGCACCGGTCGAACGGGGTCGGCATGGCCGACGACGGCTATGTCCTCGAGTTTCGCTACTCGGATGCCGGCAAGGACATGTTCAGCGGCAATGCCGATCCGAAGACCCACGCGCCGAGGTTCATGTGGGACGCGAAGAAAGTGGGCTACAAGTCCATCACCGCCGATGCGTTGCGCAAGGCGCCGCACTTCCTCATCCGCGAGCAGAACGCGGTGCCCTTCGACCCGAACGCCGGCTGGAAAGAGGGCGACCTGATCCCCGATTACGTGCTGAGCCGCGAGGATGCGAAGGGCTCGGCAGCGGACAACCGCGCCATCGCCGACTGGAAGGAAGGCAGATGGTCGGTAGTGCTCGTTCGACCGCTCAACACCGGCAACCCGGATGACAAGGCGTTGAAGGAAGGCGGCGTCTATAACGTCGGCTTCGCCGTGCACGACGACAACATCACCACGCGCGGGCACCACGTTTCATTCGTGAGGACGCTCGGTATCGGCGCGAAGGGTGATGTCTCGGCGCTCAAGCTGCCCTAGGGCGGCGGTGTCGGGGGAAGCGCGGTAGCGGTATCATTCCGGCATGTCCGTTCACCCGCTGATTTCGCCCACCGCCGACCCGGTGCGCGAGGCCAAGGTCCACCTGGCCGCCGCGCACCGCCTCGCCGCGCTGCACGAGCTCGAGGAAGGCATCGACAACCACTTCACGGTCACCGTCCCCGGCCGCGACGATCGCTACCTGATCCTGCCCTTCGGCTTCCACTGGTCCGAGGCGCGCGCGAGCGACATGATCGTGTTCGACGAGTCCGGCAGGACGCTGGAAGGCGAGGGCGTGGTCGAGCTCTCCGCTCAGTGCATCCACGCGCCGATCCACCGCATCACCGGCGCGCGCGTGGTGATGCACACGCATCAGACCTGGGCGCTGGCGCTCAACATGCTGAAGGAAAACCGCCTGTTGCCCGCGAGCCAGACCGCGGCCTTCTACTACGGCCACGTTGCCTACGACGACACCTACGCCGGCACCGCGGACTTCATCGAGGAAGGCGAGCGCCTGGCGGGCGTGATCGGCAAGAAGTACGTGCTGTTCATGAAGAACCACGGCGTGCTGGTGACCGGGGACACGGTGGCGCAGGCCTACCGCCGGCTCTACAAGCTCGAGCGCGTGTGCCGCGCGCAGGTGCTCGCGATGTCCACCGGCAAACCGCTGGAAGTGCTAAGCGATGAGATCGTCGCTCAGGTGCAGGCGCCGCCGCTCAACGACCGTCACCCGCGCGCCGAGCGCGAGCGCCTGTTCTTCGAGGCGATGATGCGCATCCTCGACCGCGAGAATCCCGGCTACGCGGACTAGCGCAGGGCGTCGAGCAGCGAGGGGAAGATCTTGGGCGTGGCGCAGGCGATCTCGCCCGACTTCATGAAGCCGTCCTCGCCGCTCAGGTCGGCGACCAGGCCGCCCGCCTCCTGGATCATCAGCGCGCCGGCCGCCATGTCCCACGGCGAAAGTCCAAGTTCCCAGAACGCATCGAGCCGCCCGCACGCGACGTAGGCGAGGTCGAGCGCGGCTGCCCCGGCGCGGCGCACGCCGGCGGTCTTCTGCATGATGTTCTTCAGCTGGTTCGAATAGAGATCGATGCGCGCGCCTTCGCGAAACGGAAAGCCGGTCCCGACCAGCGATTCGCCGAAGCGCGTGCACTTCGAGACCCGGATGCGGCGGTCGTTGAGGAACGCGCCGCGCCCCTTCGACGCGGTGAACAGCTCGTTGCGGTTCGGGTCGTAGACCACGCCGTGCGCGAGCGCGCCGCGGTGCCGGATCGCGATCGACACGCAGTACTGCGGGAAGCCGTGGATGAAGTTGGTGGTGCCGTCGAGCGGATCGATCACCCACTCGTATTCGGCGCTGCCCGCTGAGGCGCCGGATTCCTCGGCGAGGATCGCGTGGTCGGGGTACGCCTTGCGCACCACGTCGAGCACCGCTTCCTCGGCCGCGTGGTCGACGCGCGTGACGAAGTCGTTCTGGCGCTTGGAGCGCACTTCCAGTCCGGCGTTGTCGAGCGACGCGCGGCTGATGATCGAGCCGGCGCGGCGTGCTGCGCGCACGGCGATGTTGAGCATGGGATGCATCGGCCGCGTATTCTAGTGTCCCCATGATCAGAATCGTCCTTTGCCGGCCCAGCCATCCCGGAAATATCGGCTCGGCGGCGCGCGCGATGAAGGCGATGGGCCTCAGCGACCTGCGCCTGGTCGCGCCCGAGCGCTACCCGGCCAAGGAGGCGCAATGGATGGCCACCAACGCGGGTGACGTACTGGACAAGGCCGTGGTTCATGACAACTTGCTCGAGGCCATCAAGGACTGCACCGCGACCTTCGCCATGTCCGCGCGTGGCCGCGAGTGGTCGCCCCAGGTCGTCGACGTGCGCGCTGCCGCGCAGCAGGCCACCCAGGTCGAGGGGCCGGTGGCCTTCGTCTTCGGCAACGAGATGGCCGGGCTGACCAACGAGGAGATGTTCGCCTGCCAGTACCTGGTGCACATCCCGGCAAGCAAGGAGTTCAGCTCGCTCAACCTCGCGCAGGCAGTGCAGGTCGTCGCATACGAGCTACACATGGCCGTCGATCCTGCGATGCCATTCGCCCGAACGGAGCGGCGCGCGACGGTTGAAGATCTCGAAGGCCTTTATGCACACTTGGAGCAGGCGGCGGTTGCCACCGGCTTCATGGCGCCGAGCTCGCGGCTGCGGGAGCGCTGGCGGAGGCTGTTTTCGCGCGTGCCGGCGATGGAGCGCGAGGAGGTCAACATCATGCGCGGCCTGCTCAAGGCCCTCATGAGTAAATGGAATGGTTGATTGAAGCAATTGGAATAGTTGATTGAATTAGTCGGGAACCCTAAAATCGTGCTCATGCTCAGAAAGCTGCGCAGCGACATAGCCTGCATCCGGGAGCGCGATCCGGCGGCGCGCAGCACGCTCGAGATCCTGTTCTGCTATCCCGGGTTGCACGCGATCTGGATCCACAAGGTCGCGCGCTGGTTCTGGCTGAACAACCTTCGCCTGCTGGGGCGCTTCACCTCTCACGTCGGCCGCTTCCTCACCGGCATCGAGATCCATCCGGGCGCGAAGCTCGGCTCCTGCGTGTTCATCGATCACGGCATGGGCGTGGTGATCGGCGAGACCGCTGAAGTCGGCGACGGCTGCACCATCTACCAGGGCGTGACGCTCGGCGGCACCTCGCTCGAGCGCGGCGCGAAGCGCCATCCGACGCTGGGCGCGGGCGTGGTGGTCGGCGGCGGCGCCAAGATCCTGGGCGGCTTCACCGTCGGCGATAACGCCCGCATCGGCGCGAACTCGGTGGTGGTGAAGGCCGTGCCCGTCGGTGCCACGGTGGTCGGCATTCCCGGCCGCGTGGTGGAAGACGGCGCGAACTCCGGACGATTCGCTCCGTACGCGGTCGTGCTCGAGCAGGAAGACCCGTACGCCAAGGCGCTGCAGCAGCTGGTCGAATACACCCAGGAGCTCGAGCGTTCCGTCAGCGGCCTGCAGGAAAAGCTGTCCCGCCTGGAGAAGTCCGAGCGCGAGCGCCTCCGGGCCGTCAAGTAGTAGGCACCTAAGTCCCTAGTTCCAATAGCAGTTTTGTCCGACAAAAACAGTCGGATTAGGTGTATACTTGACTGCATTAATCAGGTATTAGGAAACCCGGAAAACCTATGAGACTCACGACTAAAGGACGATTCGCCGTCACCGCGATGGTCGATCTGGCGCTGCGCCAGAACCGCGGCCCGGTGACGCTCGCCGCCATCAGCGAGCGCCAGCACATCTCGCTTTCCTACCTCGAGCAGCTGTTCGGCAAGCTGCGCCGCGCCGCGCTGGTTTCCAGCGTGCGCGGCCCCGGCGGAGGCTACAACCTCGCCCAGCCAGCCGCCGGCATTACCGTCGCCGACATCGTCAGCGCGGTGGACGAGGCGATGGACGCCACGCAATGCGGCGGCAAGGAAAACTGCCACGACGACAAGCGCTGCATGACCCACGACCTGTGGGCGACGCTGAACGAGAAGATGCAGGAGTACCTCTCGTCGGTGACGCTCGCCGATCTGGTCGCGCATCAAAGCGGCAAGCCGGTGTCGGTCATCAAGGATTTCCGCCCCACCCCCGAAAAGGTCGCTGCGTGAGGTTGCCGGTCTATCTCGACTACTCCGCGACCACGCCGGTCGATCGGCGGGTGGCGGAGAAGATGATTCCCTACCTCACCGAGCATTTCGGCAACGCGGCGAGCCGTTCGCACGCGTTCGGCTGGAAGGCCGAGGAGGGGGTGGAGGAGGCGCGCGCGCACGTCGCCGCGCTGATCAATGCCGACCCGAAGGAAATCGTGTGGACGTCGGGCGCCACCGAGGGCAACAACCTCGCGATCAAGGGCGCGGCCAACTTCTACAAGACCAAGGGCAAGCACATCATCACGCAGAAGACCGAGCACAAGGCCGTGCTCGACACCTTCCGCGAGCTCGAGCGCCAGGGCTTCGAGGCCACGTATCTGGAAGTGAAAGAGAACGGCCTGATTGATTTGAATCGCCTTAAAGAAGCCATTCGGCCGGACACCATCCTGGTCTCGATCATGATGGTGAACAACGAGATCGGCGTGATCCAGCCGGTGTGGGAGATCGGCGAGCTGTGCCGCTCGAAGGGCATCATCTTCCACTGCGATGCGGTGCAGGGCGCCGGGCGCGTCGAGATCGACGTGCAGAAGTTCAAGGTCGACCTGCTCACCATGACCGCGCACAAGATCTACGGGCCGAAGGGCATCGGCGCGCTCTACGTGCGGCGCAAGCCGCGGGTGCGGATCGAGGCGCAGATCCACGGCGGCGGCCACGAGCGCGGCTTCCGCTCCGGCACCCTCGCCACGCACCAGATCGTCGGCTTCGGCGAGGCGGCGCGCCTGGCGAAGGCCGAGATGGCGACCGAAAACCAGCGCATCCGTGCGCTGCGCGACCGGCTGCTGAAAGGCATCAAGGACGTCGAGGAGGCCTACGTCAACGGCGACCTCGAGCACCGCGTCCCGCACAACCTGAACGTGTCGTTCAACTTCGTCGAGGGCGAGTCGCTGATCATGGCGGTCAAGGACCTCGCGGTGTCGTCCGGCTCGGCGTGCACTTCGGCTTCGCTCGAGCCCTCGTACGTGCTGCGTGCGCTGGGGCGCTCGGACGAATTGGCGCACAGCTCGATCCGCTTCACCCTCGGGCGCTTCACCACCGAGGAAGAGATCGACTTCGCGGTAGACTTGATCAAGCGGAAAGTGGCGAAACTCAGAGAGCTTTCGCCGCTATGGGAAATGCACAAAGACGGTATCGATTTGAGCACCGTCCAGTGGGCAGCGCACTAAGGAGCACACCATGGCATACAGCGACAAAGTCATCGATCACTACGAAAACCCGCGCAACGTCGGCTCGTTCGACAAGGCAGACGACGCGGTGGGTACCGGGATGGTGGGCGCGCCCGCCTGCGGCGACGTGATGAAGCTGCAGATCAAGGTCGGCGCCGACGGCCGCATCGAGGACGCGCGCTTCAAGACCTACGGCTGCGGCTCGGCGATCGCGTCGAGCTCGCTGGTCACCGAATGGGTCAAGGG
>Ga0307497_10000301_pt1 | contig 11173 bp, 8 predicted proteins | sample 10_S_MG_FD_201366 | JGI IMG/M metagenome (GOLD analysis project Ga0307497, IMG submission 201366) | Soil microbial communities from Populus trichocarpa stands in riparian zone in the Pacific Northwest, United States - 10_S | ecosystem: Environmental > Terrestrial > Soil > Riparian zone > Trees...
CTTGCCGGTCATCCCCGAGGCCTGAACGTCGCCCGGGCGCGTCGTCCGTGCGCTTGCGGCCGCGATCACCGCCTTCGCCATCGCCGAGCCCACCTGCGTGAGCGGTGTCCCGGTACGCGTGAACATCCCGACGGCGAAAGACGGGAGCGGCTCTGCCACCGGTATCTCATGCAGGAAATCTCCCAGTATCGAGTCGGAGAGCAGTTGGTGCGACAGGAAGCCCACCATGTCGGACTTCGCGATCAGCCCGATCGCCGTGTTGTAGGACTCGCACTGGATCACCTGCTTGGGGACCGACAGGCCCGCCGGCGAGAACGCGCTGGCGAACGGACCGTCGGGCGCATCCAGCGGCAGCAGCGAAATCCACGAGGCGTCGACCAGCTGCGCGAGTGAGGTCGCGCGTTCGAGCGGATGGCCCTTGCGCGCGACGACCACGAAGTCGTTGCGCAGCAGCGGGCGGAACGCCAGCCCTGAATCGAGCTTCAGCAGAGCACGCCTGCAGATCGCGAAGTCGAGCGTCTCCTCCCTCACCATCGGGATCAGGAGCTGTGGAAGCCCCTCGGCAATGCGCACGCGCGTCTGCGGGTACTGCGTCCGGAACCGCGCGATGGCCTCGGGCACCATCATCGCCGACGTCGGCGAAACGCCGAAGGCGACCGAGCCCGCCGACTGCCCTAGGTTCTCGACCTCCTCCTCGGCCTTGCGAAGCTCGGCCTGCGCTGCGCGCGCCCGCGCGAACAGCGCCCGTCCCGGCTGCGTCGGCACCACGCCTGTGGGCGTCCTGCGCAAAAGGCGCGCGTGCAACTCGGTTTCGAGGCTGCGCACACTGCGGGTGATCGCCGGCTGTGACACCCCGAGCTTGCGCGCCGCTGCCCGGATGCCACCCGATTCCACTACCGCAACAAAATCACGGATCTGACTGAGCCGCATGTGATAACCCTTTCCGTATCGTGTTGCCTACCCTGTCATAGTCGCTTTATACCCGATAACCCCCGTCTGCGTCGCGGGACCTCCTCCGTGATCTTACGCACAAAGCGGCAGCACGTTCAGATTCCGTTCGGACGAGCGTCAATTTATGCCTACAGCATATGAAGAAGTCACTACCACAGGCGCTCGAAACTCGGCCTTGCTGGCTCAGCGACAAGCAGGAACTGCGCAACTTCCTGCGCTCGCTGTAGACCGTACGGCATCCTGAAAATCGCGCCGGGAAACCGGCGCGGTCTTTTTTCACGGACGATCCCACTACGCCCGATCGGGACGACCCCGTCTCGCCGTCCGGATATTCCGGACACCGGCAACCCTCCGCGACTCCCGACGCCGGATCGATCATCTTCCGCGCTACAGCGACACCGTGGTCAGATGCAGGCGGCCGGGCGTCGAGCTGTCGCTACATTCGGCGGAAGAAATCACAACTAGTTCACTCGAACCGTACCCCGGAATTTGCTTGTCCACACAGGAGGTCCGCACATGAATACCAAGTTCGCTCTGACGTTTTCGCTCGCGGGATCGATCGCCGCCCTGTTTCTCCTGCGGTCCGATTTCGCTTCATCACAAGTACAATTCGGCGCGGCGAAGCCGCCCCCTCCGGGCTTCATCGCAAGCGACCCCGGCGTACGCGGTGATCCTGCGGGCGCCGGCGGTCCGATCGCGGGTCTGGTCGGGACTCAGGGTCAGCTGTTCGCCGACGGGCTGGACGCCTTCAGCGACGAGGACGTCGTCGCCGAAGGACTCGGTCCAAGGATGAATCTCGACAGCTGCGCCGGCTGCCATGCTCAGCCGGCCGTCGGAGGCACCAGCCCGTTCGTGAACCCGCAGGTGGACTTCGCGAGCAAGGACGGCGGCACCGACACGGTTCCGACGTTCGTCTCCCTGAGCGGCCCGGTGCGGGAGGCCCGCTTCGTGAAGAACCCAGACAAGAGCCCCGACGGCGGCGTGCACGCGCTGTTCACCATCACGGGGCGCGCCGGCGCAACCGGCTGCACGCTTGCCCAGCCCGACTTCGCCACGCAGCTCGCGAACGGCAACGTGATCTTCCGGATTCCCACGCCGACCTTCGGCGCCGGGCTGATCGAGCAGATTCCCGACTCGGCGATCATCGCGAACGCGGCCGCGAGCGCGGCGCAGAAGGCGGCGCTCGGGATCAAGGGCAAGCCGAACATCACGGGCACCACCAACAACAACGGCAACGACGGCACGATCGCGCGCTTCGGATGGAAAGCGCAGAACAAGTCGCTGCTCTTGTTCTCGGGCGAGGCCTACAACGTCGAGCAGGGCATCAGCAACGAGCTGTTCCAGACCGAGCGCGACGAGACGGCCAACTGCCAGTTCGCGACGACGCCCAACGACGCGACGAAGAGCGATCCCGCTATCGCCGATCCGCGCAGCGACGTAGAGCGGTTCGCAGTGTTCATGCGCTTGCTCGCGCCTCCCACTCCGGCTCCCGACACCGCTTCGATCATCAACGGCAGGGCGCTGTTCTCGAGCACCGGCTGCGCGCTGTGCCATACGCCTTCGCTGACAACGGGCCCGTCCACCGTCGCTGCGCTCGGGGGACAGACGGCGAATCTGTATTCCGACCTGGTGGTGCACGACATGGGCGACGGCCTCGCAGACGGCGTGAGCCAGGGCGCGGCCGGACCTAGGGAGTTCCGCAGCGCGCCGCTGTGGGGCTTGGGGCAGCGGATCTTCTTCCTGCACGATGGGCGCACCTCGGACCTCGTGCGCGCGATCCAGGAGCATTCGAGCAAGGGATCGGAAGCGAACGGCGTGATCTCGAGGTACAACGATCTCCCCGAAACCGACAAGCAGGACCTGCTCAACTTCCTGCGCGCGCTCTAGCTCAGGGAGAGCTTGCGGACCCGCGCCGGGACACCGGCGCGGGTCTTTTCATTTCTTCGCGCCCTCGAGGTCGTAGGCGTCGTGCTCCTCGGTGTCGACGTGCACGCCTGTGCCCGCCGACTGCACGTCGCCGCTCACCATGTGCAGCCGGCTGCCGACCACCGCGCCCGCGAGTCCATGGCGCGACACCGGCATCGGCGCGAGCGTCTGCCAACTGTTGGTGGCGGGATCGTAGGCTTCCAGAGAGCGGAAGGTCGCCATCATGCCCGGGTCCTGGTACTCGCCGCCGGTGATGTACAGCCGCCCGCCCCACGCGCCGCCCGCGCCGGCGCTGCGCGCGTTCGCCATGCGCGCGAGCCCCTGGCTCCAGCTGTCGGTCGCCGGATCGTAGGCTTCGGTCACGCCAACGTTGGAGGAGCCGCCCGAGATGAACGCGCCGCCGACGCGGCCGCTCACCACATAGATCTTGCCGCCCACCGCTCCGCCGACCGCATGGTTGCGCGGCGTCGGCATGGGCGCGCGCCCCCGCCAGGTGTTCGTCGCCGGGTCGTACTCTTCCACTGTGCCGACGGAGGTGTGCGGGCGCTGCGGGTGCACCGCGCTCTGTCCCGGTCCCGTCACTGCGCCGCCGATCACGTAGATCTTGTCGCCGACCGACACCGCGACCGGCGAGCCGCGCTTGGTGGGCATCGGCGCGAGCGCCTTCCAGCTGTCCGCCGCAGGATCGTATTCCCAGGCGTTGTCGATCGGCACCCAGGCGGGCGGCTGCCCCTTGGGGGGGAGCACGAAGCCGCCGAAGGCGTAGATCTTCCCTTTCAGCTCGGCGAAGGCGACGTGGTGCGAGGCGAGCGCCATGGGCTTCTTCTTCGCCCACTTGTCGCCGGCGGGATCGTACTCATACACCAGGCCCTTGGGGACCCAGCCGGGCGCGAGGCCCGCGAACACGTACATCTTGCCGCCGGCCGAGGCGCCGAGGAGCTCCTCGGAGGGCTCGGGAAACGGCGCCAGCTTGGTCCACTTGCCCTGGGCGAGCGCCGGACCGGCGATCAGGCAGGCGCTCAGCGCAACGACTGCAATGCGAAGATAAGACATGATGCCCTCCTATAGTCCTGCGCGATTCTTGCCTTTCACTGCCTTGTTCACCACGTTGACCGGCCACTGCCCCGACAGGACGCGGCGGACCTCGCCGGGGGCTCCGGCCTGCAGCCCTTCCATGGCCATTTCGCTGTACCACGCCGCGTGAGGAATGATGATGACGTTCTCGCGGCCGCGCAGCGGATGCGGGTCGGGGAGAGGCTCGGGATCGGTCGTATCGAGCGCGCAGCCCGCGATTTTCTTCGAATCGAGCGCTCGCACCAGCGCATCGGTATCGACCACCGGTCCGCGCGCGCAGTTGATCAGAAAGGCCGAGGGCTTCATTCGCGAGAATGCCGCGTCGTTCATCAGCTTCCGCGTGTCGGCAGTGAGGGGCGGATGCAAGGATACGATGTCGGACTCTGAAAGCAGCACATCCAGCTCGACCTTCTTCCCCGGCCCTTCCTTCACGAACGGATCCGCGTAGACGACGCGCATGCCGAAGGCGGCCGCGCGTATCGCGACCTGGCGGGCAATGTTGCCGAAGCCGACCAGTCCCAGCGTGCGCCCCGCAAGCCGATAGATGGGCTTGCCCGGCGGCACTTCCCACCTCCCCGCGCGCACCAGCCGGTCGTAGAAGGCGATCTTGCGCGCACACGCGAGCAGCAGCGCCATGGTGTGCTCGGCGACCTCCTCGATGCAGTACGTGGGGTTGTTGGTGACGATGATACCGGCGCGCGTCGCCGCCTCGAGATCGATGGTGTCCACGCCGATGCCGTAGCGGGCGATGATGCGGCACTTGGGCATTTTCGCCATGACGTCCGCGGTGATCGGTCCGGCGTAGGTGTTGAGCAGGGCGTCGCAGTCCGCGGCTTGCGAGAGGAATTCTTCCGGTTTCTTCGTCTTGAGCGCAACCAGCTCAGCCAGATCGCCGAGCGTATTTCTCTCCACGTCCAGCGATTCCCAGACGTAGTCGGTGATGACCACTTTCGCCTTCATTGCACCCACCTCACCACGCCCGCGACACCGTCGACGGCAACGGTGGCCCCGTCCGGGATACGCTGCGTCGCCTCGGGCACGCCCAGCACCATGGGCACGCCGCGCTCACGCGCAAGCGAAGCGAGATGCGAGGTGCTGCCGCCGAGCTCCGCGACCACGCCCGCCACGTGCGCGAGCACCGGCCCGAGCGCCGGACCGGCGACGGTTGTCACCAGCACGTCGCCCGGCGCGACGCGCTCCAACTCGCACTCGCAGTTCACGATGCGCGCGCGCCCGGAGCCGAAGCCTATCCCGGAGGGGTGGCCGTCCAGACGCGGCCGCTGCAGCCAGATCTCGTCCGGCACCGCGGCTTCCGCGACCCGCAGCGGGCGCGCCTGAAGCAGCTTGACCCCCGCTTCGTCGGCCGCCCACTCGATTTCCACCGGCCCCCCCAGGACTTCCTCGCTCTTCCTCATCAACAAGCCGATTTCAGCGACTTCCTCGGGGCTCAGGCAGCGCGCGCCGGCGAGCGAGCGCGACAGCGACCTCCTCCCGTGCACGCAGGTGACGCCGTGGTACTTCCGGCCGGTTGCCGATTCCTTCACGCTGCCACCGCGGTCCAGGACATAGCGGTCCGGCGCGATCTCCCCTTGGGCAATCGCCGATCCCGGGCCGGGAGCCGCGTTGATCACCATGTCGCCGTCGGCGGTCCGCGAGAGGCCTCCTCCGGATACGCGCGCCTCGACCAGCGGCTGAACGATCAGCGCCATCGCCGTGTCCGCCGGGTCGAGCCCGTGGCTCGCCATGTAGCGCAGCGCCCGCGTCGACCACAGTGCCGCCCAGCAGGCGCGAGCGGCGATCAGCAACTCCCCTTCGTTCTGCAGCTCGAGGAAGCTCTCGAACTGGCCCGCGAAGCTCGAATCGGCGCGGTCCTCGACGAGCGCCGAGGAGCGAACGACGCCCCTCCCGCAGGTACGCCACGCGGCGAGCAGCGGCTCGACGATCTGCGGCGCCACCGCGTTCTCCATCAAGCCCAGCTTCATGTCCAGTGCGCAGCGCCTCGCCCGCGGACGGTCCTCGGCAGCGAACACCTCGCGGGCGGTCGCCTCGAGCCCCAGGTACGCGAGCTGCAAGCGGTAGGCGCGCGCGTCCACCGCGTAGCCCCCGGGGATGGGCAGGCCGGCGCGGCCCAGGGCCGCGAGGTTCGCCGCCTTGGGACCGAAGCGGCCCGGGTCTGCCGCTTCCGGCGCGTCGAGCGGAACGACCAGGGAATCCATCGCTCAGCCCTGCGAGTCGATCACCAGCCGCAGGATGCGGCCGGGGTTGCGCTCGTACTCCTCGAAGGCGGCGGCGGCATCGGAGAGCGGATACTTGGCGCTGATGAAGCCGTTGACGTCCACCGCGCCCGAGGCGATCAGCTGGATGCTCGGGTTCATATCCTGAGGCGTGAGCGCACGCGAGCCGATGATGCTGATCTCGCCGAAGTACAGCGGAAACGTCGAGAAGCCGCGCACGGTCTCGTGGCTCACGGCGAACGCGGAGAAGCGCCCGCCCGGGCGCAGCATGTCCACCGCCGCGCGCAGCGACTCGGCGCTGCCCGCAGCGTCGATCACGACATCGGCGCCCTTCCCTCCGGTCAACCGCCTCACCTCGCCCACCGCGTCCTCGACCGCCGCCTTGACGATGTGGTGCGCGCCCATGCGCTCGGCCATGTCGAGCTTCCACTGCGTGCGCGACACCGCGATCACCGGCGTGGCGCCGGTGAGGACCGCGAGGCGCGCGTGCAGCAGGCCCGCCGTGCCCATGCCGAGCACGACCACCGACTCGGCGGTCGCGACCGCGACGCGGTGCTGCGCGTGGCGCACGGTGGCGAGCGTCTCGATGATCGTCGCAGCTTCGAGCGGCAGCCGCGGCGGCAGCACGTGCACGTAGCGCGCCGGCAGCTTCACGAACTGCGACAGCGACCCCTCGATCTCCCGCCCGAACAGCCCCGCGTTGCGGCACAGGTTGCCGGCGCCGCGCGCGCACTGGTCGCATTGGCCGCAGGCGATGATTGGATTGATGATGACGTGCTCGCCGGACTTGAGCCCCGTGACGCCCTCGCCGATCGAATCGACGATGCCGGTCGACTCGTGCCCCATCACCACGGGGTAGCGCACGCCGGGGTGCTCTCCGACGTAGATCGACAGATCGGTGTGGCACACCGCCGTCGCCGCCGTCTCGATGATCACCTCGCCGGGGCCCGCGACGGGCTTGTCGCGCTCGACCAGCGCGAGCTTGCGGGGTGCCTGAAGGAGAGCGGTGCGCAAAGTGCCTAGCGGCCGGCGAGCGTGGAGTAGCCCGGCATGGGGTCGACCACGGTGATCTGCTCGACCGGGAAATTCGAGATGATCTCGATGCGGTCCTTGTGCACGATCAGCATCTCCTCGATGCGCACGCCCCACTCGAACTTCTTGCCGTGCTGGGTTTCGAGGGCGAACACCATGCCTTCCTTGATCTCGATCGGGTGGTCGAGCGACCAGATGCGCGAGATCACCGGCTGGTCGTACTGCGCGAGCCCGAGGCCGTGGCCCCAGAGGTTCGCCGCGGCCTGGTCCTCTTCCGCGTAGCCCCAGGCCTCCTTCGCCGAAGGCCACTTCGAGGCGATCTCGCGCGTCGTGGTGCCGACCTTCACCGCCTTGATCGAATCGTACAGCCACTTGAGCGCCGTGGCGTAGACGTCTTTCTGCTCGCTCGTCGGCTCCTTCCCGGCGGAGTAGGTACGGTAGTAGCAGGACTTGTAGCCGTTCCAGGTGAGCGCCGCCAGGTCCATGAACACGATGTCGCCCGGCTTGACGATGCGATCGGAGAAATTGCGCCAGTTCGGCCAGGTGTTGGGGCCCGAGGACACGATCACGTCCTCGACGTCCTCCATGCCGGGCACCGAGTACAGGTACTGCATGATGTGCGCGGTGAGCTGGTTCTCGGTGCGCCCCGGCTGGAGGAACTTCATGAACTCCCAGTGTGCGGCGTCGCCGATCGCGCCGACCATGCGCAGCGCTTCCTGCTCGTCCTCGTTCTTGACGGCGCGGGCCTCCATCATCGGCGTCATGCCGTCGGTCCAGTCGATCTTCTCCTCGGCGAACACCTTGAGCATGTTGATGTCGATGAAGTCGACGCCGAGCTTCATCCCGGCGACGTTGGCCTTCTTCATCTCCTGCTTGATCGCATTGGTGAACTTCTTCACCTGCGCGGTCGATGCCGCGCCGGCCGCGCCCTTGATCCAGGCGTACGACCAGCGTATGTGGTCCTTTGGAATCCACGGCGAGTGGCGCTCGATCTGCATGCCGATGTCGCCCTGCTCGAACAGCACCGGCGCGTCGTCGCCGCACAGCATGGCGTAGCGCAGGCCCGGCTTCAGGCGGTTCCACCCAGGGGTGAGCGTGCTGGTCACGTAGCGCACGTTCTCGTCGTACATGAGCAGCATCGCGCCCAGTCCCGCCGCCTTCATGCGCGCGCGGGCGCGCTCGAGGCGATACTTGCGCAGCCTGTCCCAGTTGATGCGCTGCTGCCAGTCCAATCCCACCATGCCTGCATTTGCCATTACTCGTCTCCGTCTTTGTTTGATCTTGTCATTCCGAGCGCAGCGAGGAATCTCTGTCGGCACTGTGCCACATGAGATCCTTCGCTTCGCTCAGGATGACGCTTCGCGTCAATCCACCGTCGCGCCCACCTCGTGTGCGACCTTGCCCCAGCGCTCGGACTCCGATGCGACGAAGGCCGCGAAGGCCTTGGGCGACTCACTCAGCACCACCTCGACGCCGCCTCCCGCGAGGCGCTCCGCCACGTCCGGGGTCTTCATCACCTGCTGGGCCACGGCGAAGAGCTTGTCCACCACCTGCTGCGACGTTCCCTTCGGCACGAATAGGCCCTGCCAGGAGCCGCTCACCGAGCGCGGGAAGCCCGATTCCACCATGGTCGGCACCTCGGGCAGGGCCGCAACGCGCTTCGCGCTGGTCACGGCCAGCACCTTCAGCTTGCCGCCTTTGATGTGCCCCAGGGCCGAGGGCGCAGTGGTGAACATCAGCTGCGTCTCCCCGGCGAGCAGTCCGGTCACTGCGGGCCCGGCGCCTCCCTTATACGGTATGTGCAGCATGTCCAGCCCGCCCGCGGCTTGACGGAAGAGCTCCATCTCCAGTCGGTTCTGGCTCCCCGAGCCGGGCGAGGCATAGTTGAGCTTGCCCGGATTGGCCTTGGCGTAGGCGACGACCTCTTTCACCGTGCTGGGCGGGAACGAGGGGTTCGCGACCAAGACGCCCGGCACATCCACGACCTGGGTTATCGCGATGAAATCGCGCTGCGGTTTGATGTCGAGCGAACGGAACACGGCGGCGTTGATCGCGATAGTGCCGATGTTGCCGAGGAAGATCGTGTAACCGTCAGGGTCGGCCTTGGCCGCCGCCTCGAGGCCGATGTTGCCGGCTGCGCCGCCGCGGTTCTCGATCACGAGCTGCTGTCCCAGCAGCTCGTTCATCTTGGGCTGCATGATGCGGCCGACGAAATCGGACGCGCCGCCCGGGGCGAAGGGAATGATCATCTTCACCGGACGCGCAGGATAGCCCTGCGCCGCGCAGAGCGCGGGCACGAGCGCAAGCGCAGCCGTTCGCATCGCCTTTAGCATAGTTCCCCTCCTCAGCCGGTCGCGCGCAAGCCTCCGCGCGGCCGTTCCTGCTCGTCTTGTGCGGTGATCGGCAGCGGCACAGCGCGCTTCAGGCGCGCCGACAGGTCGAACGCCTTGGTGAGCATCAGCCGGTTGTGGGCCTCCTCGACCGTCGCGTGCTGGGTGACGAGGCCCAGGGACACGCGGTTCAGCCATTGCTCGGTTTCCTCGCGCATCGGGCCGCGCAGCTCTCCCAGCGCGACGTCCCCCGGCGGATAGCTGCCGAGAAAATCGACGCGCCTTGCCGCGTCGGGCGCGTAGCCCTCGCCCTGGGCTTTCGTGGTCGCGAGCACGATATCGCGGTGCGTGTCGTCGATGGTGAGAACGCCCTCGGTGCCCACAATCCCGACTTCCAGGCTATAGACCGCACCCGGCCACACCTTGGGGAGCGCCCACGAGATCGAGGCGTGGTAGAGGCTGCCGTCCTCGAAGGTGATCACGCCCGCGGTGGCGTCGATGCCGCCGCACAGCGGCCCCAGCGCCTTGTCGACCGAGCGCGCGTAGACCTCGACCGGGCGCTTCGCTTCCATCATCCACATGACGACGTCGAGCGCGTGTGTGCCCGAGATCACCATGGGCGAGATCGACGCCGGATCGTCGGTGCGCTGGTAGTTGTCGAGCGCCACGAGGCGGTTCATGAAGGCGCGCGAGGTGACCAGCGTCACGTCGCCCAGCGCCCCGGTGCGCACCTTCTCCTTGGCGGCGAGCCAGCGCCGGCGGAAGCGCTGGGTGTATCCGACCACCGCGTCCACGCCCGACCTCTGGATCGCCGCGAGCACGCGCTCGGAGTCCGCGAGCCCCGTCGCGAGCGGCTTCTCGATGAGCAGGGATAGCTTGCGGTCGACGGCGGCGAGAATGGGCTCGACGTGCAGATGCTCGTCGGTGGAGATGATCGCCGCGGTGACTTCGGGCCGCGCGAGCAGCTCGCGGTAGTCCGCCGTGACGAAATCGGCGCCGATCTTTTCGGCCACCAGCTTGGCGCGCTCGGGCTTGAGCTCGGCCACACCGATGAAGTCCACTTGCGGGTGCCGCGCAGCGACTTCCCCGCGGAACAGCCCGACGCGGCCCGCCCCGATGATGGCGAGGCCGATGCGCTTGGGGTTCTTCTTCACGCCGCGGCGCGCACCGACTTCGACGCAGCGATCCCGACCGACACCACCTCGTTGCGCTCGGCCGACAGGTCGGCGGCCATGTAGATCTCCATCACCATGCGCGCATGCTCAGGTGTCACCATCACCGGGCGGTCGTACGCCACCGCCTCGAGGAAGTGGATCGTCTCCGCGGCCATCGGCCCTGCGTAGGTGTGCTCGACGCGCTCGCCGGGCATGGTCGACATCGGCAGCTGCATGCCTTTGCCCATGGTGTTCAGGATCACGTCGCGATGGCTGTCGTCCACCAACAGCGCGCCCTCGGTCCCGACCATCTCGATCCAGGTGGTCGAGAAATTCGGATAGCCCGGCGGCAGGCTCCAGCCGCCGCCGACCACGAACGAAAGGCCGCTGTCCATGGTCACCGAGATCCACTGGCTGTCCGGGATCGGCTGGCCGCTCGCTTCCTGCATGGCGCCGAAATTCTGCTGCGAGT
>Ga0307497_10000302_pt1 | contig 11156 bp, 12 predicted proteins | sample 10_S_MG_FD_201366 | JGI IMG/M metagenome (GOLD analysis project Ga0307497, IMG submission 201366) | Soil microbial communities from Populus trichocarpa stands in riparian zone in the Pacific Northwest, United States - 10_S | ecosystem: Environmental > Terrestrial > Soil > Riparian zone > Trees...
GGGCGACTGCGCCGGCGAGCCGATGCGCCGAAATTCCGACGCCCATGCCGCCCTGCACGATCGGCAGGAGCTGCTTGCCTTTGAGCGCGAGCCCGCTGATCTGGTGCATGGCGCTCGATTCTAGGTGTGCGCTATCGGCCGGGATTGACCTGCGTCAAGGCCCCGTCCAGGGCGCCCCGGCGTCGAGCACCCGCGCCCGGTCGTGACAACTAATGCACGCACCCATGAAGAGCGCCTTTCCGGCGCGCTCTTCTGCGCTCAAGGACGCGTCGGGACGGTCCAGGGCGATTTCGCCGGTCGCGAAGGGAAAAGCCGGCGCGTAGCGCTCGTGCTCCGGCCAGCCGTTGGCGGAGGTGTGGTAACGCGTATTGGGCGCGCGCGCCTGGACGAACTCGGCGACCACGAAGCGCGCCACGAGCTCCATCTCGCGCGGCGAAAGCGTGCCGGAGAACGAAGCCATGGCGGTACCCGGCACGCCCTGGCGCAGCGCCGCCAGCGCGCGGCGCTCGTCGAGGTCCCGCGCGCGCGTGAAGTCGCGCGGCGCCGGCTCGATCATGCTCGCGGCGAGCGTGCGTGCGTCGCCCGAGTAGCCGTGGCAGAAGTAGCAGCGGAAGTTGTAGATCTGCCGGCCGGCCTCGTGATCGGCGCGCGGCGCGCTGCGCTCCGACGGGCCGCAGGCCGCGAGCGCGGCGCACGCGAGCACCGCGGCGCAGCGCCCCCGCATCAGTCGGCCTTAGCCGGCCTGGCCGGCTGGTAGTGCGTGCGCCAGAGATATTCGGACAGGTCGGCGATGCTCTGGCGCTGGAGCACCGTCTTCCAGGCGGGCATGTCGGTGCCGTTCTTGCCGTCGGCGATCGCCGCGTAGAGCGCCGGCCGGTCGAGCGGGGTCGCGCCGAGGCTGCGCGGCCTGGCGCCGAGCAACGCAGAGCGCGGTCCATTGCCGTCGCCGTTCGCGCCGTGGCAGGCGCTGCAGTTCTTCTCGTAGAGCTGCTTGCCGCGCTGCGCGTTGCCGCTGAGTCCCTTGGGCAGCGGGGCGGAGAAGTCGGCAACGCTGCCGGCGGCGTCGCGTCCGCGCCCGCCGTGCGCGTAGGTACCCGAGACGCCGGGCGCGAGCGTCGGCGCGAGCGACTTCAGCACGTAGTCGACCGTGTTCTCGATCTCCTCGGGCTTCAACCTGCCGGCGAAGCCGTGTCGCAGCCGCCCGGAGTCGCCCTGCGCGACCGTGGCGATCATCGCCGCTCGCGGTGTGGCGGTGCTGAAGGGGCGCGGCGCCGCCTGCGACGGCGACGAGGTCACGCCTTGGCCGCGCTCGCCGTGGCAGCTCACGCAGTGCTCGGCGTAGAGCGTGCGCCCCTTGGCGAGGGGTGTGCCGGGCGCGGGCGGCACCATGGTGTCGAGGATGTAGTCCACCACCGCCTCGATCTCCTTCTGCGAAAGCTGTGTGGTCCACGCGGTCATCGCGGTGCCCGGACGGCCATACTGCAGCGCGAGGATCATTCGCGGACGGGTGAAAGTCTCGCGGGCCTGCGGCGCGGTGAAGTCCGCCGGCGGCGGATTCAGGCTGTTGCGCGCGCGGCTGCGGCCGTCACCGCGGTCGCCGTGACAGACCGAGCAGTAGTTGTGATAGATCAGGTCGGGCCGCACTTCGTCGGCACGCTGCGCCTGTGCGGCCGTCGCTAGGGCCGCGAAGAGCAGCGCCGCGAAGAGCAGCGCCGCCGTCGTTCTCAGAACCTGTGACACCCCCGCTCCCATTCTTTATTTTGGCAAAAACCCGCGTGTGCCTCGCGCCCTGCCCGCCTGCTACGCAAGATCCGGTCCACTTGGCATGGCCTTTGCAGCGGCCAATATCGGAAGACATCAGGGAGAAGCACAACATGAAGGCATTTGCAGCCGCCGCTGCGCTGGCGGCATCCGCACTGGCGCACCCGGCCGCCGCGGCCGACGGCAAGACGGTGTACGGACAAACCTGCGCGGCCTGCCATGCGAGCGGGCTCGCGGGCGCACCCAAGGTGGGCGACAAGGCGGCGTGGGCGCCGCGCACCGGCGCCGGCAAGGCCGGGCTCCTCTCGAGCGTGGTGAAGGGCAAGGGCGCCATGCCGCCGAAGGCGGGCAATGCGTCGCTCACCGAAGAGGACATCGGCGCGGCGCTCGACTACATGCTGGAGCAGCTCCGCTAGGCGGGCCCTTGAAGCGGCTTTTCCTCGTTGCGATGTGCATGGCGGCCACGGCCTGCGCGCCGGTGCCGCAGCGGAAGGATCCGCCCAGGCCCGTGCAGCTGGTGTTTCCCGCGCCGCCGGATGCGCCGCGCTTCGTTTACGAGTGGACGCTTTATTCCAGCGCCGACGTGGTGAAAGACGATCGCGACATCCAGCTGCGGCGCATGATCACCGGCGAAAGCCGCACCGGCACCGGACTCGCCAAGCCCTATGCGGTCGCGGTGCACAAGGGCCGCATCTTCCTGTCCGATTCGGTCGAGCGCTTCGTGAAGGTGTTCGACGTGCCCGAGGGCCGCTATTTCCAGATCGGGCTCGAAGGCGCGGGGCGCCTGGCCAAGCCGCTCGGCATCGACGTCGACCGCTCGGGCTCGCTCTACGTCGCCGACGCCAGCCTGCGGGCGGTCATGGTTTACGACCGCGACGGCAAGTTCCTGCGCAAGATCGGCAACGAGAAGATGTTCGACCGCATCTCGAGCGTCACGGTCGACCCGGGCGGCGAGCGCGTCTACGTGGTGGACATCGGCGGCGTCGACTCCGAGAACCACCGCGTGCGCGTCTTCGAAGGCGCTTCGGGCAGCCACCTCTTCGACATCGGCAAGCGCGGCAAGGGCCCCGGCGAGTTCAACCTGCCGCGCGACCTCGCGGTGGGGCGCGACGGCCACCTCTACGTCGTCGACAGCGGCAATTTCCGCATCCAGGTGTTCGACCCCGCCGGCCGCTACCTGCACGCCTTCGGCAACATCGGCAAGCAGCTCGGCAACTTCGCCCGGCCCAAGGAGGTCGCGACCGACCGCGACGGCAACGTCTATGTCGTCGATACCGCGTTCGGCAACTTCCAGCTGTTCACGCCGGAAGGCGATCTCCTCATGTTCATCGGCGAGCGCTCCGAGCAGGACGGCCCCGCGCGCTACATGCTGCCCTCTGGTGTCTACGTCGACGAGGACGGCCGCGTCTACGTGGTCGACCAGTGGTTCCGCAAGGTCGACATCTTCCGCCCCGCCGCGCTCGGCCCCGGCGAAGGCTGGCTCGGCCGGCGCTAGGAATTTTCCGTATCGGGATTCCTGATTCCGGAAGCGGGTCTCGGGCGCGGGAATTCAACCCCCGCGTTTGTTGATCCAGCGCAAGAAACTGGCCGCTTTGGCCGCGCTGTCCCATGGCATGAATGATGCAGGCAAAGAAGCGGCAATACCAAACCAGGGAGACGGGCGTGAAATCCATCGGCAGTAAGGCGGTCATCGGGCGCATCGGCTTCGCGGCCGCATTCGCGCTCGGCGCGTTGCTCGCGGCAGGCGCGGCGAACGCCGGCATCGCGAACACCAAGCACAACCTGAGCACCAGTGGGACCGGCGCCGTGCACGTCAGCACCGGCACCGAGGAGATCTGCGTGTTCTGCCACACGCCGCACGGCTCGGACACCAGCGCGCCGGTGCCGCTGTGGAACAAGCAGCTACCCACGACCTCCTACACCACCTACGCGACGCTCAACTCCTCGACGATCGACGGCACCATCCTCTCGGTCGGCTCGGTGTCGCTCGCCTGCCTCTCGTGCCACGACGGCACGCAGGCCATGGACAACATCATCAACGCGCCCGGCTCGGGCGGCTACCAGGCGAATGGCGGCGGCGTCGGCGGCCTCGCCTACGTGTGGACCGGCACCGGCACCAACGTCGACTCCACCGGCCGAATGATCAACAGCATCGACATTGCCGGCGGCACCAACATCGCCAACATCGGCACCGACCTGCGCAACGACCACCCGATCGGCATCCAGTACTGCGGCGGCGGGCCGAACTCCACCACCCCGACCGCGGCGTGCCGCGACAGCGACTTCAAAGGTGCGGGCGCCGGCGCCGGCGACCTGCGCAGCGCGACCATCAACAACGGCCTGGTCTGGTGGGTCGACTCGGGCACCACCGTGGGTTCGCGCGACAAGAACGACATGATCCTCTTCACGCGCAACTTCAACGGCAACGACGGTCCCTCGGTCGAGTGCGCCACCTGCCACGACCCGCACCAGTCGGTCAACCCGACGTTCCTGCGGCTCTCGAACGCGGGCAGCGCGGTGTGCCTCGCCTGCCACGTGAAGTAGGGGGCCAGCCGCAACGAAGCCGGAGTACCCCTCCGGCTTTTTTTTGGGGAGCGCCATGAGAAGAGCACTCATTACCTTCGCCCTCGCGATGTCGGCCGCCGCCGTGGCCGCCGACGGCGAGTTCGCGAGCGTGGACGGCACCTCGATCAGCGCCGCCGAATTCGAGGCCGCGCGCGCGAACGCGCTGCGCCAGAAGCTCTACCACCGCGAGGTGCCCGACGCGAAGGTCGACGAGTTCAGCCGCGAGGTGGCGCAGGCGCTCATCGACCGCGTGCTGCTCCAGGCCGAGATCGGCCGCCGCGGCCTGGTCCCCGACGCGGAGCGCGTGCGCGCCGAGATCGCGCAGTACGACAGCCGCTACGCGCAGAGCGAGCGCTGGCAGAAAAACCGCGCCGCCCTGCTGCCTGGCCTCGAGCGCATGCTCGGCGAGCGCGAGACGCTCGAGCGGCTGCAGGCCGCGGTGCGCGAGACGGGCTCCGTTTCCGAGGCCGAGCTCGCGCGCTATTACGACGCTCATCGCGACCTCTTCACCGAGCCGCAGCAGGCGCGCCTCTCGGTGATCCTGCTCAAGGTCGATCCGTCCGCGCCGTCGGCCACATGGGCCGCCGCCGAGGAGGAGGCGCGCGCGATCCGCAAGCGCCTCGCCCCGCCCTCGGGTAATGGCGCCGGGGCCGCCGGCGCCGACTTCGCCGAGGCCGCGCGCATGCACTCGAGCGACGCGAGCGCCGCCAGCGGCGGCGACCTCGGCTATCTGCACCAGGGCATGATGCCCGAGGTGCTCTACGAGAAGCTCGGCTCGATGAAGCCCGGCGATGTCTCCGAGCCGCTGCGCCTGCTCGAGGGCGTGGCGCTCTTCCGCCTGACCGAGCGCCGCGAGGCGCGCCTGCGTCCGCTCGAGGAAGTGAAGGAGCGCGCCGCCCAGCTCTGGCGGCGCGACGAAGGCGAGCGCCGCTGGGCCGAGTTCCTCGCGCGGCTGCGCGCGGCGGCGACCGTCCGAATCGACACCGAACGCTACCCAGCGCTCGCCAGCATGGCCGGCGCAGGCAGCGGCTCGCGATAATCGGCGGGGCGGTGCGTGCGCGCGCCGCCGCTCCTGCTCGCTCTCAGCCTCTGGGCCGGCGTGGCCGGCGCGGCCGAAGCGCCCGAGCAGCCCGAAACGCTGCCTGGGCCGCTCGCCCAGCCGGCGGAGCGCCCGATGGCCCCGCCGGTTCCTGGCCCGGTCCCGCCGCCTTCCGGCCCGATCTACCCGCCGGCTCCCGGCCCGGTCGTCCAGCCGACTCCCGGCGTGGCGACAACCGAACCGGGGCTCTCCGACGTGCGCTGGCAGCTCGCGCCGATCCGCTGGCGCGGCCTGCTGGCGATGGACCTGCGCTCGTTCTCGGTCGAGGGCCAGGCCCAGCGCCGCGACCTCGTGGAGAGCGCCATCCTGCAGGCGACCAGCTACGTCTACCAGCCGTGGTTCGCCCAGTTCGCCCTCGGCATTACCGCGGTCGCGGCGCAGGCCCGCGGCGAGGTCCCGAGCAACGGCAGCACGGTGGGTAGCAACGGCATGCTGAGCGTGTTTCCCACCAGCCGCTTTCCGTTCCAGGCGAACTTCGAGCGCACCGATAGCCGCTCGAGCGAGCAGTTCACCGGCCGCGACTTCCTGCAGCAGCGCGGCGGCGTGCGCCAGAGCTACCGCAGCGTAGGGGGCGAGTCAAACACGAGCGTAGCTTTCGACCGCAGCACGCTCACCTCCAACGCCTTCGGGCGCGACACCGTCGACGTCTACAACGCGGGCTACCAGCGCAGCGTCGGCGCCAACAGCTTCGACGCGTCGGGAAACCGCACCCTCAACACGCGCGACGCGGGCGAGCGCTCGCAGTTCGACCGCGTGTTCGCCCGCCACAACTACGCCGGCGACGGCCTGCTCACCGCCGAGACGCTCGCAAGCTACGGCGCCACTTCGCAGGACCTCGCGACGCTCATGGGGCTGAAGAACGAAGTGACCCAGCTCTCCACCTTCGGCACCTGGCGGCGCGCCGACGATGACCCGCTCTTCGTCACCGGCGGGGCGCGCCTGTTCCGCTCCGCGATCGCCTCGCCGCTCTCCGAGACCGAGACGCGCTCGGGGATGGGCTACGGCACCGCGAACTACCGCGTCAATCCCAACCTGCTGCTGAACGCCGGCGGCAGCGTCACCCAGATCTCGAACTCGACAGCCGACGCGAGCGTGGTGCTCGCCCAGGAGTTCGCCGGTGCGACCTATACCACCGACGCGCACCGGCTGGGCGAGTATCTCTACACCGCCAACCTCGGCGCGAACGTCACGAACCAGACCGGCGGCGAGGAGGGCAAGCACCGGGTCGCTACCGCGCAGGGCACGCACGGCGTCAACCGCCTGTTCGACGTGGCGCCGGCGCAGTCGATCGCGCTCAACCTGTCGCAAAGCCTCGCGCATTCGCAGGACACGCTGGCGGGAAACCTCGATACGCTCAGCAACTACGGCGGCCTGTCGTACCGCCTTGCCAGCGCCGAGACCCTGTCGGGATTCGCCTCCGTGAGCGCGAGCGATTCGCGCACGCGCGGCTTCGCGGAGTCGAACCTACAGCTCGTGAATTCCCAGATCTCCGGACAGGCCAACCTGGGGCGCTATTCCAACCTGGTGGCCAACTACACCGTGCAGGGTACGCGCCCCGGCTCGAGCGAGCCCTTTACCGTCAGCCGCAACGGTGGCGCGACCTACCAGCACCTGCGCGTCTTCGGCGTGGCGCAGCTGCGCTACCTCGCCATCTACGAGCGCAGCGACTATCAGCTGAACAGCCGGCTGCAGGGCGACCTCAACGCGCTGCGCGAGCAAGTCGCGTGGAGCTTCGAGCAGCGCCTGGAGTACCGCATCGGCAAGCTCGAGACGCGCCTGAGCTACCGGCTGGCGGAAATCGATGGCAAGAAAAATGCTTTGCTGTTCCTGCGGGTCGCGCGCGAGTTCGGTGACTGAGGACAACGCGCGGCGACCGAGGGAGCGATTCCCAGAACCGAGAAAGAACCAAGATGCCTAACCGGAAACCGGGAAGTGAGGCGCTGCGCGCCGCAGCCTGCGCCGCGATCTGCGCGGCCCTGCTCGCCCTGCCTGCCGGCGCCCCGCGCGCCGAATACGGCGACGTGGTGATCAACAACCATTCCGACAAGGCCGGCATGCGGCCGGTGGTGTTTCCGCACTGGTTCCACCGCATCCGGTTCAGCTGCAAGGCGTGCCACGCGGACCTCGGCTTCCAGTTCCGCGCCGGCGGCAACGACATCAACATGGTGAAGATCATCGACGGCCAGTTCTGCGGCGCCTGCCACAACGGCGAGATCGCGTGGGCGATCGAGAACTGCAACCTGTGCCATTCGGCGCCGCCCGGCACTCCGACCCAGGTCCACGAGAGCACGCTGCAGAGGATGAACAAATGAGCGTGCTTCGTACTTGGGTATTCCTCCCCGTCGTTTTGGGATTCGCTCTGCCTGCCATCGCGCAGCAGGGCAAGGCGGTGTACGACAAGAGCTGCGCGCTATGTCACGCCGCCGGTGTCGCGGGTGCGCCTAAGTTCGGCAACGCCTCCGACTGGTCGCCGCGCATCGCGCGCGGCGCCGCTGCGCTCTATGCGAGCGCTATGAACGGAACGCCCAAGGGCATGCCGGCGCGGGGCGGCAACGCGGAGCTGAAGGACGCCGACGTCAAGGCGGCTGTGGATTACATGATGGCCGCTGCGTCCGCGCCGAAGCCCGCTCCGGCTGCGGCCAAGCCGGCGCCTGTCGCCACAGAGAAACCGGCGCCCGTTGAAAAACCTGCGGCGGCTGCTGCTGTAACGGCCGGAGCGGCGCAGGTCAATTCGTTCAACCGGCTGATGCGTCCGGCCTCGCGCCAGAACCCGCCGCCGAGCGAAGACGGGATCCACGACCCGAAGAACGAGGGCACGTCCCAGCTCCAGGCGCCGCGCAGCGCCTACGAGAATCTGCCGCGCGCCAGCGCCGGTAACCGCGTCAACTGGGTCGCAGCGCTGGAGGAGAAACGCATCGCCCCGCGCTGGGACCGCGCCGATCCCAAGGCCGTGGGGCTGGTGCTCGACTTCAACATCGTGCGCGAGGTGAAGGGCTCGATGCCCGACGTGGTGTACCCGCACAAGCAGCACACCGAGTGGCTCGACTGCTCCAACTGCCATCCCGCGATCTTCATTCCGCAGAAGGGCGCGAACCAGATCAGCATGGCCTCGATCCTGCTCGGCGAGAAGTGCGGCGTGTGCCACGGCAAGGTCGCGTTCCCGGTTTCGGAGTGCCGCCTTTGCCACTCGAAAAAGAAGGACCTCGCCGGACCGGCAGCCGCGACCGGAGCGCGCCCGTGATGCGCGCTGCGCTGGCGGCCTCGGCGCTCGCACTGTGCGCCGCGGCGTGGGCGCAGGGCGCGCCGCGCTCCGAGCTCATGCAGAAGGCGCTCTTCACGAAGCGCCTGCTCGAAGCTTCGCCGCCCGCCGCCGCCACCGACGACGCGGCGGCCATGTATTCGCGCGCGCTCGATCACCTGGATCGCGGCGAGGAGCGCGAGGCCGAGGCGCGCCTGAACGAGGCCATCCGCTCGCTGCAGCTTGCGAGGCGGCCGGTCGACGGCGGCGCGCGCTACGCGGCGCTCCTCTCGAGCGTGCAGACGATGCGCGAGACCTATCTGCGCTACGCGGCGCAGGCTGAAGATCCCCATGGCACCCTGATCGCCGAAGTGGACCAGGCGCTGTCGCGGGCCCGCGGCCTGCACGGCTCCGCTCCCCAGGAGGCGGTGCGCGTGCTGGCGACGGCCGAGCAGGCCATGACCCATGCCCTGACTCAGGCACTCGGCGCGCTCACGGTGAGCTACGCGCCGAGCTTTTCGGGACCGCAGGAGGAATTCGGCTTCGAGCAGGCGCGCCAGCGCGCCTACGCGGCGCTGGTGCCGGCCGCGCTGAACGAGCTGCGGCCCGGACCGGCGGCGCGCACGCTGGTCCAGCGCCACGTCGATTCGGGCGAGGCGCTCGCGGCTCGCGCGCAGCGGCAGGCGGGGGAGGGCGACTGGCGTGCCGCGCTCGAGAGCGTGCGCGACGCCACCGCGCAGCTCCAGCGCGCGCTCGGCGCCGCCGGGCTTGCGTTATCCGAGGAGGCCCCGTGAGGCGCCGCACCTGGATTGTTCTCGCCGCATGCCTCTGCTGCGGCGCAAACGTCTTTGCTCAAGGCGCGATCGAGCCGCGGCTCGCGTCGCTCGAGACGCTGATCGAGCGCTCCTCGGCCGCGCGCGAGGTCGAGGCGAGCCCGTCGCCGGAGGCGCGGGCGGCCCGAACGAAAGCGCGCGAGGCACTGAAGGCGGCGCAAGGCGCGAACGCCTCGGGCGACGCAGCGGCCGCGGAGCGCCAGCTCGCGGAGGCGCGCCAGCAGATGATGCAGGCGGTGCGCCTCGCCGCGCCCGCCGGACGGCTCGCCGACCAGGCGAAGGTCGACTTCGAGCGCCGGCTGGAAAGCACGCGCGCGCTCATCGCCGCGCAGAAGCGCGTGAGCGCGGAGAAGAAGACCGGCGCCGACGCGTTGCGCAGCGCCGAGGAGCGGCTCGCCGCGGCGCTCGAGTCGCGCGGCGCCGGGCGCATGGACGCGGCGCGCGCCCAGCTCGAGGAGGCCTACCTCATCTCGAAGGCCTCGCTCGGCTCGATGCGCGGCGGCGACACGCTGGTGCGCTCGCTCAGCTTCGAGACCAAGGAGGACGAATACCGCTACGAAGTGGACCGCAACGACACCCACCAGATGCTCCTGCGCGTGCTGCTCGACAGCCGGTCCCAGCCCGGCCAGGCTGCGGTCGCCGCCTCGACGCAGCGTGCGCGCGAGCTTCGCAGCCAGGCCGAAGCGGCGGCGCGCCGCGGCGAGCACGCCGCGGCGGTGCGCCTCCTGGAGGACTCCACCGGCGAGCTGGTCAAGGCGATCCGTGGCGCCGGCGTCTACATCCCGGGTTAGCGTCCTATGGGGCGTGGTCCTGTGGCTCATCTCCACGGCGAGCGCGGCGCAATGGACCCCGCTCGCCCGCGACCAGGTGCACGACCCCGAGAACCCGGCGCTCAAGGAGCTGCAGGAGCCGTCGCAGGCGCTCTCGACCCTGCCGCGCGACAGCGCCGGCAACCTTGTCGACTGGATGCGCGCGCTGAACGAGCGCGTGATCACGCCGCGCGCCAACCTCGACGCAGATGCCGCGGTGCGCCTGCGCGAGGACGACATCCTGCTCAACCTGCGCGGCGGCATGCCGATCGTGCGCTTTCCGCACCGCTCGCACACCCAGTGGCTCGACTGCTCGAACTGCCACGAGCACCTGTTCAAGTCGCAGGCCGGCGCCAACCGCCTGTCCATGTTCCAGATCCTGCAGGGCGAGCAGTGCGGCGTGTGCCACGGCGCGGTGTCGTTCCCGCTCACCGAGTGCGCGCGCTGCCACAACACGCCGAGGGCGGCGAAGTGAGCGCATGGCGCGGCGCGCTCGCCTGCGCGGCGCTCGCCGCCGCGCTCGCCGCGCCCGGGCCGGCGCGCGCCGAGTACGGCGACGTGGTGATCAACAAGCGCTCCGACGCCGGCGGCGTGCGGCCGGTGGTGTTTCCGCACTGGTTCCATCGCATCCGCTTCCAGTGCCGCGTGTGCCACAGCGAGCTCGGCTTCAAGATGCGCGCCGGCGCGAACGACGTCCTCATGGCCGACATCTCGGAGGGCAAGTTCTGCGGCATGTGCCACAACGGCGAGATCGCCTGGAGCGCGGAGCGCTGCGACCTGTGCCATTCCGGCAAGCCCGGCCTGCCGAGCCGCGTCTACGGCGGCCACCAGACCTCGGGGCCGGGGAGATG
>Ga0307497_10000304_pt1 | contig 11099 bp, 8 predicted proteins | sample 10_S_MG_FD_201366 | JGI IMG/M metagenome (GOLD analysis project Ga0307497, IMG submission 201366) | Soil microbial communities from Populus trichocarpa stands in riparian zone in the Pacific Northwest, United States - 10_S | ecosystem: Environmental > Terrestrial > Soil > Riparian zone > Trees...
CTGATGGATTACGTCGCGCCGCTCATTCCGCCGGGCATTGCCGCCGGGCGCATGGGCAACTTCATCAACGGCGAGCTGCCGGGCCGCGTCACCGACGTTCCCTGGGGCATGGTCTTTCCGGGCGCGGGCGACGAGCCGCGCCACCCGTCGCAGCTCTATCAGTTCGGGCTCGAAGGCCTGGTGCTGCTCGCGTTCCTGTGGTGGTTCTCGTCCAAGCCACGGCCGACGGGTCAGGTCTCGGCCATGTTCCTGCTCGGCTACGGAACCCTGCGCTTCTTCACCGAATTCTTCCGCGAGCCCGATGCCTTCATCGGCTTCCTCGCGCTCGGCTTCACCATGGGCCAGTGGCTGTGCCTGGCGATGATCGCCGGCGGCGCGGCGCTCTTCGCTTGGAGTCGACGCTAGACCCGGTCCTCGGCGCGGTGCTGCCGGTCTTCGGACTGGTCGCCTCGGGCTACCTCGCCGGCCGCTTCGCGCTCGTCACCCAGGCCTCGAGCGCTGCGCTCAACCAGTTCGTCTATGCCTTCGCTCTGCCGGCGATGCTGTTCATTGCCGTGTACCGCGGCTCGCTCGAGGAAATCCTCAGCGGCTACTTCCTGCTGGCGGTGATCCTCGCCACGCTGGGCACCGCCGCCGCCGGTTTTGTAATCTCGCACTGGTCGCAAGCATCGCCCGCGGAAAGCACGATGCGCGCACTGAACGCCTCTTTCGCCAACACCGGCTATCTCGGCATCCCACTGGTGACGGTGGCTTACGGCGAGCGCGCGGCGTTACCCGCCGCGCTGGCGACGGTCGCGACCAACATCGTCTCTTTCGCGCTCGCCATCGTCTGCCTGGAGCTGTTCGTCAACCCGCACCCTGGCGGCGTGCGGCGCGCCCTTTCCGGCGTGGCGCGAAGTCCGCTGATCTGGCCGATCGGCCTGGCAATCCTGCTGGTCGCTCTTCAAGTGAAGATCCCGCTGCCGGTGGAGCGCTTCGCCATGCTGCTCGCCGGCGCCGCAGGTCCGTGCGCGCTGTTCGCCATCGGCCTGTTCGTTTCCCAGCTCTCGATCCGCTCCGGTGCGGCGGCGAGCTGGCAAAGCTCGGTGCTCAAGCTGGTCCTGCATCCGCTGTTGATGGCGCTGCTCGCGTTCTGGCTGCTGCCGGTCGATCCATTCTGGGCAAAGATCGCCGTGGTGTGCGCTTCACTGCCGCTCGGCGCCACCGCCTTCGTTCTGGCGCAACGCTACAGGCTGCTGGAAGCGGAGACCTCCACCGGCGCCGTGATCTCGACCGCGGCGTCGGTCGTGACCGTATCGCTGGTGATGGCGTTCTTCGCGTTGCGCTAGAGCGCGTCGGCGAGCAGGCGGGCGGCGTGGACGGCCTTGCGGCCGGTGCCGTCGGCAATCTGGTGCCGGCAGCTTGTGCCGTCCGCAACCAGCAGAGTGTCCTTGGAGGAGCTCCTGATCGAAGGTAACAGCGACAGTTCCGCCATCCTCAACGAGACGTCGTAGTGCTCAGCCTCGTAGCCGAAACTGCCCGCCATGCCGCAGCAGCTCGTCTGCACCGTCGAAACCTTCAGTCCGGGGACCATGCCGAGCACTTTCTCGACCGCCGGCATGACGTCGAACGCCTTCTGATGGCAGTGGCCGTGTAGCAGGACCTGTTGCCCGGTCGGCTTGAACTTGAGCTTGCCAGGCTGCTGCGCGAGGAATTCCTCGAACAGCAGCGCACCCTTCAGCTGGTTGCCAACGCCCATGACAGTGAACTCGTCACGCAGCGAGAACAGGCACGAAGGCTCCAACCCCACGATCGGCACGCCTTTCGCAACGTAAGGCGCGAGCGCCTCGACCATCTTGCGCGCTTCTTTCTTCGCTTCATCCACCAATCCTGCCGAGAGGAACGTTCGTCCGCAGCAAAGGCCGCGCGGCGCGTGCACGCGGTAGCCGGCGGCTTCGAGGACTTTCAGCGCCGCGCGCGCGTTCTCCGGCTCGAAGTAACGGTTGAACGTGTCCACGAGGAGGACGACGTCGCCGTCGCTTCTCCCCGTTTCATTGAAGAAATCCGCGCGCCACTTGGGCAGCTCGCGCTTGGGCGAAAAGCCAAGAGAAGATTTCAGAAGGGAAGACAGCAGGTTCACAACGGGTGCCACGCGCGCGGCCCACGGCGCATAGCGCGGCAGGTATCCGATCGCGCGATCGCGCGCCGTGAGGCCGTGCTTGGCCTTGTAATGCGCGAGAAACTCGATCTTCATGCGCGCCATGTCGACGCCGGTCGGGCATTCGCGCTTGCAGCCCTTGCAGGACACGCACAGATCGAGCGCCGCTTTCACCGCCTCCTCGCCCTCGGCGCCGAGCTGGTTCGAAAGCGCCAGCCGCAGCGTGTTGGCACGGCCGCGCGTCAGGTGCTTCTCGTCGAGCGTGGCGCGGTACGACGGGCACATGGTGCCGGCGTCGAACTTGCGGCAGTGGCCGTTGTTGTTGCACATCTCGACGGCCTTGTCGTAGCCGCCCCATTCGCTCCAGTCCAGCGCCGGCTTCGGCGGATGCGTTTCGTATGCCGGCTTGAAGCGGAACAGCGTGCGATCGTCCATGCGCGACGGATTGACGATCTTGCCGGGATTCATCAGGCCCTTCGGGTCGAGCCAGGACTTGATCTCGCCGAGCGCCGCGGTGAGGCGCGGGCCGAAGAACGGCGCGATCCATTCCGAGCGCACCAGGCCGTCGCCGTGCTCGCCCGAATACGCGCCCTTGTACTCCTTCACCATCGCGCACGCTTCCTCTGCGATGGCGCGCATCTTCTCGGCGCCGTCGCGCCGCATGTCGAGGATCGGCCGCACGTGCAGCGTGCCGACCGAGGCGTGTGCGTACCAGGTGCCGCGCGTGCCGTTCTTCTCGAACACGCGCGTCAGGCGATCGGTGTACTCGGCGAGATGCTCGAGCGGCACCGCACAATCCTCGATGAAGGACACCGGCTTGCCGTCGCCCTTCATCGACATCATGATGTTCAGGCCCGCCTTGCGGACTTCCCAAATCTGTTTCTGCAGCTTTTCGTCCGGCACTTCGACTACGCTGCCGGGCAATCCCAGGTCGGCCATCAGCTGGACCAGGTCCTTTATCCGCCCGACCTTGTCATCGGCAAACTCGACCAGCAGGATCGCGTCGGGATCGCCCTTGATGAAGGCGTTCACCGTTTTCTCGAACGCCGGGATCTCGCGCGCGAGGCCGATCATCGTGCGATCGACCAGCTCCACCGCCGACGGCCCGAGCTTGACGATGTGCTGGGTAAGGTCCATCGCGGTATAGAACTTCGGGAAGTGGCACACGCCGAGCGAGCGCTTCTCGGGCAGGCGCGCGAGCTTGAGATGAATGCGCTCGGAGTACGCAAGCGTGCCTTCGGACCCGACCAGCAGGTGCGCCGCGTTGGCGTGCGGCGGACCCAGGTGATCGAGGTTGTAGCCGGCGACCTTGCGCAGCACCTTTGGGAAGCGCGTTTCGATTTCCTCTTTTTCGCGCTGGTACAAGGCTTTCAGCCGGGCGATGAACTCGCCATACGAGCCCGAAAGATGCTGGTCCATCGGCCCGAAATGCCAGCGCTCGCCGCCAGTCGTGAATGCGTCGACCGCGAGGACGTTGTGGACCATGTTGCCGTACGCGATCGAGCGCGAGCCGCACGAGTTGTTGCCCGTCATCCCGCCGATCGTGGCCTGCGCGCTGGTCGAAACATCCACCGGGAACCAAAGGCCATGCTTGCGAAGCTGGGCGTTCAGCGCATCGAGCACCATGCCCGGTTGCACGATGGCGCGCAGGATTTCCGGATCGACCTGCAGCGCGCGGTTGAGATACTTGGTGTGGTCGATGAGCAGCGCCTCGCCGACGGCCTGGCCGCACTGCGAGCTGCCCGCGCCGCGCGGCAGGATCGGAACGCCTTCCTCGACCGCGATGGCGATCGCCGCCCGGGCGGCTTCTTCGCTGCGGGGCACAACGACGCCGATCGGCTGGACCTGGTAGATCGAGGCGTCGGTCGAGTAGCGGCCGCGGCTCGCGGCGTCGAACATGACCTCCGCGTCCAATTCCTTGCGCAGCCGGGTCTCCAGCGAGGAGCGGCCTGGCCGCGCAAACCTGACGGGGATGGAGGGAGCGTTCAGAGGCGTCTTACCTATTGGCGTGGTTAGAATACCCCAATGACCCGACGCGCCGGCCGCCACTTCCTGCAGATCCCGGGACCGACCAATGTCCCCGACCGCGTGCTGCGCGCGATCGATTTCCCGACCATGGATCACCGCGGGCCCGACTTCGCCGCCATCGGCAAGGATTGCCTGGCCGGCATGAAGCGCGTGTTCAAGAGCGCGCAGGGCGAAGTGGTGATCTATCCCGCTTCGGGAACCGGCGCGTGGGAAGCGGCGCTCGCCAACACCCTATCGCCGGGCGACCGCGTGCTCATGTACGAGACCGGCCACTTCGCCACGCTGTGGCAGAAGATGGCGGCGAAGCTCGGGCTCGAAGTCGAGTTCATGCCGAGCGACTGGCGCCGCGGCGCGGATCCGGAGGCGATCGAGAAAAAGCTGCGCGCCGACACCGACAAGCGCATCAAGGCGGTGTGCGTGGTGCACAACGAGACTTCGACTGGCGTCACCTCGCGTATTGGCGACGTCCGTAAAGCGATCGATGGGGCCAAGCACCCCGCGCTTTACATGGTCGACACTATTTCGTCGCTTGCCTCGATCGACTACCGGCACGACGAATGGGGCGTCGACGTCACGGTTGCCGGCTCGCAAAAGGGCTTGATGCTGCCGCCGGGCCTTTCCTTCAACTGTATTTCCCCCCGCGCGCTCAAGGCCTCCACCACCGCCAAATTGCCCCGCAGTTACTGGGCGTGGGACGAGATGATCGCCAACGGCAAGACCGGCTATTTCCCGTACACGCCAGCCACCAACCTGCTCTACGGCCTGCGCGAAGCGCTCAAGATGCTGCTCGACGAGGAAGGCCTCGACGCGGTGTTCGCGCGCCACCAGCGCCATGCGGAAGCCACGCGGCGCGCGGTGCGCGCCTGGGGGCTGGAAATCTTCGCGCTCGATCCGCGCGAATACTCGGCGTCGCTCACCGCGGTGCTGATGCCGGCCGGCCATGACGCCGATCGCCTGCGCAAGATGATCCTCGAAGCGTTCGACATGTCGCTCGGCACCGGTCTCACCAAGCTCGGCGGCAAAGTGTTCCGCATCGGCCACCTCGGCGATTTCAACGATCTCACGCTGATGGGAACGCTCGCCGGGGTGGAGATGGGGCTCGGCCTGGCCGGCGTGCCGATGAAAAAGGAAGGCGTGCAAGCCGCCATGGCTTACCTTGCCGAGCACCACGCGCAGCCCAAGCGCGCCGCCGCTTAGCTTCAACGGAGGAGGATGGAAATGAGGAAACATTTCGCTCTCGTCATCGCGCTCGCCGGCTTTTCCGCGCCGCTGGCGGCGCAGACCGAAATCAAGTTCGGGCACGTCGGCGAGCCAGGATCGCTGTTCGCCGCCTCCGCCGAGGAATTCGCCAGGCGCGCGAATGCCAAGCTCGGGAGCAAGGCCAAGGTGGTGGTGTACGGCTCGAGTCAGCTTGGCGGCGACCGCGAGCTGCTGCAGAAGCTGAAGCTCGGCACGGTGGAGATCGCGCTGCCCTCGACCGTGATGTCATCCGAGGCGGACCTGTTCGGCGTGTTCGAGATGCCGTACCTGGTCAAGGACCGCAGCCACATGCAGCGCATCGAGAAGGACCTGTTCTGGAAGACGCTCGCCCCGGCCGCGGAGGCCAAGGGGCTCAAGGTGCTCGCGGTGTGGGAAAACGGCTATCGCCACATCACCAACTCGAAGCGCCCGATCAACACGCCGGCCGACCTGCAGGGAATCAAGCTGCGCGTGCCCGAGGGCAAGTGGCGCGTGAAGATGTTCCAGGCCTACGGCGCCAACCCGAGCCCGATGAAACTTTCCGAGGTATTCACCGCGCTGCAAACCGGGGTCATGGATGGCCAGGAGAATCCGTTCACCCAGATCTACAGCAGCAAGTTCCAGGAAGTGCAGAAGTTCCTGTCGCTCACCGGACACGTCTATACGCCGGCTTACATCACCGTGGGCGCGAAGAAGTGGGCGAGCCTTCCCGCCGAAATCCGCGGCACGCTCGAAGCCGTCGCCAAGGAGACGCAGCAGTTCGTCTACGACAAGGCGGCGAAGGACGACGAAGATCTGCTTGGCAAGCTGAAAGCCGGCGGCATGCAGGTGAACACGCCGAACAAGGACGCCTTCATCGCCGCTTCCAAGCCGGTGTACGAGGAGTTCTCCAAGGAAGTGAAGGGCGCGAAGGAGCTGATCGACCGCGCCATCGCCCTCGGCAAGTAGCCGCGACGCGATGCTGAACGAGCTGCGCGCTCGCTACGAGCGCCTGCTGGAGTGGATCGTCATCGCGCTGATGGCGGTGCTCGCCATCGAAGTCACAGTCGGCGTGGTGTTCCGCACCTTCGGCGGCGCGCTCGTCTGGTACGACGAGGTCGCCGCGATCCTGCTCGCCTGGCTCACCTTCTACGGCTCGGCGCTCGCTTCGGCCAAGCGCGCGCACATCGGCTGCCCTGAGGTCGTCGCCATGCTGCCCGCCGGGGCGCGCGCCTCTTTTCGCGTGCTGGCCGACGTGCTGACGGTGGCGTTCTTCCTGGTGGTGGGCTGGAGCGGATATGCGGTGCTCGAGGTGCTCGGCGGCGACAACCTGGTCAGCCTGCCGCAGGTGTCGGTGGCCTGGGTGCAGTCGGTGGTGCCGGTCAGCGCCGTGCTGATCATCGTCGCCGAGCTGCTCACCATGCCGGGCGCCGTTGCGCGCGCCCGCGCGGGCCGCGGAGCGGCGCAAACCGGCGAGGCGTCGCACTGATGGGCATGCTGCTGCTCTTCGTGTGCGTGCTCGCGCTGGTCGTGATCGACGTGCCGATCGCCGTGGCGCTCGGCATCGTGGCGCTGGTCGCCATGGTGGTCACGCAGGGCTTCGCCTCGCTGCCCAACCTGCCCGTCATCCTCTACAGCGGGGCGACCAATTTCCCGCTGATCGCGATCCCGCTGTTCATCCTCGCCGGCGCGATCATGAACGCCTCCGGCATCTCGAGCCGGCTGATCGCATTCGCCAGCTCGATCCTCGGCTTCATCCGCGGCGGCCTGGCGATGGTCTCGATCGGCGCTTCGATGTTTTTTGCCGAAATCTCCGGCTCGGCGGTGGCCGACGTCTCGGCGCTGGGCTCGATCCTGATCCCGGCGATGAAGCAGAAGGGATATCCGACGCCGGTGGCGGCGGCAGTGATGTCGTCTTCGGCCACCCTGGCCGTGATCATCCCGCCATCGATCCCGATGATCATCTACGCGGTGATGGCCGAGACCTCGGTGGTGCAGCTGTTCGTCGCCGGCATCGTGCCGGGAATCATCGGCGGCCTCGGCCTGATGGGAATGGCCTACTACTTCGCGGTGCGCTACAACCTGCCGGTGGAGGAAAAGCTGCAGTGGGCGCGCGTCAAGCGCACCTTCCGCGAGGCGTTCTGGGCCTTCACCCTGCCGATGATCATCCTCGGCGCGATCTTCGGCGGCGTGGTCACGGCCACCGAGGGCGCGGCGCTTGCGGTGGTGGCGGCGCTGTTCATCGGACTGGTGGTTTACCGCGAGCTGAACCTGACCCAGCTGCGTGCGGCGATGATCGAGGGCGGGGTGCAAACGGCGGTGGTCATGCTGCTCGTTGCCGCGTCGGCGCTGCTCGGCTCCTATCTGACCGAGGTGCAGGCGCCGCAGAAGCTGGCGCATAGCATCACCGAGCTGACCACCAACAAGTGGGTGGTGCTCGCGCTGCTCAACGTCCTGTTCCTGCTGCTCGGCATGTTCCTGCACTCGGCTGCCGCCATCATCCTGGTGGTCCCGGTGGTGATGCCGCTGGTGCGATCGGTCGGCATCGACCCGGTGCATTTCGGCCTGATCGTGACCATCAATCTCGGCATCGGCCAGCAGACGCCGCCGGTAGCAAGCGTGCTTGCAGTCGCCTGCTCGATCGCCAAGGCAACCATGTGGGAGGTGACCCGGGTAAATATCTACTTCATCGGCGTGCTGCTGGCGGTATTGCTGATGGTGACCTACATCCCGGTGACCGGATTGGGACTGGTGCACCTGTTCTACAAATGAGCGGGCCGCTCGCCGGCGTTAAAGTCCTGGAACTGGCGCAGATCATGGCCGGCCCGACCTGCGGCCTGATGCTGGCCGATCTCGGCGCCGACGTGATCAAGGTCGAGCGCGTTCCGGGCGGCGACGACACGCGGCGCATGGACCGCCCCTCGGTGAACGGCGAGTCCGCTTCGTTCATGGCGATGAACCGAAACAAGCGTGGTATCGCTCTCAACCTCAAGCTGTCTTCCGCACAGGAAGCGCTGAAACGCATGGCGGCGAAGGCCGACGTCGTCACCGAGAACTATCGCAAGGGGACGATGGAGAAGCTCGGCGTCGGCTACGACGCGCTGAGGAAAGTGAATCCTGGTCTGATCTACGTCTCGATCTCCGGCTATGGCCGCACCGGGCCCTATGCTGACAGAGGCGGCTACGACCTGATCGCGCAGGGCATGTCGGGCCTGATGAGCGTCACCGGCGAGGCCGGGCGTGCGCCGGTGAAATCCGGCGGCCCGGTCTGCGATATCAATGCAGGCGTGCTCGCCGCGCTCGGCGTGGTTTCCGCCTACGTGCACCGCCTCAAGACCGGCGAAGGTCAACTCGTCGACACCTCGCTCTTCGAAGCCGGCATCCAGCAGATGTACTGGCAGGCTGCGATCTATTTCGCCACCGGCGAGGTGCCCGGCCCGACCGGATCGGCGCACATCCTATCCGCGCCCTATCAGGCGTTCCGCGCGGCCGACGGCTGGCTGACGATCGGCGGCGCGAACCAGGGCAACTGGGAACGCCTGGTGCGCGTGCTCGGGGCGCCGCAGTGGCTCGCCGATCCGCGCTTCGCCAGCAACGCCGAGCGCATGAAGAATCTCGACGCGCTCACCGCGGTGATGAACGAAAAGATTCGGGCTTGGAAGATGAAAGACCTGCTCGCGGCGCTCGACGCCGCCGGCGTGCCCTGCGGGCCGATCAATTCGATCGCCGACGTCGCTGCCGATCCGCACGCGCTCGCGCGCGAGATGGTGGTCGAGCTCGAGCATCCGCGCGCCGGCCGCACTCGCGCCCTCGGGCTGCCGCTGAAGCTCTCGCGTACGCCGGGGAAAGTCGCGCGCCCGGCGCCGCTACTGGGTCAGCATACGCGCGAGGTGCTGGAGGAATTCGGCTTCTCGTCCGCCGAGGTGGACGCGCTCTACGCGCAGGGCGCCGTAGTCTAGCGGGTGCGCGCCACGCCCATCAGGTGGTCGGGCAGCCAGGTGGCGATCTCGGGGAACACGCACAGGATCACGATCGCGAGGAACATGCACAGCACATAGGGGACGGTGCCCCAGATCACCTTCATCAGCGGCACGTCGGGCGCGATCGCACTGACGATGTAGATGTTGAGACCCACCGGCGGGTGGATCAGGCCGATCTCCATATTGATCGTCAGGATCACGCCGAACCAGACCGGGTCGAAGCCCGCGGCGGTAATGATCGGCAGCAGGATCGGGCTGGTCATCAGGATGATTGCCGCCGGCGGAATGAAGAAGCCGCACACCAGCAGGAAGACGTTGATCAGCCCCATCAGCACCCAGCGGTTGACGTGCATCTCGGCGATGGCCTGGGCCAGCATCTGGGTCAGGTAGAGCGAGGTCAGCATGTAGCCAAACAGCACCGCGGCGCCGATGATCATCAGGATCATGAGCGACTCGCGCGTGGTGTCGCGCAGGATGGCCCACCATTGCGCCGGCTTCCACATGCGGTAGATCACCAGCGCGAGGATCACGCACAGCGCCGCGCCGACGCCGGCCGCCTCCGAGGGCGTCGCCACGCCGCCGTAGAGCACGTACATCACGCCGACGATGATCGCGAGGAACGGCGCCACCTTGGGCACCGCCTGGAATTTTTCCTTCCAGGTGAAGCGGAAGTCGGCGGCGTGCGAGCGGAAGCCGCGCCGCCAGATCGCGAACAGCGTCCACAGCATGAACAGACCGGTCAGCATCAGCCCGGGCAGCACGCCGGCGAGGAACAGACGGCCGATCGAGGTCTCGGTGGCAATGCCGTAGAGGATGAAGGTGATCGACGGCGGAATCAGGATGCCGAGGGTGCCGCCGGCGCAGATCGAGCCGGTGGCGATCTCGTCCGGATAGCCGCGCTTGCGCATCTCCGGGATGCCCATCTTGCCGATGGCCGCGCAGCACGCAGGCGAGGATCCGGTGAGCGCGGCAAAGATCGCGCAGGCGCCGAGGTTGGAGATCACCAGGCCGCCGGGAAGCCGGTAGAGCCAGCGGTCGAGCGCCTCGTACAGGTCCTTGCCCGCGGGCGACGAGCCGATGGCCGCGCCCATCATCACGAACATCGGGATCGAGACCAGGGTGAAATCGTTCAGCCCGGAATAGAACGTCTCGGCCACCACCTGCAGTGCGCTGAAGCCCTGGAAGATCACGATAAACACGATCGACAGCGCGCCCAGGCCGAAAGCCACCGGCGCGCCCGACAGCAGCACCATCAGCGTGGCAATGAGCACGATCGCGCCCTGCGCGGCAGGACTCAGGGCTTGATCCCAAACGGCGGCTCGCGGCCCGCGACGAGCGCATACAGGTCGGCGATGTATTGCAGCGTAAGAAGTGCCAGGCCGACCGGCATGGCGCTGTACGGGATCCACAGCCGCGCGCGCCACATGGTGTCCGAGACCCAGCGCTGCTCCCACGACTCGAGCCAGAAGCGCGCGGTAAGCACCGTCATCACGACGCAGAAGCCGAGCGCCATCAGGATCGAAGCCAGCGCGAGCCAGTAGCGCGGGCGCGGTCCAAGATAGATCGGCAGCACGTCCACGTTGACGTGCCCGCGCGTAAGCAACAGATATGGGCTGCCGATGAAGGTCGCCGCGACCAAGCTCCAGGTGACGAAGTCGGTCTGCCAGATGGTGTTCTGGTTGAGCACGTAGCGCACGACCACCATCTCGCACACCACCAACACGGCGAGCGCGATC
>Ga0307497_10000305_pt1 | contig 11098 bp, 9 predicted proteins | sample 10_S_MG_FD_201366 | JGI IMG/M metagenome (GOLD analysis project Ga0307497, IMG submission 201366) | Soil microbial communities from Populus trichocarpa stands in riparian zone in the Pacific Northwest, United States - 10_S | ecosystem: Environmental > Terrestrial > Soil > Riparian zone > Trees...
GACCGTGTCAAGGCGGGCTGCGAACTGCTGGCCGCTCACCCCGAGTGCAACGTGCTGATCCTGGACGACGGCTTGCAGCACTACCGCCTCGTGCGCGACATCGAGATCGCGGTTGAGGACGCGCGCGGCACGGGCAACGGGATGCTGCTGCCTGCGGGACCACTGCGCGAGCCTGCATCGCGCCGGGTCGATGCCTGGATCGCCAACTCGGCTCCCCCGGGGAAGCATAGCCCATCATTTCGCATGGACCTGCGCGGTGACACGTTCCGCGGCGTGGCCACGCCGCACATCGAGGTCGCGGCTGCGGCCTTAGCGCACAGGAAGCTGCACGCCGTGGCGGGCATCGGCAATCCAGAGCGCTTCTTCGAGCACCTGGCGCAGCTTGGTCTGGCGAGCGTCAATCATGCCTTTCCCGATCATCACGTCTATACGGCAAGCGATCTAGACTTCCGCGATTGCGAAGCGCTGCTTATGACCGAGAAGGATGCGGTAAAATGCGAAGCGTTTGCGCGCGAACATTGGTACGCGCTGCAGGTCGAGGCGGAGCTGGCCCCGGCGTTTTTCGATTTCATCCTGGCGAAACTAAATGGACTCAAGACTGCTTGACATCCTGGTGTGCCCGATCTGCAAGGGCCCGCTGCTCTACCGCAAGGCCGAGCAGGAACTCATCTGCAAGGCCGATCGGCTGGCATTCCGGATCAGCGACGGCATTCCGATAATGCTCGAGGACGAGGCACGCAAGCTGGACCCCGCCGAAGAAGTGGCTTGAGCACGCAGGCCGCAATCAAGGCAGGAAGTGCGCGCGGGCAGGAGCCTCCAAGGATACGCAAGCATCCTTTGGCTGAGTGCCTTGGGTACTTGGTGCAGCATGCGCAGGCACGTCGCGTCATCCTTTGCGGGCAGTGATCCGGCCACCCTGAAACAGTCTCTGGATGTATTCGCTCCGGCTCTTCGCTTGCAATGATCACACTGCGTAATGCGTTCGCTTCGACCTTTCCCTTGCAATGATCACCCTGCGTAATCTGACGCTCGCGCGCGGCGGCAAGCTGCTGCTCGAGGGCATCGACCTGACGCTGCACGCCGGCCAGAAGATCGGCGTGGTCGGGGCGAACGGCAGCGGCAAGTCGAGCCTGTTCGCGCTGTTGCTCGGCGAGTTGCACCAGGAAGCGGGGGATCTGGAACTTCCCGGGCGCCTCACCGTCGCCCACGTGGCGCAGGACATCCCGGCAAGCACACAGGCTGCGATCGAATACGTCATCGACGGCGATGCGCCTTTGCGCGCGCTGGAGCAGGAGCTCGCACACCAGCACCACGACGGCGAGCGCCTGGCCATGCTCTACGAGGCGTTCGAGCACGCCGGCGGCTACGCGGCGCGCAGCCGCGCCGCCAGCCTGATGCACGGACTGGGCTTCGCCGCGGACGAGTTGGAGCAAGCAGTGGATGCATTCTCCGGCGGCTGGCGCATGCGCTTGAAGCTCGCGCGCGCCCTCATGTGCCGCTCGGATCTGCTGCTGCTCGATGAACCCACTAACCACCTCGATCTCGACGCGGTGATCTGGCTCGAACAATGGCTGCGCGATTACCCCGGCACGCTTCTCGCAGTATCGCACGACAGGGATTTTCTCGACGGTACGGTGGGCCATATCCTCGCGCTCGAGCAATGCCGGCTGAAGCTGTACACCGGTAACTACTCCGCCTTCGAAGACCAGCGTGCGATGCAACTCGCCCAGCAGCAGGCGGCCTACCAGAAGCAGCAGCGCGAGATTGCGCACCTTCACTCCTACGTCGAGCGCTTTCGCGCCAAAGCGACGAAGGCGCGACAGGCGCAGAGCCGGTTGAAGGCGCTGGCGCGCATGGAACGTATCTCGCAGGCGCACGTCGATACGCCGTTCGACTTCCGCATGCGCGAGCCGCTGGCCGGCCCAGATCCGCTGCTGACTCTGGAGGACGCCGCGGCCGGCTATGACGCGCGTACGGTACTCGCCCGGATCAAGCTCAGCATAGGGGCGGGCGCGCGCATCGGGCTTCTTGGCCGCAACGGCGCGGGCAAATCGACTCTGATCAAGCTCTTGGCGGGAGAGCTTGCGCCGCTTGCAGGCACGCGGCGCGAAGGCAAGGGCCTCGCCATCGGCTACTTTGCGCAGCACCAGATCGACGTGCTGCGGCCGGACGAGTCGCCGCTGCGGCATCTCGCGCGCATCGACCCGAAGGCGCGGGAACAGGACTTGCGCGATTTCCTCGGCAGTTTCGATTTCCGCGGCGACATGGCGCTCGATTCAGTCGGACCCTTTTCCGGCGGGGAGAAGGCGCGGCTGGCACTCGCCTTGCTCGTGTGGCAGCGGCCCAACCTGCTGCTGCTGGACGAGCCGACCAATCACTTGGATCTGGAAATGCGCCATGCGCTCACGCTTGCCTTGCAGGAGTACGAGGGCGCGATCGTGCTGGTATCGCACGACCGGCATCTGCTGCGCACGACCGCTGACAGCCTGTGGCTCGTAGCCAACGGCGGGATGCAGCCCTTCGACGGCGATCTGGATGATTACCGTGACTGGCTGCGCCAGCGCGAAGCGACTGTCGGTGCGGTCGAGTCGGCGGGGACGACGCGCAAGCAGCAAAAGCGCGACGAGGCCCAGGCGCGCAACCAGCGCTATGCGCAGAAACGGCCGCTCGCGCAACGCCTGGCCAAGCTTGAGCAGCGCATGGCCGAACTGGAACGCGAGCGCCTGCCGCTGGGCCTATGGCTGGCCGATCCGCAGAGCTATGCCGACAAGGACAAGCTGCAGCCGGCGCTCTTGCGCGAGGCAGCATTGCGCCTCGAACTCGAACGCGCGGAGGAAGAATGGTTGGCGTTGCAGGCCGAGCTGGAACTGCTCGACGATTAGGGCGGTGCCGATCAAGACCTTGACGCGATCAGAGCGTCCTCTGATCTGGCGTGAATCGCAACGTGCCTGGTGCGAAGGGCAGGGCTCGCCGTTGGGCGCCCCCGGTCCGGCCTCTTTTTAGTATGGTGTCTCATAAATTTTCTTCCATAACTCGTAGGTCGGAAAACCTTTCCCGACCAGGAGTCACCCAAGGATTGACGACCTCAAAATATGACAATTGTTTTCGGGACACAACACTAGTTCACGCTTTTTGGCATGGCCGCGGCATCGACATCCAACTGCGATTGCAGGGTCGGCAGTTGCAGCACAATATCCCAGTCGGACTTCGCCACTGCGGTCTGCAGCAGCTTGCACAAGGAATGCAGCAGCGTGTTGTCCAGGGTCAGTCGTATGCCCTGCCCGCGCTGCGGCAGCAGTCCCAGCACCTGCTTGCCTTCGCTGTCCTTGTCCGTCTGGATGCGCGCCACCAGGATAGGCTCGGCGCCGAGCGGCATCTCGCGTGGCACGTTTTCGAAGGGTTGGGCAAAATTGGCCTTGCTTAGCGCCCGTTCATGCTGCATGCCGACCAGGGCGTCGCGCGCCTCCGGGTTGCTCTGCAGCGCGATTTCGGGCGAGGCGCGCACCATCTGCACCAGTCGCGGCCACAACAGCCTTAGCGCCCGTCGCGTCAGCCACAGGCGCACTTCGAGCCGGTTGTCCGTGCTGACGCGCAGCAGCAGGCGATCCTGTTCCGGAATGTAATCGAGCTTGATCTGGTGCAGGCGCATTGCAGAGTGTCGGTTCCAGACCTTATGCACTGTGGCGCTGCAGGGCCCAGGCGACGTGTTCGCGCACCAGGGCCGACGCGTCGTCGGCGCGGGACCTCAAGGCGCGGACCACGGCCTCGCTCCCTGGCGCATTGCCCAGACCCACGGCGAGGTTGCGCGACCAGCGCTCGAAACCGATGCGGTGGATGGCGCTGCCGGCCATACGCTCGTGGAACATGCTCTCGCTCCATGCGAACAGGTCGACCAGTTGCGCCGCGTCCAGGCCGCGGCGCACGCGGAAATCCGGCTCGGCGCTGATTTCGGCGTAGCGGTTCCAGGGACATGCGAGTTGGCAGTCGTCGCAGCCATAGACGCGATTGCCGATCAGCGCGCGCAACTCCAAGGGGATTGCGCCTTTCAACTCGATGGTCAGATAGGAAATACAGCGCCTCGCGTCGACCCGGTAAGGCCCGACGATGGCGCGCGTGGGACAGATGTCCAGGCACTTGCTGCAGCTGCCGCAATGATCCGCCGTCGGAGCGTCTGCCGGCAGCGGCAGGTCGGTGTAGATTTCGCCCAGAAAAAAATACGAGCCGGCATCCCGCGAAAGGAGCAGCGTGTGCTTGCCGCGCCATCCAAGGCCGGCCTTTGCCGCCAGCTCCACCTCCATCACCGGCGCCGAGTCGGTATAGACGCGATGACCGTAGGCGCCGATTTCCCGCTCTATGCGCGAGGCAAGGCGTTGCAGTCGGTGGCGCAGCACCTTATGGTAATCGCGCCCGGTGGCGTAGCGCGCGATGTAGGCCTTCTCTGGTGCACTGAGCACCGAGCATGCATCGGCCGCTTGCGGTCTGTAGTTCATGCGCGCGCTGATCACGCGTAGCGTGCCCGGCCGCAGCGCCTCCGGGCGCGCGCGTCTTGAACCGTGCCTTGCCATATAATTCATCTCGCCGTGAAATCCAGCGGCGAGCCACGCTTCCAGACGGCCTTCCGCGGCGGCGAGATCGGTGTCGGCGATGCCCACCGCCTGGAAACCGAGTTCGCGCCCCCATGCCTTGATGGCGCGGGCAAGCAGGGCGTAATCGCAGTGCGCGGTCGCTTCGATCATGACTAAACGACTTCGATCATGACTAGACGATCGACGTCCGCGTTCCGAAAACGACAGGACTCTCCATCGATGCAATTCGTCTGCGGACCATATCTCCCAGCAGCCCCTGATTTTGGGGTCATGAAAGTGCGCCATCACAGGAACGCAGGGCCACGCAAGTCATCCTCGGCCCCTCGTTCCAACTAGCCCCAATCATAACCACAGCGTGCTCAAAATGCATTTGCCCGACGAGACTGCGACGCGCGCGCTGGGTGCGCGCCTGGCGCGCGTGATCGAACCGGGCTTGGCGCTCTACTTTCATGGCGACCTTGGGAGCGGCAAGACTACGCTCGCACGCGGCCTGCTGCGTGGCCTAGGCTATCAGGGCCGGGTAAGAAGCCCGACCTACACTCTGGTTGAACTTTACACCATTTCTAGGTTAAACTTATACCACTTTGATTTTTATCGATTCAAAGACCCAGAGGAATGGCGTGATGCGGGCTTCAACGAATACTTCAACGACGCCTCGGTCTGCCTCGTCGAATGGCCGGAAAAAGCGGCCGGACTGTTGCCTGCCGCCGATCTCGACATCGCGCTCGCGCTTGCCGGCGACGGGCGCGACCTAAGGGTTTGCGCCGGAACCGAACGCGGCAAAGCATGTTTGCACCGACTGATGCATGTGCCGCCCTGAATTCTCCGGCCACGCGTAGTGCAGCACGTTTTAGGCAGTACTGTTGCAAGCTCGCTTTGCTAGCGTTTGCAATGCTGTCCTTCGCGGCGAGCGCTGGCGCCGCGGATCGCGTCAGCGCGGTGCGTATCTGGCCGGCGCAGGAATACACCCGCGTCACCATCGAAGCCAACAAGCCCATCCGGCATGAATTGCTGCTGCTGAAAAACCCCGAGCGCCTGGTGCTCGACCTGGAAGACGTCGACATCGCGAGCGCGCAGGACAAATTTGCCGGTAAAGTCCTGCCTAACGATCCCTACATAAGCCAAGTGCGCGCCGGCCGCTACAAGCCCGGGATAGTGCGTCTGGTGCTCGACCTCAAGACCGAGGTCAAGCCGCAGATTTTCATGCTCAATCCGGTAGGCGAATACGGACACCGTCTGGTGCTCGACATCTACCCGCTGGTGCCTGCCGATCCGCTCATGGCCCTGTTGCAAAAGTCCGGAGTGCAGGTCGAAGCGCAGCGGCCCGAGTCCGGGCCGGGCACTGTGCAGGAGGAGCCGAAACCCGCCCTGCGATCCGAGTCTGCCGTCGAAGAAGACGCGGCTACCAAAGGCAAGCCGAAGGTGACGCGGCTGGTGACCGTCGTCGTCGACGCCGGGCACGGCGGCGAGGATCCGGGCGCCAGGGGGCGTCGGGGCAGCCGCGAGAAGAACGTGACTCTCACTATCGCGCGGAAACTGAAGACCATTATCGACGCCGAACCCAATATGCGCGCGGTGCTCACGCGCGACGGCGACTACTACATCCCGCTGCAAATGCGGGTGCAGAAAGCTCGAAGGGTGCAGGCTGACCTGTTCGTGTCGGTGCACGCCGATGCTTTCATCAGGCCGCATGCGCGTGGCTCCTCGGTGTTCGCGCTGTCCGAGCGCGGCGCGACCAGCACTGCCGCGAAATGGTTGGCCAAGCGCGAAAACGATGCCGATCTGATCGGCGGGGTCAATCTCGACCTGAAGGACCGTTATCTGGCGATGACGCTCGCAGACCTGAGCCTGACGGCGCAGATCAACGACAGCCTGAAGTTGGGCAAGGCGGTGCTGTCCGAACTGGGCGGCATCAACGCGCTGCACAAGGGCGATGTGGAGCAGGCCGGCTTCGCCGTGTTGAAGGCGCCCGACGTTCCTTCGATCCTGGTCGAGACTGCGTTTATCAGCAATCCGGAGGAGGAGCGCAGACTGAACGACGAGACCTATCAGGAAAAAATGGCACGGGCCATTTTCAAGGGCATCAAACGCTACTTCGCCAAGAATCCGCCGCTCGCAAAATCCACGCTGGCGGCGAACGAAGCGACCGATTGAGGCTGCGGCAACTATTTACCGATTTTCGCGGCGCCATGCGCATGCCGCGCTACGCCTTTCCCGCCAAGCGCGCGCGCCGTTGCTCGTGCCAGGTTCTTATCGCCACGACCAGCGCCGGCAGACCGGGGATGACGATTAGCGCGAGGATGATCAAGGTCAGATTGTTTTTTATCCACGGAATATTGCCGAACAGGTAGCCGGCAACGGTCAGCGTAGCGACCCAGAGCACCCCTCCGGAAATGTTGTAGGGCTGGAAGCGCGCGTGCGTCATCTGTGCTACCCCCGCAACGAAAGGCGCAAACGTGCGCAGTATCGGCAGGAAACGGGTGACGATGATCGTCATGCCGCCGTGGCGCTCGTAGAATGCATGGGCTTTATCGAATGCGGCGCGATTGAAGAAACGCGAATCCTCCCATGCGAATACCTTGGGCCCGAAATAACGGCCGATCCAGTAATTGGTGGTATTGCCGAGCACGGCCGCCGCGATCAGCAGGAGGTTCAGCATGAGGAGATTAAGCTGACCGGCGCCGCTGCCCGTGGCCGTCAAGGCCCCCGCAATAAACAGCAGCGAATCGCCGGGCAGGAAAGGCGTCACCACGAGGCCGGTCTCGCAGAACACGATCAGGAAGAGAATCGGATACACCCAGACGCCGTATTGCGCGAGCAAGCTCGCGAGGTGTTTGTCCAGATTAACTATCAGATCCCACAAAAACGGCAGCAATTCCATCGATACCTTTCCGGCACAAGCGCCGGGCTGCAAGAGCAGGCGGTATCTTACCGCAAGCGCACCGCGTTCCCGGTATACTTGCTCACGCAAAAAAACGCAAAGCCATGCCTTCGATTCGTCTGCTGCCGGACACTCTCATCAGCCAGATCGCCGCCGGCGAAGTGGTGGAGCGCCCGGCCTCGGTGTTGAAGGAATTGCTCGAGAACAGCCTTGACGCCGGCGCCACCGAGATCAGCGTCAGCCTGATGCAGGGCGGCATCAAGCAGCTCAAGGTCACGGATGACGGCGGCGGCATCGACGCAGACGACCTGCGCCTGGCGTTTTCACGCCACGCCACCAGCAAGATCGCCAGTCTCGATGACCTCGAGCAGGTGCGATCGCTCGGGTTCCGCGGCGAGGCGCTCGCCTCGATTGCGTCCGTGGCGCGCGTCGCGCTCACCACGCGCACCGAGGGCGCGGCGCACGCCTGGAGCATCAGTGCCGAGGGCGGCGCGCAGGGCGCGCCGCAACCCGCGGCGCATCCGCGCGGCACCAGCGTAGAAGTGAACGAGCTGTATTTCAACACCCCGGCGCGGCGCAAGTTTCTGCGCGCCGAGGCGACCGAGTTCGGCCATTGCGAGGACGTGTTCAAACGCGTCGCGTTGTCCCGGCCCGGCGTGGCGTTCAGCCTGCGGCACAACGCCCGCGTGATTTCGCATCTGCAAGCGGGCGATGCCGCGCGGCGCATTGCCGCGGTAGCGGGCGCCGAATTTGCCGACGCGGCGCGCGCGCTCGACGAGAACTCTTCCGGCCTGCGGCTTTCCGGCTTTGCCGGCTCGCCCGCGTTCTCGCGCAGTTCCCGCGATGCACAGTTCGTGTTCGTGAACGGCCGCTTCGTGCGCGACAAGCTGCTCGCGCATGCGCTACGCCAGGCCTATCAGGACATGCTGCACGGCGACCGGCACGCGGCCTATGTGTTGTTTCTGGAACTCGAACCGCTCGGTGTGGACGTGAATGTCCATCCGGCAAAGACTGAAGTGCGGTTTCGCGATGCGCGTGCCGTCCACCAGTTCGTGTTCCACGCGGTGAGCAAGGCCTTGTCCGCCAGCGCTGCGCATACCCCCGCTGCGGCGGTATCGCCCGTGGCGTCTGCGGCCGGCATGAATTTTCAGCGTGCTCCTTATCAATCCAGTCTGGGCGTGGCGCAGCCGGAAGCGGCTTATCAGGCGATGTTTTCGCTGCCGCCAGGTCCAGCGCCGGCGCCCGCCGGCAGCGCGGCGCGCACTGCGTTCGAAAACATCGTTGCCGCGGCACCGCCCCAGGCTGAAACCGATGCGCCGCTGGGGTGGGCTCTGGCGCAACTGCACGGCATCTACATCCTGGCGCAAAACCGGCAAGGATTGGTGCTGGTGGACATGCATGCCGCGCACGAGCGCATCCTGTACGAGAAGCTCAAAACAGCTCTCGAAGCGCAGGGCATGAGCGCGCAGAAATTGCTCATCCCGGTGACCTTCAATGCCGACCGACTGGAAGTGGCGACGGTGGAGGAGCATGCTGACTTGCTGCAGCGGCTGGGTTTCGATATTGCCCTGCTGTCGCCGACTGCGCTGGCGGTACGCGCCGTACCGTCCATGCTCGCTCAGGCGGACGTCGCCGGCCTCGCGCATGCGCTGCTCTCGGAGGTGCGCGAGTTCGGCGGCAGCCGTGTGCTCACCGAGCACCAGCACGAATTGCTCTCCACCATGGCCTGCCACGGCGCGGTGCGCGCGCACCGTCTGTTGACGGTGGCGGAAATGAATGCGCTGCTGCGCGAAATGGAAGTGACGGAACGCTCCGGCCAGTGCAATCACGGCAGGCCCACCTGGTATCAGATGAGTATGGCTGATTTGGACAAACTGTTCCTGCGCGGACGATAATCGTTGGCAGACTGCTGAAAATTACCTCCCGGGCGCGGCCTTATGCGCAAGGACAAGACGGTGTCGGAGGGGAGCGAATTGCGACAGCCGCTGAATTTGGGGGTGTGAGATGTGAACCCCTTTATCGACACCCTAATACAACTGGAGAGCGGCAATGAAAGTTTTGATACTTGGCGCCGGTGCGGTCGGCGGCTATTTCGGCGGCCGGCTGGCACAAGCTGGTGCCGAGGTGACGTTTCTGGTTCGAGCGCAGCGCGCGCGCACACTGGCACAAGCCGGCCTCGTTATCAAGAGTCCCTTGGGCGATGCCCAGATTCCGGTGCGCACGGTGCTGCAGGAAACGGTTCGGCCCGACTACGATCTGGTGATCCTGTCGTGCAAGGCCTACGATCTCGACCCATCGATTGCTTCGCTCGCCGGTGCCATGGGACCGAATACCCTGATCCTGCCCTTGCTGAACGGCATGGCGCATCTCGCCAGGCTGGAGCAGGCGTTCGGCAGTGCACGCGTGCTGGGCGGCGCCTGCTACATCGCCTCGACGCTGGATGCGGACGGCAGCATCCGCCATCTGAGCCAGTTTCAGCGCATCACCTGTGGCCCGCGTTCAGGCAATCACGCGCATGCAGAGGACTTGCTGCGGGAATTGGTGCAGGCGTACGCGAACGTTTCGGTGGACTGTGGCGTCAGCGCGGACATCGAGCAGGACATGTGGGAGAAGTTCGTGCTGCTGGCGAGCCTCGCCGCGATGACCTGCCTGATGCGCGCGAGCGTGGGCGAGATTCTTGCCGCCGCGGACGGTGAAGCGCTGATGCGAGAGGCGCTGTCAACTTGCGTCGCCGCAGCAGGCGCGGCCGGCCATGCTCCGAGCGCGGAATCCATGCAGCGGACCGAGAGCATGCTGTTCGCACGCGGTTCGGCATTCACTGCTTCCATGCTGCGTGACATCGAGGCTGGCGGACGCGTCGAAGCCGATCACGTCGTCGGCGACATGCTGCGGCATGCGCGCGCTGCCGGTGCCGACGCGCGCGTGCTTGCGGCAGCCTATTGCCATCTGCAGGCTTACGAGGCGCGCCGCGCGCGAAGCGCATGAACTGCGGCCTTCAACGGCTTCGATTGCTGGACGCATGACCCGCTCCTCACCGGGAAGTTTGCCTGCGGCGATCTTGTTGATGGGGCCCACTGCCAGCGGCAAGACCGCGGTGGCGCTCGAGATTGCAGCGCGTTTTCCGGTCGAGATCATCAGCGTGGATTCGGCGCAGGTGTTCCGCGACATGGATATAGGCACGGCTAAGCCGACAGCAGGCGAGCGCGCCGCCGTGCCGCATCACCTGATCGATATCATCGACCCGAGCGAGAGCTATTCGGCTGCACGATTCAGCATGGATGCGGCTCGCTTGATACGCGAGATCACCGGCCGCGGCCGCATCCCGCTGCTCGTCGGCGGCACCATGCTTTACTTCAAGGCCCTGCGCGACGGCCTTTCCGACCTGCCCGAGGCCGACGCCGAGGTGCGCGCGGCGCTTGAAGCGGAGGGGAAGGAAAAGGGCTGGCCCGCCTTGCACGCGCAGCTTACGCAAGTCGATGCGTCCACAGCGGCGCGCCTCAAGCCAAACGACGCGCAACGCATCCAGCGTGCGCTGGAAGTGTTTCGCATCACGGGTAAGCCGCTATCGGCGCTGCAGGGCGCGCGCATTGCCGGATCGTTGGCTTTCCACTTCATCCCCGTAGCATTGATT
>Ga0307497_10000306_pt1 | contig 11097 bp, 10 predicted proteins | sample 10_S_MG_FD_201366 | JGI IMG/M metagenome (GOLD analysis project Ga0307497, IMG submission 201366) | Soil microbial communities from Populus trichocarpa stands in riparian zone in the Pacific Northwest, United States - 10_S | ecosystem: Environmental > Terrestrial > Soil > Riparian zone > Trees...
CCGCGTTCTTCGCCGGCACGCCGAACGGCGCCGCCGCCGGGCCGGACAGGAACGTGACCACGCCGATCTTGACGTTCTGCGCCACGGCTACCGGCGCCAGCGCTGCAGCCACGAGTGCAACCACGAGCTTCTTCATGCAACCCTCCTCTGGGATGTTTGTTGTTCGAGCAGGCCGGCGGCCGTCAATGCGGCGCGGATGCGCTCGACCTCCTGCGGCGAAAGCTTCATCAGCGGCGGGCGCACCACGGCGCGTGGCAGGCGGCCAAGCAGCACCAGCGCTTCCTTCATCCGGTTGTGCATGTCGACCCACGGCTCGGCGTAGAACACCTCCGCGGTGGGCGTGATGCGGTCGTGGATTTCTTTGGCTTTTTTCAAGTCATTTCTCTGGACCGCCGCAAACAGCTTGGACTGCAGATCGGCAATGACCGAGCCGCTGCCCGAAAGCAGTCCGTTGCAGCCGAGCACGAGCGACGACAGCAGCCACGAGCTGTGCGTAGTCAACACGTTCACCGGCCGCGCGCGCGACTGCAGCAGGCGCACTTGCCGCTCGTGCAGCTGCGGGTTCGCGCACCAGTCCTTAATGGCTTTTACGCCTGGTATTTTTTCGACAATTTCCAGCAGAGTGGACGTCGGGTAGCCCTGCCCACCCGCGAGCGGATACTGGAACAGGATGAGCGGCAGGCTGGTCGCGTCGGCGATGCGGCGGAAGTGCTCGAGCGCCATCTCCGGGCGCTGGCCGAAACTGTAAATCGCGGGTGGGAACACGAGCAGCGCCGCGGCCCCGCCCTGCTCCGCCATTTTCGCGATGCGCGCGGCCTCGAGGCTGCCGTCGGCGTAGACGCCGTTGACGATCGGCAACTTCAATTCTTCTTTCGAGATATCGAGCACGCGGCGCTGTTCATCGAACGTGCACGAAGCGACTTCGGAGGCATGCGCGTTGATGGTAATGGCGGAAAGCCCTTCGACCGACCCGACGTCGCGCAGGTGCGCGCGGTACGACGCCTCGTCGATCGACAGATCCTCCTGGAACGGCAGCAGGACTGCGGGGATGACGCCGGCAGGAACGTACATCAAGGTATCTTAACGGCGATGAACCATCCGCGGGAGGTGCGCCACGCCATCCGGGCACGGCGCCATGCCGGGCATACCGCCGGCCTGGCGCCCGGGTACGTGCAAGGCAACGTCTGCATCCTGCCGCGCGAGTACGCCGACGAGTTTCGCGCCTTCTGCGAGCGCAACCCCAAGCCCTGCCCGCTGCTCGCCATGTCGCGGCCCGGGGACCCGCGCCTGCCCGAGCTGGGCGAGGACCTCGACATCCGCACCGACGTGCCGCGCTACCGGGTCTTCACTGATGGGAAGCTCACCGGCGAGGTCGAGGACCTGAAGAGCCACTGGCGCGACGACCTGGTGACCTTCGTCCTCGGCTGTTCGTTCTCGTTCGAGGAAGCGTTGATGGCGGGCGGGCTGCCGCTGCGCTATGTCGAGCAGGGTCGCAACGTGCCGATGTATCGCACCAACGTGGACACCGTGCCGGCGGGCCGCTTCCGCGGCAAGCTCGTGGTGTCCATGCGCCCTTTCAAGCCCGCCGATGCGATCCGCGCGATCGAGATCACTTCGCACTACCCACGCGTGCACGGTTCGCCGGTGCACATCGGCCGCCCCGATCTGATCGGGATCAGCGATCTCGCGCGGCCGTGGGTCGGCGATCCGACCGAGGTGCGCGACGACGAATTGCCGCTGTTCTGGGCGTGCGGCGTCACGCCGCAATCGGTGGTGCTCGATGCGAAGCCGTCGCTCTGCATCACGCACGCGCCCGGCCACATGCTGGTCACCGACCTCGAGAACCGCAACCTCGCTGAAGGCTGATTCGCGCTACGCAGCGTGGATCACGGCCGCGGCCGGGCTGCTCGCGCTCGCGCTCGCGCAGGGCATCGGCCGCTTCGCGTTCACGCCGATCCTGCCGATGATGCAGGAAGACGCCGGCGTATCGCTCGCCGAAGGCGGGTGGCTCGCGGCGTCGAACTACCTCGGTTACCTCGTCGGCGCGCTCTGGGCGATGGTGCAACGCGCCCGCTCGCACAGCGCGATCCGCGCCGCGCTCGCCATCACTTCGGCCGCGACGCTCGGCATGGGCCTGGTCGATGGTCTCGCCGCGTGGCTTGCGTTGCGCGCGATCGCCGGCATCTCGAGCGCCTGGGCGCTGATCCACATGAGCTCGTGGTGCGCGCAGCGTCTCGAACGCCTCGGGCGGCCGGGGTTCAACGGCATCGTGTTCGCGGGCGTAGGCGCGGGCGTCGTCCTGGCGGGCGGGTTGTGCCTCGTCCTGATGACCGCGCACGCCGGCTCGCGCGCCGCGTGGCTCTGGTTCGGCGCGATCGGTGCGCTCATCACCACGATGGTCTGGCCGGTGGTGCACGACAGCGGGAGCGCGGCGGCGAGCGCGGGATTCGCCGGCTACCGCTGGACCCGCGACACCGTGCGCCTGGTCGTCTGCTACGGCGCGTTCGGCATCGGCTACATCATCCCCGCGACGTTCGTCCCGGTGATGGCGAAGCAGGTGATCGACGATCCGGCGGTGTTCGGCTGGGCATGGCCGTTGTTCGGCGCGGCGGCCGTGGCCTCGACGCTTGTTGCCGGCGCGCTCCAGCGCGTGCTCAGCGGCCGGCGGCTCTGGATCGCGAGCGCGTGCGTCATGGCGCTCGGCGTTGCGGCTCCGCTCTTCATCGGCGGGCTGGGCGGCATCTTCGTGTGTGCCCTGCTGGTCGGCGGCACGTTCGTGGTCGCCACGCTCGCCGGACTGCAGGTCGCGCGCGAGGTCGCCGGCGGCGCGGCTCACGTGCTGCTGGCCGCGATGACCGCCTCATTCGCGGCAAGCCAGGTCGTGGGGCCTCTGATCGTGAGCTACTTCGTGCAGCGAACGGCCGGCTTCGGCGGCGCGCTTCTTCTCGCCTGCACGGTTCTCGCCGCGTCCGCCGCCGCTCTGATGATCCCTCTGGAAAAGCGGTAGCGCGTCACATATCGCGTTGCGCGTTGACAACAGCCGGCCGGGCTATTTGCAGCGGAAACGGTCCTTTCGCACAGCCGGCGCGGTTGCCTGTTTCGCGCCATGCCTAAGCTGGCTCGCGCTTTTTGCGCAATGACCCAACGAAAGGAAGGCACCATGAACAAGAAATGGCTTGTTTCGATGCTCGGGGCGACTGCGCTGGCGGTCTCCGCGGGCGCCTACGCCCAGCAGCCCGCAGCCACCGGCTTCTACATCGGCGCGGAAGTCGGCAACACCGATGTGGAGCACGCCGATAGCGACATCGGCTTCAAGTTCCTCGGCGGTTATCAGTTCAACCGCTACATCGCGGCGGAGCTGGGCTACGGCCTGCTCTACGACAAGAGCGACGTCGAAGTGAAGACGCTGGAAGCGGTCGCCGTCGGCATGTTCCCGATCGCCAATCAGTTCTCGATCATCGGCAAGCTGGGTTTCGCCAATGTCGACGTCAAAGTGCCGGCCGGCAGCAATGACAAGACCGAGCTCACCTGGGGCCTGGGAGTGCAATACGACTTCAGCCGCAACCTCGGCGTGCGAGCCCTGTGGCAACGCTACGAGACTGACGACGCGGTCGACTTCCTCGCGGTCGGTGTGACCTGGAAATTCTGAGTCGTTCTGCCTGAAGTCGAAGACGCCCCGCTCGCCGGGGCGTCTTCATTTGGATTGGTGGAGTGGAGGAGGATCGAACTCCCGACCTTCGCATTGCGAACGCGACGCTCTCCCAGCTGAGCTACCACCCCGGGGAGGGCGGATTTTACAGTACATTCCCGCTATGATGGCGCCCTCTCCCCGAGGGTCCCACATGCAGATTTCTCCCCCGTTCGGATACACCGAAGTCGTCCCGTTCCTGAAGACGCAGAAGGTGCGCCTGCTCGCGCCGGGCCAGGTGCCGCCGTTCGTGCAGCAGGGCAATGCGGTGCCGATCAGCCACACCGAGTTCCAGCCGATCGCGCGCCACTATCCGATCGTGTTCACGAGCGGCGACGCCGGCAAGAGCTTCGCCGCGGTCGCGGTGCTCGGCCTGAGCCAGGGCGAGAACCTGTTCTACACCGAGGGCAAGTGGGCCGGCGGCAGCTACATCCCGGCGTACGCGCGGCGCTATCCATTCTGCATGGCTCGCGTCAACGTCAACAAGGTCGAGCAGAAAGACCGCCTGATCTGCGTCGAGAAATCCATGCTCGACGACGGCGGCGAATCGATGTTCGACCACGAGGGCAAGCCGAGCGAGAAGTGGAAAGGCGTCGAGCGCCTGCTCGCCGAGTACGAGGCGGACCTCGAGCGCATGCGCGAGATGTGCGCGCTGCTCGCCGACTACGGGCTGTTCGAGCCGTTCTCGATGCAGGCCACGCTGCGGCAGGAAAAGGGCGGCGGCAAGATGCAGCTCACCGGCATGCACCGCGTCGCCGAAAAGAGCCTCGAGAACCTCAACGCGGCGCAGCTCAAAAACCTGATGCGCAAGGGCTACCTCGCGCGCATCTACATCCACCTGCTCTCGCTCGAGAACTTCGGGCGGCTGCTCGACCGCAAGGGCGAGCGCGTCCCCGCCGCGCAGTAATACACGTTTGTCGCAGGCCCGCGACACGCTGTCGCGGAGATCGCTACGCGCGATACGCCGCTGCGCGATAGCGTCGTCTTATTCACGCGTCGAGAATCGGCGCATGAGTTACCCCGACCTGGAGAAGGCGCGCGAGTATCACGCGAAGCTGCGCGAGATTTTCATCCACCATCCGGGCGGCTGGGCCGACAAGGACGCGCTCCACAACGTGGAGAAGCTCGCCTGGCAGGCGATGACCGTGGTGAAGGATCCCGAGTGCCAGGAAAAGATGGGGGTGGTCGAGCATTACGCCGCCTCGCTCTACTCGGAATCCGAGCATCACAAGTGGCGCATGAGCTCGCTGCCGGGCGCGGACTTCCTGCGCCTGCAGATCCTGCGTGCGCTGGTGGCGTTCCACAGCCGGCTGTTCGCGATCGAAGCCGCGCGCCGCAACGGCCTCGATCCCGATCCGACGCCGGGGCGCTCGCCGGAACCGAACCTCGACGCCAAGCGTCCTGGCTGACGTTCCCACATCGCATCAGCTCGAGCTCGCGCGTCGCTGCCGCAACGCGCTGAAGGGGATTTTTCTCTCGCATCCCGGCGGCCACGCCGACGAAGTGGCGCTCGATGAGATCAAGGAGCTGTGCCTCGGTGCGCTGCGCGCCATCGACGACCCGGTGTGCGGCGGCCGCCTGCTCGCGATCCACTGCTGCGCAGCGGCGCTCTACTCGGACAGCGCGCATCGTCACTGGGATTCCGAGAGCACTTCGGGAATCGACCGCCTGCGGCAGCGCATCTTCCGTGCGCTGGTCTCGTACCAGCGCCGGCTTTATCACCTGGAAGCCCTCCAGCCTGACGTTTCCTGTCTTTCCCAGGACGGACAGAGGAAATTGTTGGCATCGCCGAGCGACCGCTTGGCCCTATAGTGTCCCGATGAAGACACTTCTCGCCATCGCTGCCGCTGTAGCGCTCTCGGGTTGCGGCCTGGACGTGGCCAGCAGCGCGGCCACCGCTGCCGCGGCCAGGAAGCAGGAAATCCAGGAAGCGCAGAAAACGATGCAGCAGACGCAGCAGAAGATCGACAGCGCCATGCAGCAGATGCAGCAGCGCGCGGATTCGAACAACCAATAGGGCCCGCCGCACCGTAGCGCCGCCGCACCGCGGCTACACCTCCAGCCCGTCCGGGTCGTAGACTTCGACCCGCGACATGGTCAACCTCCGATCCACCTTTGCCAGGGTGCTCCTGTGGATGGCGGCGCTCGGGGCCGGTGTTTCTTCCATCCCGCTATCGGCACTGGCCCAACCAGAACCGCCTGCACGCAGGCAGATCCTGTTCCTCTACGACGAGAACGAGGCCACCTTCCCAGGGCTCGCGCGCATCGATCGCAGCCTGCGCGACTCCTTCCAGTCCGAGTACGGGAAAGAGGTCGACTTCTACAGCGAGTCACTGGATGTCTCGCACTTCCAGAGGGCTGGCTACGACCGGATCCTCGCCGACTACTATCGACGCAAGTACGCGGGCAAGAAGCTCGACCTCATCGTCGCCGTGCTGGAGCCGTCACTGGACTTCCTCCTCGAGCACGGCAAGACGGTGTTCCCCGGGGTGCCGATCGTCTTCTGTGGTGTCGAGGCTTCGATCTTCGAGACCAAGCGCCTGCAGCCGAACATCACCGGCGTCCTGGTGAAGCGGGAGTTCTCGCCTACGCTCGAGGTCGCGTTGCGATTGCAGCCGCAGACGCAAAACGTCTTCGTCGTGGGCGGCACTTCGACGTTCGACCGTTACCTGCTGAGCATCGCGCGGCGGGATTTGAAGGCGTACGAGAACCGCGTCGCCATTCACGATCTCGTCGGTCTGTCGATGGACGCCTTGCTGAAGGCGGTGTCCACTCTCCCCGCCCATAGCGTCATTCTCTTCACGACCATGTTCACCGATGGCGCCGGACGCAGCTTCGTCCCGCACGAAGCCCTGTCGTCGATTGCCGGGGCGGCCAATGCCCCCGTCTACGTGGCCCTGGACCAGTACGTGGGCATAGGGTCGGTCGGCGGCAACGTATACAGCGTCGATGCCCACGGCGCTCAAGCCGCCGAGTTAGGGCGGCGCATCCTCCGCGGCGCCACGCCGGCGAGCCTTCCCGTCCGCGAGGCGGGGGCCCAGATCGACCTGTTCGACGCCCGCCAGCTGAGACGCTGGGGGTTGGACGAAAAGCGGCTGCCGCCGGGCAGCGTCATCCGCTATCGGGACCCCTCGCCGTGGGAGCTGTACCGGTGGTACATCGTCAGTGCGATCGCCCTTCTGCTGATCCAGAGTGCGCTCATTAGCGGGCTGCTCCTCGCACGCACGCGGCGTCTACAGGCCGAGGAGGAAGCGCGGCGACAGCGGGAAGAACTGGCGCACGTGCTTCGCGTGACCACGATGGGCGAGCTGACCGCTTCTCTTGCCCACGAGATCAGCCAGCCGCTCTCGGCGATCTCGCTCAACGCACAAGCCGTGCAGCAGCTCCTGGGCCGCGGACCGGCGCAAGCCCAAGAGGCCGGGGAGGCGCTTGACGACATCGTTTCGGAAGTGCAGCGTGCCGGGCAGATCATCGAGCGCGTGCGCGTCCTGTTCCGCAAGCAGCACCTGAAGCCGGTCGCAGTGGATATCAACGCGCTGATCGAAGACGTGGCGCGCCTGCTCCACAACACCTTGCTTAGCAGACGCATCGACATGCGCCTGGCGCTCGGGCAGGGGATGTCGCCGGTGCTCGGCGATTCGGTTCAACTCGAGCAGGTGGTGCTGAACGTAGTGGTAAATGCGTGCGACGCCATCGCCGCCGCCGAGGACGGTCCACGCCTGATCACGATCCTGACCAGCCAGCCCGAGCCGGCGCGGCTGTCGATCGAGGTCGTGGACACCGGCGTCGGCGTCAAGGAAGCGGATCTCGAGCGCATCTTCGAGCACTTCGTCACCACGAAGCCGCAGGGCCTGGGAATGGGCCTTGCCATCAGCAGCTCGATCATCAAGGCGCATGGCGGTCGCATGTGGGCGACCCGCAACCCGCATCGCGGTCTCACCCTGCATATCGAGTTGCCGTCAGCCAGCAGGGCCAAAGGCGACGCGGAATCCGTCACCGCGACGGCTTGAGGCTTGGTGGCTTCGACAATCGCTGCCGCGGCCTTGCGAGAGAAAGGATTCCGCGGCGCGCGGGCCTCTCCACAACCAGCCAGAAGAGCGCGCTCAGACCGAGCAGGGCACCGAAGAACAGCACCGTGCCCGCAATGCCTTGCCACTCGTTCGTCCGCCAGACCGAGAGCAGCGTCTGGTGCAGCAGGTACATGGAGAAGCTGATCTCGCCCAGCACCACGAGCGGCCGCAGGCGGAGCAGGCGGGAGATCACGCCAGCGCCCTGCGCCATGACGAAGACCACCGAGGCGAAGGCCAGGAACGATCCGCTGTGGATCATCCACACGGCCGCAGCATCGCCGAGCGGCGCGCGGATCACCTCTGCGAACTGTGGCGTGTAGTACATCGCCGCGCCGCACGCGGCAAGCGCCGCGATCTCAGCGACGGTCCAGCCGGCGCTCGGCGATCGCGTGCCGACCCAGAAATGCGCCAGTACCATGCCCGTGACGAACTCGAGGAGGCGCGCCAGCGGGTTGACGTAGATCAAGCCGTGCACGGTGGCTTTCCAGCCGTCGTTCTCGTTGTGCGGGTCGGCGTACTCCGGCAGGTGCAGGGCGTTAGTGACGACCACGAGCGCCACCAGCAGCACGATGGTAGCGGCCAGCTTGACCTGCCACGTCCGCGCCCAGTCGCGGATCAAGGCCGGGAACGCGAGGTAGAAGAACGCCTCGGTGGAGATGCTCCAGGCCACCGCGTTGTAGGAGAAGTAGAAGACCGACAGCGGCAGCCAGGACTGCACCATGGCCAGGTGCGCCACGCCCGTAAGGGTGTTCCATTCAAAGAACAACAGCGCGAAAGCGAACACGAAGGTGGCCAGGTAGGCCGGCCAGATGCGCGCAAAGCGCGCCAGCCAGAAGCCGCGCACCTCGCGCCCCGAGTCCAGGCTCGGGTAGACGAAAGTCAGGATGAACCCGGAGAGGACGAAGAAGAATGACACGCCCTGGCCGAGGTTCAGCGGCGCATGCCCGATCCCGAACAGACCGTCTGCGTGATGGAACACGATCATGAGCGCCGCGAAAAAGCGCAGGGACGTCAGCTGCTCCAGTTTGGCGGTGTTCTTCATCCACCCTTCCTGCTCGGTGTGTGGGCCGGGTTGGAATCGAACCAACGACCAAGGGATTATGAGTCCCCTGCTCTAACCACCTGAGCTACCGGCCCGCCGGCACAGCTTACGCACAAACAAAAAGGGCCGCTTTCGCGGCCCTTTTCTCCACTGCCTTTTCGGTTTACCCCTCTTGATCGAGGAAGCTCTTGAGTCTCTCGGAGCGCGAGGGATGCCGCAGCTTCCTCAGCGCCTTGGCTTCGATCTGGCGTATGCGCTCGCGCGTGACGTCGAACTGCTTGCCGACTTCTTCCAGCGTGTGGTCGGTCGACATCTCGATGCCGAAGCGCATGCGCAGGACCTTGGCCTCGCGCGGCGTGAGCGTGTCCAGCACTTCCTTGGTCACGTCGCGCAGCGACGCGTAGGTCGCGGCGTCGGACGGCGCCATGGTGGACTGGTCCTCGATGAAATCGCCAAGGTGCGAGTCGTCGTCGTCGCCGATCGGCGTCTCCATCGAGATCGGCTCCTTGGAGATCTTGAGGATCTTGCGGATCTTCTCTTCCGGCATCTCCATGCGCTGCGCAAGGGTCGCGGGATCGGGCTCCTGGCCGGTCTCCTGCAGGATCTGGCGCGAGATGCGGTTCATCTTGTTGATGGTCTCGATCATGTGCACCGGGATGCGGATGGTGCGCGCCTGGTCGGCGATCGAGCGCGTGATGGCCTGCCGGATCCACCACGTGGCGTAGGTCGAGAACTTGTAGCCGCGGCGGTATTCGAACTTGTCCACCGCCTTCATCAGGCCGATGTTGCCTTCCTGGATCAGGTCGAGGAACTGCAGGCCGCGGTTGGTGTACTTCTTGGCGATCGAGATCACCAGGCGCAGGTTGGCCTCGGTCATCTCGCGCTTGGCGCGGCGCGCTTTCGCCTCGCCGGTCGACATCTGCTTGTTGATCTCTTTCAGGTCCTTGATCGAGATGCCGATCTTCTGCTGCACGCCCTGGATCTTGGACAGCAGCTCGAGCAGCGATGGCTCGACGCGGCGCAGCGACTCGCTCCACGGATGCTCGGAGTTCAGCTCGGCGGACAGCCAGCGCTTGGAGCCCTCGCTGCCGACGAACACCTTGATGAAGTGCTGGCGCGGCATCTGCGCCTTCTCTACCGAAATGTCGAGGATGTCGCGCTCGTGGCGGCGGATCTCTTCGACCAGACTGCGCACGCTGTCGGAGAGCCGCTCGACGGTGCGCGCGGTGAAGCGGAAGGTCATCAGCTCGGTCGAGATCTGCTCGCGCACGCGCAGGTAATCTTTGTCCTTGGAGCCTTTGGCTTCCAGCGCCTTGCCGCTGCGCTCGAACAGCCGCCGGATGCGGGCGAACTTCTCCAGCGCCTCGCCCTTGAGCTTGAGCAGGCTCGCCGACTGGGCGGCCTCGGCCGCTTCTTCGTCCTCCTCGTCGCCCTCTTCTTCCTCGATCTGCGCCTCTTCCTCTTCCGGCGTGGGCGCGGCCTTCTTCGGATCGAAGGTGTCCTTGGCGTTCGGGTCGATCAGGCCGTCGACCACCTCGTCGATGCGCAACTCGTCCTTCTCCACCTTGTCGGCGAGGTCGAGGATCTCTTTCACGGTAGTGGGGCAGGCGCTGATCGCCAGGATCATGTGCCGCAGGCCGTCCTCGATGCGCTTGGCGATCTCGATCTCGCCTTCGCGCGTGAGCAGCTCGACCGAGCCCATCTCGCGCATGTACATGCGCACCGGGTCGGTGGTGCGGCCGAATTCGGAATCGACCGTCGAGAGCGCGGCCTCGGCCTGCGCCTCCACGTCCTCGTCGGGCTGCGCCACTGGCGCAGCGTCCGAGGCGATGAGGAGCTGCTCCTGGTCGGGCGCCTGGTCGTAAACCTGGATGCCCATGTCACCGAAGGTCGAGATGATGGCTTCGATCTGCTCGGCGTCGACCAGGTCGTCGGGCAGGTGGTCGTTGATCTCCGCGTAGGTCAGGAAGCCGCGGTCCTTGCCGAGCGTGATCAGGTTCTTGAGGCGCGTGCGGCGCGTCTCGGCGTCTTCCTTCGGCATCTCGGCCGGAATGAGCCACGCGTCCTTGCCGCCGCGGCGGCCGCCACGGCCGCGCTTGCCCTTGCCTTTGACCTCGGCAACCTTGGCTTCGAGCATCTCGAGCGCGGCCTTCGCGCTCGTCTTGATCGGGGTCTTGGCGCCCTTGGCCGCCTTGTCGTCGGGCTTGCCGGCGACCGGCTTGGCGGCTGCCGGCTTGGGCGCCGCTACTTTCTTGACCTTGGCGAGCAGCTTCGCCCGCGCGATCTTCTTGGCGGCC
>Ga0307497_10000307_pt1 | contig 11072 bp, 15 predicted proteins | sample 10_S_MG_FD_201366 | JGI IMG/M metagenome (GOLD analysis project Ga0307497, IMG submission 201366) | Soil microbial communities from Populus trichocarpa stands in riparian zone in the Pacific Northwest, United States - 10_S | ecosystem: Environmental > Terrestrial > Soil > Riparian zone > Trees...
CGGTCCGACCCGCCCGGTTTTCCTCGTGAAGCGCACCTACCAGCCCAACGTCCGCCGCCGCAAGCGCAAGCACGGCTTCCGCGCTCGCATGTCGACGCGCGCCGGTCGCGCGATCCTGAAGGCGCGCCGCGCGAAGGGTCGCAAGCGGCTCTCGGCCTGAGGTGGCGCTCCCGGCTGTGCAGCGCCGGCACCGCCTCTCCCGCTCGCGTGACTTCGACGCGGTCTATCGCCACGGCCGCTCCGTCTCGACGCGCTACCTGACGCTCTACAGCTTCGCCCGCGGGGAGGACGCCGCCGAGGAGCCGCGTCTCGGCCTCGCCGTCTCGCGGAAGACCGGGAACGCCGTCGCGCGCAACCGCATCAAGCGGCAGCTGCGCGAGGTCTGGACGGAGCTTCTCCCGGAGGTGCCGGGCGGTCACGACTACGTGCTCTCCGCCCGCGAGGGGCTGCCGGCCGCCGCGGAGGCGCGGGGCCACGAGTGGCTCGTCGAGCGGGTACGCGAGGCGCTCGGGAAGGCCCGCGCCTGATGCGCTACCTCGGGATCGGGCTCGTCTACGCGTGGCGCTACAGCCTCGGCGCCCTCTTCCCGGCGGGGAGCTGCAAGTACTACCCCACCTGCTCCGAGTACGCGCTCCAGGCGCTGCGGGAGTACGGCCTGCTGCGCGGCTCGATCCTCGCCGCCTGGCGGCTCGCGCGCTGCAACCCGTGGAGCCACGGCGGCGCCGACCACATCCACGACCAGCACCTCTTCGTCCGTTGATCGCCGCCTTCCCCGTCATCAGCCAGCTCGAGTCCGCCCTCTACTGGCTGCTCCGCATGCTGGGCCCGGACCATCTCGGGCTGCCGTGGGCGTGGGCGATCGTCGGCGTGACGATCGTCGTCCGGCTCTTCCTCGTCCCCGTGATGGTCAAGCAGATCCATTCGATGCAGGCGATGCGCTCGCACATGCCCGAGATGAAGCGCATCCAGGAGCAGTACAAGGACGACCGGCAGCGCAAGCAGGAAGAGCTGATGAAGTTCTACAAGGAGAACAAGATCAACCCGGCGGCCTCGTGCCTGCCGATCGTGATCCAGATCCCGGTCTTCATCTCGCTCTACCTCGTCATCCGGCATCACATCACGCACGAGACGGAGAACATCTCCTGGCTCTTCGGCTTCGTCCCGGACATCACCCAGTCGCTCACCGCGCACTGGTCGGGCTGGGTGCTGATCGTCGTGTACGTCGTGAGCCAGATGGCCTCGTCGTACTACATGTCGGCATCGATGGAGCGTTCGCAGCGGATCCTCATGATCTTCATGCCGCTGATCTTCGTGATCTTCATCATCAACCCGCCCGCCGGCGCGGTGAAGACCCACGACGGGAACAAGGTCGTGAGCGGCTTCCCGGTCGGCCTGCTCATCTACTGGGTCACGACGAACCTGTGGACGGTCGGGCAGGGCCTCGTGACGCGGCAGCTGACGCCTGCTCCCGAGCCGTCTCCGAAGCGGAGCTCGCGTACGCCCGCCGGCCAGAAGGCCTCCGCTGCGAGCTCGACCACGAACGGGAGCCGTCCCCAGCAGCAGCCGCAGGTGCGCAAGGTGAAGCGGAAGAAGAAGGGCGGCCGCTAGTGACCGAGCAGGCGCAGGTCGAAGCAACCGGCGACACTGTCGGCGAAGCGAAGTGGCAGGCGTTGCAGGAGCTCGAGCGGCTCCATCCCGGCCTCGACCGGGAGAGCGTCCGCTTCCAGGTGCTGAGCGAGGGGCAGCGAGGCATCCTCGGCGTCGGCGCCTCGCCCGCTCGCGTCCTCGCCGCGGCCGAGGTCGATCCCAGGCGGGTCGCTCCTCCGGTGGACGACTCCGACCCGGTGGGCCTCGCGCGCGCGGTCGTCGAGCTTGCGGCGCAGGCGCTCGGAGCCGGCTGCCGCGTCGACAGCAGCGAGGACCAGGACCGCATCGAGATCCTCTGCAGCGGCGGCGATCTCGGCGTCCTGATCGGCAAGCACGGGCAGACGATCGACTCGATCCAGTACCTCGCGAATGCGATCGTGCACCGCCGCTTCGGAGCGGAGGCACCGAGCATCGTGCTCGACGCCGCGGGCTACCGCGCGCGCCGGGCGACGGTGCTGCACGGTATCGCGGAGCGGGCGGTGCAGCAGGCACGCTCGACCGGACAGCCGGTGGGCCTCGAGCCGATGACGGCGGTCGAGCGGAAGGTCGTGCACGAGCACCTGAAGGAGCTTGGCGCGCGCAGTGAGAGCGAGGGCGCCGAGCCGAACCGCTTCGTTGTCGTCCACGGCGCCTGACGACCCGCGGCTGCGGGCCTGGTTCGACGCGCTCGTCGCTACGCCCGGACTGACGGCGCTCCGCGGCGACGAGGCCTGGCGGGAGCTCGTCGAGGACGCGCTGACCGCCCTGCCGCTCGTGACCGATCTCGAAGGACCGCTCGTCGACGTCGGATCCGGCGGCGGTGTGCCCGGCGTGCCGCTCGCGCTCGCGCTGCCCGACCGAGACGTCACGTTGCTCGAGGCGAACGGGAAGAAGTGCGGGTTCCTACGGGAGGCGACCCGCGACCTCGCCAACGTGAGCGTCGTCCAGGGCCGCGCCGAGGAACAGGAGCTCGAACGCTTCGGCGTCGCCGTCGCGAAGGCGCTCGCCGCGCCCGCTGTGGCGGCGGAATGGCTCCTCCCGCTCGTGCGCGTCGGCGGCGCCGCGATCGTCTACGCCGGCCACGTCGAGGAGGACCTTGCGCGGGTGGCGGAGATCCTGGGCGCAGATGCTCCGGAGCTGCATCCCGTGGCAGGCTTCCGCGACCGCTCGCACCTCGTGTTCCGCAAGGTCGCGCCCACGCCGGAAGGGTTCCCGCGCCGCGTCGGGATCGCGAAGAAGCGCCCCCTGGGCTAGCCGACTCGCCTCGTAGACTCGCCCTTGTGAACGGTCGGATCTACGCGCTCGCGAACCAGAAAGGAGGCGTCGGTAAGACGACCACGGCGATCAACCTCGCCGCATGCCTCGCCGAGGCCGGCGAGCCGGCGCTCGTCATCGACCTCGATCCCCAGGCGAACGCGACCTCGGGGCTCGGGATGCGGGCGAACGGGACCTCCTCGTACGACCTCCTCGACGGCGCGCCCGTCCTCGAGCTCGCGAAGGCGACGACGTTCGCGAACCTCGATCTCGTGCCGTCCAAGCCGGAGCTTGCCGGCGCGGCTGTCGAGCTCGCCCGCCGCCCCGACGGCGACCGCTATCTCGCCGGCGCCCTCGAGGCGGCGCGGGCGCGCTACTCCTTCATCTTCCTGGACTGCCCGCCCTCGCTAGGCCCCCTTACGGTCAACGCGCTGGCGTGTTCGGACCGGGTGCTCGTTCCGGTGCAGGCGGAGTACTACGCGCTGGAAGGGCTCGCGCAGCTGACGCGGTCGATCGAGCTCGTGCGCCGCCGCCTCAATCCCCGCCTCGCGCTCGGCGGCGTGCTCCTCACCATGGTCGACGGGCGCACGCGCCTCTCCGCGGAAGTTTCCCAGGAGGTGCGCAGGCACTTCGGGGAGCTCGTCTTCAAGACCGTCGTGCCGCGCTCGGTGCGCCTCGCCGAGGCGCCGAGCTACGGCCTCCCCGCGATCGCCTACGACCGCCGCTCGAGTGGCGCCGAGGCCTACTGGAAGGTGGCGATGGAGCTTGTCGAGCGCACCTGAGAGACGCGGCCTCGGCCGAGGCTTCGAAGTCCTCGTCGGCGGCGCCGGCGAGCCCGAGCTCGCGCACCTCCCCGTCGAGACCATCCACCGCAACCCCCGGCAGCCTCGCCGCCGCTTCGAGCCGGAAGCCACCACGGGGCTCGCAGAGTCGCTGAAGGCGCAGGGGATGCTCCAGCCCGTCGTCGTCCGTCCGCGCGCGGAGGGGGGCTACGAGCTCATCGCCGGCGAGCGCCGCTGGCGTGCGGCCCAGGAGGCCGGCCTCGCGACGGTGCCGGCGATCGTGCGCGAGGTCGGCGACCGCGAGTCGCTCCTCCTCGCGCTCGTCGAGAACGTCGCCCGCGAGAACCTCTCCGCGATCGAGGAGGCTCGCGCGTACGCGACCCTCATGGACGAGTTCGAGTTCAGCCTCGGCGAGGTGGCCGAGCGCGTCGGCCGCTCGAAGCCGTCCGTCTCGAACCGGATCCGCCTCCTCGAGCTCCCCGACGACGTGCTCTGGATGGTCGCCCGCGGTGAGATCTCCGAGGGCCACGCGCGTGCGCTCCTGGCCGTCCCGGACCACGAGGAGCGCCGCCGTCTCGCGAAGCGGATCATCGCGCGCGGGCTGTCCGTCCGCGAGACGGAGCGCGCGGCGCAGGCCGCGGGCGCGAAGCGGCAGCGGCGCACCCCGGCGCCCGTCGATCCCGAGCTCGCCACGCGCGCCGCCCGCGCCGCCGAGCGGCTCACCGGCTTCAAGGCGCGCGTCGCAGGCGGCAAGCTCGAGATCGGGTTCGCCTCCGAGACCGAGCTCGAGGAGCTCGTCGAAGCGCTGGAGCGCCTAGCTTCCTAGACGTCCTGCTCGAGGTGCGCTTCCAGCCGCGGGTGCGGCCCGCTCTCCACCGTCGCGGCAATCCCACTCCCGGCCGTGGGCCGGCGTGCAGCGGACTAGCCGTGTCCGAGCTCGAGGTGCGTCTCGAACCGCGCGCCCCGCGCCTCCGCGACGACGGACTCTCCGGTCTTCACGTCGGGCGCGTTCGGGAGCCACACGACGAGGCGACCGCAGCCGTCCTGCTCGATCCGCAGTCCCTGGAAGCCCACATGTTCCGCGCGCTGCGCCAGCGCGTCTGCCGCGCGGAGCGTGTCGAAGCGGCCGAAGACGACCGCGACCGGCTGGCCTTCCACGGGCGCCCGCACGCAGTCCCCGCGGTCGGGGAAGCGGGGCAGGCCGTGCGCGAGCGCGGCGACCGGGTAGGCAAGCGCAAGCGCCCCCGCGAGGAGGGCCGCCCGCGCGGGCCGGACCGTGTGCGCAGCGACCTCGCCGATCCGTTCCGGCACGAGCGACGAGACGAGGAGAGGCGCAAGGACGGCGAGCAGCAGCTCGATCGAGGTCGTGTAGCGGACGATCGGGTTGAGAGCGTCGTCCGTCGAGATCGCGAGCTCGCGGTAGCTCCACGTGACCCAGGCGCCACCGAGGACGATCAGCGTCACGAGGACGAGTGCGAACATCGCGGGTCGCCGCACGCCCATGGCGAGGGCGGCAGCGAGTGCGACCACGCCGGCGAACGGGACGAGGCCCCAGAGGCCGGGATCGAAGAACACCTGCAGCGAGAGCCGGAGCGCGTCGACGGCGCGGTCGAGGCCGAGTCCGGCAGCGAGCCCTCCGCCCGCCGCGACCTCGCCGCCGATCCCGTGTGCCGCGTACCACGCGTGCCAGATCCCGGTCACCGCGGCAGCGACTGCGAACGGGAGCCCCACGATCCACCAGGCACGGCGCAGCCGCCCGCCCGCGGCGACCGCCGTCGCGACGGCGAGGCAGGCGACGAGGAGCACGCCTTCGCGCTTTGTGAGCACCGTCGCTGCGAGGAGCGGCGTGGCAAGCAGGAGATGTGCCCGGTCGTCCTCGAGCAGCCACAGGAGGACCAGCAGCGCACCCGTTACGAAGAGGAAGTCGAGGAGGAAGTCCGCCTGCGGCTTCAGCACGTGCTCGCCGACACGCGGGGCTGCAAGCGCCGCGAGGACGAAGGTCCAGAGGAGCGCATGGTGGACGCGCCGCCACAGCAGGCCGACGACCGCGGCCACGAACCCGACGGCGCAGAACCAGAACTGGACGTGGAGCGTCACGACGTCCATCGAGGCCATTGCGTGGAAGTCCGCCGCTTCGAGCGCCGGCACGAGCGGCGGATAGGTGGGCCCGGGAAGGCGCGTGAAGAAGTCGGTGTCCAGGCCGCCGGTGAGGTAGATGATCTTCGCCTTCGGCACCCAGAAGGCCCAGGCATCCCAGGTGTAGAGGCCTGCCAGCCGGCCGGCGCGGAAGATCGCCTCGAGGAGGACGATCGCCACGCCGAGACCGACGACGTCGAGGAGCGCCGGGGGACGCACCCGCGGCGCGTGCGGCAAGGGCGACCGCCGGACGACGCCGGCGGCCCCACCTGCGACCGCGACCGCGGCCACCACGCCGAGCATCGCCGCCCCCCCGAGCGGCACACCGGCGACGAGCAGCAGCGTCCAGGCGACTCCCGAGCAGGCGAGCCCGACGAGGTAGGCGCCGCCGGCGAGCTCGGCGACGCGGCTCCAGCTCGGCAGCCCCGCCACCGCCCACACGACCGAACCGCCGGCAAGGAGGAACGCGAGATTGAGCGCCGCGAGACCCCCAAGCGCGCCGGCACTCATGGGCCGCTCCGGGCGATCGAGATCCCCTGGTCGTCGTGCCAGAGCTCGTGTGCCGCCGGCGCGTCCCGTGCGAGGTTGCAGCCGATGCAGACGATCCAGCGTGCATCGTCGCGCTGGCGCCGTGGGATCAGGAAGTACTGGTAGTAGAGCCACGCGAACGGCTTCGTCAGGTCGGTCGCGTCGGGCACGCGCTTGTCGACGAGCACGCGGTAGCTCGCGTTCTCCGGGATCATCGCCCGCGCCATGTACGCGGCCGCCTGGTCGACGATTACGCCGTTGCCGCCGGCGATGTCGCGGTCGGCGTAGTCGAGCCCACTGCTCTCGCTCGCGATCCCGTCGGTGCGCGAGAGGAGCGCCGGGCCGCGCCAGACGAGGCTGAGCGCGAGCGCGACGACACACGCGCCCGTCGCGAGCACCGGAAGCGGGTTCGCGCGCAGACGCGCAGACGCAGCGGCGATCGAACCCCCGACCCCCTCCATGTGACCGGCAGACTAGCGCGGGCTACGGATGTGCGGCGACGATCTGCACGGTGCCACCGAGGCTCCCGCTGTCGGGTGCGGTGGAGTACGTGTACGTGTCCGTGACGAAGTCGTAGTCGGCGAATGTCGGCGGCCGCACGTAGCTGCCCACGAGGTCGCCCTTCCACCTGCGGCCCGCGTAGGAGACACTCTTGAGCCGGAACGACAGCGCGTAGTCGTATTCGAGGAGGCGGCTCTGGTTGATGAGCTGCAGGTAGCTGTTGCGCGTGTCGAGGGTGAGGACGACCGTGCCGGCCGGCGTCGTGATCGTGAACCCGCCGCTGACTGCGAAGCAGCCCTCGTCGCAGATGTCCGGCCGCGGCGCCCCCTTCGTGAGCTCACCGGTGTAACGGCCCGCCGTGCCGTTCACGGACACGTCGCCGGAGACCTCGGGACGCAGCTGGGCGTCGGCCACATCGTCGGCGACCGGATCGCCGGCGAAGTCGATCGTCAGCGAGAGCCGGGTCGGCGCGAGCTTCGACTGCGCGGCCACGGCCGAGCCGCCGAGCGCAAACGTCGCGACGCCTGCAACCCCTGCCGCCGCCAGCCACATACAGCGTCCCCTCATGCGGCCATCCAGGGTAGGGCGGCGCGGGTCCGAAGTCAACACCGACGCCGCGCGGGAAGGGGGTGCTTCGGGGGTCTCCTGCACGGGGAGACCGTTCAATCGACCCGCGGTCATCGGTGCGGGATGGGCGATCCTGGATTCGAACCAGGGACCTCCGCCTTATCAGAGCGGCGCTCTAACCGACTGAGCTAATCGCCCGCGGGCGGGGATGATAGCGGCCGCCGTGCGGCCTCAGTGGAGGATGCGCGTGCGCACGACGTAGTCCTCGAGCGCGAGCAGAAACGAGGGACAGTCCGCGAGCTCCGAGACGGTCCCCTTGGTCTCGTCATCGAGCTCGTCGTCGACCTGGACCGCCCGCAGGAAGCTGTCCAGGCCGCCGCGCTGGGAGAGCGTCGCCATGCGCAGGCAGAGGACGCGAATGTCCTCCTCCTGGGAGATCGCCTCGAGCGACTCGAACTCCTGCAGCCAACCGAGCGTCATATCTCAGGGAACGCGAACCGCCCAGATTGGGGTACGGGCACCCCGGACCGCCGTGTCTACAATCGGAGAGGTCGGAGAGAAACGAGGCGAACGATGGTCGAGATGGAGATCTACGGAGTGAGTTTCGACCTCGTCGGGAAGATGCCGATCGTCCTCCTGAAGACCACCGACGGCAGCCGCTACCTCCCCATCTGGATCGGCCACCCCGAGGCGGCCGCGATCCTCATGAAGCTGCAGAACGCCTCGACGCCGCGGCCCATGACGCACGACCTGTTCGCGGAGACCCTCTCCCAGCTCGGCATCCGCGTCGTCTGCATCACCGTCACCGAGCTGCGGGAGAACACCTTCTACGCGCAGATCACCGTGCAGCAGGACGGCCAGGAGGTCGAGATCGACTCGCGCCCGTCCGACGCGATCGCGCTTGCGATCCGCACGGACGCGCGCATCTACGCCGACGAGCGCGTGATCGAGGAGTCCGGGATCGAGTTCGAGGGCGAGGAGGGCGATGAGGGCGCCGTGCCGGGCGAGCCCGTCTCGCTCACACCCGACCAGATCGAGGAGCTCACCTCGAAGTTCAAGAGCTTCCTCGACGACGTGACGCCCGAGCAGTTCGCCGAAGGCGAAGAGCCCTGATCGTCAGCGGCGCGCCTCGCGCTTGCTGAGCGAGATCACCGCGGAGAAAAGCTCCTCGACCGTCTCGTCGGGGACGGCGCCCCGCGCGGCGGCGAGCCAGCGCTCGAGCAGCTCCCGCTCGCGCCCCGCATCGACGAAGGCGTAGCCCCGCTCGTCTTTGTGCCGGCGCACCTCCCGCGCGGCGTCGAGCCGGCGGAGGAACGCCTCGAGGATCTCGCGGTCGGCCAGCTCGATCCGCTCGCGCAGTTCGCGGAGCGTCGCGTCGTCGTCGTGCGCGCCCATCGCCGGCGATCGTACCCCGCTAAAGATGCACGACGATCCGCGACCCGGGCGGAATTAGCCCGTACACGCGCTGCGCCACCCACATCGGGATCCGCACGCAGCCGTGCGACGCGGGGTAGGGCGGGACGCTCGGGTAGCCGTGCACCGCGAACCCCCGCAGGAAGTAGCTCGGGAAGTAGAGCACCCAGTCGAACCCCGGCACCTTGCGGTACACGTGGAACTCCCCGAGCGGCGTGTTCCCCGTCGCGCCCGTGGAGACGGGGACGACGAGCTGCGTCTCACCGTGGCGCACGACGTAGAGCACCTGGCGCGTCTTGTTCACCTCGATCGCGTCGCCCGTGACCTGTGCCCCCGGGACGTCCGCGCGCGCAAGCTCCGTCCAGAGGCGCGCGTCGACCGAGCCGGTGCGCGGCAGGTCGTGCACCTTCTGGAAGGCGTAGACCGCGTCGAGGGTGTCCTCGCCGAACACGGTGTCGGTCCGCGAGAGCGCGTAGCGCTGCGCGAGAAGGCGCTGCTCCAGGGCGCGAACCGCGGCTCCGGAGGAGCCGAGCGTGAGCTGAGGCGCGGCGAGTGTGTATGTCCGTGTCGTGTGCACGGGGAGCCAGCCCGGCGCCGGAGTCAGCTGCGCACGGACGTGGTAGCTCCCGGGGAGCGCCGTGTCGAGCGAGGCACTAGCGCTGCCGGCCCGCCGCACGCGAGCAGGCGCGGCGTCGTTCCGGCGCGTCTGCAGCGTCACCACGCCGGCGCTCGCGGGGGTCACGGAGGCGCGCAGGGTGGCGTGCTCCCCGAGGGCGGCCTTCCCGTCGATCCGGAGCTCGAGCCGCGGTCGGAGCAGCAGGTTCGTCGCGTTCGAGACGAGCGACCCACTCGTGACCCGGTACGGGCCCGGGACTCTGAGACGCGTGGAGACGGCGAAGCGCCCGTCTGCGGTGACGGCCGCGCGGGCGACCGGCCTGCCTGCGGCGGTCAGCGTCACGGCGGCACCGGCGCCCTCGGACACGACCTTTCCGCGGAATGCGGCCCGCCGTCCGAAGTCGCCGCGGCGTGGCCCGACGAGCACGATCCCTTCGGCGGTGACGACTGCGGTTCCGGTCGTCTGCGAGCCGTCCGCCTGGGTGACCGTCAGCGTTGCGGTCCAGGTGCCGCCGGCGTAGATGTGAGCGACCGTCCGCGTGTCCGCGCCGACGCCGTCGCCGAAGTCCCAGTGCCAGCTCGCGCCGGCGCACGTGCTCGTGAAGGTGACCTCGAGCGGCGCCGGGCCGTCCGCCGGCGAGGCGACGACGCAGCGCGCGTCGGCAGCGCTCCCGCTCGCGGTTCCGCCGAGCAGCACGACGCCGATCAGGACCAGGCGGGCGAGTCGCCGTTTCATCCGTGACCGGTCACCATCCACACGATTCCTGCTGCGTTGTACAGACCGTGGAGGACGATGCTCGGGAAGATGCTCCCGCTCGTCGCCCGCATCAGGGCGAACATCATCCCGAGGAACGCGAGCGGCGGGATGCCGAGGAGGATGCCGTGGGCGAGCCCGAACATCGCGCCGGAGAGGACGATCGCGCCCGGCACGGAGTAGAGCCGCGCCAGCAGACCGAACCCGGCGCCGCGGAAGAAGAGCTCCTCGGAGAAGGGGACGACGAGCACAATCGCGATGAAGTTCGCGACGAACTGGCCCGTGTGGTGCGGGACCCAGTGGTCGGGCGCGATGCCCTGCTCCTTCCCGGGATGGCCGAAGGCGCTGACGACGACGTTGAGGACGACGACGCCCACCAGCGTGAGCCCCGCGTAGCCGGTCGTCCGTTTCAGCTCGTGCGGGCGGACGAGCCCGAGCAGCTCGCGGCTCGCCCGCGTGAGGGCGAGGGCCGGGATCACGAAGAGGATGAGCGAGTTCAGGAGCACGTCGCGGAACGAGCTCCAGTGGAAGAAGAAGTCCTTCGCCGGCTTCGTCTTGTCCGCAAATGCGAGCAGCACGAGCGCGCCCGCGATGACGAGCCAGATGACCGCGGCAACCGTCTCGCGGGTACGGGTCACAGGAGCTCTTCCACGACCGCCGCGAGCGGCGCCGGCCGGAACTCGAGCCCGGCGCGCGCCGCGCCTTCCTCGTCCACGCGGTCGTCGCCGACGTGCAGCGTCCGCCCGGGTGTGGTGCCGAGTCGCTCGAGGGCGAGCGTGAAGATCGCGGCGCCGGGCTTGTCCGCGCCCGCCTCCGCCGAGGTCACGACCACGCCGAGGCGCTCCGCGAACCCGCAGCTGTCGAGCACCTCGGGCAGAGAGACGTCCCAGTTCGAC
>Ga0307497_10000308_pt1 | contig 11070 bp, 9 predicted proteins | sample 10_S_MG_FD_201366 | JGI IMG/M metagenome (GOLD analysis project Ga0307497, IMG submission 201366) | Soil microbial communities from Populus trichocarpa stands in riparian zone in the Pacific Northwest, United States - 10_S | ecosystem: Environmental > Terrestrial > Soil > Riparian zone > Trees...
GACCGCGTCGACCGCGAGCATTTCCCGATCCACGCGAACCTCGTTCTCGACTTGCGTGAACCGGCGCGTCGCTCCGCGCTGGACGCGGGCCTGCATCTTCCAGTTGTCGCCGATGTTCTTGTCGAGTCCGAGCTGGAGCGTCCAGCTGTCGTACTGGTTGTCGCGCTTCTCGTGATCGTCGTAGGCGCCCGGCTGACCGAGCCATTGGCCCTGCTTCTCCATCACGAAGTTGTTGACGCCGGCGGCGATCATCGCGTTGCGCACGCTCGCGGGCAGATACGCGTTGTCGACGAAGATCTGCGTCGTCCACGGCGACGTCATGTGCGGGATGCCGCGCTCGTCGAGGTCGTTCGATTGCGTCCGTCCCGCGAGCAAGTTCGAGAACACGCGCATGCCGTCGTTCACGTCGAACGTGAAGCCCGCGAACACGTTGTCGCGCTCGACTTGGGCCCCGTAAGGGCCGCCGTTGAACGCGCGATTGGCCCGCTCGGCCTCGGTCATTGGGCCGAAAATCGAGTTCCCGGCGATCACGTCCGTCCCGCCCGACTGATTGGCGGTCGCCGCGCCGACTATGGCGCCAGTGCTGCTGAATGGCCTGACCCCGGTGCCGTCGTCCGTGAAGGTTTGCCCGCCGATCGTGAACGTCGTCGTCGGCACGACGACTCCTGCCGCGTTGCGCGCAACGCCGATCTTCCCGGCCGGCGTATGTGTTCGCGAGTACACGTTCGGCAACGCGAGCCGCATCGGCACGCTCGTGTTGCCCGCAGTCCAGGCCGGATTCGCGACGATGCCCCAGCGCTGGAACCAGTCGCTGTCGAGTTGGGTCGGATCGTATTCGATCTCATCGATTCTCTGGCTTTCGAGCGAGGCGATCACGTGCCAGCGATCGCCGACGTCCGTGCCGTAGGCGACCGACAAGTTCTTGTCGTCGCCTTTGCCGTCCTCGAGCGCGCCGAGGCCGAGGGAGATATCGAGGCCTTGGAATTTCCGATTCAAGCGGAAATTCGTCACGCCCGCGAGCGCGTCGGCGCCGTATGCCGCCGACGCTCCACCCGTCACGACCTCGACTTGCGAGAGCAGCGCGGTCGGAATGTTGTCGATGTGCACGCTGCCGTCGCGATCGGCCGGCGCGAGCCTCGCGCCGTCGAGCAGCACGAGCGTGCGCTGCGGTCCCATCGCGCGTAAGTCGATTACGCTGCGGCCCGCGCCGCCGAACAACGCGCCGCCGCCGCGCTGCGCGCTCTGGGTCTGATAGAACTGCGGCAGCTGGTCGAGCTGATCCGCCATCGTTGCGCCGGGTTTGAACGTCGCGAGGTCGGCGGTCGTCACTGCGGTGACCGGCACCGCGGTCGTGAAGCCCGATTCGCGCTGGATGCGCGAGCCCGTGACGGTGATCTCTTCTGTCGGCTCCTGAGCCTTCGAGGCGACGACTAGGAGCAGTGAAGACGAGATGGTGGACGCGAGACCGACTGCAATGGCGAGCCGTCTCCGCCGCGGAAACGCGGTGTTTGTTTTCATTTCTCTCCCCCCGAGATGAAATGCGAAAGAACGGAGTGACGGGGAGCGAGAGTACTACTGCCACCACCCTTATAACAAGTAACAGCGGCGGGACCGTGCGACGCCGCGGCAGTGCGCCTCAAGAGCGCGCGAATCGCCCCATGCGGAGAAAATGCTCGGTCTGGCGCGCGACCTCGGTCGACCACAGCAGGGACGTGTGCGCGACCGGCAGCACGATGTGATCGGCGGCGCCCGCGACCTTCGTCTCGGCGACCGCGACCATCCCGTCGTTCGGCCCCGCGAAGCGCCCGAACAGCCGACCGAGGCCGATCGGCATTCGGCCCGCGATGATGCCGACTTCGCGGCCCGACGCGGAGGTCTTAAAGCCGCCGCGCGTGAGCAGGCTGCGCAGCGAGCGGCCGATCACGCGCTCGCCGCCGGGCAACCGCGCGACGCGCTCGGCTGTGACACTGCCCGTGAACGGCGGCCCGAGACACACGACCCGGCCCGGCCGCTCGAGCCCGCGCTGCTCGAGCATCGCGAGTATCACGAGGCAGCCCAAGCTGTGGCCGAGCAGGTGCACCGTGTCACCCGGCACGCGCGCGACGAACGCAGCGAGCCGCGCGGCGTTCGAATCGAGGTCATCGCGAATCGAGGGGTACTCGAACGCATGGACCTCGAAGCCGTGCCGCCGCATGCGCCGCAACAGGATCTTCATCACGGCGCCTCGCATCCAGAGGCCGTGCACTGCGACGACCGCGGTCACGACGGGTGCGCCGCCCAGCGCTCGAGGTTCTCGAGCGCCTCGCGGTTCGTCCACGACGACACGCGCGCTACGCCCAAGTCGATCGGCAGCCATTCGTACGCGACGTGCTCGCGCGGATCGATCCGCACGGGCTCGATCGCGGGCCGCTCGAGGTACCAGAGGTGCTCGAGGTTGTTCTCCACGCCCGGCGCGTAGCGATAGCGGAACTCGGGGAAAATCGGGAAGACGCGCTCGCGCTGCGCGTCGCGCAAGCCGACGGCCGAGAGGCCGGTCTCCTCGCGAACCTCGCGCGCCGCGCATTCGGCCGGTGTCTCGGCGGAGCGCAGCGAGCCCGTGACCGACTGCCAAAAGCCGCGCGGCTCCGCGCGCTCGAGCAAGAGACACTCGCGCGAGCGTGTGTAGATCACGACGAGCACCGACTCCGGACGCTTGAAGCCGCGCTCGGTCGGCATCGGCTCAACCTGGCGCGGGGCCCTTGCTGACGCGGATGCCGAGCTCCTTGAGCTGTACCGCATCCGCGGGGCTCGGCGCGCCGGTCATCAAGTCGCTCGCGGTCGCGGTCTTCGGGAACGCGATGACCTCGCGAATGTTGTCCGCGCCGGCCATCAGCATCACGAGCCGATCGAGGCCGAACGCGATGCCGCCGTGCGGCGGCGCGCCGTACTCGAGCGCCGTGAGCAGGAAGCCGAACTTGAGCTCGGCCTCTTCCTTGCCGATGCCGATGAGGTCGAACACGGCCGACTGCATGTCCGGATCGTGAATGCGGATCGAGCCGCCGCCAACCTCGTAGCCGTTCAGCACGATGTCGTACGCGCGCGCGACCGTCTTTCCCGGAGCCGCGCGCAGCGCGTCGGGCGACGGATCGCGCGGCGACGTGAACGGGTGGTGCAGCGGCGTCCAACCGCCGTTCGGCAGCGCTTCGAACATCGGGAAGTCGACGATCCAGAGCGGCCGCCACTGACCTTCGACGAGCTTGCGGTCGCGGCCGAGCGCGAGCCGCAGCGCGCTCAGCGACTCGTTGACGACGTGCGCTTTGTCGGCACCGAAGAACACGAGGTCGCCGTCGACGGCGCCCGTGCGCGCGAGCACACCTTCGATCGCGGCGTCCGGCAGGAACTTCAGTATCGGCGACTGCAAGCCGTCGCGGCCCTTCGCACGCTCGTTGATCTTGATGTAGGCGAGGCCCTTCGCGCCGTGCCGGCCGACGAGCGATGTGTAGTCGTCGATCTCCTTGCGCGTGAGCTCGCCGCCGCGCGGCAGCTTGAGCGCCGCGATCCGGCTCGCGGGATCCGCTGCCGGGCCCGCGAACACCTTGAACTCGACGCCCTTGAAGAGGTCGCTCACTTCGACGAGCTCGAGCGGGTTGCGGAGATCGGGCTTGTCGCTGCCGTAGCGACGCATCGCGTCCGCGTAGCCCATTCGCGGGAACGGTTTCGGCAGCTCGACGCCGAGCACCGACTCGAACGTCGCGCGCAGCAGCTCCTCCATGAGCTCGAAGATGTCCTCCTCGGACATGAACGAGGTCTCGATGTCGAGCTGCGTGAACTCGGGTTGCCGGTCCGCGCGCAGGTCCTCGTCGCGGAAGCACTTGACGATCTGATAGTAACGATCGAGCCCCGCCATCATGAGCAGCTGCTTCATGAGCTGCGGCGATTGCGGCAGCGCGAAGAAGTTGCCCTGCTGCGTGCGGCTCGGCACGAGGTAGTCGCGCGCGCCTTCCGGTGTGGTCTTCGTCAAGATCGGCGTCTCGACGTCGACGAACCCGTTCTTGTCCATGAACTCGCGCAGCGCGCGCGTGACCGCGTGACGCAGCCGCAGGTTGCGGAGCATCGGCTCGCGGCGCAGGTCGAGATAGCGATACTTGAGACGCAGCTCTTCGCTGACCGGCTCGTCGTGATGGAACGGCGGCGTCTTCGCCTTCGCGAGCACGACGAGCTTTGTCGCAAGTATCTCGACCTCGCCGCTCGGCAGGTTCGGATTGATCGTGCCTGCGGGCCTCTCGCGCACACGGCCCTCGACCGCGAGCACGAACTCGCCGCGCAGCCGCTCGGCTTCCGCGAACATCTCGGCGCGGTCCGGATCGAAGACGACTTGCAGCAAGCCCTCGCGGTCGCGCAGATCGATGAAGATCACGCCGCCGTGATCGCGGCGGCGGTGCACCCAACCGGCCACGCGAATCTCGCGCCCGATCAGCGCCCGATTCACCTGGCCGCAGTAATGACTGCGCATCGCGAAGCCCTCAACGCGTAACTCTTTGAACGAAAAGGCGGAGCGCCGGAAAAAGAGGCCGCGATGTTACGGGGAACGTTGGGTCCGCGCAAGGTCGCGGGCGGGGTGGAGCGGATGCCATTCGGGCACGACGACGCCGAGCGACACGAGGAGCTTCAGCGCCTCCTCGACCGACATCGAGAGCTCGATGACTTCGGCACGCGGCAAGAACACCGTGAAGCCCGACGCGATGTTCGCCGTGTTCGGCACGAAGACCGTGACGAGATCTTGGCCGGTGACCGACTGGATCTCCGACACCGCCTCGGACGTCTGCAACCCGATTCGATAGACCCCTTTGCGCGGGTACTCGATGAGCAGCACCTTCTTGAACGCGCTGCCGCTCAGGACGATCGCGGAGAAGCTCTTCACCGCGCCGTATACGGTACGCACGAGCGGGATGCGGCCGAGCGCTGCTTCATACCAGACGACGAGCCGGCGGCCGAGCAGGTTCGCAGCGAGCACGCCCGTCAAGAACAGCACGAGCAGCGCGAGGATCGCACCGAGACCCGGGACCCTGAAACCGAGCAGCGTCTCGGGGCGGTACGCGACGGGCACGAGAAACAGGAGCTCGTCCATGAGGTCGAGCAGCACCTTGAAGACGAGGATCGTTACGCCGACGGGCAGCCAGATCAGCAGGCCCGCGACTAGGAACCGGCGGAGGCGCACCTACGTTCTCGTAGGTCTAGCCGTGCCCGCCTTGCGCGGCTTCTTGACCTCGCTTGCGGCGGGCTTCTCGGCGGGCTTCTTCGCATCCGTGGCCGCAGCCTTGGCCGGCGCGTCCGTGCTCTTGGCCGCGGGATCGCTCTTGCTCGCGTCCGCGGACGTCGAGCTCTCGCTCGACTCCGTGCCCGCGGTCTCGACGAGATTGCGCTTCTTCCCGCCGTTGCCCTTGAAATCCGTCTCGTACCAACCGCCGCCCTTGAGCCGGAACGACGGCGCCGACATCTGGCGACGCAGCATAAGCTTGCCGCACTTCGGGCACTTGCGCAGCGGCGAGTCGTTGACCTTCTGCAACGCGTCGAGCTCGTGCGAGCAGCTCCCACAGCGGTATTCGTAGATCGGCATCGTTCCCTGGCTTGCAGTCGGCGCGAGGTCGGCATGATGCGGTATTCCCGCCGCTTTTCAAGGTCCTAGCGCGCACTCCGCTCGCGCCGACGCCACGCTCTGGCACCAAGCCGTCGAGGCGCGGACGCCGACGGCCGCTCCCGAGACGAGCGGAGAGCGCGCTAGGCCGCCGCGTGCTTGACGCCGCGCGCGAAGTCGAGCCCGCTCGCGTTCGCCGTCACGCGAATCGTGTCGCCCGGGCCGAAATCGCCGCGCAGGATCCGCTGCGCGAGCGGATTCTCGAGCTGCTGCTGGATCGCGCGCTTGAGCGGCCGCGCGCCGTACACCGGGTCGAATCCGGCCTGCGCGAGCCGATCGCGCGCCGCGGGTTCGAGCACCAGCGCGATGTCGCGCTCCGCGAGCCGCCTGTGCAGGTACTCGAGCTGGATGTCGACGATCTTGCGGATGTGCTCCGTCTCGAGCGGATGGAAGACGACCACGTCGTCGATCCGGTTGATGAACTCCGGCCGGAAGTGCTGCGCGACGATCTCCATGACCTCGGACTTCATCTGGTCGTAGTTCTGCGCGCCTGCGAGCTCTTGGATCCGCTGGCTGCCGAGATTCGACGTCATCACGATCACGGTGTTGCGGAAGTCGACCGTGCGGCCCTGACCGTCCGTCAAACGGCCGTCGTCGAGCACTTGCAGCAGCACGTTGAACACGTCGGGATGCGCCTTCTCGACCTCGTCGAGCAGCACGACGGAGTACGGCTTGCGCCGCACGGCCTCGGTGAGATAACCGCCCTCTTCGTAGCCGACGTAGCCCGGCGGCGCGCCGATCAGCCGCGCGACCGAGTGCTTCTCCATGAACTCCGACATGTCGATCCGGACCATCGCCTCCTCGGTGTCGAACAGGAACGACGCGAGCGCCTTCGTGAGCTCGGTCTTGCCAACGCCGGTCGGCCCCAAGAACAGGAACGAGCCGCTTGGCCGGTTCGGATCCGACAGCCCCGCGCGCGCACGCCGGATCGCGTTCGACACGATCGTGAGCGCCTCCTGTTGGCCGACGACGCGCCTCTCGAGGAATTCTTCCATCCGCAGCAGCTTGTCCTTCTCGCTCTCGAGCATCTTCGAGACCGGGATGCCGGTCCACTTCGAAACAACCTCGGCGACCTCTTCGTCGGTCACCTTGTTGCGCACGAGCTTGTTGCCCGACTCGCGTTCCGAGCGCTGCGCCTGCTCGAGGCGACGCTCGAGCTCCGGGATCTTGCCGTACTGGAGCTCCGCCATTCGGCCGAGGTCGGATGCGCGCCGTGCCTTCTCGAGCTCGTCGCGTGCGTGCTCGAGCTCAGCCTTGATGTGAGTCTCACCCTGGGCCGTGGCCTTCTCGGCCTTCCAGACTTCCTCGAGATCCGCGTACTCCTTGTCGAGCTTGTCGATCTGACTCTCGAGGTCGGCGAGCCGGCGCTTCGAAGCGTCGTCCGACTCCTTTTTTAGCGCCTCGCGCTCGATCTTCAGCTGGATCAAGCGGCGCTCGAGGCGGTCCATCTCCTCGGGCTTGGAGTCCATCTCCATGCGAATGCGCGAAGCCGCCTCGTCGATGAGGTCGATCGCCTTGTCCGGCAGCTGGCGGTCGCTGATGTAACGGTGCGAGAGCGTCGCCGCGGCGACGATCGCGGGGTCCGTGATCTCGACCTTGTGGTGGATTGCGTAGCGCTCTTTTAGGCCGCGCAGGATCGCGATCGTGTCCTCGACCGACGGCTCGTCGACGAGCACTTTCTGGAAGCGGCGTTCGAGCGCCGCGTCCTTCTCGATGTACTTGCGATACTCGTCGAGCGTGGTCGCGCCGACGCAGTGCAGCTCGCCGCGCGCGAGCGCCGGCTTGAGCATGTTGCCCGCGTCCATTGCGCCTTCGGCCTTGCCGGCGCCGACCATCGTGTGCAGCTCGTCGATGAACAGGATGATTCGGCCTTCCTGCTTCGCGAGATCGCTCAGCACGGCCTTCAGGCGCTCCTCGAATTCGCCGCGGAATTTCGCGCCGGCGATCAACGCGCCCATATCGAGCGACAGCACGCGCTTGTCCTTGAGCCCTTCCGGGACCTGGCCGTTGACGATCCGCTGTGCGAGACCTTCGACGATCGCGGTCTTGCCGACGCCGGGCTCACCGATCAGCACCGGGTTGTTCTTGGTACGGCGCTGCAGAACTTGGATCGTGCGCCGGATCTCGTCGTCGCGGCCGATCACGGGGTCGAGCTTCTGCTGCTCCGCGCGCTCGGTGAGGTCGATCGTGTATTTCTCGAGCGCCTGGCGCTTCTCCTCCGCGTTCTGATCGTCGGCCTTGCCGCCGCCGACTTCCTCGATCGCGGCGGCGATCGCGCCTTTCACGGCGCCGGCTTTGTCGAGGATCCGCGCGAGATCGCCCTTGGTCTGGACGGCCGCGAGCAGGAACAGCTCCGTGCCGATGTACGCGCTGCCGCGCTCCTGCGCGAGCTTGTCCGTGACGTTCAGAAGCTTCGAGAGCTCGTTGCCGATGTGGACCTCGCCCGGCGCGCCTTCGACGGACGGCACCCGATCGAGCGCCTCGCCGAGTTGCGAGCGCAACAGGTTCATGTTCGCGCCGGCCTTCGTCAGCACGCCGCGCACGGTGCCGCCCTGCTGCTCGAGCAGCGCGGACAAGAGGTGCACCGGCTCGATGAACTGATGGTCGCGTCCAACCGCGAGCGACTGCGCGTCTTGCAGCGCCTGCTGGAACTGCGTCGTGAGCTTGTCCATTCGCATACGGAAAACGCCCCTAATTTCGGCTGGGCCGGGACATGAGGGTAGCGAGCCGCGTTGTCAACGGCTATTGCGGCCGACACCTACCGCGTAGCGAGCCAAACCAACGTCGCGATCCGGCCGCACGGCGCCTCGCGCCGATGCGAGAAGAACCGCTCGTCCTCGCCGAACGTGCAGAACTGCCCACCGTGGACCTCGCTCACGCCGGCCGCGGCGAAGCTGGCGCGCGCGAGCGCGTAGAGGTCCGCCTGCCAGCGGCCGCGCGCGTTCGGCGCGAAGCAACTCGCCGCGCGCGGGTCCTTCGCGAGGTACGCGTCGCGCACGTCCGCGCCGACTTCATAGGCGGCCGCGCTGATCGCGGGCCCGAGCCACGCGACGACGTCGGCCGGCGCCGAGCCCAGCGCCCGAACCGCGGCCGGCAGCACGCCGTTCAGGAGCCCACGCCAGCCCGCGTGCGCGACGCCGACGCGGCGCCCGGCGCGATCGGCGAGCAGCACGGGCAGGCAGTCCGCCGTCAGCACCGCGCAGACCACGCCGGCGCGCGCCGTGACGGCGCCGTCCGCGGGCGCGAGCGCATCGCGATCGAGATCGAGCACGGTCGCGCCATGCACCTGCTCGAGCCAGACGGGCTCGCCCGGCAGCGCGGCGGCGGTCTTGAGCCGCGCGCGGTTCTCGGCGACTCGCTCGGGCGCGTCGCCGACGTGCGTCGCGAGGTTCAGCGTGGCGTACGCGTCCGCGCTCGCGCCGCCCGCGCGCTCGCTGACCCACGCGCGCACGCGCGCGGGCGCGGGCCAGTCGGGCGCGAACCCGAGCCGCAGGCTCATCGCGCGACCGCCGCGTCGGCGCGCAGCACGTCGAGCAACGCGCGTAGGTCCGGCGCAAGGGGGCTCTCGAACCGAAGCTCTTGGCCGCTCTCGGGGTGCTCGAGCACGAGCCGCGTCGCGTGCAGCGCTTGGCGTCGAAAGCCCTGCAGCGCGGCGCGCAGCTCGTCGCTCGGCCGCGGCGGCAGACGCGGGCGGCCGCCGTAGACCGGGTCGCCGACGAGCGGCGCGCGCACGTGCGCCATGTGCACGCGGATCTGGTGCGTGCGGCCGGTCTCGAGATCGATCTCGCAATGCGTGTGCGCGCGGAAGCGCTCGAGGACGCGATAGCGCGTGCGTGCGTCGCGGCCGCCGTCGACGACGGCCATCCGCGTCCGCTCACGCGGGTGCCGGCCGATCGGCGCGTCGATGCTGCCGCCGCCCGTCAGCGCGCCCTGGCAGATCGCCTGATACGTGCGCCGGATCTCGCGCCGCTCGAGAGCGGCCGCGAGCGTCTTCTGGCTCGCGAGCGTGCGCGCGACCAGCAGCAGGCCGCTCGTGTCCTTGTCGAGCCGATGCACGAGCCCGGCTCGCGGCAGCAGCGCGAGCTCGGGGTACGCGTGCAGCAACGCATTCTGTAAGGTGCCCGAGCGGTTGCCCGCGCCCGGGTGCACGACGAGGCCGACCGGCTTGTCGATCACGAGCAGCGCGTCGTCCTCGTGAACGACCGCGAGCGGAATCGGCTCGGGCTCGACCTTAGTCGCGGCCTCGAGCTCCGTCTTGAGCTCGAGCTCCTCGCCGCCCTTGAGCAGCATCCGCGCGCGCGCGCTGCGGCCCGCGATCGTGAGCCGGCCCGCGTCGATCCACGTCTTGAGGCGGCTCCGCGAGAACTCCGGCAGCAGGAGCGCGGCGGCCTGATCGAGGCGCCGCCCGGCCAAATCGGCCGGCACGATCACGCGGCGCTCGATGCGTTCCATGCGGCCGCGCGCCGGGCGCGGGGAAACTTTCGGCTATACTTCATCGTCCAAGCTGCAGCTGAATCCGCGGTCATTATCGCCCGGAAGCGCTAGGACACGTCGCCAGTGCGCCCAATCATCCAATTCGCCTTGTTTGCCCTGCTCGCGATGGCCGCGCTGTCCGGCTGCGGCCACCGCAACAACCTCGTCAAGGACTCCGGTCCCGCAAAGCTCTACGAGACGGGCAAGAAGGCGCTGGACGTCAGCGACTACCCGAGCGCGATCAAGTTCTACCAGGCGCTCCAATCGCGCTATCCGTTCAGCCCCGAGACGCGCCAGGGACAGCTCGATCTCATTTATTTGTACTACAAGAGCGGCCAGCCCGAGCAGGCCGTCGACGCCGCCGAGGCGTTCGAGCGCGAGAACCCGACTCACCCGCGCGTCGACTACTGCATGTACATGCGGGGACGCGTCTACTTCGATCAGGAGGCGAACTTCCTCGAGAAGTTCTTCCGCGTCGACCTGTCGAAGCGGCCGCCGAAGGACAGCATGAAATCCTTCTCGACGTTCCAGGATTTAATCCGCCGCTTCCCCGACAGCGAGTACGTGCCCGACGCGCGCCAGCGGATGGTGTTCCTGCGCAATCGCCTCACGCGCTACGAGAACTACGTCGCCGAGTACTACATCAACCGCGGCGCGTACGTCGCGGCGATCGCCCGCGCGAAGTACGCGCTCGAGCACTACCCCGGCGCGCCGGAGCTCGAGAAGTCCATGTCGATCATGATCAGCGCGTACGAGAAGCTCGGCATGGACGATCTCGCGACCGACGCGAAACGCGTGTATGCAGCGACCTGGGGCAGCGGCGAGCAGCCGACCCAACGCGCGGCGCAGGTCCAAGCTCCGGCCGACGCCGAGACCGAGGCCCGAGCGAGCGCGAACTAGTAGCCTGTAACCGCTGAATCCGT
>Ga0307497_10000309_pt1 | contig 11067 bp, 8 predicted proteins | sample 10_S_MG_FD_201366 | JGI IMG/M metagenome (GOLD analysis project Ga0307497, IMG submission 201366) | Soil microbial communities from Populus trichocarpa stands in riparian zone in the Pacific Northwest, United States - 10_S | ecosystem: Environmental > Terrestrial > Soil > Riparian zone > Trees...
TTCGATCCTTTGCTGGAGCCCGGTCAGGCCGTTGCGGCCCGGCTTGAACGGATCCTCCCAGACGGTGCGGCGGCCGTTCAGGCAATCCTCGATCACGCGCACGCTGCGCCCCGCGCGGATCAGGTGGTCCTCCATCACGCCGGGCCATCGCTCCGCGAAGGTCAAGCGCTTGCGCGTGTTCGGGACGATGCCCCACGAGAGCGAGTCGCTATAGACGAGGATCTGCTGCATCGCGATGGGCCTCGAACGGAAACTGAAACGGTGGCCGAGCGGCGGTTTCGCGCGTTAGACGTTCAGATCGGGACCTTGCGGTCCGGGAACGCCTTCTGCCAGCGGTTGATCTTCACGCTCTCGCGCATCCCGTTCGCCCAGAACGGATCGTCCTTGAAGATCTCGCGGACCTCGGCCTCGTCCTTCGCCTCGATGATCCAGAGGCCGCCGAGCGGCCGGTCGCTCGGGATCTCCCGGATCGACCCCGGCACGAGCACGCGGTCCTTGTTGTCGTCGAGGAACTTCAAGTGCGCGGCGAACAGCTTCTCGCGGGTCTCCTTGACGTTCGGCTTGTCTTCGAATTGCACGATGAACAGCATGTCGGTCCTCTAGCGGTACGTCGCGGGTCGCGCGCTTTGCTCAGTGCTCCGCGTCGCCGCCGTTCACGCAGCGTGCGATCTCGCCGAGCACGATTTGATTCGCGCGCATCGCGCGCTCGACGACGGTATCGTAATTCTCTATCAGCTGCTCGCCGAGCTTCGTGAGCGACGCACCGCCGCGCGACTTGCCGCCGGCCCAGGTCGCGACGAGCGGCTTCGCGAACAGCTTGTTGAGCTCGTCGACGAGAAGCCACGCGCGCCGGTACGACATCTTCATCGCGCGCGCGGCGCCCGAGATCGATTCCTGCGTGCGGATCTGGCGCAGCAAGTTGATCTTGCCCGGCCCGATCTGCCCGACGCCGGGCAAGTTCACCTTGATCCACAGCTCGGCCGTCGGCGTCTTCGTCATGTCGGCTAGCGTAGCGCACGCGCAGGGGCGGCGTCGCGCGTCAGCCGCGCGCGATCCCGTCGCGTGCATCCCGGCGGACGCCAAGACGCCGTCCCTGGGTGTTAGATTTCTATTTCGGTGGCGAGGACGACGACGCGGCGCGTCGGCATCCGGAAGAACTCGGCCGCTTGCGCGCCGCGGCGCTGCAAGTACGCGAACACGTGCGCGCGCCAGCCCGCGAGGCCCGGGCGCGGCAGCGCGCGCACGAGGTGCCAGCCCAGGAAGAAGGTGCAGTCTGCGGTCAGCACGCGGAGGCCCCGCTGACGAGCGCCGCGCAGCGCTTCGCCCACGTCCGGCGTCTCCATGAACCCGAAGCGCGCGCGCACGGCGTGCACGTTCGGCATGAGCTCCTCGACCCAGGCGCGCGACGCGCGATCGTGGCGTGGGCTCCGGAGCACCTCGAGATTCAGGATCACGATGTGCTCGTGATAGACGTGGTTGTGCTCGAGGTTGCGCAACAGCGCGGTCGGCACGAAGCCGCTGTGGCTGACGAGGAATACCGCGGTGCCCGGAACCTTCGTCGCGCCGGACAGCAGCGTTGGCAGCTCCGACCAGGCGACCGCGCGGCGCTGGAGCGCGCGCCGCAGCCGCGCGCGGCCGTCACGCCATGTCTCGAAGCCCATGAACATGATCGCGGCGAGCAGGAGTGGCACCCAGCCGCCGCTCGGGATCTTCGTCGCGTTGCCCGCGATGAACGCGAGGTCGATCAATAGGAACACGCCGAACAATACCGCGATCCTCCACGTGGGCCATCCCCAGGAGGTGCGCGCGACGACCGCGCCGAGCACGGTCGTAATCGCCATCGTGCCGATCACGGCCGCGCCGTAGGCTCCCATCAATGCGTCCGACGACCGGAACGCGAGCACGAAGCCCGTGACCGCGACGAACATCAGCGCGTTCACGACGGGCACGTAGATCTGACCGCGCTCGTCCGACGAGGTTTGCAAGATCGTCACCCGCGGCAGCAGATCGAGCTGCACGGCCTGGCGCGTGAGCGAGAACGCGCCCGAGATGTTCGCCTGCGACGCGATGATCGTCGCGGCCGTCGCGAGCACGACGAGCAGCGGCAGCGCGGAGCCCGTCGCGAGCGAGAAAAACGGGATCTTGATCGGGCTCGTGGCATCGAGCAGGAGCGCGCCCTGGCCGAAGTAGTTGAGCAGCAACCCGGGCCAGACCAGCGCGAACCACGCGAGCCGCACGGGCCGCTTGCCGAAGTGGCCCATGTCGGCGTAGAGCGCTTCGCCGCCCGTCAGCGCGAGGAACACAGCGCCCAAGATCGCGAGCGACAACATCGGATGCCGGGCGAGCAGCGCGATCCCGTACCCGGGGAACAGCGCCCGAAGCACGCGCGGCTCATGCACGATGGCCATGACGCCAAGCACGCCGAGCGTCGTGAACCAGACGACCATGATCGGCCCGAAGAATCCGCCGACCCGCGCAGTGCCGCGGCGCTGGAACACGAACAACGCCGTGATGATCGCCACAGTGACGGGGATCACCGCGCGGTCGAACGTCGGGTTCAGGATCTCGAGACCCTCGACCGCGGACAGCACCGAGATCGCGGGCGTGATCAGCGCGTCGCAATAGAACAGGGCGGTGCCGGCGGCCGCGAGCGCGACCAGACGCCCGGCCCATACGCTCGTCGTGCCGATCTTCTGCTGCACGAGGGCGAGCAGCGAGAGCACGCCGCCTTCGCCCGCGTTGTCGGAGCGCAGGATCAGCACGATGTACTTGAGCGTGATGACGAGGAACAGGCTCCAGAAGATCAGCGACAGCACGCCGAGCACCGTCGCCGCGTCGGTCGCACCGCCCGCGGCGTCCGTCGCTCCCTTGAGCGCGTAGAGCGGGCTCGTGCCGATGTCGCCATAGACGACGCCGAGTGCGCCGATCGTCGCGCGGGCCATAGAGCGTTGCTCACTCATACGAGGGATTAGACATTCGCCGAGGTGAGGAGTGGCAGGCGGAGCTTAGCCGGTTCGCGCGCTAGAGCTTGTGAGCCGGGTCGTAAGTTGGCTTCACGGTGCCGAGGCGCTTCGCGACCTCGAACAGCGTCGGGTAGTACTGGACGAATGTGTTGTCGACGGCGGTGTTCGCCGCGTGACACTCGTAGCACGCCGCGCTCGTCGGCAGCACGCGCACCGCTTCCTTGAGGCCGTTCGGGCCGTCGAACGTGAAATATCCCCAGCCGTTGCTGCCGGCGCTCGCGCCGAAACGCGCGCTGTCCTTCACCGCCGACTCGATCGCGAGCAGGGCGCCCTGCGATTTGCCGACGTTGTCGATCGACGCGGCGGTCTCGGCGCGGCGGGCTTCGAGGATGAACATCGTCTTGTCGGGCCACTTGCCCGTGCGCATGAACTCGCGATAGGCGTCCGGCGTCACGTAGACGTTCGTGAACACGGAGCCGCCGTCGCGGCGCATCGCGTTCGCGACGGGGCCGTAGAACATGTCGAGACCGGTCGTGAGGTACACCCACTCGCGGAAGTCCGCGGGCCGCTCGAGCTCGCCGGCCGCGTTGAACGACGGAGCGGGACCTGCGAGGCACGCCGCCGCAACCAGCAGCAGCGAGACGCAGGCGCCGGCGCGGAAGATGGGTTGAGTCATCGGCAGGGCTCCGTCGTTTGCGGTCCGCCGGAGCGAGACGCCGCCCCAGCCAAACGCGGCTGCGAATTGTACTCGCTGCCGAACGCGGCAGCGAACCCGCGCCGCGGGGGCGAAGATACGCGGAAGATTGACGCTGCTCGCCCGCGCTAGGGCGCGTCAGCAGCTGGTCGAGCGGTTCTGATAGAGGTCCGACTGGTCTTCGTCGTCGTCGCGGGGCGCGACGCACTTGAAGTCCTTCTCGACGAGCAGCTTGAGCTGACGGTCGTCGGCCAAGCGAACTTCGCCGCGCAACGAAACGGCAGCGTCGTCGTTCGCCCAGTCTTCGATCGCGCGCGCGGACAGCCTCACGACCATGCGATCACGGGTGTAGGTGGCGCTCGGAGCGGCGGCGCTCTCCGCCGCCTCGAGCGCGTAAGTGAACACGGAGCCATCGGCGAAGCGCGTCTGGCTTTCGACGAGACCTTGCTCGCGCGCGGCGAGCACCTCGCTTTGCGACAACCGCAACCGGATCGAGTCGTCTAGCAGGCGGAGCTTCATTGGGCGCTCAAGCGGCGAGATCTATTCTGCCGAGGTAAACGCTCTTGCCGAGATCGACGTCGAGTCGCTTCGTCACGCGTCCGTCGACCTCGATCACGACGCGGTAGCGGCCGCTGTTCGGCTCGAGGCCGTCGATCTTGAACTCGCCGAACGCATCTGTCAGCGCCTCGCCGACCACGGCTCCTGCGCGCTCGAGCTTGACCTTCGCGTCGGCCACGCAGTCGGTCACCGCGGCGACCGTCTTGACGATCGTGCCGCCGACGAACTCGTGGGTGTAGCGATGCAGATTCTTGTAGTGGACTCGCGGCCTCGTCGCCGAATCCGGCTGCAGCTCGCGGAGCCCCTCGCGGGACTTGATCGCGGCCATCTCCTCGTCGGTCACCTTGACGGCCTTGAGCGCGCCCGTCGCGCAAACCTGCGCGCAGCGCGGCTCTTTCCAGCCGCGATCGATCAAGTGCGCGTCGAAGAACCAATGCTGCGGAAGCTGCAGCTCCTCGTTCCAGCGGATAGCGCCGTACGGGCACGCGTCTGCGATGGCCTTCTGGCCCTTGGCCTTGACCGGATGGATATGCACGATCCCGTCGTCGCGCTTCGTCACGGCGCCGTTCTTCGCCGCGGCGATGCACGGGGCGTCGTCGCAGTGCTGGCACATCACGGGCAGATACGCGACGTCCATGAGCGGGCCCGAGCCGCGCTCGCGGCTGCGAATGTCGATCCAGCGATGGCCGTGCTTCGGCATCGGCGCCGAATAGCCTTCGAAGTCGTTGCCGACGTGCTCGTCCTGGTTCGCGAGCGTGCAGCAGTTGCAGTTCGTGCACTTCGCGACGTCGACGATCAGATTCCACTTCTTCATGCGCTTCGTTCCGACGTCGTCAGGCGACCGCGACTCGTTTTTCTCTGCCGGGCTCTGCCTGCTCGGCCGGCACGGACATCTCGCCGACTTTCCAACGCTCGACCTGGATCAGGCAGCAGCTCGCGCTCATCGAGTGTCCTTTGCTGATCTGCGACTTCTTCGAGGACAACAGATTCACGCAGCCGCCGCGGTCCGTCGACTTGCCCGGCTCGCCGACCGGGTCGTAGACGCCGGAGGAGCCGTACGCGTGCACGACGCCCTTGAGGATCCGGTGCGTGACCTTCGCCGCGCACACGACCGAGCCGCGCTCGTTGTACAACCGGACGAGATCGTTGTCGCGAATCCCGCGCGCCTTCGCGTCGTCGGGATGGATCCGCATCACCCAGTAGTAGTAGCCGTCGACGAGCACCCGATGATCGGGAATGTCGTTCAAGAAGCTGTCCTTGCCGTCCATCTGCGTGTGGAACGAGAAGCGCGGATGCGGCGAGATGAGCTGCAACGGAAAGTCCTCGAAGCCTTTGCCGCTCGGGAACTCCGCGGGCCGTGTGTACTTCGCGATCGGCGGCCGCTCCTCGCTGTTCGGATCGAAGCGCTTTAGGCTCTCGCATTCGAACTCGATCTTGCCCGTCTGCGTCTGGATCCCCTCGAGGTATCCCTGCGAGTAGTCGGAGGGTAGAGGCATCGGCTCCGGCACGTCCTTCTTCCTGCCCTCGTAGAACCAGTTCCATGAGAGCGGTGCGCGCTGCTCTTCCTTTTCCGTCGGAACTACGAAGTAGCCCCTACGGATGAACTCCTTCCAGGAGATGTGCTTCGGCAGATCCGAGCCGTCGAATTGCCGCTTGACCCAGCCGAGCTCGCCGGTGACCTCGGTGAAGTAGGCCGCGAGCCCGAGCCGCTCGCAGATCTTCTGGAAGATCCAGAAGTCCGACTTCGACTCGCCGAGCGGCTCGATGCACTTGTGCTGGAACGTGATCACGCGATGGTTGAGCTGCTGCTCGCCGTGATGCGCGTAGCCGCCGAGGCCGGCCCATTCGCTGATGTCGTATCTCTCGAAGTTCGTGCAGGCCGGTAGGATGATGTCCGCGAACTTCGTGTCGCCGTGCATCCAGATGTTCTGGCTCACGAGGAACTCGAGGTTCGGGTGGCGGAACATGTTGACGTAGCGGTTGCTGTCCGGCATCGACGCGACGAGCGAGCCGCCGTACTTCCAGAGCATGTGCACGGGCGAGAACCCAGGCTTCGGGTAGGTGACCTTCTGGAACTGCGCCTCGATGCTCACGCCGTTCCATAGATACCCTTCCGCCTTGCCCTCCATGATGGCTTCGGGCAGCTGCATGCGCGGAATGAGCTGCGTATTCGTGTTGATCACAGGCAGTTGCGGCATGCGCTGGGAGAGCACCACACCCATCAGCAAGTCGCCCGACATGCCGCCTTCGGCGTAGCCCGGGAAATAGAAATTGAAGTCGAGAGGCGTGCCCCACTGGAGGTTGCCCATGTTGACGCCGGGCTTGCCGAGCCCTTGCATCGCGATCAGGCACACCATCGTGCGCGCCCACTGGATGCCGGTCGCGTTGCGGCACGCGCCGCCGTGGCCGTTGCCCCACGCGCCCGCGCCGAGGTAGGTCTTCTTGCGCGCCCACTCGCGCGCGAGCGCGCGCACGTCGCTCGCGGGAACCCCGGTCTCGTTCTCCTGCCACTCGGGCGACTTCGGAATGCCGTCGGATTTGCCGAGCACGTAGTCGGCCCACTTGTCGAAACCGTGTGTGTGCGTCGACACGTAGCTCTTGTCGTAGGTGCCCTCGGTGATCCATACGTACGCGATCGCGATCGCGAGCGCCGGGCTCGACGTCGGCCGCGGTGCGATCCACTTGCCGCCCAAGAGCTGAATCGAGTCGTTGTAGTACGGGTCGATGTGCACGAGCTTGATGCCGGCTTCCTTGAGCCATTGCCGGCGGATCGTGCCCTCGAGCGCGCCGTACGCGCCGCTGTTCGACTCCGGATTGCTCGACCAGAACACGACCATCTCGGCTTCCTTGAGACAGTCCTCGACGGTGCCGTAGGTTTCGGTCTGGCCGACGCGCATCGAGCCGCCCCAGTGATGCACCGCGCCCCAGTACCAGCCTTCCCAGCTGTCGGGGTTGTGGTGGACCTCGGTCATGCCGACCAAGTGCTCGAACTTGCGCAGCGCCGAGAGGTAATAGCCGATGTTGCCCCAGGCGTGATGCGACGGATGGCTGCACGCGATCGCGCCGTTACCGTGGACCGTCTTCTGGCGCTTGATCTCGCTCGCGACGATGTCGAGCGCTTCGTCCCAGCTGATCCGCTCGTAGCCCGAGACGCCACGGTTCTGCGGGTTGCGCTCGCCGTTCGGATCGAAGTCGACGCGCTTCATCGGATAGAGGATCCGGTCGGGCGAGTAAACGGTCGACTTCACGGTCTGGCCGTGCGGCGCGAGCGAGGTCCTTCGCGGCGGTGTGAACTCCTTGCCTTTCGCCTTGATGGTCCAGGGTTGCGGGTCGCGATCGTCGAAGTCGATCGGCGTCATCCGGACGATCTTGCCGTCCTTGACGTAGACGAACAGCGGCCCGCCGTTCGCCATGTTCACGTACCGTGTCTCGCCGTTGCCGGCATCTACGCCGTACCGCCAACCCACCTGCATCATCGCTTCTACCGTGAACATGAACCAGATCAGTTTGTCCTGCGGTCCGTCGACCGTCACGCTGAAGCTCTTCGCCGCGTTGATCCGCCCGAGCTGATCGTTCGGATGCGTGAAGAAATGGAAGCCGAGCCGCGCACTCTTGAGCGCGACGACGACGTCGGGATTCGGATGGATACCGTGCCGCGACGAGACCTTGCCGTCCTTGATGACGTAGTAGCGACCCGTTCCGGCTTTCACTCGGATCTGGCCGACGACGTTCTGCTCCTTGAGCCGCGCACGGAACGCGGGATGGCGCCACGCGGTGAACTTCATCGCGACTGCGATGCCCCAGAGCAGGAACGAAAACGCGAGCGTGCTGAGTCTGTCCATCAGGCTTGAGCCTTCCCCTTGGATATCGGTCCGAGTCTAGCAATCGCGACGGGCCGTCGTTTCGCGGCTCTTTTGTTAAGCCGCCGTCGTTTGCGCGAGGCGGGCCCACGATCGCGGTTCCAGCCCACCATGATAGGTGCGTGTCCGGTTGATCGCTAGCCTGGTAACGTTCTGATAAGCTCCGCGAAATCCATGCACGGCGGCCTTTCGGGCGGGACGGGGAAGCAAACGTGAGTGCGGCAGAGCTACCGGCGGCAGAAGAGAAGATTCTGAAGAGCGTGTGCCGCAGTTGCCACGGCGGCTGCAGCACTCTGATGCACGTCAAGGACGGCAAGCTCACGAAGGTCGAGGGCGATCCGGAGGGTCCGCTGAATCACGGCTACCTCTGCCCGATCGGCGCCGCGACCACGCAGCTCGTCTATCACCCCGACCGCTTGAAATACCCGCAGCGCCGCATCGGGCCGCGCGGCTCCGGCAAGTGGGAGCGCATCTCGTGGGACGAGGCGCTCGACGAGATCAGCGAGAAAGTGCTCAAGATCCGGGCCGAGTCCGGGCCCGAGTCGATCGCGATGGGCACGGGCACGGGGCGCCATCACATCCGCTGGGTATCGCGCTTCGGCAACGCGCTCGGGACGCCGAACTGGTGCGAGCCCGGCTTTGCGCAGTGCTTCCACCCGCGCGTCAACACGTGCATGCAAACGATGGGCGACTTCCCCGTCTGCGATTTCACGGGCGGCACTCCCCCGGAACTCATCATGTACTGGGGCCACAATCCGCCGCATTCGGGCCCCGACGGCGAGACGCGTTTCAACGTGCGCGAGTCGTTGCTGAGCAAGCCGCGCCTCATCACGATCGATCCGCGCGAGACGGTCTGCGCGAAGAAGTCGGAGATCTGGTTGCAGATTCGTCCCGGCACCGACGACGCGCTCGGGCTCGCGTTCCTCAACGTGATCATCGAGGAAGATCTCTACGATCACGATTTCTGCGCGAAGCACACGCACGGCTTCAAGGAGCTCGCGGAGCACGTGCACAAGTTCACGCCGGAATGGGCGGAGCCGATCACCTGGGTGCCCGCCGACAAGATTCGCGCAGCGGCGCGCCTGTTCGCGACGGTCAAGCCCGCGATGCTCGAATGGGGCTGCGCGATCGAGCACACGCCGAAATGCATTCAGACGATCCGCGCGCTGTCGATGATCCCGGTGCTCACCGGCAACATCGACGTGCCCGGTGCATGGATCTTCGGCATGAAGGGCGCGGGCCGCTTCCCGAGCCTGATCGAGAACCTGGATCCCGTGGTCGAGAAGAAGAGACTCGGCTACGACAAGTACAAGATGCTCTGCGGCGAGGGCGCCGATCTGCCCGCGTGCCACATCCCGTCGCTGATCGACGCGATGCTCTACGGCGAGCCCTATCGCGTGCGCGCGTTCCTCGTGTTCGGCAACAACACGCTGACGACTTACGCGAACACGAACCTCGTCTACAAGGCCCTGATGAAGCTGGACTTCCTGGTCTGCGCCGATCTCTTCATGACGCCGAGCGCCGAGCTCGCGGACATCGTGTTGCCGGCCGCCTCGTGGCCCGAGCTCAACCAAATCTGCGCGCTGCCGACGATTGCCGGCAACGTCGTGATGAGCAATCAGAAGGTCGTGCGGATCGCCGAGTGCAAGTCGGACGAGGAAATCTTCGTCGAGCTCGCGCGCCGCATGAAGCTGCCGGTCTGCACGGAGTCGGTCGAGGAAGTGCTCGACAAGATGCTCAAGAACGGCGGCCAGAAGGAAGACTTCAGGGGTCTGACCGAGCGAGGCTGGATCCACGTTCCGCAGAAGTACCGCAAGTACGAGGCCACGGGCTTCAAGACGCCGACCGGCAAGATCGAGCTCTACTCGACGCGTTTCGAGAAGATGGGCTACGCGCCGCTGCCGTACTACGAGGAGCCGCCGGAGAGCCCGCTCAGCACGCCCGAAGTCTCCGAGGAATATCCGTTCGTCCTTACGACCGGCGCCCGCATACCGGTCTTCTTCAACTCCGAGCATCGTCAGCTTCCGCTGTGCCGCAAGGGTCATCCGGAGCCGCTCTGCGATATCCACCCGGACGCGGCCGCGAAGCTCGGCATCGAGCACGACGATTGGGTCCTGATCGAGACCCGTCGCGGACGCATCAAGCAGCGGGCGAACGTGACCACGAAGATCGATCCGCGCGTGATCCACTGCGAGCACGGCTGGTGGTTCCCCGAGCGGGACGGCCCCGACTACGGAATCTGGGAGTCGAACGCGAATCTGCTGACCGACAACCGCGGCCCGTTCGACCCGCAGATGGGCACGTACCAACTGCGCGGACTGCTCTGCCGCGTTTCGAAGCTCCGGCCGGAGGATGACCGCTTCGGGCCTCCACCGTTGGATGAGCCGCTAGAGGAGGCCGCGCCGATCGCGGCGACTGCCTAACGGCCCCGTAAGACAACGCGTCAGGCCCCCAACGACGAGTCGGACCTAGTGGCCCGAGAAGAACACCTGACGCTCGGCGTCGCCGGATTCCGGTACGAGGACCTCCATCAGCCCGAGGGCCTCGAGCGTCTGCACGCTGCGTTCGTCCGCGACCTCGCCGAGCGCAGCGCCGACCTGCACCGCGAGTATCAACACTATCGCACCACGCTCGGCGAAGGCATGAAGCCGGTCGCCGTCTCCGACCTGCTGGTCCGGCTGGCGCCCCATGTCGGCGCCTTCGTCGCGCGCCTGTTCGGCGTAGACGCGCATCGCGAGCGACAGCGCGAGACCGTCCAACGCGAGCTCGACACGGTCTTCCAGTTTCGGACGGAGATCGTCGGCAAGGTCGAGAAGCACTTCGAAGGCGTCGCCGCGCAAGAATGGGACGCCGGCGCGGTGCGGTCCGCGCTCGAGCTGCTCATCCGCTGCGGCTTCCCCGAGGCGGCCCTCGACCGCGACGAGGAACGGCGAATCGCGACCGTGGCCGCGCGGCTTCTAAGCTGGTCGAGCGCGCTCGCGACGGACGCGGG
>Ga0307497_10000310_pt1 | contig 11058 bp, 13 predicted proteins | sample 10_S_MG_FD_201366 | JGI IMG/M metagenome (GOLD analysis project Ga0307497, IMG submission 201366) | Soil microbial communities from Populus trichocarpa stands in riparian zone in the Pacific Northwest, United States - 10_S | ecosystem: Environmental > Terrestrial > Soil > Riparian zone > Trees...
CGGAACACGCGATGCGTCTGTCCCTCGACCCCCTCGGCCATCTGCATGGTGGCGGGGTCGAGGCCGATCTGGCCCGACAGGTAAACCGTATCGCCAGCGCGGATGGCCTGCGAATAGGTGCCGATCGCCTCTGGCGCGCCGGGCGTCTGGATCGGGGATTTCATCGGGGGTATCTTAGCCCAATGATTCCTCAGCTCGAAAAGCTGCTCGGCACGCCGCGCGACGGCGCTCTGCTGCGCTATTCGCTCGGCATCGAGTACGCCAAGGCCGGTAATCACGATAAGGCGGTGCAGTACCTGCGCGATGCCGTCGAGCGGGACCTGCTCTACTCGGCCGCCTGGAAAGCTCTGGGGAAAAGCCTTACCGAATTAAAGAAGAACGAAGAGGCCCTGGCTGCTTACGAAAAAGGCATCGCGGCCGCGCAGAAGAAAGGCGACCGTCAGGCCGAGAAGGAAATGACCGTGTTCGCGAAACGACTGAGGAAATAACTAGGGGAAAAGCCGGGCGAGCGCCTGGCTCAGACCCTTGACGAAGCTTTCCTTGCCCACCAGGGCGTCGGCGCCGGCCTTGTTCGCGGCGGCCGCGGCTTCCGGCGTATGGAACAGCGTCATGGCGACGACCGCCGGAGCATGCGGCGCGGCCTTCACCTGCTTGACCATCTCCAGGCCGCGCACCGGCGAGCGGCCGAGGTCCAGCAGCAGGATGTCAGGGCCGGCCGAGGTCACCAGCGACATCGCCTGCAGCGCCGTATTCGCCGTCCCGGCGAGCACGAAACCCGGCAGGTGTGCGACATAGTTGGCAGCGGCAGAGAGGAAGGCGGGGCTTCCGTCGGCGATCGCGATCTTGAGCGGGCGTGCTTCGGACATTCCACTGGCAGGTTAGTCCCCGTACCGGGCCGGGACCATCGGGGGGTCCCTGAGAAAACGGCAGGCATTCCCTGATGGGAATGTAAAACGTCTTTAACCTTCCGGCGGGACCAGGCCGGTGCGCAGGGCATATCTCACGAGGCCGGCCACGTCACGGATACCCAGGCGCTCCATGATCTGCGCACGGTGGGTCTCCACGGTCTTCACCGAAAGGTTGAGCAGGAAGGCGATTTCCTTGGTGCTCTTGCCGCCGGCGACCAGCTTCAGCACCTCGCGCTGGCGCGCGGTGAGCACTTCGGGCGCGGCCTCGCCGCCGGTGCGGTGCATGTAACCCTCGACCACCTGGCGCGATACCGACGGACTGAGCCAGCTCTCGCCGCGCATCACGCTGCGCAGCGCGAGCTCGAGCTCTCCCGTGGCCGCATCCTTCAGCAGATAACCGACCGCGCCGGCGCGCAGCGCCTGCAGCACGTATTCCTCGCCCGAGTGCATCGACAGGATCACCACGCGCACCTCCGGATAGCGCTCGCGCATCTGCGCCGCGGATTCGAGGCCGGTGATGCCCTTCATGGCGATGTCCATCAGCACGACATCGGGGCGCTCGCGGTCGGCGACATCGAGCGCTTCCTCGCCGCTGGAGGCTTCCGCGACCACCTGCACCTCGCGCATTCCCTGCAGCAGCGAATGGATGCCGGCGCGCACCAGGGCATGATCGTCGACGAGCAGCACCCGGATCATCCGACCGCGCGCTCCCTTCCGGCGGTGATCACGGGGAACGTTGCCAGCAGCACGGTGCCCTGCCCGGGCGCCGAGCGCAGCTCGAACGAGCCGCCGGCGAGCGCCATGCGCTCTTCCATTCCCACCAGGCCAAGGCTCGCGCCGTTCGCCGCGCGCGCGCGCACCGAATCGAGATCGAAACCGCGTCCGTCGTCGCGCACCGAGATCGCGAGGCGTCCGCCCGCGGTGAACAGGCGCACCCAGAGGTTGCGCGCGCGCGCATGGCGCAGCACGTTGGTGATCGCTTCCTGCGCCACGCGGAAGCAGGCGGTCTCGGCGTCGGGCGCGAGCTCTTGCGGCGCATCCTCGGCCTCGAAATGCGCATGCAGGCCGGCGACGCGCGCCTGGCGGTCGAGATGCGAGCGCAACGCGGCGGCGAGGCCGAGATCGTCGAGCTGGGGCGGCCGCAGGCTGAGCGAGAGCTGGCGCACGCGCTCGAGCGTGTGCTGCACGGTGTCGACGATGTCCTCGAGGCGGGAGCGCGCGGTGAGCTCGTTGCCCGGGCGCGCGATCGACTCCAATTGGATCTTCAGCGCAGTGAGCGCCTGACCCACGTCGTCGTGCAGGTCGCGCGCCAGGCGCTTGCGCTCCTCCTCCTGCACTTCGAACAGGCGGCGCGAAAGCGCGCGCAGCCGCTCGTGTGAGACCTCGAGCTCGCGGTTCAGCCGCTCCAGCGTCTGCTGGGTACGCAGGCGCTCGGTGATGTCGTTGATCTGCACCAGGCGCGCGGGGCGCCCGCGCCAGGCGACCAAATGGCCGACGCCGTCGATGTCGATCGGCTCGCCGGTTTTCTTCGCGTGGCGGAAGACGCCGTGGTGCACGTCGCCCTCGTGGCCGAGGAAATCGCGGAACGCCGCGTCGTCCTCGGGGCGCCGGATATCGTGCACCGTCATCGCGAGGAATTCCTCGCGCGAGTACTCGTAAAGACGCAGCGCGGCATCGTTCACCGCGAGAAAACGCAGCGTTCGGGTGTCGACCACCCACATCGGCAGCGGGCTGCGCTCGAACAGCATGCGATAGCGCCCCTCGTGCGGGTCGATCTTGTCGACCAGGCGTTGCAGCAGCGCGGCGGCCGGGCGGAGCGGCTTCATCGAGCGGGAATGGTAACGCGTGGGCACGTCCTTTGCGGACACCCCCGGGCGATGGCCAGGAATGGAAACTCTTACACGCTGCCGGAGGGCTCGGCCAAGGCCGCCGGGCTGCGCTACGTGAACGATGCCGCCCCCGGCATCTCGCGCCAGCGTGCCGGCACCGGCTTCCGCTACCTGAGGCCCGACGGCCGGGCGCTGCGCGATGCGCAAACTCTCGCCCGCATCCGCAAGCTGGCAATTCCCCCGGCCTGGGAAAACGTCTGGATTTGCACGCGCGACGATGGCCACCTGCAGGCCACCGGCCGCGATGCGCGCGGGCGCAAGCAGTACCGCTATCACCCGCGCTGGCGGGAAGTGCGCGACGAGACCAAATACGGCCGCATGCTCGCCTTCTCGAAGGCGTTGCCGCGCATCCGGCGGCGCGTCAACCAGGACCTCGCGCTGCCGGGTCTGCCGCGCGACAAGGTGCTCGCCACCGTGGTGCGGTTGCTAGAGACCACGCGCATTCGCGTAGGCAACGAGGAGTACGCGCGCACCAATGACTCCTTCGGCCTTACCACGCTGCGCACTCGGCAGGTCCGCGTGCAGGGCTCGACATTGTTCTTCCAGTTCCGCGGCAAGAGCGGCGTGCACCATCGTGTCGCGCTGAGCGACCGCAAGCTGGCGGGCATCGTGAGCCACATGCGCGACCTGCCCGGCTACGAGCTGTTCCAGTACGTCGACGAAGCCGACGAAACGCGCGCGGTGGACGCCGCCGACGTGAATGACTACCTGCAGGTGATCGCGGGCGACGAATTCACCAGCAAGGATTTCCGCACCTGGGCGGGGACGGTGCTCGCAGCCCAGGAGTTGCATCAGTCCGGAAAGAATCGGTTGTCGCCGGCAATCGCGCGCGTGGCTCGGCAGCTCGGCAACACGCCCGCCGTCTGCCGCAAGTGCTACATCCATCCCGCGGTGATCGATGCCTACCTGGACGGCAGCCTCTCCGCCACCATGAATGGCGCGCGCGCCGAGCGCTGCGTGCAGCGCCTCCTGCAGCGGCGCCCGCGCAAGAAGCCCGCATCGCTCATCCCTGCACTGCGGCAGTCGCTCCACCGGCTCAGGCGGCGCGGCACGCCGCTTGCAGGCGCAGTCAGTCGTATCCAATGAAAGGGACCGCCATGCTGAAGATTTTCGGTACCGCCGCCCTCCTCGCCGTCGCAGCTGTCGCTTTCGCTCAAACCTCGACCGCGCCCGGCACGCCGCCGTCGACGATCCCGTCGACCACGCCCGGGACCCCGCCGTCGACCAACCCGACCATCACGCCTTCACAGACGCCGGCGGTCACACCGTCGCAGACTCCGTATGTCACCCCCTCGCAGACTCCCTCGGTCTCGCCAGCGCCGGTCAATCCCCCGTCGACGGTCGGCGGACTCAGCAAGTGCGAGAACATGATCGGCAGCGAGAAAGACACCTGCCAGCAGCAGGAGCGTGCCGGAACGGGTAGCACCGGCACCGTGCGGTAATGCTCTCGGAACGCCTGCTGTTCGTCGGCTTGCTCGGCCTCGCAGCGGTCGCACTCGCCGACGGTCCGGGCAGCCAAATCCTCACCACGCCCGAACAACCGAGGCCAGCAGCTTCGCCGGGATACGACCGCGATCTGCAGCGCTGCGAGGAGATGACCGGCGCGCACAAGGACCGTTGCCTGCGCGCGCTGCGCTCGGCGACCAACGGGACGGCGCGTGCGCCGCATGAGGGCCCGAGCCCTTCGCGTCCGGGGCCGGAAGCCACCGGCGGCGGCACCAACGCCGGAACCGGCGCAAGCAGCGGAACGAGCGGCGCAAGCTCCGCCGTCGGCGGCGCCCGCTAGCTACTCGTAGTCGTGCACCGTCCCGTCGACCGCGTCCGCCGCTAGCGGCGGATAGAGCGGCTCCATCGGGCTTGCAGCCCTCGCGCTGGTGACAAGCTCCGGCGCATCCACGGCCGGCGAGCACGCCACCAGGCCGAATCCCATCAAAGCGACAACCAGTCCGTGTTTCATGACGCCTCCGCGTAGTACACGTGCAGCGTAGGCGAGACGAGGGGCGCGCTTCAATGAAGCGCGTCTCCAAATAGTTGTGTGGAATTAACTGCGGGCGAAATGGTGTACGTTCAGCACGACATGTCAGCCGCCACGGATTCACTCGCCGCGATCGCCGACGGCTGGCTCGCCAGCTTCGAGACCGCGCTCCAGCGCGGCGATGAGGCCGCGCTGCGTGAACTCTTCCACGCCGACTGCCACTGGCGCGATGTGCTGTCGTTCACCTGGGATATCCGCACCTTCAGCGGCCTGGCGGCGGTGGTCTCGAGCCTGAAGCGCACGCCGGCGCGCAACTTCCGCACCGACCCGCAGCGCACGCCGCCGCGCCACGCCACCCGCGCCGGCCAGAAATGCATCGAAGCCATCTTCCGCTTCGACGCGCCGGACGGTCCCGGCGTCGGCGTTCTACGGCTGCTGCCCGAGACGCAAAAAGCGTGGACCCTGCTGACGGCCCTGCACGATCTCCAGGGCCACGAAGAACATGTCGGCCAGCGGCGGCCGCAGGGCCAGGCCTATTCGCGCGATTTCTCCGGGCCGAACTGGCTCGACCAGCGAAAGGCGAAGAGCGAATACCGCGACCGGGATCCCACGGTGCTCGTGGTCGGCGGCGGCCACGCCGGCCTTTCGATCGCCGCGCGCCTCACGCAGCGCGCGATCGATACGCTGGTCGTGGATCGCGGCGGGCGCGTCGGCGACAACTGGCGCAAGCGCTATCACGCGCTCACGCTGCATAACCAGGTGCACGTCAATCACCTGCCCTACCTGCAGTTCCCGCCGAACTGGCCGGTGTACATCCCGAAGGACAAGCTCGCCAACTGGTTCGAGTCGTATGCCGAGGCGATGGAGCTCGACTACTGGACCGGCACCGAGTTCGAGGGCGGCAGCTACGAGGAGAAGGACGGGCGTTGGAAGGTCACGTTGCGCCGCGCCGACGGCAGCATGCGCACGATGCGCCCGAGGCACGTGGTGCTGGCGACCGGCGTGAGCGGGATTCCGAACCTTCCGCACATTCCCGCGCTCGAGGGTTTTACCGGGAAAGTGATCCACTCCGGCGAATACGTCGACGGCGAGGACTGGCGCGGCAAGCGCGCCGTCGTCATCGGCACGGGGAACAGCGGCCACGACATCGCGCAGGATCTCTACTCGGCGGGCGCGCAGGTCACGCTGGTGCAGCGCAGCCCGACGCTCATCATCCAGTGCGACCCCAGCGCGCAGCTCGTCTATTCGCTCTACAGCGAGGGGCCGCCGCTCGAGGACTGCGACCTCATCACCACCTCGGTGCCGCTCGCGCTCGCGCGGCGCACCCACCAGCTCGCCACCGCGCACGCCCGGGAGCTCGATCGTGAGCTGCTCGACGCGCTCGAGCGCAGGGGCTTCCGCCTGGACTTCGGCGAAGACGGTACCGGCTGGCAGTTCAAATACCTCACGCGCGGTGGCGGCTACTACTTCAACGTCGGTTGCTCCGACCTCATCGTCGAGGGCAGGATCGGCCTCGCGCAGTTTTCAGAGCTCGAGCGTGTGCTGCCGGGCGCCGACCTCGTGGTGCTCGCCACCGGCTGGAAAGGCCAGGAAGCGCTGGTCGGCAAGCTGTTCGGCCCGGCGGTCGCGCAACGCGTGGGGCCGGTGTGGGGGTTCGGCGAGGACCAGGAGCTGCGCAACATGTTCCGGCGCACGCCGCAGCCCGGCCTTTGGTTCATCGCCGGCAGCTTCGCCCAGTGCCGGATCTACTCGCGCTATCTCGCCCTGCAGATCCAGCGGGACCTCATTGGGCTATCGCACCGCGATCGATCGACACCACACGATCGACCAGACGCTCGGAGTGCTGCAGGTCCGACTCCGAAAGAACCACCGTCATCCCCGCGTCCTTGAGGTCGCGCACCACCTCCGCGAGGCGCTGCGCGAGCGCCGGCGCCACGCCTTCGAACGGCTCGTCCAGCAAGAGCAAGCGTGTGCCGCACATCAGGGCGCGGGCGAGCGCGGCCAGCTTCTGCTGCCCGCCCGAGAGCTGCGCGCCCTTGCGCGGGCCGAGCTCGCGGATCTCGGGAACGTAGTCGAGGATTTTGCGCAGACGCGCGCCGGCGTCCGCCACGCCGGCCGCCCATGCCGGCAGGAGGATGTTCTCCTCCACCGTCAAGTCGGGAATCAGGCGGCGGTCCTCGGGCATGTAGCCGATTCCCAGGCGCGCGCGGGCGTGCGTGGGCACCGCGAGCAGGTCCTTGTCCTCGAAGCGCACGCCGCCGCTGCCCGCCTTGAGCAACCCCATCACCGTCTTGATGAGCGTGGTCTTACCGGCACCATTGCGGCCGATGAGGCCGGTCATCGAGCCGGCCGGCAGCTCGAGCGACACCTCGCGCAGAATGTGCACGGCGGAGATCGAAACGTTGAGCTTGGCGATGCTAAGCACGCGCCCGTCCGACGACGTGACGCTTGACTTCCGGATCCTGCAGCGCGACCGCCGGCGGCGCATCGGCAATGATGCGGCCGTCGTAGAAGGCCAGCACGCGCTGCGCAAAACGGCTCACCACCTCCATGTCGTGCTCGACGAACAGCACCGTCGCGCCTTCGGCGCGCACCGCGTCGAGCACCATCTGCATGATGCCGAATTTCTCCTGCGAGGAGACGCCGCTGGTCGGCTCGTCGAGCAGCAGCACGCGCGGCTTCGCCACCATGGTGAGCGCGATGTCGAGCAGCTTGCGCACGCCGCCGGGCAGTACCTGCGCGTTGCGGTCGCGGTAGTCCGTGAGGCCGAAGCGCGCGAGCAGGTGCTCCGCCACCTCCTCGGCGGGCTTGCCGAATCCCGGCACCGGCGCTCCGTCGCGCGCGAAATACCCGCCGAGGCCGGCGTTGCGCAGCACGATGCCGATGCCGATGTGCATGTTGTCGAGCACGCTGAGCGAGCTGTAGAGCTGCGGGATCTGGAACGAGCGGCAGATGCCGAGCCGGGTGATGGCGCGCGGCGGCAGGCGGGTGATATCGCGGCCCTCGTACTCGATCGCGCCGGTATCGGGCTTCAGGAACCCGGTGATCATGTTGATGAAGGTGGTCTTGCCGGCGCCGTTGGTGCCGATCAGGCCGACCACCGAGTCCTGCTCGATCGCCGCGCTAACGTCCTTCGCCGCGGTCACCGCGCCGAACGCCTTGTTCAAACCCCTGGCGTTAAGAATGACTGACACGGCGGCGGAACAGCGACCACAACCCTTCGGGCAGGAACACGATGATGAGCAGCAGCGCCGCGCCAAGGCTGAGCTGCCAGGTGTTCGGCGAAAGATCGTAGGCAGTCGTGTGGATCACGCCGTAGAGCAGCGCGCCGGCGAACGGAGCGACCACGCTGCCGGTGCCGGCGAGGATGGTGATGAAGATGAACTCGCCCGAGGTGGTCCAGAACGCCATGTCGGGATCGATGTGGCCGACGGTGGTCGCGGCGAGCGCTCCGCCGACGCCGGCAAGCACCGCGGCGATGACGTACATCACATGCACTGCGTGACGCGCGGAGGCGCCCATGTACTCGACGCGGATCTCGTTGTCCTTGATCGCCGGCGCGAGGCGCCCGAGCGGCGTGCGGAGGTAGCGGTGCACCGCCAGCGCGAGAAGCAGCGCGACGAGCGCCGCGGACGCGAACACGGCATAACGCACCGAATCCGGTCCGGGCCGAATTCCGAACAGCGTGGAAGGCAGGATGTTGAAGCCGTCGGTCGAGCCGAGCGCCTCGTTCTTCACCAATAAGCCGTACAGGATCATGGAGAGTGCGAGGCTCAGCAGCCCGAAAAAGATGCCGCGATACTTGGCGAGCAGGAAGCCGAGGATGAAGGCCGCAACGCCTGCAGCCGCGGCGCCGGCGAGCATCTGCGCGAAGATGTCCGAGATGCCGAAGAAGCGCCCGAGCGCACCGGCCGCGTACGCGCCCAGGCAGTAATAGAGCGCCTGGCCGAAGGACACCAGTCCTGCGCGCAGCAGCAGCATGAGGCCGAGCGCGACCAGTCCCCGCGCGATGGCGATGGTGACCATGAACATCGCCCATTGCGGCAGCCATAGCCCACCCATGAGCAAAAGCATCAAGATCGAAAGAATCAGTAGCGGTGTGCGATCTCGGAACAAATCGTGCCTTTAAATCTTTCGGGGCTCGGCCAGGCTGAACAGGCCGCGCGGCCGGAACGCGAGCACCATCGCCATCACGAAATAGATGACGAACAGCTCGACCTGCGGCATGTAATGCACCGAGAGCGAGCGCACCACGCCGACGATCACCGCGCCGAGCGCCGCGCCCGGCAGGCTGCCGAGCCCGCCGATCACCACCACCGCGAACGACAGCACGATGATCTCGACCCCGAGCCCAGGCACCACCGAGACCGTCGGCGCGGTGAAGGAGCCGGCGAGTGCCGCCAGCAATGAGCCGAAGGTGAACGTGACCAGGTAATAGCGGTCGACGTTGATGCCCATCGCCCGGCTGATCTCCGGGTCGTCGATCACGGCGAGGAGCAGCTTGCCGACGCGCGTGCTGTGCAGGATCCACGTCAGGCCCAGGCCCGCCACCAGCGCCAGCGCGACCAGGATCAGGTTGTAGGTGGGATACGCGAGGCCCGCGACGCTGAAGCTGCCGAGCAGCGCGTACGGCTCGGCGACGAAGTACGGGTTGACGCCCCACACCAGCTTGATCACGTCCTCGAGGATGAGGAACAGGGCGTAGGTGATGAGCAGGATCACCACCTCGTCCTTGGCGTACATGAAGCGCAGGATGGCGCGCTCGATGAGCGGCGCCACCAGCAGCGTGACGAGCAGCGCGGAGCCGAGCAGCACCGCGTACGACAGCATCGGCGGATAGCCGCGCGCAAGCCACGCGCCGGTGATCGACGCGCCGGCATACGCGCCGAGCGCGTAGAAGCTGCCGTGCGTCACGTTCACGATCTTCATGACGCCGTAGATCAGCGTCAGCCCGAGCGCGGCGGTAAACAGCCACGCCGAGTAAATCACTCCGTCGACGCCGACGGAGAGAAGTTGATTCAAGTTACTTGGCTTTAAAGCCGCTCTTGATCCAGTCGGCCGATTTGACACCCTCGGGCGGATTGACCTGCTCGGCGGGATAGCGCTTGACGTTGACCACCGTCAGCTTGCCACCCGCCATCTTGGTCTGCCCGTACGCCGTCTCCATGATCGCCTGGTGGCCCTTGCCGATCGCCATGCGCACCGTGCCGCCGGGGCCTTCGAAGGTCGAGCCCTTGAGCGCCGCCGCGACCTGCTCGTTCGTCGGCCGCTTGCCGCCCGCATTGGAACCTAAGGCGTCCTGCGCCTTCTCCCACGCGAGTTTCACGCCCAGGAACGCCTGCGCCATCTGGTACGAAGCGTAGTTCGGCTCTTCCTTGTATTTGCCGACGTAACCGCCGTGGAACCACTTGTTGTACGCGTTGTTGGGCGCGTAAGGCCCGAACGGCCCGCGCGCGCCGAGCACCGTACCGTCCGGGATCTGCGCGCCGAGCTTGTGCATCGCCGTCTCGCCGGTGGTCAGGATGGTCAGGCTCGATTTCATCAGGCCGCGCGGCCCGCCCTGCAGGATCAGCGCCTCGAGGTCGCCGTTCCAGAAGCTCGAGTGAATGACGTCGGGCTTCGCGCTCATCAGCGCCGAGATCTCGGCGTTGTACTGCCCCGCGAACAGCTTCGGCATCTGCGAAGTCTTCGTTTCCACGCTCGGCACCAGCATCTTCATCGCCAGCTCGAAATCGCCCCACGAATCCTGGCCCCAGGCGTAGTTCTGGTTGATGCCGGCAATGGACTTCACGCCCGGCTTCGCGTCCTTCACGTAGAGCGCGGCGCCGACCGAATCCATGGTGGCGGTGGGCGAAGTGCGGAACACGTACTCGTAGCTCCCGTCCTCGAAGATGCGCGGCGTACCGCAGTCGAAAAAGTTGACCAGCTTCTTCAGCTCCTCCGCCACCGGCGCGATCGCCAGGCAGTTGCCGCTCGACACGTAGCCGATCACGAGATCGACGTTGGCGCGCTGCACCAGGTTCCTGAATTCGGTGACTTGCGTGGTGGTACTGCCGGCCTCGTCGAGCATCACGACCTCGATCGCCGAGCCGCCGAACCCGCGCTTGGTGTACGGCGCCGGGCCCTTGCCCGCGTTCAGCGTCTCGACCACGAACTCGGCCGCGTTCTTCGCCGGCACGCCGAACGGCGCCGCCGCCGGGCCGGACAGGAACGTGACCACGCCGATCTTGACGTTCTGCGCCACGGCTACCGGCGCCAGCGCTGCAGCCACGAGTGCAACCACGAG
>Ga0307497_10000311_pt1 | contig 11037 bp, 15 predicted proteins | sample 10_S_MG_FD_201366 | JGI IMG/M metagenome (GOLD analysis project Ga0307497, IMG submission 201366) | Soil microbial communities from Populus trichocarpa stands in riparian zone in the Pacific Northwest, United States - 10_S | ecosystem: Environmental > Terrestrial > Soil > Riparian zone > Trees...
CATGAGATGCAGCTCCTCGCGACGTTCATGGCGATCGCCCGCAAGAAGAAGTGGACGAAGGAGAAGCTGGCCAAGGACGACGCGATCGACACGCGTACGATCGGGCTTGATGCTCCGCTGACGAAGGTTGGTCCCGTGCTCGTCAAGATCACAAAGCCAGCCGATCGCACGCTGACGGCGGTTTCGTTCAAGGACGGCAAGCTCGAGGTCGCTGAGACCGGCTCGATCGAGACCATCGTCGCCAAGACGGATCCCGAATCGAAGGCCGTCAGCGTCGCGCGTCCCACGCCGTGCTGCCCGTCGTGTGTGCCTGGCTCCGTCGAGCCCGCCAGCGACGTGCTGCTGTCGTTCCTGAATCTGCAAGAGCATGCAGACTGGGCAAAGCATCGCGCTATCATGGTGACTGGTGGCCGATCGGGTCACCGTTATCTAATCGCTCACCGCCACTCACGGACCGCGGTGCTCAACAAGAAGATCTGCTACGACATCGACGATCGCTGTGTGCTGCACTTCCATGACTGGACGGTGCCGCCGGAGGAAGAGGTCCTTGCGACCAAGCTCATCCTGGAGCATCGGGAGGCGTGGCTGCGCAATGAAGCGACCGTCCTGCAACAGGACAGCAAGGGCGGCTGGCACGATCTCGGCTTCTTGCGCTACCAAGAATCCGTTCGGAGACGCGAGCGACGGCCGCGCCGACGCTGCGCTAACGGCGGCCTTCGGAGAGGTCCTAGCGGCTGTGCTCCACGGGGGCAGGGCTTCCACATGAACCCCATCATGAGAGTGATCGAACAAGAGTGAGGGCACGCGACCCCTCGTGCTCCGTGCGGAAACTGCGCTGGAGATGAATCTCTCGTGAGAGGCATGCGCATTCACAGAGTCCTCCGGGCATCTGATTGTCCGGGCATCTGATTGTCCGGGCATCTGATTGCAAGAGCTTTCTTGTCGAAGTGTGGCGTGGTAGCGTGGAGATCACACAGATGCTCCGCTACACAAGCCTCCAGAACTGGACCATCGGGCAGCTACTCAGCAAACTTGGCCGCAGGGCGGAACCTGTCCGCGGTTCGATTCCATCAGCCTGGGTCACCGATGCCACCGAGGACGAGATTCGGGATGCCGCTGCCGTGAGTGGCGTAGTCCAGCTGGAGATCGAGCCCGTGGTGGAGAGGGAGTCACCGGCTGAGATCAAGAGGACCGTCGACCAGTTCTTGCGGGATACCAGGCCGCAGCGCCAGCGCAAGTAAGAGACTTCCAATGCACGACTATGACAACACAATCACTGAGCTTGCCAAGCACGATCCGCACGTCTCGATTGATCCAGCGGCTGATCGCATCGAGGAGCTCGAGCTTCGGGTAGCAGACCTCAGCATTGCCCTGCGCGACCTGATCGTCCGCGTTGAGTCCATTGGAGGCTACGCGAGTCCTGAGGAGCAGGATGTGTTGCGGCGCGCAAAGACAGTGCTGGCAGGTAAGGGACGATGAGCGAGTAGTCCTCCTTAACTCGACGACGATCTATCTCCCCACCTGACCTCCAGCCACCGCCCCGGCTGGTGAGGCAACGTTTTTGCGATACCTCAGGACTAGCTAGGGGACACTGTCACTTGTGGCAGGAGGTCGCCAGTCACAGGTGCCAACCACGCTGCCGGAGCTCTTGCCGTCTACTCCGACGAGTACCTGGAGGTCGGGTGGTGGCATGTCACGATCATCGCGCACCACGGTGCCTTCGAGGCGCCCGGTGAACACCGCGCCTGCATCAAAGCCGATGTAGGTGACGATGAACTCGATCAAGCCTCCTGCTGGACACGTCTCGATGGATAGGAAGCTGTCAATCATGTTTGCCGAGAATACGTCTCCTGGGACATCCCCCGTCTGTGCGAACTGGGACTTGCCGTTGACTCGTATGTCATTGACGATCCAAGCAGCTGCTCCGTCAGGTGTGCCAGCGTCATCAATCACGAGCCGGGAAACTTGGAAGGGCGCATTCTCCACCCGTAGGCTGATCGTTGTTGCGGTCATGGACGGGAGCTCCGTGACTGTAGTGAATGCCACCACGGTCGGGCGTTGTGGTGGCCTGGAGCCGAGGGCCGTGCCGATGAAGGGCGCACCCTCCGGGTGTGATCCGACATACGTGACGATGAGGGCCAGCTCGCTTCCACGCTCCACCGTGTCGAAGCCTGAGAGCATCAGCTCTGTTGAGCCGCGTCCTGTAGCAACTCCGCGAAGACCGCTGAACAGGGCTCCTGGGAGATCCTTCTGGGAGAGCTGTGACCGGCCGTCGATCTCGAGGTCATTCACGATCCAGTTCGCGGCACCTCCACCTGTGCCACGTTCCCCGATGATGATGCGGGAGAGGTCGAAGGCACCATGGCTGGGTCTGTTGGTGAAGCGCGTTGGCTTGTTGGGGGGTATCCTCTGTACAGATGACAACAGGGGCATCACGAGGAGGGACTTGGAGGTTAAGTCGAGGTTCATGACCATGAACTTATCACAGGGCTCCGGCGCTGCTGCTGGCCTGCTGCTAGTTGCGAGCCAACAGCCAACAGCGCCAACACGAGGCACCTCACCTCCCACGCCCCTTGCGCGTCTGTCTCCGACGTCCTACGACTACACCTACAACATCGTCGTCGACGTCGCGTAGCGGACCCTGGATCCGGTAAGCCTGCTCGATTATTATTTGGGCAGGGCAAGGAACACGAAAAATGGGTACAAAAGACGACGCAATCCCCCAAGCGGTGCTCGACAGCCTCCTCGCCCGTGCCCTCACGGCTCCACCAGATCCCGGGCTGAAATCCCTGGTCTCCATCCACCGCATCTTCTGCCACAGAGCGCGGGTGACCGATCTCTCCGCGGGCACTTCCACGAATGTCTCCGTGTACGATGAGATCCGCAAGAAGCACGTCGGTCTTGGCGATCTTGTCAGCACTCGTCACGTCGGCCCCTTCGTCGTCCGCCTTGTTTGCGTACGTGAGCGGGACCTCGAGTGCTGGCGGATCGTCGAGACGGATTCTCGCAACCAGAGGGTCATCCTCTTGACGTACGACTCGGAGGGGAAGCGTGCTCGTGAGGACGCCGCTCGGTACGCGGCGGACGCCACCGAGGTCGATCTTGCGTCGGATTTTGATCCCGAAGCTCACTTCTTTGGGGAGCGCCGTCTGCCGAGAGTCTCCGGATCAGGCACTCCTGGATCGTCTCAGTGATTGATCGTTACCCGAGCATGTTAGGCTGCTGCACGTGTCTTCACACAAATGCGATCATCGGCGAGGCGTGTCTCAAAGCCGAAGCTCCGCCATTACAGTCTGTCGCTGCTGCCGCGACTTTCTATGCTCGATCTGCGGCATCACGATCGAATGGTACGAGGGGCTCTGCATCACCAATCCCGTCGTACAGTGGCGATACTGCGCGAAGGACGCGTGCATCAAAGCAGAGGCCGCGCACCACGCTCTGCCCATCGACGAGATGATCCAGCGTCGCAACGAACTTCGCGGTAAGCGTGTGCTCATGCACCTCCAAGATCGCGGGATCGAGCCTCGTCCGCAGCTTGACCTGCTTCGGCGGCGCTCGCTGCCGAGCGGCGCGGAGCTTATCATGATCACGCCGCGCTCATTTGCGCTCGACCCCGGCGAGGCGTGCTGGTGCAACCTCGGTAAAGATTGCGTCGGCGATCATGAGATCGGTCCCATCGAACTCGTCAACGTTTGCGGGGACTGCGGACGGGAATTCCAAATCTCAGACGACGATCCGCACTGGTCTACCGGCCGAGGACCGATTTGTCCTACAGGACGTGGGGGCGTTGGGATCGTCGTCGGACCGCTGGAGACGACGAAGCCGTGATGGATCTCGGCTGGAAGAAGAAGGCCGAGCGCCTTCGCATGACCATCCTCTCGGCAGGGCACCAGCCAGCGAGAGCACTGCCCGTTGGGATCTGCCGGATCCTCGAACTTTTCCGTCGAACCGCCGAGACGGGCGACGGGTCGACCCTCCAGCAAGAGATGAGCCAGATCTCTCCCGACTCGGAGACGCCACTCTGGGAACCGCTCGAAGTTTACGGCTGGAGGATTCAGGCCACGCTGTACCGAGACAACAGTCAACTGTGGTGGCTCTTGCATGCCGTCCGTAAGGACGAGTGCCCCCCAAGCGAGGGCGACACACGGCTCCTGGGCAAGGTGCTTGATCATCTCGGCGCGGACCCGACGCGCGACATGATCATCGGGCCGAGCAGCAGCCCTACCGGGGAGCCGCCGCTGCCGTTTGGGTGGTGGAGGTGGTTCAACCGCTGGCCGCTCTATGAGGTCCAGGTCAGAGGCAAGGGCAAGAGCGCAGTGATGCGCGTCGTCCCGATCGACACGCCTGAATCGGACGGCTATGTCCGCGTCGACATGCACAAAGAACCGTCTGCATGCCCGAGGTAGGACGACCTCGCGCTGGATCGCTCCTTTTTTGGAAGGGTCCCGAGGACGGAGCGGCGCTCGTTCACACGTACAAGCTCGACAAGAGCAAGGAGAGCACGCCTGATGAGTGACCTACGCTTCGACTGATTGATCCGGCAACCCGGCATCGCCGATGGTCATGACGGCTCATCGCGGGTGATGAGACCACGGCCCTCCAGGAGACCTCTCACAAGAGCTGCAATTCCGGCGTGCGCGGCTGATGAGGGCAACTGCGCATGAAAGTACTGCATGAGTTCAATCAACGACCGCTCAAATTCCAGCGCATTGACAATGCGCATCCCATGGCCATCCGGCTCACCATGCATTGTCTGCTCAAACTGTGCCATGTAGTATTCCAGCCCATGCGTGGGGGTGTCATCAGGCGTGTCAGGTGAGTGTTTTGAGGAAGTCTCAGAACGGCGCAGGACCTCCACGAAGCGATTCATTGTGGCTATTGCAGCTGCCTCCTCAGAGCCGGGCACCGGCTTCACGCCGTGAAGTGCAGCATCGAGCTTGGCGATAATTGAGCGGTCAGTCTCTGAAAGAGCCGACAGATCGCTCACTCGAATTTTGTTGGCGGGCGGGTGTTCCGGTAATGGCTCAGGATCGTTGCTCGCCGCCTCGAGAGCGCAGCGAAGAGCCCTCCCGCGTGGACCCTCGCCGATCGCATATGCATCGAGCACGTCCCGGTCGTCCACCGTCAGTGACTGGCCGCTGGTTGGTGCACTCAGCAGGATGTCGATCGCGCGTGCCAGGGAGCCAGTCTGGTTGAATTGGCGCATCTCATCGGCCCAGCGTTCTAGAATCCGGCGCTGTAGTCGATTGGGGAGCATGCCAGGGGCGCCGGGGGAGAGGATCCATCTTGGTTGACCACCTGCCTCGATCTGTTGGTACAGCTCTACGAGTGCCCGTGCGACCTCGAAGTCGGGGCCCCCGCGCATCAACCATTCCTCCATTGATACAAGGTACTCCTCGCGCAGCTCTGTCCCGCTCTCCCAGGCGATCAGCGCAGCGTCGATCGCTGCTGCTAGTTCCATGCGGAGTGCATCCTTCGGGCAGGCTCGGCAGAACATGGCGTACGTTCGCAGTGGTTGGTCGAACCAGGCGTCCCCTTCAGTTGCCGCAGGATCATCAGTCATCCAGTCACCTCAAGCGTCTCGATGCGGTGCGGTGGAACGTCTGCATCGAGCACCAGGTGTTCACTGCAGCAGTGGGAATAGCGGTAGGTACCGTCGAGCCAAAGGACGCGGTGCGTGACTGGGGCTCCGCAGCGTGTGCCGGTCGGGCGATCATCGACACTATGCTCCGAATGCCAGTCGCACCCGATGAATGGGGGCTCATCCCCGCCGCAGATCTTGGTTCCGTGAGTCGACAGCCCGCGCCTGGCATCCTCCGTCAGGTGTAGTGTCGTGATTGTCGTGCCACTGGGCAGCACTTCGGTGGTTTGAGATTTGATCGGCTTTGTCATGGGTGGTTCACTAGTAGGCATGAGTGACTGCATAGATCGGGGGCAGGTGCCCCGCAACGGCATGCCAGTGATCGCCCTGGTCGGCCGTCACCCACACGTGTCCCGTGCTCGACCCGAAGGCGAGCTGCTCCCCGTCTCTGTGGATGGAGAGAGCGTGCCGCAGCACCAGGTCATAGGCGAGTTGCTGCGGCAGCCCATCGCGTAGGACGTCGAAGCTCTGGCCCCCATCCCGGGTTCGAGTCACGACGACCTCGCCAGTCGTCGGAGCTCGGCGCTGGTCGGAGTCGGACGGTACAAACCAGGCCATTTTCCCATCCCGCGGGTGGACTGCGGTGGCAAAGCCGAAACTCGAGGGTCTGATCTCGACCCGCTGCCAGGTCTGCGCATTGTCGTTTGATCGCCAGACCCCCTCATGATGTTGGCACCACCAGACGTCTGGCTGCGCACGGCACTGCACGATCCGGTGCGGATCCTGTGCCACGGAGAGCTCAGCCCAGTCCGGCGGCACATAGCTCGCGCGCATGCCCAGGGTCCGTGACTCCCAGCTGGCTCCGTCATCCGAGCTGCGCCACACACCTCCAGTGGAGACGGCAATCGTGATCACGTGAGGATCTCGTGGATCCACGCAGATCGAGTGGAGCGCGGCGTGATCGCCACCGCCGCCTTGCCACAGCACCCGCTGCGGGTGGCGCCAGAGGGGCTCCACGAGCCCCCAGGAGGCGCCGCGGTCGTTGGATCGGAACAGACCGCCGGGGGCAGTCCCACACCAGAGGCCGCCGGGGCTCTCTGGATCAGGTGCCACTTCGAGAGCCCAGATACCCTGGGTCTTCCAGGCGCGCTCCTGGCCCCAGATGTCTCGATCCCAGAATCCATCTGGCTTGGGAGGGTAGGCGGGGGTAGCAATCTCCTGCCAGCTCTGGCCCTGGTCCTCGGAGCGATGCAGCTTGACTCCGAAGTGGCCGTGATGGAGCGCGACGTACCAGGATCCATCACGGGGATCTGCGAGTGCGAGTGCGACGTGATCTCCCAGGAACAGTCCGCGTGTGACCCTCGCCTGGGCGCCCGCCCCCTCGATGATGAACAGTCCCTTGCGGGTGGATACCAAGACCACTTCCGACATGCCAGACCTCCTCGTGGACGAGAAACGTTACCAGCGCGCGTCGTGATCTAGACAGGCTCACCGGATTCTTGGTTCCGGTGCGAGATGATCAGATAGCCTACGACGCGGGCGGCAATTTTTTGAACGACCTCCTCGGGCACCTCGTCGAGGAGATTGCAGTCGGTCTCTGCCAGCGCGGACAGTATCGCCGTCCGGATCTGGTCCTCGGTGAGCAGTTTGGTGGGTGAGATAGCAACGCGGCGGGCGGCGATAACGTCGGCGCAGAACACCAGGGCTTCCCGGCGCGCCTGGGTTTCAGGCCGCAGGTATTCTCCTCCGCTCAGTACTGTCGCAGATTGGTCCTCTAGCCCAGTGAGCACTGTATCGCGGGCCGCCGCCGGGCCAGGCAGCTGCTCCAGCTCGAGGACCCGGGCCCGAAGTTGAGCGTATGTCGGCTCAGGGCCCCCCGATCGCGTTAAACCCGCGCGGGTCGGTGCGGTCCCGATCGGGCACTGCGGGTCGGTCTGGTCGACCTGGGCGGCAAGGGCCTGGAGACCGGCGCGCCACTCTCGCTCCTGTCGTCGGCTGCGGATGCGCTCTTTCACTGCTTCCCGCAGTTGATCCCCGTAACAGGGTCCGTGGGTGATCTTTGGACGCCCTCGGGGGTGACCACTACAGACGCAGTCGTGTTGTTTTCGCTGCTTGATCATCGTGACCTCCATGTGCGCCCTCATGGCGCGCGATAGTGGTCACAGGAGTGGAGGTTGATGGCAGCATGCGGTGTTCAGTCGTACCAGCCGTGCGTGAATCGATTCGGCACGTTCTCCGGATCACGAACCTCGTCCCAGCGCTGCCGATTGGCAAGACGTTTCGCGGCGATACTCAGCTCGTACGACAGGGAGCGTTGCCTTGGTAACCGCGCAGCCTTCTTCACGGCCGCGCATCCTAGCACAGGCGCTGGTCGTGGGTCATGGTCGTGGGTCATGAAGGAACGATCGTTGAGTAGGACAAGGTAACGAAATCGAAGACTTTCGCTCCTTAGTTACCTGATGGTAGGCTGGGAGCCGATGCCTAAGTCAACCGCCCAACTCGACGCAGAGATCAAAGAAGCGCTTCTCCGCCGTCAACGTGCGGTGTGGCCTCCCAGCTTGCTGCCTCGTTCCAAGAAGCCTCGTTCAGCACTCAAGCCTGTTCATGCCTTGATAAAACAGGCAAATCGTAACCTCGATCTTGATAGTGCTCTTCAGCGCTACACGGAGCTGGCAGAAGTAGCCGCGGATGACCCCAGAGAATGGGAGACTGTTGCCTCGCGTATTGAAGTAGCTGTCAAAAGCGGTGGTTTGAAAGGAGATTTGCGTGCACTGGCATTGGAGCGTGCTCGCGACGCTCGGTCCAACGCGCATTTTCTCAAGTTGCGTAACCAAGGGCATTCTCACGCAACCCTGCGGGGGCACGCGACGAAGAGCGTGAATGAACAGCGAGCTGAGTCAATTGCCTTTGGCACCAAGTGGGCGGAGGAGCGTTTTCGGGAAGATCCGAATTACTCGACCTTCACTCTGGACATGGTCTCGATCGATCCGAACGAGGTGCCAAACGCCAAGAGGCGCGAGGCCATGAAAAATGCGATCTGTACTGCGGCCGTCAAACGATGGCGAGCGTTGCGAGATCAGGCTCGGCTAACGACTGCTGGATCACAGGGTCATGCTAAGAAGGTCGTTGTTTACGAAAAAGGACAACGGGTTTCAGTGGTAGATGATCGTGGTCATGAAATTGGTCGCGGGCATGTATACACTGGCGACAACTATCCGACGCCGAATGAACGCACCACTTGGGTCAAGATGACCAGACATGGAGAAACTCTTACGGAAGAGTGGCCCACGAGTCGTGTGGTGCCCCTTGGCAAGTATGCTCGGTAGCTCGGTAGAGATGCGGCAAACTCAACATGTATCATGCAGCTGAACAGGTAATTTCGCGTCATCGACGATCGCCGCTTCGAGCATCATTTCTTTCTTCATGGGGGAACCTTCTATGTGGGCGCAGGGCACGATGCGAGGGATCGGCCTAACGGCTAGATGATCCGCGTGAGGATCGAGCGTCAGGTCATCGTCGACGCGGAAGTGCTCGTCGAGTTCGTGCGCCCACGCCTGGAGGACGAGATCTCGGACGCCGCGAGCGGTCGGCTCTCCCTCCACGACTTCGGAGAATCGATTCTGATTCCGCAGATGTGCCGGTGGTGCCTTCCAGGGACCCATGGCGTCTTCCACGTCCATGAAGACACGGACGACGATGTCGCCAGTCCAGCGGAGTGCAACCTCGAGCCTCGTCCGGATCGGAGCTGGTCCACCATGCGAAGCGCGGATCGCCACGCGTCGAACAAAGCGCGTCCAGCGGACGAGGCGCCCCAGGATCTCGGGCCCGTGTCTTTCCAAGCTGTCCCGCAGGTGACGACGGACTGAGTCACTCAGGTGGCACGTCTCATCGAGCATGGTGGTTTCGCAGGACGTGCAGTGTATTATGAAGCGGCGCTTGTGGAGACCGTCGGTGTCGAGCACAGTGATCCGGAACTGGTGCTCGGCGACGTCGTCGCACCATGTCGTGCCTGGCGAGAGCTCGTTGCCTGCCGCGAGCTCTCTGTCGACGATCTCGCAGAGCTCCTGGTCGATGATCTCGACCTCATGGGGATCGAGGACGACTGTGTTGTCCAAGACCATAGAACTACTGATGCCTCTTCGACCCTCGATGCATTCGACCCGCGACCCGCGCCTGGGGTGGCGATTCATCGCGACGTCTTGGGGCGCGGCACTCGTGCCCTTCGAGGAACCACGCGACCTGCTCCGTGGGAGTGCCGTCTTCAACGTTGCCGCTGGCCCGACGCGTGCCAGGTTCAACGATCGCCATGTAGGCTTCACAGCCTGGCAACCCGCATTGGACGACCCCACGGCATCGATCAACGGGTTCATCCATCGTCATTGCGCGGATTTTCCGGCCATTCTTGTTTGCAATCAGCATCAGGTGCACCCTTCTTCAAACTTCCAAAGCCGCGTGGAGCCGTGGCCGTTAACCCTCGACAGCGTGGTGCCTGAGGGATTTATCAATGAAGCTGAGGCTCTTGCACAGTCGTTCGTTTGAACAGGAGAGAAACGGCAAATGTTTCACAATGCGTTCGATAGCGCTCTGAGGATTTGTAAGAAGATCAGAAAACGTGCAATGGATGTAGTCAACAGCAACTCGTTGCAGGGCTGTTTCTAGAAGCTCTGCGTAGTGCTGCACCATCGGCAGAAACGCTGCAGCTTCTACGCCTGTAGCAGCTTCCATGGATTGCGCGACCTCAACATGGTGACGGGACATGTGCAGACAGTGTACTTCATATTCCATGGATGCCAGTGCAGTCACGTAAGGATCAAGCAGCGCGCACAACCTCGGGTCCTTGATCGCAAGTGGAGAACTCCCGTGAAAAACAGTTTGCAGACAGTTGCGAAGCGCTTGACAGATCTCTGGTGTAGGTAACAGCGGTTGAACATTAGCAATAGGCGTTACGTACCAAAGGATACCCGCTGCGGACAGCAAGGCCTTGTTCAGATCTACGAGGTCGGCATTTTCAAAATATCCGCGGGTGTTGTGCGAATCGCCTTCTGTGAGCCTGTCGCCGAGGCATGTCCCCAGGATTTGGAGAACGCCTGTCATTGCACTTGTGCCACTGCGCCCAGTGCCAACCACGAGAACCGCGTGTTTTTGCGTCATTGCTGCTGGGCTCCGGAAATTAATCTACGACTTGTCATTTTGTGAGGGATCAACGACACACGGTTCCATCAACAACCAGTACGCCGTGGTCCAGCGCTATTGTTACGAAGGCTGCTGCACGGGCTTCTAGAGTTGGAAGTGTTGTGAAGGACGTTTCGAGCTCGAAGGTAGCTGCTAGCCGTTTCATCACTCCATCAACATCGGCACGGCGCCCCTCTGCACTGTGGTCCCCATGGCAGTGATAGCGCAGACAATCAAGAGCTGTCTCACCGAGCATCAGCCGATCATCTCCGGCGAAACGTAGA
>Ga0307497_10000312_pt1 | contig 11020 bp, 14 predicted proteins | sample 10_S_MG_FD_201366 | JGI IMG/M metagenome (GOLD analysis project Ga0307497, IMG submission 201366) | Soil microbial communities from Populus trichocarpa stands in riparian zone in the Pacific Northwest, United States - 10_S | ecosystem: Environmental > Terrestrial > Soil > Riparian zone > Trees...
CCCCCCATCGACAAGCCCGAGGTGATTCACGCCTCAGCGCCTTCGGGCGCCGATTGATTTTCTTTTAACCCAAAGGAGAAAGTGAAATGAAAGCATTGATCGTAGTCGCCGCCGCCGCGCTGGCGTTCCCGGTGTACGCCCAGCAAAAGCACGACAGCACGCTTCCCAACGCGCAGGAGCGCGCCGAGAACCGTGACAAGGTGCAGGACAAGGTCGACACCACCAAAGAGAAGCTGCCGAACGCCAACGAGCGCGCGCAGAACCGCGAGAAGGTCTCGGACGGCGCGCATAACGCCACCCTGACCACCAAGGTGAAGGCCGCGCTCGCCAACGACGCCGGCATGAAGACGGTTGCGACGATCAACGTCGACAGCAACGACGGCGTGGTGACGCTCAAGGGCAAGGTCAACTCCGCCGACGTGAAGAAGAAGGCGGGCGACATCGCCAAGAAAGTCGACGGCGTGAAGTCGGTGAAGAACGAGCTCACCGTCGAGAAGAAGAGCTAGCCATGCACGACTCCGGCACGCCGCTCCTCTCGGTCACGCAGACCCGGGACGGCGTCTGGAGCGTCAACGAGCGCGGCCCGGGCCGCGTGGCGATCGCGTACTTCCCCACCAAGTGGGGAGCGTTGAAGCACGCGGTGCGCACTGCCCGGGCAAAGCGCCGCTGCCGCGTCGCCGTGCTGGAGCGCGGCGGCGAGGTGGCGCTGAGTCACGATTACGCGGAGGCATCATGAAAACCGCAACCTTTGCCCTGATCTTCGGTATTGCTTACCTGCTGGCGGGCCTGCTCGGCCTGGTGCCGGCCGCGCTGCGGCCGCCCCCGCCCGACGCGCCGTCCACCCACTTCACCATGCTGTACGGCTACCTCCTGGGAGTGTTCCCGGTGAACGTGCTGCTCAGCGCCGTGCACCTGGCGATCGGCGCGCTCGGCGTCGCGGCCTGGCGCGGAATGACGAACCCGTTGGTCTATGCACGCTCGGTTGCCCTTCTCTTCGGCGTGCTCGCGCTGATGGGACTGATCCCGGGCATGAGCACGCTGTTCGGCGCGCTGCCCATCTACGGCCACAACGTCTGGCTGCACGCCGGCAGCGCGGCCATCGCCGCCTACTTCGGCTGGCGTTCGACGGAGCCCAACATGGAACGACGCAACCGGATGGAACGGCGGCAGCGCATGCTGCCGGTGGCGCGCGAGCGCCGCCTCGGTCTCGCCGACCGGCGCCAGCTCGCGTACGCCGGTTTTTAGGCGCGAACGGCTCGCCCCCCTCTCGATTTAGCAAAGGACCCGTTACACTTCCGCCCGGGAGGAGTACATGCGGACAGCGACCTTTGCCTTATTTGCCGGTATCGCCTATCTCAGCGCCGGGCTGCTCGGCCTAGTGCCGGAGGCGCTGACACCGCCAGCCCCGGATGGCCCGCCGCTGCGTGTCGCCGCGCTGCACGGCTATCTGTTCGGCCTCTTCCCGGTCAACGCGTTGCATAGCCTCGGGCACCTGGCCATAGGCGTCTGGGGATTGACCGCCTGGCAGGCGGATCACATCGGCCACCGCATCCGCAGCCCCCGTGTATTCGCGCGCGCGGTGGCCATCCTTTACAGCGCCCTCGCCCTGCTCGGAGTGATCCCGGCGGCGAGCACGCTGTTCGGCACGGTGCCGATCTACGGGCACAATGTCTGGCTGCACGCCGGCACGGCGCTCATCGCCGCCTATTTCGGCTGGCGCGCCAAGACCGAGATCGAGCGCCGCCATCTCGAGACGACCGACCGGCGCGAGCACACCGAGCCGGTGCCGCACGAGCGCCGCTACGGCCACGGCGACCGCCGCATCCCGACGAGCGAAGTCTAGTTCGGGGAGCTTTCCCACTGTAGTCTGCGGCTCATGAGGCCGCCGTTTCGCGCCGACCATGTCGGCAGCCTGCTGCGCCCGCCCGAGCTCAAGCAGGCGCGCGCCGATTTCAAAGCGGGAACGCTGTCGCGCGCAGAGCTCAAGGCCGCCGAGGACCAGGCGATCCGCCGGGCGGTCGCGCTGCAGGAAGCCGCCGGCCTGCAATCGGTGACCGACGGCGAATTCCGCCGCGCGTTCTGGCACGTCGACTTCCTCACCGGCTTCGAAGGCATCAGCGCCACCCAGGGCCAGTACGCGCTCAAGTTCCACGGCGAGGGCGGTGCCGAGTCCGAAACCAAATCGATGATGGTCGTTTCCTCCAAAGTGAGAAGGACGCGGCCGATCATGCTGGAACACTTCCGGTTCCTGAAGGAAACCACCCGGGAAACGGCAAAGCTCTGCATTCCGGCGCCGACCTACCTCCACATGCGCGGCGGCCGGCGCGTGGTCAACGAAAGCGCTTATCCCGACGTTGAAGAGTTCTGGAGCGACATTACCGACGCCTACCAGGACGAGATTGCCGATCTCGCAAAGGCGGGGCTCGAATACTTGCAGATCGACGACGTGTCCTTTGCAACGCTGTGCGACGAAGGCATCCGTGCACAGGTGCAGCGCGACGGCGAGGACCCGGACAAGCTGCCTTTTCTCTATTCGAAGATCATCTCGTCCCTCGTGGCAAAGAGACCCGGGAACATGGGCGTGACCATGCACACCTGCCGCGGCAACCACGCCAGCATGTGGATGGCCGAGGGCGGCTACGACAAGGTGGCCGAGGCGATCTTCCAGACCGAGGTGGACGGCTTCTTCCTCGAATACGACAGCGCGCGCGCCGGCGGTTTCGAGCCGCTGCGCTTCGTGCCCAGGGGCAAGAAGGTGGTGCTGGGGCTGATCTCGACCAAGACGCCGCTGCTGGAAAAGAAAGATGCCCTGAAAAAGCGCATCGATGAAGCGGCGCAGTACGTGCCGCTCGAGAACCTGTGCCTGTCGCCGCAGTGCGGCTTCGCCTCGAGCGAAGTCGGCAACAAGCTGAGCGAGGACGACCAGAAAAGGAAGCTCGAACTGGCGGTGCAGGTCGCCGACGAAGTCTGGAGTTAGAATCCACCACTCTCTAGGAGGAGGGAAAAAATGAAACAGCTAGTCATCGCCGCCGCGCTCGCTGCGGCTTTCGGAAGCGCGCACGCGCAGCAACCGGTGAAGATCGGCATGCCGCTCACGCTGTCGGGGCAATTCGCCGACGCCGCGGCCCAGATGCTGAACGGCGCCAAGACCTACATGAAGATGCACGGCGACACGGTCGCCGGGCGCAAGATCGAGCTCATCACCAAGGACGTCGGCGGCCCCGCCCCCGACGTCGCCAAGCGCCTGTCGCAGGAGCTGGTGGTGCGCGACAACGTCGACATCCTCGCGGGCTACGTGCTGACGCCCAACGCGATGGCCGGCGGCGACGTCTCGGCCGAGGCCAAGAAGTTCATGGTGGTGATGAACGCCGCCACCTCGGTGGTGATCACCAAGTCGCCCTACATGATCCGCACCTCGGTGACCCTGCCTCAAGTCATGGAGACGTTCGGCACCTGGGCGGCGACCAAGGGCGGCCTCAAGCAGTCCTACACCATGGTCACCGACTACGGCCCGGGCCACGACTCGGAGAACGCGTTCCAGAGCGCGTTCAAGGCCGCCGGCGGCACCATCGTCGGCTCGGTGCGCTTCCCGGTCGCCAACCCGGACTTCTCCGCCTTCGTGCAGCGCGCGAAGGACCTCGGGCCGGAGTCGATCTTCATCTTCATTCCCGGCGGCGCGCAGCCGGCGGCCCTCGGCAAGGCGATGGCCGAGCGCGGCATCGACAAGAAGAAAACGCGCGTGCTCGGCTCGGGCGAGACCACGGCGGAAGCCGCGCTCAAGAGCATGGGCGACACCGCGCTCGACATCATCACCGCGTGGCACTACGACTACATGTCCAAGGCCCCGCTCAACCAGCAGTTCGTCAAGGAGTACAACGCGGTGTCCGGCGGCCGCAACCCGGACTTCTTCTCGATCGGCGGCTACGACGGCATGCACGCGATTTACGAAACGCTCAAGAAAACGAAGGGCAAGACCGACGCCGAGGCGATGATCGCCGCCGCCAAGGGCTTGAAGTGGGAGAGCCCGCGCGGGCCGATGATGATCGACCCCGAGACGCGCGACGTGGTGCAGAACGTGTACATCCGGCGCGTGCAGAAGGTCGGCAACGAGCTGGTCAACGTGCCGTTCGACACCATCCCGATGGTGAAGGACCCCGCCGGAGAGCGTAGAAAACAGAAGTAGATGCTTTCCTCGCTCGCGGGCGTCCTGTTCGACGGGTTCGCCTACGGGATGCTGTTGTTCCTGCTGTCGGTGGGGCTGTCGGTGACGCTGGGAATGATGAACTTCGTCAACCTGGCGCACTGCAGCTTCGCCATGGTGGGCGGCTACGCCACCGTCAGCCTGATGACCCGGCTCGGCTGGCCGTTCCTGGCGACGCTGCCGATGGCATTCGTCACGGCCGCGGCGGTTTCCGTGGTTCTCGAGAGAACCCTGTATCGGCGGCTCTATCGCTCCTCCGACCTCGACCAGTGCCTGCTGACCATCGGCATCGTGTTCGTCTCGGTCGCGGTCTTCGCCTGGTTCTTCACCACCGAGCAGCAGTCGATCCAGGTGCCGGACTGGCTGCAGGGCTCGCAGCAGGTCGCCGGCATGACCTTCGCGAGCTACCGCATGTTCCTGATCGTGGTTGGCCTCGCGATTACGGCTTTTCTGGTTTTGTTCCTGGAAAGAACCAGGTTTGGGGCCCGGATTCGCGCGGCGGTCGACAACCAGCGCATGGCGCGCGGCCTGGGCATCGACGTCGACCGCGCGTTCATGTTCACCTTCGCGCTCGGCGGCGGGCTCGCCGGCCTGGGCGGCGCGCTGTCGATCCAGGTGATCGGCCTCGACCCGACCTTCGCCCTCGCCTACCTGGTCTACGTGCTGATCGTGGTCGCGGTGGGCGGCCTCGGCTCGATCGGCGGCTCGTTCGCCGCCGCGGTGGTGCTCGGCATCAGCGACATGGCGGGCAAGTACTACTTCCCCTGGCTCGGCGCTTTCCTGATTTACCTCGTGATGGTCGGGCTGCTGATGTGGCGCCCGCAGGGTCTGTTTGGAAAGCGCTGAACTTCACGCGGCTTCTTCGCGTCCACTCGTCCATTTTCAGGCGAAGGTGCGCTGGCACCCGCTGGAGATCGTGTTCTGGCTGTGCACGCTGCTGCCATTCGTGGTCACGCCGAACTACCTGTCGCTCGCCAGCCAGATCGCGATCACAGCGCTGTTCGCGCTGTCGCTCGACCTGATCCTCGGCTACGCCGGCATCGTCTCGCTCGGCCACGCCGCGTTCTTCGGCGTCGGCGCCTACACCGCAGGCCTGCTGGCGAAGCACTACTTCGCCGAGCCTCTGAGCGGTTTGCTGCTGGCAGCAGTTATTTCGGGATTGGTCGGCTACGCGACCAGCCACATCGTGGTGCGCTTCCGCCACCTCGCGCTGATCATGCTCACCATGGGGCTCGGCCTGCTGCTGCACGAAGCGGCCAACAGCGCGAGCGCGCTCACCGGCGGCGCCGACGGCCTGCAGGGCTTCCGCGTGCCGGCGGTGCTCGGCTTCAAGTTCGACATGTTCGGCCGCGCCGCCTATGCCTACTCGCTCGCGATTCTCTTTCTGTGCTTCCTGGTGTGCCGAAGAATCATCCATTCGCCGTTCGGCCTGGCCTTGCGCGGCATCCGCGAGAACGCGACGCGCATGCCGGCGATCGGCGCGCCGAGCCGCGCGCACCTGCGCAAGGCCTATACCGTCGCCGCGGTGCTCGCCGGCATCGCCGGCGCGATGCTCACGCACACCACCTCCACGGTCTCGCTGGAAACCCTCTCCTTCGGCCGCTCGGCGGACGTGCTGGTGATCCTGATCCTCGGCGGCGCCGGCCGCCTGTACGGCGGCATCATCGGCGCGATCATCTACATGGTGGCGCGCGACCAGTTCTCGGGCGCCAACCCGCAGTACTGGTATTTCTGGATCGGGCTGCTGCTGGTGGCCGTGGTGATGTTTCTCCCGAATGGAATCCTCGGAGGCCTTTCAAAATTCTTTCAACCAAGAAGCTGAACAAGAGCTTCGGTTCCCTGGTGGTGGCGCAGGACATCGCGCTCGAGCTGCCGCAGGGCAAGCGCTACGCGCTGATCGGCCCGAACGGCGCCGGCAAGACCACGCTCATGAACCTGCTCACCGGCATGCTCGCGCCGGATTCGGGGCAGGTGTTTCTCGGGGAAGGAGAAGACGCCACGGAAATCACGCGGCTGCGGGCCGATACCCGCGTGAAGAAGGGCCTGGCGCGCACCTTCCAGATCAACACCCTGTTCCCGCAGCTCTCCGCGCTCGAAGCGGTGACGCTCGCGGTGCTGGAACGCGACGGCCACGCGCACAACTGGTGGCGCGGCCTGCCGCGCTTCGGCGCTGCGATCGACGAAGCTCACGCCATCCTGAATTCCCTGGGACTGGGGAATGCGTCCTTCAGAACGACCAAGGAACTTCCGTACGGCCAGCAGCGCCTGCTCGAGATCGCGCTGGCGCTGGCCACGCGTCCCAAGGTGCTGCTGCTCGACGAGCCCGCGGCCGGCGTGCCGAAGGACGAAAGCGCGGTGCTGTTCGACGCCATCGACGGCCTGTCGCGCGAGCTGACGATCCTGTTCATCGAGCACGACATGGACGTGGTGTTCCGCTTCGCCAGCCGCATCATCGTGATGGTCGGCGGCCGCATCCTGGTCGAAGGCCCGCCCGACGAAATCGCGCGCGACGAGCGCGTGCGCGAGGTCTATCTTGGAAAAACCCGCCTTGCCGCTTGAGCCGCTTCTCGAGCTTCGTGGCGTGCGCGCGGGCTACGGCGAGGCCGTGGTGCTCGACGACGTCTCGCTCGAGGTGCCGCGCAACGGCAGCCTCGCCGTGCTCGGCCGCAACGGCGTGGGCAAGTCCACGTTGCTGCTGACGGTCATGGGCTACACCCGCCTTCAGGCGGGAACGCTCCTGTTCAACGGCGCAGACATCACCGCCCTGCCCCCGCACCGCCGGGCGCAGCTCGGCATCGGCTGGGTGGCGCAGGAGCGCGAGATCTTTCCTTCGCTCACGCTGGAGGAGAACCTCACCGTGGCCGCGCGCCCGGGGCGCTGGGGACTGGACGCGGTGTACGAGCTGTTCCCGCGCCTGAAGGAGCGCCGCCGCAACATGGGCAACCAGCTCTCGGGCGGCGAGCAGCAGATGCTCGCGATCGCGCGCGCGCTGATGACCAATCCGGCGCTGCTCATGCTGGACGAGCCGCTCGAAGGCCTGGCGCCGATCATCATCGAAGCCATCGCCGACGCCTTCAAGCGCCTGGTGTCCGAGCGCTCGCTCGCCATCGTGCTGGTCGAGCAGCACACCGAGATCGCGCTGGCGCTCACGCAGGACGCGGTGCTGATCGAGCGCGGCCGCATCGCGCACCGCGCGCGCTCGAGCGAGCTGGCGCGCGATGACGCCACCCTCGAGCGCCTGGTCGGTCTCAAGGTGAGTTAGACGAAAAAAAGCGGGCCGAGGCCCGCTCTTTTTCGCCCAAGGACCTGCTGCTTAGTACTTCTTGTCCTTGTCGGTCGCGCTAGAACCCGAAGCGGCGCTCTGGCCCGCGCTCTGGCTCTGCGTGTTGCTATTGCGGCCTTGCTGATTGGCGCTCTGGCTCTGGTTCGCCTGATTGCTCGCGCTGCCGGCCCCGCTCGAGCTCTTGTTGCTCTGCTCGGTGTCGGTGCCCTGCTTGGTGGACGAGCTCGAGCCGCTGCTGGCCGAGTCGCCGCTGTTGTGCTTGCCGCCGTGGCGCTCGTCGTTCACGCCATGGCCCTTGCCCTGCTCATGGCCCTTGGCGTAACCCTTGCCCTTGGCATTCGGGTTCTTGTCGTCGCTCGCGCCGGAAGCCGCGGAACCGCTCTGATTCTGCTTGCTGGTGCTCGCGCCCTGCTGCGTGCTGTTCTGGTTCTGCGCGCCCGACTGCTGCGTGTTGGAAGTCTGGTTGTCGCTGCCGATGGTCTGGCCGCTCTGGTTGCCCTGGCCGACCTGCGGGTTGGCCTGCACGTTCGGCGAGACGTTCGGCGACACGGTGGTGTCACCCGTCTTCGGATTCACGCCGACGCTTTGCGCGAACGCAAACTGGCTGAACGAAGCGACCACGAAACCGGTAAGGGCATAACGGAAAATCTTACGCATGCAGTTTTCTCCTCATTGGGATTGCCCCAGAAATTGGGGTTACCCCTCCCTGCTGCAAGCACCGTGCCAGCCTACTTGGGCAAGTCCCTCAGCTTCAGCATCTCCAGCGCGTTGCCGAAGTAGATGCGGCGCTTGTCGCCGGGCTTGAGCTTCAGGCCGTCGAGCGCCTTGATGGTCTCGCGGATGAAAAGCGGGCCGCCCTGCGGATCGAACGGGCAATCGGTTCCGAACAGCACGTGCTTGGAGCCGAAGAAGTCCAGCCCGCAGCGGATGCCGCTCGCCCAGCCGTTGATCGAGGTATCGTTGTAGAACATTTTGAAGTAGTCGACCGGCCGCTTCTTCATGCGCTTGCGCAGCCCTTCGTAGTCTTCATCCGAGGTGCGGCTGCCGAACTGGTCCATGCCGTAGCCGACGCGGTTGCCGAGGAACGGCACCATCGCGCCCAGGTGGTGCGTGATGATCTTGAGCTTCGGCAGCTTGTCGAACATCCCCGAGAACACCATCCGCCCCATGAACACGCTGGTCTCGTACGGCCAGCCGAACAGCCACCACATCTCGTATTTGCTCTTTTGCTCGGAAGCATAATCCGCGAATTTCGCGGTACGCGTCGGGTGCACCCAGACCGGCAGGTCGTAGGTCTTGCTCATGCGCTCGAAGATACGGAAGAACTCCGGCTCGTCGAGCGGTCGGCCGTTGACGTTGGTGAAGATCTGCACGCCCTTGGCGCCCAGCCTGGCGATGGCGCGGTCCATCTCCTCCAGCGCCGCGGGCACGTTGTTCATCGGCAGCGAGGCGACGAACGCCGGAAACAGATCCGGGTGCTGCTTCACGATCTCGGCCATGCCGTCGTTCGCCAGGCGCGCGAGCTCGGGCGTTTCCTCGGGCGTTCCCAGAAACTCGACCGCCGGCATCGACAGCGTCAGCACCTGCTTGTAGCCCGGGAACTTCTTCATCATCTTGATGCGCTTGTCCAGGTCCCAGAGCACCGGGATGTGCATCCAGCGCTTGAGCTGCGCGGCGAGCGACGGGTTGCGCTCGGCGATCTGCTTCATGCGCTCGAAGTAGGCGAGCGGGAAGATGTGTGGAAAGATGTCGAGCTTCAGATTCTTGTGCATGGGGAAATGCTAGCAAAATGGCAGCCCCGTTCCCGGCGAAACAATGAACCAGCGCTCCCCCGCCGCGCGCGGCGTCCTCTGGATGCTCGGCGCCGTGCTCTCCTTCATGGCGATGGCGATCGCGGTGCGCGAGCTGCAGCGCCACATGGGCTCGTTCGAGATCGTGTTCCTGCGCAGCATCGGCATGCTCGCCATCACGCTCGCCATGCTGCCGCGCGCCGGGCTGGGCTCGATCCGCACCGCCAGGTTCCAGCTCCACTTGTGGCGCAACCTGATCCACTTCTGCGGCCAGGTGCTGTGGGTGTACTCGATCGGCGCGCTCGCGCTCGCCACCGTGTTCGCCATCGAGTTCACCATGCCGGTGTGGACCGCGATCCTGGCCTGGCTTTTCCTGAAGGAGAGGTTCACCCTGCCGCGCCTGGTGATGCTCTCGCTCGGCCTGGTGGGCGTGCTGATCATCCTGCGGCCGGGCAGCGGCGAATTCCATCCCGCGGCGCTGGCGATGATCCTGGGATCGCTGTGCTACGCGTCTTCGTTCATCTTCACCAAGCGGCTGTCATCGACCGACACCGCGCTCGCGGTGCTGTTCTGGATGTCGGTGGTGCAGACGCCGATCTCGCTCGCGCTCGCCGTGCCGCAGTGGGTGAGCCCGGTGTGGTCCGACCTGCCCTGGATCGTGGGCATCGGCGCGGGCGCCTTTACCGCGCACTACTGCATGACGCAGGCGATGAAGCTGGTGGACGCGATGGTGGCGGTGCCGATCGACTTCATCCGCCTGCCGCTGATCGCGGTGGTCGGCGCGCTGGCCTATGGAGAGCCGTTCGACCCAATGGTGATCGCCGGCGCCGCAATAATTTTCGCCGGGACCTACTACAGTATTTCCAGGGAACGGGCCAAGTAAGCTACTTCTTGGTGCCGCCGACGGCGGCGGCAGGGGTGTTCTTCTGCCCCAGGCGCTTGATCAGGCCGTCGACGCCGTCCTGCTTCACCACCGCGTCGAACTCGCTGCGGTAGGTGAGCACCAGGCTCACGCCCTCGACCACGATGTCGTAGATCTTCCAGCCGGAATCGGTCTTGCGCATCGAGTAGTCGATCAGCACCGGCTTGGCGCCGGGGCGCAGGAACTGGTTGCGCACGGTAGCTTCGTTCTCGCCCGGCTTCACGCGCGAGGGCTGCACCTTCATGGTCTGCCCTTCGTATGTGCCGATGGCGTTGGAGTAGGTGCGCACCAGCATGCTGCGGAACTCGGCGACCAGCTTCTTGCGCTGCTCCGGGGTGGCTTCCTTCCAGCCGCGGCCGACCGCGAGGCGCGTCGCCTCCTCGAAGTCGACGTACGGCAGGATCTTCTCCTCGGCGAGCTTGACCGCCTTCTCCCGGTTGCCGGCGGCGAGGTCCTTGTCGCTCTTGATCGCCGCGAGCACCTCGGTGGTGATCTTCTTGACCAGCGCCTCGGGCTCGGAGTCCTGGGCGAACGCCATCACGGGGAAAAGGAGTACCAGAAGAAAGCGGAAAACCTGCGTCATGCGGCAGCTCTTTCCTTGTGGTCCTTGTCCTTCATATTACCCTTGAACATCCCCGGCTCGAGCGAATGGCGCTCGAGCAGGCGATAGAACTCGGTGCGGTTGCGGCCCGCGAGGCGCGCGGCCTTGGTGACGTTGCCGCCGGTGATCTTGAGAATGCGCACCAGGTAGTCGCGCTCGAACGCGCGGCGCGCCTCATCGAGCGGCGTGAGCGTGGTGTCGCCCGCGTCCAGCGCCTGGCGCA
>Ga0307497_10000313_pt1 | contig 11012 bp, 8 predicted proteins | sample 10_S_MG_FD_201366 | JGI IMG/M metagenome (GOLD analysis project Ga0307497, IMG submission 201366) | Soil microbial communities from Populus trichocarpa stands in riparian zone in the Pacific Northwest, United States - 10_S | ecosystem: Environmental > Terrestrial > Soil > Riparian zone > Trees...
AAGTAGTTATGAGACCACCCCCCGAGGCTGGTCCAGTACGAAATTGCCATTGCGAAGGCCGCCGGGGCCGTGCTGGCTGGAGGGGCGAGCGATTCGGGAGGCCCGAGAGCATGAACCCAGCCTATCCGGGCAAACTAAATCCTGAGCAGCGCCACGCCGTAGAGCATGGAGGACCGTCGCTTCTCGATGCGACGGCACTGCTCATCATCGCAGGCGCGGGCTCGGGAAAGACAAACACGCTCGCGCACCGCGTCGCGCATCTGATCGTCGGCGGGATCGACCCACGACGTATCATGCTGCTGACTTTCTCCCGACGCGCGGCCGCCGAGATGCAGAGGCGCGTCGAACGCATCACATCCGAAGTCCTCGGACCAAACGCGCGGGCGCTCGGCGCCGGCATGAACTGGTCCGGCACGTTCCATGCGATGGGCGCCAGACTGCTCCGGGAATATGCCCCCGAAATCGGACTCAACAGGGAGTTCACGATCCACGACCGCGAGGATTCCGCGGATCTGATGAATCTCGTTCGGCACGACCTCGGGCTATCGAACAAGGACCGCCGCTTCCCAATGAAGGGCACCTGCCTGTCGATCTATTCGCGCACCGTCAACGCCCAAGCCAACCTCGAGGAGATCCTCGACCGCCACTTCTCCTGGTGCGCCGAATGGGAAACGGAACTGCGCCGACTGTTCGCGGCTTACGTCGAGGCGAAGCAGGTCCAGAACGTGCTCGACTACGACGACTTGCTTCTCTATTGGGCGCATATGATGGCGGAAGGCTCGGTGGCCGAACAAGTCGCCGCTCGCTTCGACCATGTGCTGGTCGATGAGTACCAGGACACCAACCGTCTCCAGGCTTCGATCCTTATGGGACTCAAGCCGACGGGCCGCGGGCTAACGGTTGTCGGCGACGATGCCCAGTCCATCTATTCGTTTCGGGCCGCGACGGTCCGCAACATTCTCGACTTCCCGCACCAATTCAGTCCGAAGGCCAGCATCGTCACGCTGAACCAGAACTACCGCTCGACCGTGCCCATCCTCGACGCCGCCAACGCGGTCATCGAACTCGCCGCCGAGCGGTTCACGAAGAACCTGTGGTCGAATCGGAGGTCGGCAGAGCGGCCGCTGCTGATACACGTCGCCGACGACGTTGCGCAATCTGGCTATGTCGTCGAACGAATTCTGGAGAATCGCGAAGCAGGCATCGCGCTCAAGGCGCAGGCGGTGCTCTTCCGCGCGTCGCATCATAGCGCCTCGCTCGAAATCGAGCTGACCCGCCGCAACATTCCGTTCGTCAAATTCGGCGGCCTTAAGTTTCTGGAAGCGGCGCACATCAAGGACGTACTCGCGATCATGCGCTGGGCCGAGAACCCGCGGGACCGCGTGTCGGGATTTCGCGTGGCACAGCTGATGCCGGGGATAGGACCGGCGGCAGCCGGCCGTCTGTTGGACCGGATCGCCGAAAGCTCGGACGCATCAGAAGCGGTGGAAGGATTTAGCCCGCCGGGGGCAGCCGCCGAGTGCTGGCCCAAGTTCGTGTCCACGTTCGGGAACTTGCGCCGCCGCTCGGTTGGTTGGCCTGCAGAGCTCGATCTGGCATGCCGGTGGTACGCGCCGCACCTAGAGAGCCTCTACGAAGACGCGGCGGTTCGTCAGGCCGATCTCGTCCAGCTCTCAGTGATCGCGTCGGGATACCCGAACCGCGAGCGCTTCCTGACCGAGCTGACGCTCGACCCACCCGGCGCGACCAGCGACGACGCGGGAACCCCGCTTCTCGACGAGGACTACCTCATCCTCTCGACAATCCATTCGGCGAAGGGCCAGGAATGGAAATCCGTATTCGTGCTGAACACCGTCGACGGCTGCATACCTTCGGACTTGGGCGTCGGAACCAGCGAGGAGATCGAAGAAGAACGCCGGCTCCTTTATGTCGCCATGACGCGCGCGAAAGATCAGCTCCATCTTCTGGTGCCGCAACGCTTTTACATCCACGCACAGCGGGGGAACGGGGACAGACACGTCTACGCGCAAAGGACCCGTTTCATCCCGGCTTCGATCACGCGTCACTTCGAGAGCTGCACGTGGCCGATCGCAACGCCGGCCCTGTCATCAGCAGCCGGCCACGCCAAAACGGACGTGGGCGCGAAGTTGCGGCGCATGTGGAGCTGACCGGGTCATAAGTAGGCATCACGTCAGCTAATTAGATGTCCGCTTTGCCCCCGAAAGCGGACATTCGCAGCGCACAAGCCGATGTCTGCTAAGTGCCAAAAGCGGACATAAGGCGCTGTCGCCGTTTTGCCATAATGAATTTGCTGGCGTCGGTCACGCGGGTGTTGCCGCTAGGATTTTGTCGAACCGTCGAGATCACCAATGCAGCGAATACAAATTTTAGGCGGTGCGGAAGGCCACTTGTTCGCTACCCAAATCGGCACGCTGCAACCAGCGCATGGATACCGAACCGACGGCACTCTTGGCATCGGCATGTCGGCAACCCGATAGCAAATGACGTATAGTTACTTATCGATGACATAGTACACTTACCGCGCGCCTCGTAAGTTTAACAGTTCAGGATGATCGCTTTGTCACGTCTTTCGCGTGATCGCACTTAGAACACTCAAACGTGCGTTGGCTCATGTGCGGTCCACACGACACTTGTAAGCGACATCGGGCTGCCGCAATGAGCGCAGGATAGCGGTTTAGCCAGCAACGCGACCGCTGAAGTTAAAACGATGTCTGAATGAGGCATAGGTCAAAAGACGCCAGCTACATCCGGTTTGGCTGTTGCAATCACTTCACCAGTCTTCGGATCAATTTTCCTGACCGGCGAAGCGGCACCTTGGGACCCGAAGAACTGTTCACGGGCACGCTTGAGGGCGGCCGTTGCTTTTTGCCGATATCCAGGCGCTCGTTTTCTTGCGCGTACGCTTTTTTGCAAAAAGGCGTGTCGGTCGCATTGCTGTTTTAGAAGAAGTAGCGCCAGGCAACATTTAAAACGATTACCGCCGCACCTAAGAGCAATAGTTGCCCCACTGTGGTGCTAAATCGAAGGTCCTTCTGCGTGTCATTTTGCATTGTCATGGGCGATGTCCCCCCGTTCGACATCAATCGTTTTCGTTTTGGCAGGCTTGGCACTCAAAGGTGCGCTGTTCCCAACCAGATCCGTCCGACCCAATCCGAGTCAGCCACATCGACGCGCCGCACTTGGGGCACGTTGGGTGTACGATGGCCTGTAATTGGGAACTGGGTTGGACCTGGCGCATGGGCATCCCCGCTGCCATTTGCAGGCGGGAGTGCGCGGCGCGTGTCGCTTAACTCACCTGCGATCGACGATCCCTTAAGGATACACCGCGAAGCAGATTTTCGTCTGTCGGCTACCTGACGCAGCGTTAGGTTGGTGGTTCCCCAACTTGATTTTAGGATGAGGCCCACCGGCGTTCTACGGCGGTTTCCAGCACGGCCACCTCACAACGCGGACACTGAAAAATCCTCTTGTCGTCGGTGGCCTTCTCGGGTTGGGACCGAACGCTCCACATTGGCGCTCTGCACTGCGGGCAAAGCGGACGACCATTGGTTCTCTCTGGTGATGAACGGCCAGTCAGTAACATCTTTCGCCTCTCGAGGTCAGGCGAAAGCGCGAATGTCTCTCCGCCTCCCAACGCATGTAACGGAGCGAAGCCAGACGAACCTGCGTTGATTAAGTTTATTTAATCACCATCGGAGCAGGAACCTTTCGGGTTCTGCTCGCGGCCCTTGCGCCTTCACTTCCAGCGCGGCCAGCGGATTAGATGAAAACGCACCTGGCTGGCACCAGTCGCCCAATCATCACGTGATCTGATTTTGCAACGTAAAGCGTCCGGTTTGCGGTCGAAAGCGGAAACTGGCCGGGTCGACTCAACTTCGATTTCGAAGATCCTCCGAAGTCAAACGAAGGCGCCGCGACAACTCTCGCGCCAGGTTACTTAAAAGTTTCGTGCCGATTGCAGGATGGTCACTGAGCATCATCGCGAAGTCGTCTCGAAGCAGCTCGTAGCAAACGACCTGTTCGTCAGCCACGATTGTTGCAGATCGTCGCGCAGAATCGATGAGGCACATTTCGCCAATTATTGTTCCCCGGGCAAGTGAAGCGATCCGTATGCTCTCCCTGCCACCACCTAATGTTAATCGTACGCTGATGCTTCCTTTAGCTAGCAGCCACATCCGATCGCCAGCGTCACCTTCACGACAGATAATTTCACCTTGTCCGAAATCGCGGCGCGTCAACACCTGGCCAAGCCGATTAAGGTCTGATTCTTCAATCCCCGCAAGGAATTCCATCTCCCCGAGTGAAAGCACATCCGCCCGACTTCTTTTGTCTGCATTCAGTAGCAATGATTTTTCTTCCATCCACTCCAGCGCAGAATCAAGATCGTGCTTAATGAGTTCTTCGACCGTTACCGTCTTTGGGACAAGGCCTTCAACCGTTTTCAGGCACGGCGGTGGGACGTGGCAAAATAGTAAGAACTTTTTAAGTGCACGACTCTTGTTGACGAGATTCGCGAGAATATTTGCGCCGGATACGTCGATGTCGTTCACGCCTCGCATATCCAACGTGACCATGTCAGTCTTCTGAAACAGCGATTTTATCTGCGCGGACAAATCATCCGCGTTGCCAAAAAATAGAACCCCTTCCAGCTGCATTACGGCGCGGTTTGATCCTGTATCACGCAAAATTTCAACATCTTTTGTTGCGCGAAGGCGCTTAGATTGGATGTCGGTCCCAAGAAGAGTGCGCCGTACTATCGGTCGGCTCATGTTCATTACGAAAATGATGCCTGCCAATACACAACCCACAATGACGCCTGCTATCACCGAATAAAAAACGGTTATTCCCATCACAATGAGAACAACCGTCAAATCATAGATGGAGCGACGACGGTCGAGAGTCGTCGACGCTTTGCGAACGTGTGACGCAACCTGAATGATCCAGCGATCAAAAAGTGAAATCCCAACGGCAACAAGAATGCCGGATAAGACCACGGATGGAATCTTAGCGAGATATTTTGGAAAAAAGACGCCAAGCGCCAGCAAGATGAACGCAGAAGTGACCGGCACAGGCCAATTTCGACCGCCGGCGCGGTAAGCAGCTATTGTCGGTGATGGAGATGCTGCGCCGGTTACGCCGCCACCAAGCGCGGATGCACAATTAGCAACGCCCTGTGCAAACAAGTCGCGGACGGGGGAAATATGTAGATCGCTAACGTTTTGGGCAGCACGAAACGCTAGCAATGAATCCATGGTCGCAACAACTGCTAAAATCAATGACATTGGAAGAATATCCGATGCATAACGCGCTACACTCTTCCAAGTCTCGACATTGTCCAAGCTGCTCAGAGGAAAAACAAAATTCAAATCTCCGATAACGGCGCCGAGATCGAGATCGGGATTTAGCCCCCTAATAAGATAGAACGCACCGATCCCGCCGACGAATCCGACAAGCACCGGCGGCGTTTTGGCAAGCGTCCATGAACTTGGGATGCGTTTTGCTACCGTTGGGAAAAACAACATCAAAGTTGCCACACCAACCATGAAAAGAAACATCCATGGTTTATCGATCAACGCGATATTGGAGGACGGAGCGCTAATAAGAAAATAAGGTTTTAGCTGCGAAACGACGACCAGCGCCGCAATGCCATTGAGAAAGCCCACAAGAACCGGATGCGGGGTGAACTTGATTATTTTAGCTACACCAGCAAGTCCAAAAATTGCCTGCCATAGCCCTCCCAGCATGACGCATGAAAACACCGCAATGACGATTAGAGCCTTATCGTTTGCAATGGCGGGACGCGTTGATAGCGTCATGATTAAACTGGCAAGGAGCAAAGATTCGCTGACGCGCGGAGATGTAATGATGAAAGAAGAGGTGGCGACGAGCCCCGCAACAAACCCGGCGACAATCGCGCCAGTAAGGCCAGCGGCTGCCCCGACCGCAGCAAAGTCCGGACCGAATGGGGCAAATGCCAATACACCGGCAGCGACACAAACCGGCATGCTGACAATTGAGGCTATCGCTCCAGCCGCAACGTCTTTGCGGTATGCCATACCCGTTGAAAAAATGCTTGTCCGCGTTTGTACCTGATTTAGTAGCTCGCTCGACACTTTTGCCGCCCCTTCGCACAAGCTGGCTAAGCGCTTCCGCAACGGATCATGGGGCTACACTGCGCAGCCCGTCAATTGAGCAGACTGTGCAATGTCACTCCGCGGCATAACCCCGCTTGTCGTCGGTTGGGAAGCCGAAACACTAAGATACGCGACCGCAATCTTCCAACAGGAAAATAAGAACGAGCAGCGGACGCACCATGATGCGCTCGAATTTCCGGATGGGCATTGTTCTCCTGACACAACTGTGTATCGGTCAGGAGGCAACGGTACTTCAGCTGCCTGCACAGCCAATGACTTGCGGCGGATGCAGAAGCTCAGAAACGCCTCGCCCCCGTGGGCTGATATTGCTTTGAGGCCTGCGCCCCGCAAGTCAGGACACGAATTAGGATTACTTGATTATATCCGCAATTACGTTCTGCGGAGATACGACTACGATCTGATTTTCGGTGATAAAGAATTTATATGTTCTGACTTGCGGCACCTTCTCGGCCACGAGTGGAGGAAAGATCTGCAATTCGATATCGGGCGGTACTTTCTCGCCAATTTTGATCTCGGGGCTGCGGGGCACTTGCTTGATATGCATGTCCTTCAGCACGATTTCTTTAATGACGTGGTCTTGCTCGGCGGTGAGCTGGATCGACCGCGGCGGAATCGGCTCTTTATCGTCCGGTGGGGTTTGGGCAATGGCACCGCCGAGCAAAAATCCGGCGGTCAACGCCATAACCCAGGCTGTTCGCTTCATAGCCGGCAATCCGATCCCAACGCTCAACGGTGTCTCGTAATAACCGCGACGTTGCTCTGGCTGTTCCATGGGGGGAACCGAGGTGTGCTGGACGGTGTTGTTCGACAGGACCCCGCAAATGACTGGAGAAATTCGATGATCTCCGTGCATTCATACCCTGCAAGCGTAACGTTTCGTGTGGCCGCTTTGGCGTTGGCGATTTTTGTTTTTAGCGGTGGGGGCAGCAACGCGCAGAGCCGGGCTACCCAAGGGTCGGCTTCGAGCCAGGGACCGTTCGGCCAATTGGCGGGAAGCTGGTCCGGCTCCGGGACCATCGATTTGTCCAATGGCAGGCACGAGCCGATCAAGTGCCGAGCTTCCTATGATGTGCTAGAGGAGCAAAACAAGCTTCAGCTCAATATCCATTGCGCGAGCGAGAGCTATAATTTCGATCTGCGCGGCAGCGCGATCTACACCGCCGGCGCTATCACAGGCACCTGGAGCGAGTCGACCCGCAATGCTGCTGGCACCATGTCCGGCAAGGTTGAAGGCGCCGGTTTTCAGGTCGTCGCCAAGGGACCGACATTCACCGCTAATTTGAACTTGGTGACGCGTGGCGACAAGCAGTCCGTCACGATCAAGTCACATGACGCGAAGGCAGATGTGCAGGGTGCGACAATCACTTTGCAGCGTGGATAGCGTGCACCTGCGCTGAACCGTTGGCGGCGTCGAATATCTCGGCGATGTCCGCCGACTCATGCGCTGCAGCAAACAGCACCGCTATTCGATCACCTCGTCGGCGCGTTGCTGCATGAGAAGCGGCACCTCCCGCCCAAGCGCCTTGTCAGCTTTTGTGCTTCACCGCATCGTACGCGAGCCGCTTGAACTCGATCGCCGATGGATGAGCAAACCCCGACTCACGCTGCACCATGATCAAGCCTACGGTATTCTTCTCAGGCGAAATCCACCATTGGGTGCCTGCACGTCCGCCCCAATAGAGCTCACCTCTCGCATCCTGATGGTCGAACACTGCAGGCTCCAGGATCAGCGCTCCCGCGAGCCCATAGCCCCTGCCTTGAATGGCTCCGAAAACCGGAAAGCGTATCCGCACACCCCCAGGCAATCGGTTGGTCATCATCAGTTCAATCGTGTCCGGCTTGAGCAAAGCCGGGCCACCCGGAAGCAGGCTTCGAATGAGCGTCACCATATCCGGCAACGTCGATACCAAGCCGGCACCGGCGTTCTGCCGCGGGAAGGGACGCAAATAAGCGCCCGGATAGGGAGCGTCATCTATGCGTGTAAGCCCCGGCTTCATCGGGTCGATCGGAACGTCCCCGGGTCAAGAAGACCGTAGCTCAGCCCAGAACTGTGGCTCTTCAGATGGCGAACGGTGATCGGCCTAACAGCAGGCTCGGTTCGGTCCAATGATGCCGCGTCGGGACGCAGCACACGACGGTTCGCAAGCTGCGGAATAAACTGCTCAATAGGATCATCCAGCTGGAAGCGGCCTTCTTCGAACAAAAGAAGGGCAGCGCAGGATATAACCAGCTTCGTATTTGAGAAGACGCGGAATATGTGGTCGACCCGCAATGGTATCTGCGCTTCTTTGTCGGCCCATCCAATGCATTTTACATCTACCAAATCTCTACCGACGAGTACTGCTGAAGAGAATCCAGAAAGAAGATTCCCATCTACGTACCGCTGCATGGCAGCGTGCGCAGTCCGAAAGTCGTATCCAGTGGCTGTGACTTTCATGTCTTCCACGACCGGCTTCCTCGTGCTCGCGACAACACGCCTGACGCCAAACCTATCAATTCATGACTCTGCGCCAAGGGAGAAACGACGAAAATCGGTCCGGCTACGGTCATCCGAGTCCGCTTTGGGTCAAAAGCAGACATGTGCAGCGCACAAGCCGATGTCCGCTAAGTGCCAAAAGCGGACATAGAGGTCCTTTACTCGATCACCGCGTCGGCGCGGGCAAGTACTGTTGACGGAATTGTGAGGCCGAGCGCCTCGGCGGCCTTAAGGTTGATGATAAGCTCGTACTTGGTTGGCGCCTGCACAGGAAGATCGGCGGGCTTCTCGCCTTTGAGGATGCGATCGACGTAAGCTGCGGCGCGCCGGTGCTGGTCGACAAAATCAACGCCATAGGAGATCAGAGCGCCGCCGGTCATATAAACCCGGTTGGGAACGACCGCCGGAAGTTTGTGCTTGGCCGCAAGCGTATTGATCAATTCGCGATGAGTAATCGTCAAAGCGCTCGCTGTTACAATCAAACCGCCATTTGGCTGACTCGCGAACACAGCGATGGCGCGTTCGGTCTCGGACGCGTTGCTCGCATTGATTGGTTTCACGTCTACCCCGAGTGACGGCGCCACGGACTGGATCACGGCGAACTGGCCTATCCCGGCCGGTATAGTGGGGTCCCAAAGGATGGCCGCCCGCGTTACGTTTGGCGCTATTTGCTTGAGGAGCTCCAGCCATTTACCGCTCAAGCTGTATTCGAACTGCATGAAGCCCGACGCGTTTCCGCCCGGTTGCGACAGGCTTTCGACGAAGCCGGAGCCGACCGGGTCGGGGACGATGGTGAAGATGATAGGCACGGTGCGGGTTTCCTGAAGCAGGAGCTGTGTTGTGAAACCGCCTGCAACCAGAATGACGTCGGGCGAAAGCGCGACCAGTTCCGCTGCGTATTTGCGAGTGCGAACGGGATCTGTCGCGCCAAAACGCATATCGATCTGCACGTTGCGGCCGTCGATCCAGCCCAGTCGCTGTAGCCCTTGTCGGAACGCCTCATACATTGCCCTCTGGTCCGCATCGTCCGCAGCGCCATTAAGGAAGCCGATCCGGCGGACACGCTCGGACTGCTGCGCCAGCGCGGCGAACGGCCAAGCGGCCACGCCGCCGAGAAGAGTGATGAAATCGCGTCGCTTCATAGGCCCCGCCTAAAGGCAGGTTAAAGCCTAACACTTTGCGATCAGGCAGCGGGCGAGAAAACACGCTCAATGTCCGCTTTGGGTCAAAAGCAGACATGTGCAGTGCAACTAGGCATGTCCGCTTTACCCCCAAAAGCGGACATTCGCGCCGCAAACACGAATGTCCGCTAAGTGCCAATAGCGGACATCGGCTCGGCTATTCGATCACCTCGTCGGCGCGCGCGAGCAGTGAACGAGGAACCGTGAGGCCAAGCGCCTTGGCGGTCTTCATATTGAGCACGGTCTCGTATTCAGATCGAACTTTGCGCGCAGCTCGGCGGCGATTTCCTTAGCCAAAGCTTGAAATCTAAAGGCCTCTGCCGGCGCATTCATTTCCGTCGGATGCCATCTGTAAACGACGGCCCGTCGGAGTTGCCGGATTCTGGTTTGGCGGCAACCTCGCTTTCGGCTGGTTCACCGACCTCCCGGATTACTGTTCGGCGGCCTCGCGTTCTGCTCGTTTCAGCCGCTTCGCGCTCGGCCTCGACCTTCTCCGCAGCTTGGCGTTTTGCCCCTGCGGCAGCCTCTATCTTCGCGATCCTGGCAGCTTCGCGCTTTGCCTCCTTGGCCGCTTCGCGCTCGACCTTGCGGGCGGCTTCACGCTCCGCCTTCTCCGCCGCCTCGCGTTGCGCGCGTTCGGCAGCCTCGATCTTCGCTTTCTCAGCGGCTTCGCGCTTTGCCTGCCTCGCCGCCTGGTCGCGCTCCGCCTTCTCGGCAGCTTTACGCTTCGCTCGCTCGATGGCTTCGAGCCTCGCCTTCTCTGCCGCCTCGCGCTTCGCCTGCTGCGCGGCTTCGCGCCGGGCTTTCTCCGCGGCGGCACGCCTTGCTCGCTCGGCTGCGGCTTCGCGACCCTTGGCCTCTCGCCTGGCCTTTTCAGCAAGCGCGTCGAGCTTTGCGGCCCTGTTGTTTGCCTCCTTGACCGCAGCCGCACCCCAGGCGACATCGCGCTTTGCCTTCTTTGCAGCGGCCTCGAGCTTCGCCACCTCCTGCCTTGCCGCATCTGCGTCAGAACGACGTTGCTCCGCGGCGCCTTTTGACTCCGCTGCGGCGGTTTCGTGCTTGGCGGCGAAGTCGGCTGCTTTCGTTGCAGCAGCCTCCAGCGCCGCGGCGGCAAGCCTTGCTCGCTCGGCTGCGGCTTCGCGACCCGTGGCCTCTCGCCTGGCCTTTTTAGCAAGCGCG
>Ga0307497_10000314_pt1 | contig 11010 bp, 8 predicted proteins | sample 10_S_MG_FD_201366 | JGI IMG/M metagenome (GOLD analysis project Ga0307497, IMG submission 201366) | Soil microbial communities from Populus trichocarpa stands in riparian zone in the Pacific Northwest, United States - 10_S | ecosystem: Environmental > Terrestrial > Soil > Riparian zone > Trees...
CTGGACCGAAGGCATGCGCGCCGAAATCGAGCGCCGCTTCGGCATCGCGGCGCTCGACCTGTACGGGCTCTCGGAGGTCATCGGACCGGGCGTGTCGCAGGAATGCATCGAGACGCGCGACGGCCTCACCGTATGGGAGGACCACTTCTTTCCAGAGATCATCGATCCGGAAACGGGCGCGGTGCTGCCCGACGGGCAGGACGGCGAGCTCGCGATCACCTCGCTCACCAAGGTCGGCATGCCGGTGATCCGCTACCGCACGCGCGACCTCACGCGTCTCTTGCCCGGCACGGCGCGCACCATGCGCCGCATGGCGCGCGTCACCGGGCGCAGCGACGACATGCTGATCATCCGTGGCGTCAACGTGTTCCCCTCGCAGATCGAGGAGATCCTGCTGAAAAACGAGAAGCTCTCGCCGCACTACGTGCTCGAGGTCCGGCGCGAGGGGCACCTGGACGAGCTCGACGTGCTGGTCGAGCGGCGCGCCGACATGCCGGCCGGTCTGAAGACGCTCGTGGAACGGGACGTGGAGCACCACATCAAGGGACTCATCGGCGTGAGCGCCAAGGTCCGCGTCGCGGAGCCGGGCGCGGTGCCGCGGTCGCAGGGCAAGGCGGTGCGCGTGATCGACAAGCGACCCAAGGGCTGATGGACGCGCCGCGCGACACGGCCGACTTCGCGCTCGACTGCGAGCGCTATTCGCGCTACTGGACAGTCGCGGCCGCGGCGCTCGCCGGCCTGCCCGCGAAGCCCGCGCGCAGCGCCGGGCAGGCCGAGGCCGCCGAGGAGATCAAGCGCGAGGCGCGGGAGGCGCGCAGGCGCTTCCTCGCCGCGCACTCCGGCGCCGTCTACGATCGGATCACGCAGAACCGCGCGCGCTTCGTACGGGTGGAAGACCTGGTCTACGACGCCGCAGAGCTGGTGCCTGGCCTCACGCCGACGCGCGCGCAGGTCGACGCCGAATCGGCTCGCGCGCAGCGCGACAAGGACGGCGTCGAGATCGACCAGGGGATCCTCGTCTCGGCGGTGCTGGCGAATGAAACGTCCGGCCGGCACCTGTGCCACGCCATGCTGCTGCCGCGTCCGGGCACGCTCGCGCGGCTCGCCGAGCTCAAGGCGAACGGCCGCGTCGACCTTGGAGCGGCCGAAGTGTTGCGCAAGGGCAGGGCCTCCTATGTGATCCAGAAGAACCCGCGCCACCTGAACGCCGAGGACGCCAGCACGCTCGCAGCGGCGGAGACAGCGGTCGATCTCGCGCTTCTCGACCCGCAGACCGCGATCTGCGTGCTGCGCGGCGATGTGGTGCGCAGCGGCAAGTTCGACGGGCGGCGCGTGCTCGGCGCCGGCATCAACCTCACCCACCTGTACCAGGGCAAGGTGCCGTTCATCTGGTACCTGGAGCGCGACCTGGGCGTGGTCAACAAGATCTACCGCGGCCTCGCGAGCGAGGACGCCCTCCCGGACGACGTCAACGGAAAGACGCTGGAGAAGCCCTGGATCGCCGCCGTGGAGGGCTTCGCCATCGGCGGCCACTGCCAGTACCTGCTGGTGATGGACTACGTGCTCGCGGCGACGGACGCCTACCTCACCCTGCCCGCCCGCAAGGAGGGCATCATCCCGGGCGCGGCGAACCTGCGGCTGCCGCGCTTCGTCGGCGACCGCATCGCGCGCCGGGCCGTCATGGCCGAGCTGCGCATCGAGTGCGACAGCGCGGAAGGGCGGCTGATCTGCGACGAGTTGGTCGCACAGCCGGACATGGACGCCGCCATCGAGCGCGTGGTCGACAAGCTCACCGGCTCGGGCGTGGTGAGCGCCGCCTCGAACCGCCGCGCCTTCCGCGTCGCGCAGGAGCCTCTCGATCTCTTCCGCAGCTACTTTGCGACCTACGCCCTCGAGCAGGCGTACTGCCATTTCAGCCCGGCCTTGATCGCCAACCTCGAGCAGAACTGGAACGCGAAGAGCCGGAAGATCTGATTGAGCGACTAGCTGTCGTCCGAGCCGTTGTCCGTCCAGCGTCGGCGCGGACCTGAGTAGCCCAGGTCCGCGCGGTCCTCCGTGTCCTCGTCTTCCAGCTCGTCATACCGGTCCAGCTCCTTCAGGAGCGACTGCAATCTGCGCTCTGCGACCGAGTCGCGGTCGGATTGCTTGGACAGGCGCTTGGCGACGGCCGATGCGCTTTCGTAGTCCCGCTTGGTCGTGACCGGCCGCGCGAACCCGTTGGCCCTTGCTCGTCTGGACATCTGCACCTCCCTCTCCCGCCAGTTTAGACCTTAGTCGGCCGTCTTTGGTGGAGTTGGCCGGATCCGCCTGCTGATCGCCCCGCGGGCGAGCCAGGCGACGGCCCCGAGCGCGATGAGCAGCATCAGCCAGCGCACGGCGCTCGCGAGCTGCGCGGCGTCGGGGGCGCTCCAGGGGAACCGCCTCAATACCTCCGCGCGCTCGGTCATCCAGTGCCAGGCGGTATGGCCCACCAGCAGCGACAGGAGGATCGTTCCCGGCCGCTCGGGGAGGACGCGGAACAAGAGCTCGAGCGCCGGGACGAGCAGCACGAGCACGAGCAGCTGCCCGAGCTCGATGCCGACGTTGAAGGAGAGCAGCGACACGAGAAGGTGCGAGCCGGCGAACTGCAGCGACTCGCGCAGCGCGTACGAGAACGCGAAGCCGTGCACCAGTCCGAAGCCGAAGGTGACGATCCAGCGCCGACGCACGCTGCTGCCGAGGACGTTTTCGATCGCCATGGTGAGGATGGAGATCGCGATCAGCACCTCGATCAGCGGCGGAAACCACAGCCTGTCCGGGCCGAGGCCGTAGGCCGCGGCGATGAGCGTGATCGAATGCGCCACGGTAAACGAGGTGACGATCCACACGAGCTGCGAGAGGCGCCGGAAGGGGACGACCAGACACAGCAGGAACAGCAGGTGGTCGCTGCCGTCGAGGATGTGGAGAAACCCGGTGCCGACGAAGCGCAGCGCCGCCTGGAGCCAGCTCGGATCGAGCCGCACCAGGCCCGGGTCGCCGTGGAATTCGAAGGCGCGCGCGTCGCTGCCGGGCGGCAGGAAGCGCAGCGCGATGGTGGTGCGCGCGCCGAGGCGCTCGAGCTGCGGGCGGATCGAGAACGCCGCGCGGTCCGAGGCGATCGGGTACTCGAGCAGGGCGTCGAGCAGGCCCTGCTCCCAGTAGATCTCCAGCTTGTCGGGCAGCCGCTCGCCTTCGACGTGCGCGAGCGCCTGCTCGTAGGACGCGAAGGACCTGTCCGATTCGAGCGATACTCTTGCCGCAGCGATCCGCGGAGGCCCGAGGCGCGCCTCCCCTTCGTACAGCTCGAGCTCGTCGGCGATCCACAGGCCCGCCGCGTTGCGCAGCGCCGCGTCCGCGCGCGCGAGGTCGAGCAGCCCCGCGCCGCGCCTGGGATAGTCCACGTCGCGCAGCGCCTTCATGGGCACGCGCACCAGCAGGCGCAGCCGCTGCCCCTCGGGCTTCACGAAGGCGCTCACCAGCACGTCGGTCGGGATGTCGTGCGCCTGCGCGCACGCGGGCAGCGCCAGCGCGAGCGCCGCGAGCCAGTTGACAAGGATTTTCCCGGCGTCGAGCATACGGGCGAGGGAGCTTACAACCAAAAGGGGGAACGGATGAACAAGCGAGGTCTCGTCATCGGCGCGTCGTTCGTGGCGGCGCTGGTCGTGCTGGGAGCGTGCCAGGCTCTCCTCGACGGCAAGGCGGCGGGGTCGGGACCGACTGTCCAGGCCCCGCAATTCGAAGTCGACCCCCTGTGGCCCAAGCCCTTGCCGAATCACTGGCTCCTCGGCATGACCATCGGCGTGTGGGCCGACGACCAGGACCACATCTGGATCATCCACCGCGGCGCAGCGACGCTCTCCAACATGGAGAAGGGCGCGGAGCTCAACCCGCCGACCGGCGAGTGCTGCCGCGCGGCGCCGCCGGTGCTCGAGTTCGACCAGGCGGGCAACCTGCTGCGGCACTGGGGCGGGCCCGGCCAGGGCTACGAGTGGCCCGAGTCGAACCACGGCATCTTCATCGACTACAAGGGGAACGTGTGGATCGGCGGCAACGGCGCCAAGGACGCGCACATCCTCAAGTTCACCAAGGACGGCAAGTTCCTCATGCAGGTCGGCAAGCTCGGCGGCAACAAGGGCAGCAACGACCAGGAAAACTTCGGCCGCGTCGCCAAGATCTGGGTCGATCCCAAGACCAACGAGGCCTACATCGCCGACGGCTACGGCAACAAGCGCGTCGCCGTGCTCGACGCCGACACCGGCAAGATGAAGCGCTACTGGGGCGCGTACGGCAACCGTCCCGACGACACCGATCTCGGCAAGTACGATCCGGACGCGCCGCCCGCGAAGCAGTTCCGCAACCCCGTGCATTGCGCCGATCTCGCCAGCGACAACCTGCTCTACGTGTGCGACCGCATGAACGACCGGCTCCAGGTGTTCAGCCCCGACGGCAAGTTCGTGAAGGAAGCGTTCTTCGCGAAGCGCAGCCTGGGCGAAGGCTCGGTGTGGGACGTGGCCTTCTCCAAGGACCCGCAGCAGAAGTACCTGTTCATGACCGACGGCCGCAACCAGAAGGTGCGCGTGGTGCTGCGCGACACGCTGCAGGAAGTGACCAGCTTCGGCGACGGCGGCAGGCAGCCCGGGCAGTTCTACGGCGTGCACAGCATCGCCATCGACTCCAAGGGCAACCTGTATACGACCGAGACCTACGAGGGCAAGCGGGTGCAGAAGTTCGTGTACAAGGGCATGGGCACGGTACCCGTGAACCAGACCGTGCTCTGGCCGCGCTAGGATGAGGTCGAGCGTCGCCGCCGTTCTGCTCCTCGCGTCCGCGGCGGCGTTCGCCCAGGGCTTTCCCACCAAGCCGGTACGCATCGTCGTGCCGTTCCCGCCGGGCGGCGGCGCCGACACGCTCGCTCGCATCATGGAGCCCAGGCTGGTTGCGGTCTGGGGGCAGCCGGTGATCGTCGAGAACCGCCCGGGGGCGAGCGGGCACATCGGCGCGGACTTTGTCGCGAAGTCGGCTCCCGACGGCGCGACGCTCCTCATGAGCTCGACCGCGTCGCTCACCGAGAAGAACGTCGACCAGTTCGCGCCGGTGTCGCTGGTGTCGGCATCGCCGTACGTGGTGACCGCGAATCCCAAGGTCGCCGCATCGAACATCCGCGAGCTGATCGCGCTGGCGAAGTCGCAGCCGGGAAAGCTCAGCTTCGCTTCCTCGGGCACCGGCGCCGCGTCCCATCTCTCGGCGGTGCTTTTCAAGTCCATGGCGGGCGTCGACCTGCTGCACGTGCCTTACAAGGGAACAGGGCAGGCGGTGACCGATCTCCTCGCCGGTCACGTGAACCTGATGTTCGCTCCGGCGCAGACGGTGATGCCCTACGTGCGCGAGGGAAGGCTGCGCGCGCTCGCGCTCACCGGATCGAAGCGCTCCGAGACGCTTCCAGAGCTGCCCACGGTCTCCGAGTCCGGCTTACCCGGTTACGAAGCGGTGGGCTGGTTCGGCCTGCTCGCGCCTGCCGCTACACCGCGCGCGACCGTGGCGAGGATCTCCGCCGACGCGAACCGCGTGCTCGCCGAGCGCGAAGTGCGGGAGAAAATGCTGGGCCTGGGCGCGGAACCCTCGGGCGATACGCCCGAGGAATTCGCGCGCTTCATCCGGGACGACCAGGCGAAGTGGGGCAAGCTCATGAAGGACGCCGGCATCACGGCGCCGCAATGACGCGCGTGGTCGAGCGCTTCGCGGCGTTCGCCGAAGGGCAGCGGAAGCGTCCGCTCGCCCCCGAGGTGCTGCACCACGCCAAGCGCGCCGTGATCGATTGGCACGCGGCGCTGTATCCGGGGTCGGTGGTGCCGCCCGCGACGCTGCTCGAACGCGCGCTCGCCGAGGAGATCGGAAAAGGCGGGGCGCGCCTCGCCGACGGCAGGAGCGCGGGCGTGCGCGCCGCCGCGCTCATCAACGGTGCTGCGGCGCACACCGCCGAAGTGGACGACATCTACCGCGACGGCATCTACCACCCCGGCGCGCCGACGATCGCCGCCGCGCTCGCGCTCGCGCAGGCGAAGGGTGCCTCGGGCGACGCTTTCCTGAGGGCGTTGGTCGTGGGCTACGAGATCTCGACGCGCATTGCCCGCGCGATGGGGCGCGCGCACTACGCGTACTGGCACAACACCGGGACGATCGGCTGCTTCGGGGCGGCGGCCGCGGCCGCCGAGCTGCTGGGCCTGGAAGCATTGCGCTTCGCGCACGCGCTCGCGACCGTCACGACGTTTGCCGCAGGACTGCAGCAGGCCTTCCGCTCGGATTCCATGTCCAAGCCCATGCACGCCGGGCGCGCGGCCGACGCCGGCGTGACCGCGGCGCTCGCCGCGGCGGAGGGCGTGACCGGCGCGCTCGATATCATGGAAGGCGAAGCCGGATTCGGGCGCGCCATGGGAGAGGCAACCGACTGGGAGCAGGCGCTCGCCGGCCTCGGCGAGGACTTCAATATCTGCAAGATGACGTTCAAGAACCACGCCTGCTGCGGCCACGCCTTTGCGGCGATCGACGGCGCGCTCGCCCTGAAGGCGAACATGGGCGTGGCTGCCGGGGAGATCGCGCGCGTGCGCGTCGGAGGGTACCGCGCGACGCTCGAGGTCGCCGGCATTGCCGACCCCGCGACCGCGGCCGAGGCGCGTTTTTCGACGCCCTATCTGGTCGCGACCGCGCTGACCCACGGCAGCGTGCGGCTCGCGGCTTTCGAGCCGCCGCGCCTCGAAGACGCGCAAACGCGTGCGCTGATGAAGCGCGTCGAGCTCGCGCTCGACCCCGCGGTTGACGCTGCTTTCCCCGCGCAGCGCTCGGCGCGGGTCGCCATCGAGGCGCGCGACGGCCGCCGCGGCGAGCTGCTGCAGCCGACGCGCAAAGGCGACCCAGACCTGCCGCTTTCCGACGCGGAGCTGGACGCGAAGTACCTGGAGCTCGCCGTTCCGGTCATCGGGGACGAGAAAGCGCGCAGGCTGCTCGCGAAGCTGTGGACGCTGGAACGCGAACCGCGGCTGTGACGCTCGCGCGGGCCCTGTTCGCGCCGCGCGCGGTCGCGCTGATCGGGGCGTCGGGCGACGCGGAGAAGAACAGCGCGCGCCCGCTGCGCTTCCTGCGCAAGCACGGCTATTCGGGCCGCATCGTCCCGGTGAACCCGACGCGCAGCGAGGTGCTGGGCGAGCGCGCCTGGGCGAGCCTCGCCGATGCCCCGGGCGAGATCGACCACGCCTTCATCATGACGCCCGGCGACTCGGTCGAGCGGGCGATCGAGGAGTGCGGCGCGCGCGGCGTTCCGGTCGCGACGATTTTCAGCGACGGCTTCGCCGACGCCGGCGCGGAAGGCGCGGCGCGCCAGGCGAGGCTCATCGCGCGCGCCAGGGCGCTCGGGGTGCGCATCCTCGGCCCGAACAGCATGGGCGTCATCGACGTGCCCGGGCGCCTCGCGCTCACGGTGAACGCGGTGCTGGAGGCGGACGGCTTGCCCGCGGGAACGACGAGCATGGTTTCGCAGAGCGGCACGATGCTCGGTACCGTGCTCTCGCGCGGCGCGGCGCGGGGCTTGGGCTTTTCCAAGCTCGTCTCGGTCGGCAACGAAGCGGACCTCGGGGTGGCGGAGCTGGTCGGGCTGCTCGCGGACGATCCGGGGACAAAGGTAATCCTGCTTTTTCTCGAGACGGTGCGCGACGGGCAGGCCCTGTCCGCGGCCGCGCGCAGGGCGCACGCAGCCGGAAAGCCGCTTGCCGTATACAAGCTCGGGCGCTCGCGGCTCGGCGCGGCGCTCGCGCGCTCCCACACGGGCGCTCTCGCCGGAGAAGACGCGGCGCTGGACGCGTATTTCCGCGACTGCGGGATGGTGCGCGTGGATCAGCTCGAGACGCTGGTCGAGATCGCGCCGCTGCTCGAGGGCCGCACGCCGCCGGATCTCGCGCGCACGCCGCGGGTCGCGGTGGTCACGACGACCGGCGGCGGCGCGGCAAGCGTGGTCGACCGGCTCGGGCTGTCGGGCATCGAGACGGTCGCGCCGGGCGCGAGCTCCCCGATCGTCGACCTGACGATGAAGGCGACCCCGGAGCAGTACACGGCGGCGCTCGACGATTTGCTGGCCTCTCCCGATTGCGACGGCGTGCTCGCGGTGGTCGGGTCCTCGGCGCAATTCCATCCGAGGCTCGCAGTCGACCCGATCGTGCGCTCGAGAAAGAGCGCCAAGCCGCTGGCCGCCTTCTTCACGCCGCACGCGGAGGCGTCGCTCGCCTTGTTGGCCGCGAGCGGCGTGCCCGCATTTCGCACGCCCGAGTCCTGCGCCGATGCGCTCGCGGCCTATTTCGCCTGGCGCTCGCCGCGTGCCGCGCCCTTGGGCTCGGCGGAGTGGCCGCGCGAGCTGCCTCGAAAAGGCCGCATCGACGAAGCGCAGGCGCTCATGCTCGTCGCGTCGCTCGGGATCGAGGTCGTCAGGCACGAGATCGCGACACCGCCCGGCTTTGCGCACGCTGTTCCCTATCCCGTCGCGGCCAAGGCCCTCTCGGCCGATATCCTGCACAAGACCGAAGCCGGGGCGGTGCGCCTGGGCATCGCCGGCCGCGCGGCGTTCGAACGCGAGGTGAAGGCGATGCTCGAGCGCGTCCCGGCGCGCGCCGTGCTCGTGCAGGCGATGGTGCCGGGCCTCGCCGAGGCGATCGTCGGCTACCGCCACGACGCGCTCGTCGGCCCGCTGGTGCTGGTCGGCGCAGGCGGCGTGCTCGCCGAGATCTACCGGGATTTCGCGCTTGCGCCCGCGCCGGTGAGCGAGGACGAGGCGCTGGCGATGATCGAAAGGGTGAAGGGACTCGCGGTCGTGCGCGGCTACCGCAACCTCCCGCGCGGGGATGTGCGCGCACTGGCGAGGGCGGTCGCTGCGCTCTCGCGCCTTGCCCTGCTTTCGGGATCGCCGGTCGCCGAAGCCGAGATCAATCCCGTGATCGTGAAAGCCGATGGAGTCGTCGCCGTCGACGCCCTGGTCGTGATGAAGGAGTGAGCATGGATTTCCGCCTGACGCCCGAGCAGGAAGCGTTTCGAGAAGCGGTGAAGCGTTTCGCCGACAAGCACCTCGCGAAGGGCGCGCGCGAGCGCGCGCATTCCCCCGACTACCCGTGGGACGTCGCCAGGCTCATGGCGGGGCAGGGGCTGCTCGGCATCACCATCGCGGAAGCCGACGGCGGCCAGGGCGGGTCGCTGATCGACGCGGTGATCGCCATCGAGACGGTCGCTTCCGTGTGCCCGAGGAGCGCCGACGTCGTTCAGGCGGGCAACTTCGGTCCGATCCGGGTGCTCGCCGAGTACGGGTCGAAGGCGCAGAAGGAGCGCCACCTCAAGCGGCTGCTTTCGGGCGAGGCCGTAATCTCCGTCGGCATGACCGAGCCGGAAGCGGGGTCGGCGGTGACCGACTTGCAGACGACCGCGACGCCGGAGGGCAAGGGCTACCGCGTCAACGGCTCGAAGATCTTCACGACGCACTCGAAGTACGCCGAGCTGATGCTCGTCTACGTGCGCTTCGGGCCGGGCATCGACGGCATCGGCTCGCTGCTGGTCGAGACCAAGGGGCAGGGCGTGCGCTTCGGCAAGCCCTCGAGGTTCATGTCGGACGAGGAGTGGGTGCAGACCTATTTCGAGAACGCCTTCGTTCCCGCCGACATGGTGGTGCTGAAGGAAGGAGGGTTCAAGAAGCAGATCGCCGGATTCAACGTCGAGCGCGTCGGCAACACCGCGCGCTCGCTCGCGCTCGGCCGCTACGCTTACGAGGTCGCGCGGCGCTGGGCGATGCAGCGCAAGCAGTTCGGGCGGCTCTTGTGCGAGTTCCAGGGACTGCAATGGAAATTCGCCGAGATGAAGATCAAGCTGGACGCGGGGCAGCTGCTCCTGTATCGCGCCGCAGCGAACGCCGACAGCGGATTCCCGTCGGCCGAGGAGACCGCAATCGCCAAGGCATTCTGCAACCAGGCGGGATTCGAAGTTGCGAACGAGGCGCTGCAGGTGATGGGCGGCCTCGGCTACACGCAAGAGGAGCTGGTCGAGTACTGCTTGCGGCGCTGCCGCGGCTGGATGATCGCCGGCGGATCGGTAGAAATCCTCAAAAACCGCATCGCGGAATCGGTGTTCGAGCGGACCTTCCCGCAGCGCCCCGGGAGGGGCTGATAGAATGCCCTGGACAACTTCGCTAGAGAGTTGACCATGGGAGGGTTTGCTATGCGTTACCGGGGACTGCTGATGGTCCTCCTCTTCGCCGGCTGCGGAGGAGGAGGTGGGGGGAACGAGGGGCAGCAGCCTGCGGCGGCGATCGCCGCCCGCTTCGCGTACGTTGCGAACCTAGGCAGCGACGGCGTGCTTTCTGCTTTCACCGTGAACGCGAGCACCGGCCAGCTGCGCCACAACGGCTACGCGGTCGTCGCCTTGGGCGGCGGCCTCGACTCGGTCGCCGTCGATCCCTCGAACAGCTTCGCTTACGCGACCAATAGCTCCGGCGTCTGGGGGTTCGCGATCAACTCTGCGACGGGTGCGCTGACGCCTGTCTCCGGGTCGCCTTTCACCGACGGATCGTCTAATGCGGCCGTCACGGTCGATCCCCTGGGACGGTTTGTCTTCGCCGCGAGCTCCCTCGGGGTTTCGGTTTACACGCTCAACGCATCGACAGGAGCCCTGGTCAAGGCGGGCGCGTCTCCGTTTGCGGCCGGAACGACTCCGGACGCGGTGAGCGTCGATCCCTCGGGCAGGTTCGTTTACGTTGCGAACAAGGCGTCGGGCAACGTGTCGCAATTCTCGGTCAATGTGTCCGGGGCGCTGACTCCGATCGCGGCAGCGATCTCCGCGGGGGGGACCCCCTTTGGGATCGGCGTCGATCCCTCCGGGAGATACGTCTACGTGACGCTGTCGGGAGCCACCGCGAACGTTGTGGGCTACACGATCGCCGCGAACGGAGCGCTGACGGCCTTTCCCAGCGGC
>Ga0307497_10000315_pt1 | contig 10991 bp, 9 predicted proteins | sample 10_S_MG_FD_201366 | JGI IMG/M metagenome (GOLD analysis project Ga0307497, IMG submission 201366) | Soil microbial communities from Populus trichocarpa stands in riparian zone in the Pacific Northwest, United States - 10_S | ecosystem: Environmental > Terrestrial > Soil > Riparian zone > Trees...
CAATGAGAATCGGCGCGCATGTTCTGCGCAGCGGATTGTTCGTCGCTCCGATGGCAGGTATCACCGACCGCCCCTTTCGCCGTCTCGCCCGGCGCTACGGTGCCGCCGTCGCCGTGTCCGAGATGGTGTCTTCGCGGCCCGAGCTGCGCGAGTCGCGCAAGACCCGGTTGCGGGTCGATCACAGCGGCGAGGCGGGCCCGATCGCGGTGCAGATCGCCGGGGCCGACCCGCAGATGCTGGCCGATGCGGCGCGCCACAACGTGGCGCTGGGCGCCGAGATCATCGACATCAACATGGGCTGCCCGGCGAAGAAGGTCTGCAACGTGCTGGCCGGCTCTGCGTTACTGGAGGACGAAGCGCTGGTCGCGCACATCCTCGAGGCGGTGGTGAAGGCGGTCGAAGTGCCAGTGACGCTCAAGATCCGCACCGGCCCCAACCCCGAGCGGCGCAACGCGCTCTCCATCGCCCGCATCGCCGAGGCCGCGGGCGTACGGATGCTCGCCATCCATGGCCGCACCCGGGCCTGCGCCTTCCGCGGCCAAGCCGAGTACGAGACCATCGCCGAGGTGAAGTCCCGGCTGCGCATCCCGGTGGTCGCGAATGGCGACGTCGAGACGCCCGAGGAGGCGAGGCGCGTGCTCGATGCCACAGGGGCTGACGGCATCATGATCGGCCGCGCCGCGCAGGGACGGCCGTGGCTGTTCCGCGAGATCGCGCACTTCCTCTCGACCGGAGAGCCGGCGGCGCCCGCGCCGCCTTCCGAGATTCGCGCGGTGCTGCTCGAGCATCTCGAAGGGCTGTACGCGCTCTATGGCGAGGAGCAGGGGGCGCGCGTGGCACGCAAGCACATCGGATGGACGGTGCGCGAGCTGCCCGGCGGCGAGGAGTTCCGCTGCGCGGCGGTCCGCATCGACAGCGCGGTGGCGCAGCATTCCGCAGTCAACGACTATTTCTCCAGGCTCGCCGCATGAACCGACAAAACGAGCTCGCCGACTCGGTCAAGCGATCTCTCGAGCGCTACTTCAAGGACATGGACGGCGAAAAGCCGACCTCGATCTACGACATGGTGCTGAAGAACGTGGAGAAGCCCATGATCGAGATGGTCCTCGCGCAGGCCAAGGGAAACCAGACGCTCGCCGCCCAGATGCTGGGCATCAACCGCAATACGCTGCGCACCAAGATGCAGCAGCTGCGGATCAAAGGGTAGTGTCGAAAGTCCGCAGGGCTCTCCTCAGCGTCTCCGACAAGTCGGGCATCGTCGAGCTTGCGCGCGCGCTGGGCGCGCTCGGCGTGGAGCTCGTGTCCACCGGTGGCACGGCGAAGCTCCTGCGCAAGGAGGGCATCGCCGCGACCGAGGTCTCGTCGTACACCGGCTTTCCGGAGATGCTCGACGGGCGGGTCAAAACGCTGCATCCGAAGATCCACGCCGGGCTGCTCGCGCGGCGCGACGATCCGGCCCACGTCGCCGCGCTCCAGGGCGCCGCAATCGGCACCATCGACCTCCTGGTGGTGAACCTCTACCCGTTCCAGGCGACCGTGGCCGATCCCGAATGCCGTTTCGAGGACGCCATCGAGAACATCGACATCGGCGGACCGGCGATGCTGCGCTCGGCGGCCAAGAACCACGCCGGGGTCGCCGCGGTGGTGGATCCGGCCGACTATGCGCGCGTGCTGGACGAGATCCGCTCCGGCGGCGAGGTGTCGGCCGCGACGCGCTTCGAGCTGGCGGCGAAAGCGTTCGCGCACACCGCGGCGTACGATGGCGCGATCGCCAACTATCTTTCGTCGCTCGACGCCGGGCGGCGGCGACGCGAGTACCCTGCAGTGTTGAACCTGCAGTTCCGCAAACTCGAGGATCTGCGCTACGGCGAGAACCCGCATCAGACCGCAGCGTTCTACAAAGACGAGCGACCCGCGCCGGGTGGCATCGCCGCCTACCGCCAAGTCCAGGGCAAGGAACTGTCCTACAACAACATCGCCGACGCGGATGCGGCATGGGAGTGCGTCAAGAGCTTCACCGACCCGGCCTGCGTGATCGTGAAGCACGCCAACCCCTGCGGCGCCGCGGTCGCGCAGACCCTCGTCGAAGCATACGCGAAGGCGTTCAAGACCGACCCGGTATCGGCTTTCGGCGGGATCCTGGCGTTCAACCGCGCGCTCGACGCGCAAACCGCCGAAGCGCTCGGCGCGCAGTTCGCCGAGGTGGTGATCGCGCCTCGCGTCGAGCCGGAAGCACAGAAGATTTTTTCCAGGAAAGGAAATCTCCGGGTGCTGGAGGTGCCGTTGTCGCACGGCGCGCAGGCGCACGACTACAAGCGCGTAGGCGGCGGGCTGCTGGTGCAGACGAGCGACTCGCGCGCGCTCGACGTCAAGGATTTCAAGCTCGTCACGCGCGCGGCCCCGAGCGAGGCGCAGCGCTCCGACCTCCTGTTCGCTTGGTGCGTCGCCAAGTACGTGAAGTCGAACGCCATCGTGTTCTGCCGCGACCGCATGACGCTCGGCGTGGGCGCGGGACAAATGAGCCGCGTGGACAGCGTGCGCATCGCCGCCATGAAGGCCGCGGGCGCCGGCCTCTCGCTCGAGGCCTCGGTCGTGGCGTCGGATGCGTTCTTCCCGTTCCGCGACGGGCTCGACGCCCTCGCCGAAGCCGGCGCCGCCGCGGTGATCCAGCCGGGCGGCAGCGTGCGCGACGCGGAAGTGATCGCCGCGGCGGACGAGCGCGGCATCGCGATGATCTTCACCGGCGTGCGGCACTTCCGCCACTGACATGAAGCTTCTGGTGATCGGGTCGGGCGGACGCGAGCACGCCATCGCGTGGAAGCTCGCGCAGAGCCCGAAAGTGCAGAAGGTGTTCGTCGCTCCAGGCAACGGCGGCACTGCGCGCGAGAGCGGCCTCGAGAACGTCGCGCTCTCCGAGGTCGCCGAACTGGTGGTGTTCGCGAAGAAGGAAAGCATCTCCCTGACCGTGGTCGGGCCCGAGGCGGCACTCGCGGCCGGCGTGGTGGACGCCTTCCGCGAAGCGGGCTTGAAGATCTTCGGTGCGACGCGCGCGGCGGCGCAGCTCGAATCCTCCAAGGACTTCGCCAAGGCATTCATGGTGCGCCACAACATCCCGACCGCGCTGCATCGCACGTTCCAGAGTGCGGATCTCGCCAAGGCCTTCGTGGCCAAGCGCGGTGCGCCGATCGTGATCAAGGCCGACGGACTGGCAGCCGGAAAGGGCGTGGTCGTGGCCGCCAGCGTCGAGGAGGCGCAGGCCGCCATCGACCGCATGCTGACGCAGAAGAGCCTCGGCGAAGCCGGCGCGCGTCTCGTGGTCGAGGAGTTCCTGCAGGGCGAGGAAGCGAGCTTCATCGTCATGAGCGACGGCACGAGCGTGCTGCCGCTCGCCACCAGCCAGGACCACAAGCGCCTGCGCGACGGCGACGAGGGCCCCAACACCGGAGGCATGGGCGCCTACTCGCCGGCCCCGATCGTCACGCCGAAGATCCACGCCCGGGTGATGCGCGAGATCATCCAGCCCGCCATCCAGGGCATGGCGCAGGATGGCATCCCCTACAGCGGCTTCCTGTACGCCGGCCTGATGATCGACCGGGCGGGAAACCCGAAGGCGCTCGAGTTCAACTGCCGCCTCGGCGACCCGGAGACCCAGCCGATCATGCTGCGGCTCAAATCCGACCTGCTCGAGCTCGTCGAGCGCGCGCTCGCCGGCAAGCTTTCGCGGGTCGAGGCCGAATGGGACCGCCGCGCCGCGCTCGGCGTCGTGATCGCCGCGCATGGCTATCCCGACGATCCGCGCAAGGGCGACCCCATCACCGGGATTGCGGCGCCCGCGGACGATTGCCGCGTGTTCCACGCCGGGACCCGCGCGGACGGCAAGGCGCTGGTGACGAGCGGCGGCCGCGTCCTGTGCGTCACCGCGCTGGGCGACTCGGTGAAGATGGCGCGCACGCGCGCGTACGAGGCGGTGGAGCGCATCCGCTTCGACGGCATGCAGTACCGCAAGGACATCGGCCACCGCGCGATCAAGCGGAGTTAGGCTGCCGGCAATGCGAACCGAAGCCGTCTGCGACTACTTCGTCGAGCTGCAGAAGTCGATCGTCGCCGCCCTGGAAGCCGCCGACGGCCATGCCTTCACGACCGACGACTGGAAGCGCGCCGAAGGCGGAGGCGGAACCACGCGCGTGATCGAAAACGGCGGGCTGTTCGAGCGCGGCGGAGTGAACTTCTCCCGCGTGAAGGGCAGCCAGCTACCGCCGTCCGCCACCGCGGCGCGGCCGCAGCTCGCCGGGCAGGCCTGGCAGGCGATGGGGCTCTCGCTCGTGCTGCATCCGCTCAATCCCTACTGCCCGACGGTGCACCTCAACGTGCGCTTCTTCGCCGCGAAGGACACGTGGTGGTTCGGCGGCGGCATGGATCTCACCCCCTACTACGGCTTCGAGGAGGACGCGCGCCACTTCCACCTCCGCTGCCGCCAGGCGCTCGACCCGTTCGGACAAGACTACTACCCGCGCTTCAAGGCCTGGTGCGACCGCTATTTCCATCTGAAGCATCGCGACGAGCCGCGCGGCATCGGCGGCGTCTTCTTCGACGATTTCGCCGAGCGCGATTTCGACTTCTCCTTCAAGCTGGCGCGCTCGGTGGGCGATGCGTTCCTGCCCGCCTACCTGCCGATTTTGGAAAGGAGAAAAACAACCGCGTTCGGGGAGCGCGAAAGAAGCTTCCAACTCTACCGGCGCGGGCGCTACGTCGAATTCAACCTGGTGTACGACCGCGGCACGCTGTTCGGCCTGCAGTCGGGCGGACGCGCAGAATCGATCCTGATGTCAATGCCGCCGCACGCCGCCTGGCGCTACGACTGGAAGCCCGCGCCCGGGTCGCCCGAAGAAAAGCTCTATACGGACTTCCTTAGGCCGCGCGACTGGGCCTGACGGGACCAGTCGGAGCGGACAATTGTCACCGACCCGCGCCGCGCCCTCCGGTAGGCTGACGGCAAACAACAAGGGGAGGGTGGTATGCGCAGGTTCATCGCACCAATCCTGGTTTCGTCCTTCTTGGCGAGCGGGTGCTCCAGCACGGTGCTGGTCTCCGTGCCGCCACGCGTCGATCTGAAAGGCTACGGCACGCTCGGCGTGGTCGACTTCGCCTCCAACGCCTCTGCCGCCGCGAGCGCACGCGCGACCCAGCAGCTCCAGGAGCAGATCCAGTCGGCGCAGCCGGGAACGCGGTTCATCGAGCTCGGCAGCCGCGAAACGGTGCTTGCTGCCGTGGGCCGCAATCAGCTCGACGCGGACGCGGCGAAGCGCATCGGTAAGAAGTACGGCGTCGACGCGGTGTTTCTCGGCGAGATCGCGTACTCGGATCCCAAGACCGACGTCCGGGTGAACGACCTCGCCAAACTGGACGCCAGCCTGCGCACCGAGGTGAAGGGCGACATTTCCGCCCGGCTGGTGGAAACCGCCGGCGGCGCGAGCGTGTGGAGCAATTCCGGCTGGGTGCGCAGGCAGGTCGGCCGCCTCAACGTGTCCGAGAGCGGCGTCAGCGGCGCGATGACCAAGTCCGATCCGCGCGACGAGATGGTGGCCGCGCTCGTCTACCAGCTCACGCACGACTTCCGTCCCACCACCGAGCGCCAGCGGGCCAAGTAGTAGGCCGGATGCGCGCTCAGGCGATCTCCGCGGCGCGGCGGTAGTGCAGCTGGGCGTCGGTCGGCTGGCCGAGGCGCTCGGCGAGCCGCGCGAGCTCGAGGTATACCGAACGGCTCTCCTCGAACGAAACGCTCGCCTCGAGGAAGCTGCGCGCCTTGCCCCATAGCCCGGCCTGGGCGCACAGGCGCCCGAGCGCCGCGAGGAGCTGGGCGTCGCGCGCATGCTCGAGGAGCCAGCTCTCGGCGCGCTCGATGCGCTCGCGCGCTTCGGCGGTCCTCGCTTCCTCGGCCATTTCGCCCGGCAGCTCGGCGTAAAGCGCGACCAGCTGCGGCGACCATTCCGCCGCCAGCGCACGCTCCAGGAGCTCGCGCGCCATTCCGGCCTTGCCGAGCTCGGTGGCGTGACGCGCTGCCGCCGCGGCGATGCGCGGATGAATGCGGTCTTTCGCCTCGATGCCACGCCAGCGGCGCTCGAACGCGCCCTCGTCGGCCGCCGAGCGCCCGAGCAGCTCGATCATGGCCTGCACCTTGTATTCCTCGGCGAGCGCCGGCGCGATGGCGTCGCGCTTGCCGAGCTGGGTCGCGAGGCGCAGCACCTCGTCCCAGGCGCCGGCGCCGCGCTCGGCGCGCAGGAGCATGCGGGTGGTGGCGACCTGCTTCGGGCGCACGCTGTGCAGGTTGCGCAGCGCGTCGCGCGCGGTAGCGAAGTCGCGATCTTCGAGCGCGAGCTCCGCGCGCGTGGCAAGGGAAGCGCTGTGCATGCGCTCGCCCTGCGCGTCGGCGCGGTCCAGCCAACGGTCGCGGCGCTGAAAGTCGCGCATCTGGTGGGCCGAGCGGGCCGCGAGCAGCGCGGCGAGCGCCGGTGCCGACCCGCTCTCGAATGCGACCGCGGCCTCCTTCTCCGCGCGCGCGTAGCGGCCCTCGTAGTAGGCCTGAAGCGCGGCCGCGAGCGCGGCTTGGGCGCGCTCGCGACGGCGCCGCGCGCGGTAGCCGCGGACATACGCGGGCAGCGACAGCGCGTGCCCGAGCAGGCGGCTCAGCGCGTACAGCAGGGCAAAGCCCGCCACCAGCGCGATGGCGAAGAACAGCATCGAGACTTCGACGCGGTAGGGCGGATAGATCAGGAGCACGTAGCCCGAATCGATCCTGCCGACGATCACCAGGGCCACGGCCGCCGCAAACACCACGAGCAGCCAGAACAGCGATCTCATTCCAAGCTGCTCATCCCGCGCATCTCATCCGGGTTGTCGCTCCCGCCGCGACTTGTAGCCGCGGATCGCCTCGAGGCTCTCGGTGATGCTCGGCAGCTCGAAGCTGACCGTGGCGGACGAGAGCTGCTTCAGCTGGTTGAGCGCGTCGGCGGTCTGCTTGGAGCGCGGATCGAAGTAGCGCTGGATCCAGCGCTGCGCCGTGCGCAGATCCTCGCGGTATCCGGCCTCGTCGCGCGCGAGGAGCGAAAGCCGCGCGTTGAGCAGGCGCAGCCTCAGGTTCTCGCGCACGAAGTAGGCTTGCGAGGGCGGCAGCAGCGGCGGCTCGGCGTTGCCCACCTGCCGGACCGCCACCAGCTGGCGCAGCTCGCTCCAAACTTCGGTGGAAAGCCGGGACCAGAACCCGCGCTCGTCGGCTGCGGCGGCGTCCTTCGCCGGCGGGCTGCGCTCGAGGCGCTCTTCGAAGGCGAGCGGCAGCGTGTCGACCTTCGCCGCGAGGTTGTCGATGCGCGTGGTCATGCCGGCCAGATCGAGCGTCGGCAGAGTCTTCAGCCGGTCGATGTCGCGCGCCAGCGCGCGCCGGATCGGCGTGAACTGCGGACGGTCGGCCCGCGCCAGGCGCTGCTCGGCGAGCTGCAGCGCGAGCAGCGCCGCGCGCACGTTGCCCGCAAGCTGCAGCTGCTGTGAGGCAATGGCGAGCACCTGCTCGATCTCGGCGAGCTGCCATTCATCGCGGTTGCGCGAGAGCTCCTGGTAGAGCGCTTCCAGCGCGAGCTGCTGGCTCTGCGACTCGGCCAGGCGCGTCTCGAGCTGGACCAGCTTGGCGCGGGTGTCGCGCTGCGCTTCCTCCGACTGGCGCGCAATGCTGCGCGCCTCCCGCGCGTCGGCCTCGATGTCGCGCAGCCGGCGGGCCAGCTCCTGCTGGGTGGCGCCGATGCGCTGGCGCGCGTCGAGCCAGAACACCGTGGCGAGCGCCGCGGAAAGGAGGATGGCGCAGAGGAGCAGCCACGTGGTCCGCCGGCGCGGCCGGGGATTTTCCGGCGCCTGCTCTTCGGGCTGCTTGTTTTCCTGCGTGTCTTCCATTGGGCGGGAGGCGAAGTATGCCACCAGCGCTTCGGCCGCTTCGTCGTCGCCGGGACCCGCCACGACCGGCTCCGGGATGCCCACTTCGCGCGCGCGCTCGGCGACGCGGGCATGGTTGACGAAGAGCGGCTTGGCCGCCAGCCGCGGGACGCCGAGCAGCGTGATGAGGTTGTCGAGGCTCGCGCTCGACGACACGGTGACCGCATCGATCTCGCCCCGGTCCCATGCCGCGATGAGCGGCGCCATGTCGGCGTGCGGCAACATCCGCCGGTAGCACTCGAGATACTCGGTGCGCGCCCCGCGCGCTGCAAGCGTGTCGGCGAGAAGCTCTCGACCGCCCTCGCCGCGTACGATCAGGATCCGCTTGCCCGCCACCTCGTTGAGCTCCGGCAGCGCGAGCAGCGCGTCGCTATCGGCGCCGTTTTCAGGCGCGAGAACTTCGCGCGCCCCGAGCGCCTGCAGCGCCCGCCGGGTGCCGCCGCCGACCGCCGCCACCGCGACGCCCGCGTGCCTGATGCGCTCGAACGCGCACTCGGCGGCGGTCGGGCTCACGAACACCGCGAGATCGAATTCCTCGAGCCGCGGCAGCGGCCGCTCGGGCAGCCGTTCGATTTCGATCGCGGGGAAAAGGAACGGGCGTCCGCCGGCCGCAGACACGAGCGCGGCGAGCCGCTCCGCCTGCCCCGCCGGACGAGTGACGACGATGCCTCGGCCCTGGAGCGGCTTACGTTCCAAGCGCTGACAGGATTTCGACCGCGCCGTGGCGGCGCAACTCGGCCACGGCGTCGGCTGCGACCGCGGCGGGGTCGGCGCCCCGGCAATCGGCCCGCGCGATGCGTCGGCCATCGAGCGAAGCAACCAGGGCGCGAAGCCTGAGCCCCGCATCGGTCACCTCGGCGTACGCCCCCAGCGGGACCGCGCAGCTTCCGCCAAGCGCCCGGCTGACGCCGCGCTCGGCCTGCACGCAGCGCGCGGTCGCCGGATCGTTCAGGGGGTCGAGCAGCGAAGCAACGTCGCCGCGCCCGTCCAGACATTCGATGCCGAGCGCGCCTTGGCCGGGGGCTGGAAGGCTGTCGTCCACGTCCAGGCGCGAGCGGATGCGCGCCGCGAGCCCCAGGCGCACCAGGCCCGCCACGGCGAGGATGATCGCGTCGTACTCGCCGCGGTCGAGCTTGGCCAGCCGCGTCTCGACGTTGCCGCGCAGCAGCTTCATCTCGAGGTGCGGGTGGCGCTGAGCGACCTGGGCCGCGCGGCGAAGGCTCGACGTGCCGACCATCGAGCCGGCTTTCATCTCATTGATGTTTTCGTGGTCATTGGAGACGAAGGCATCTCTCGGGTCCTCGCGCGCCATGATCGCGGCAAGGACGAAGCCGGGCGGCAACTCGGCCGGGACATCCTTCATGGAATGCACCGCAAGGTCGGCGCGCCGCTCGGCGAGCGCGTTCTCGAGCTCCTTCACGAACAGGCCCTTGCCCCCGGCCTGGTCGAGGCGCCGGTCGAGGATCTCGTCGCCGCGCGTGGAGAGAGGCAGCAGCTCGACTGCGAGCCTGCCATGCAGCGCCTCGAGGCGCTGCTTCACGTGCTCCGCCTGCCACAGCGCGAGCCGGCTTCGCCTCGTGGCGATGACGACACGCTTCATTTCTCCGCCACCAGCTCGCGCAGCGCCGGCCACTGGCGCCGGCTCACCGGCAGCTTTTCCTCGAGGCCGTCGAGCATCACGACCCAGTGCGGCTCGTCGTCGCCGTCGGCGCCGCGCTCGAAGCCGCGGATCGCGGCGCGCGCCACCAGGCAGTTGCGATGGATGCGAATGAAGCTCGCAGCGAACTCGCGCTCGAGCGAGACCAGCGGCTCCTCGATCAGGTGCTCGCGGTTGCGCGTGCGCAGAGTGACGTATTTCTGCTCGGCGCGCAGGAAAATGATCTCGCGAACCGGGACCAGCACGATGCGGTTGCGTTCCGAGACCGAGATGTACTCGCGTGCGCTCTGCGCGGCCTTGGCGAGCTGCTCGCGGTTGGGCACGCTCGCCTTCTTCAGCGCCGCGGCGAGGCGCTCGGCGCGCACCGGCTTGAGCAGGTAGTCGAGCGCGTTCAGCTCGAACGCCTCCACCGCATGCCGGTCGTGGGCGGTCACGAACACGACGGTCGGCGGCTCGGGCAGGGAAGCGAGATGGCGCGCCACCTCGAGCCCGCCCATGCCGGGCATCTGGATGTCGAGCAACAGGAGCTCGGCGCCGCTACTCGGCAGCCGCTCAAGCGTCTCGAGCCCGTTGCGGGACTCGCCCACCACCGAGGTGGGGAGCTCCTCGGCGATGTCGCCGAGCAGCTCCTTCAGGCGCTCGCGCGCCGGCTCCTCGTCGTCCGCGATGAAGACCTTGATCATGCCCCTTCCGATCGGTACGGTATTTCGATCTCGACCCGGTAGCGGCGCCCGTCGGCGATCGTCTCGATGCGCGCCTCGGCGTCGAAGAACAGCGCCAGGCGCTCGCGGATGTTCTCGAGCGCCATCCGGTTGCCCACGCGGCGCTGCTGGTCGGCGACGTAGGGATTCTCGATGCGGGCGAGCACCCGGTCTCCGCGCCGCTCGATCCGCACCAGCACCTCGCCCGCCCCCGTGCCGGGCTCGACGCCGTGGAACACCGCGTTCTCGAGCAGCGGCTGCAACACGAGCGGCGGCAGCAGCGCGTCGGTCGGCGCGCTATCGAGCTCCCACGTGATGCGCAGCCGATCGCCGAGGCGCAGCTGCTCGATGCCGGCGTAGCGCTCGAGCAGCGAGATCTCGTCGGCGAGCCGCACGAACTGCCGCGGCTCCGACATCAGCGTGCGGAAGACGTCCGCGAGGTCCTCCAGGGCACGCTCGGCGCGCTTCGGGTCGCGCCGGATGAGCGACAGCACCGCGTTCAGGCTGTTGAACAGGAAGTGCGGCCGGATGCGTGCCTGGAGCGCCTGAAGGCGCGCCTCCACCAGGGCCGGCGAGTACGCCTTGGCCAGCAGCCTCAGGTAGCCGAGCAGCCCTGCGGCGACGAGCGCCGCCAGGGGGAGCGCGGCGCCGAGCGA
>Ga0307497_10000316_pt1 | contig 10975 bp, 15 predicted proteins | sample 10_S_MG_FD_201366 | JGI IMG/M metagenome (GOLD analysis project Ga0307497, IMG submission 201366) | Soil microbial communities from Populus trichocarpa stands in riparian zone in the Pacific Northwest, United States - 10_S | ecosystem: Environmental > Terrestrial > Soil > Riparian zone > Trees...
CGCGCACTCACGCTGCTCCAGGACGTCGGCGTCGGATGATCGAGGCCACCGAGGTCTGGGAGGTCTTCGCGCGTCAGGACGCGGGCGTCCCGCTGCGCCACATCGGGCGCGTGGACGCAGCGACGGACGACGACGCAGTCGTCTTCGCCGCGACCCTGTACCAGGAGTGGAAGTGGGCGGACATGTACATCGTGCCCCGGCGTGCGGTGCATCAGGTGGTGCGGCCGGCGTGACCCTGTGCGTCTACGGTCGCACGGAGTACGCCGAGCCGCTGGTCGACATCGGGACGGTCGCGGACGACGCCGATCCCAAGGCCGCGTTCGCGGCGGAGTGGGTGGAGCTCGTCACCTTCCCGCAGGACGAGATCCACTGGATCATCCGCGACGGTGCGAGGCAAGAGGCGTGACGGAGTTCTCCCCTCCTGCCTTGCAGGCGATGGCGAACGTCGTCGTCGCGCTCGCGGACAGCAAGTTCTTCCTCGCGCATCGGCTGGCAGCGTCTGGCGTCGGCGCGCCCACGCTGGAGAGCGCGGTGGCCTGCACGGCGATCGCCCAGGAGGAGGCCGGACACGCGCGCGGCCTCTACTCGCTGCTCGACGACTTCGACCGCTCGCTGGCGCCCGCGCCCCTCGACCGGGAGAGTGATCGCCGGCGGAAGTACGCGCTGTCGTATCTCTGCGAGCCGAGCAGCTCGTTCGTGCGTGCGATCGCGTCGCTCACGCTCGCCGACCGCGCCTGCACGACCCTGCTCGAGGCCGCGACCGAATCGACGTTCGACGGGCTGCGCAAGCGAGCCGTCCGCATCCTCGCCGACGAGCCCTTCCACGAGCGCTACGCGGACGGTCGGGTGCGCGAGCTCGCCGGCTCCACCACGCTCGCGAGCGAGCTCGCCGCGCTGCTCCCCGAGACCCTGTGCTGGTTCGGCCCGGCGCAAGAGCCCGGCCTGACCCTGCTCGTCGAGGAGGGCGTGCTCGCGCAAGGGAACGAGGAGCTCCGCCAAGCCTTCGTCACGAAGCTCGCCGCTCTTGCGGAGACGACGGGCGTAGCGCTGCCGATCGCGCACGGCGACGGCGGCTGGACATACCCTGAGCTGCCATGGAGCCAATGGAACACGCTGGAGCGCCGGCTGATGGCGATTCCCACGACGACGGGCCCGTGACGTGCACCAGATGCGTGTGGTGCCAGTCGACGAACGTCGAGCAGATGGGGCTGTTCGGGCCGGGACTGATGACGGAGCAGTGGATCTGTCTCGACTGCCGGAGCCCATTCGAGTGGATACGGAAGCGGTAGACGTCGGGCTCGCCGACGGCGTCCTGACGGTGACGCTCGCTCGGCCCAAGGCGCGCAACGCACTGACCCCCGGGATGCTCGCGGATCTGCGCGCCGCGCTCGAACGGGCCGCAACCGACGCGGACGTCACGGCTGTCATCCTCACGGGAGCGGGCTCTGCGTTCTGCGCGGGCGCAGACGTATCGCGCTTCGACGACGTCGCAGACGGTCGCCGCTTCCGCTTCGAAAGCGGCCGCCTGACCGAGGTCGTCTCGCTCATCGAACGCCTCGAGAAGCCCGTCGTCGCCGCCGTGAACGGCCCCGCGGTCGGCCTGGGAGTGCAGCTGGCGCTCGCCTGCGACCTCCGTGTCGGGGCTCGCTCGGCGCGTTTCGCCTTCACCGAGGGCAAGCTCGGTCTGCTGCCGACCCACGGCGGTGTCGCACGACTCGTCAGGCTCATCGGACTCGGGCGCGCACGCGACCTGCTCCTTGCAAGCGCCACGATCGACGCGGAGCAGGCACTCGCCTTCGGCCTGCTCACGGAGGTCGCCGCCGAGGAAGAGCTCCTGCCGGCCGCCTACGCGCTCGTCCTCCGGGCGCTCGTCCGCGCGCCGCAGTCCTACGGCCTCGTGAAGCGCCTTCTCCTCCTGGCAGCGAGCGCCGACCTCGAAAGCGCCATGGCCGCCGAGACGATCGCTCAGAGCCTGCTGGTCGCGACGGAGGATCACCGCGAGGGCAGGCGCGCTGCCCATGAGCGCCGGGCGCCGAGATTCGAGGGCCGCTGATGCCCCTCTACCGCCTCGGTGATCGCGAGCCGCAGATTGCCGCGGACGCGTACGTCGCGCCGACCGCCACCCTGATCGGCTCGGTCGAGGTGGCCCCGGAGGCGAGCGTGTGGTTCGGCGCTTTGCTCCGCGCCGACTACGACCGGATCGTCGTGGGTACAGGCTCGTGCATCCAGGACGGCGTCGTCATCCACACGGCCGACGGGCTTCCGACGCTGATCGGATCCGATGTCGCAATCGGACACTCCGCGCTGCTCGAGGGGTGCGTGATCGAGGATGGGGCGCTCGTCTCGATGGGAGCCATCGTCCTGCAGCGAGCGCGGGTCGGCGCCGGAGCTGTCGTCGCCGCCGGTAGCGTGGTGCGCGAGGGGCAGCAGATCCCGCCGGGCGTCCTCGCCGCCGGCGTTCCAGCCGTCGTGAAGAAGCCGGTGAGCGGCTCGTCGCGGCACCAGCTCGAGGCCTCGGCTGCGGAATACCGCAGGCTGCGGCTGCGCTACCTCGACCAGTTGACTGAGACAAAGGAGACGCGATCGTGAAGATGCTCATCGGCGGCGAACAGACGGACGCGACCGCGACCGAGGAAATCGAGATCGTCGACCCGGCGACCGAAGAGGTCTACGACACGGTTCCGGCGGGCAGCACCGGTGCCGTCGATCTCGCTGCGCAGGCCGCCGCCGACGCCTTCGCGTCCTGGTCGCGCACCGACGCCGAGAAGCGCGCGGAGATCATCCGCAAGGGCCTCGAGCTGGTCGCCGCGCACAAGGACGAGATCGTCGAGACGCTGACCCACGAGCAGGGCAAGCCGACGATGGAGGCCGCCGGAGAGCTGCAGCACTTCCTCCACGGCATGAGCTACTACGCCGACCTCGCGACGAAGGTGCGCGGCGCCTACCAGGACCTGCCGTCGACGCTCGGCCGCTCCTACGGCATGGTGATCAGGCGCCCCGTCGGGCCGGTCGCCGCGATCGTTCCCTACAACTATCCGCTCACGCTGATGGGCACGAAGATCGGGCCTGCGCTCGCGGCGGGGAACACCGTCGTCGTCAAGCCCGCCTCGTCGACCCCGCTCGCGACGCTCAAGGTCGTCGAGCTGCTCCACGAGGGCGGTCTGCCGCCGGGTGTGCTGAACGTCGTCACGGGGCGGGGCTCCGTCGTCGGGGATCGGCTCGTCACGCATCCGCTGATCCGGCGCGTTGCGTTCACGGGAGAGACGGGGACAGGGAAGCAGATCGCCACCCTCGCGGCGCCCGCGTTCAAGCGCATCTCGCTCGAGCTGGGCGGCTCCGACCCGATGATCGTCTGCCCGGACGTGGACGTCGCCGCCGTGGTCAAGGGCGCCGTGATCGCGCGGTTCTGGAACGCCGGCCAGTCCTGCCTCGCCGCGAAGCGGCTCTACGTCTTCGACGAGATCTACGACGAGGTCGTCGGCGGAATCGTCAAGGAGCTCGAGCGCTACGACTGCGGCACCGGCTGGACGAAGCCCGAGAAGCCGAAGCTCCGGATGGGGCCCGTGCACACGCGACGCGGGCAGGATGAGCTCGCCGCGCAACTCGAAGATGCGGTTGCCGGCGGCGCACGGGTTCTGATTGGCGGTGGCCCGCCCGCCGGCGCCGACAAGGGCCACTTCTTCCAGCCCACGCTGGTCGAGGGGGCGCCGCACGACTCACGCCTTGTGCAGGAGGAGGTCTTCGGGCCGATCCTCCCGGTCTTCCGGGTGAAGGACATCGACGAGGCCATCCGCCTCGCCAACGACACCCGCTACGGCCTCGGCTCCTCGATCTGGACCCACGACGTCCGTTACATCGAGCGCGCAGCGCAGGACATCGAGGCCGGCATGACCTGGGTGAACCAGATCCACTACGGCTACGACGAGCTCCCGTTCGGCGGGCTCAAGGAGAGCGGCCTCGGCAAAGAGCACGGACTCGAGGCGATGCTCGACTACTACTTCGAGACGAAGTCCGTCGTCATGGGAGGGCTGCAGTGATGGCTGTTTCGTTCTCCGTCGAGGGTGCCATCGGCACCATCACGCTCGACAAGCCGCCGGCGAACTCCTACGACCTGGAATACATCCAGGAGCTCGCCGCCGCGGTGGAAGCCGCGGCGGGTGACGACGCCGTGAAGGTCGTGCTCGTCCGCAGCGCATCCGAGAAGTTCTTCTGCGCGGGCGCCGACATCAAGGCGTTCCAGGCGGGGCCGCACGACCGGAACATGGCGATGATCGAGTCATCGCATCGAGCACTTTCCTCGATCGCGCAGATCCCGAAGATCTTCATCGCCGAGATCAACGGACACGCACTCGGCGGCGGTCTCGAGATCCCGCTCGCGTGCGACTTCCGCTTCGCGGCAGAGGGCGAGTACCGGCTCGGCACGCCCGAGGCCACACTCGGGCTGCTCCCGGGCAACGGCGGCACCCAACGGATGACACGGCTCATCGGACGAAGCCACGCGCTCGACCTGATGATCACGGGACGTACCGTCACGCCGGCCGAGGCGCTCGAGCTCGGCCTCGTCGACCGGGTCTTCCCCGCAGCCGAGCTGCACGAGCAGACACTCGACTACGCGGGGAAACTCGCCGCGGGCGCGACGAAGGCGATCGGGAACATCAAGCTCGCCGTGAACGGCGGCATCGACGACGGCCTCGAGGGTGGCCTGGCACTCGAGCGCGAGCTCGTCGAAGAACTGTTCCAGAGTGGGGACGGCCAGGAGGGACTGGCCGCGTTCGCCGAGAAGCGGCAACCGGTGTTCACGGGGGCGTGATGACGACTGCCACTGACACAGCCACGACCGTGATCCGCAACCCGGCGACCGGAGAGGAAGTCGGCCGCGTCCCGCGGAACGGGCCTGCGGAGGCCGCGGAAGCGATCGCACGGGCGGCCGACGCTTTCCCCGGATGGTGGGACACGCCTGCCTCGAAGCGCGGCGCGATCCTGCGCGCCGGAGCCGAAGCGGTGCTCGCCCAGCGCGACGAGCTCGCGCTGCAGCTGACGCTCGAGCAGGGCAAGCCGCTCCGCGAGGCCCGGATCGAGATCACCCGGTTCGTCCACACGCTGGAGCACTACGCTGGTCTCGCGAAAAGCCTGCGCGGCGCCTACGTGCCGAACCTCGACGTCGACGCCCACGGGCTCGTCGTCAAGAGGCCGCTCGGCGTCGTGGTTGCGATCGTCCCCTGGAACTTCCCGACGACGTTGCTCGGGAACAAGCTCGGACCGGCACTCGTCTGCGGGAACACGGTCGTCGCGAAGCCCGCCGAGACGACGCCGCTCACCACGCTGCGCATCGCCGCGCTCATGTCGGAGGCCGGTCTCCCGGACGGCGTGCTCCAAGTTCTGACGGGCTCGGGCTCGGTCCTCGGCGAGGCGCTCGTCACCGATCCGCGCGTCCGCAAGGTCGCTTTCACGGGGTCGACCGAGGTCGGCAAGCGCGTCGCCGAGATGGCGGCCCGTGGAGTGAAGCGTGTGACGCTCGAGCTCGGCGGCTCCGACCCGATGATCGTCCTCGCCGATGCCGACGTCGATGCCGCCGTCAGCGCGGCGAGCGTGGGCCGGTTCTTCAACTGCGGACAGGCGTGCCTGGCGGTGAAGCGCCTCTACCTCGACGAGCAGATCGCCGACGAGTTCGTCGAGAAGCTCACAGGCAAGGTCGCGAAGCTCAAGCTCGGACACGGGACGGCGGAGGGCGCGATGATCGGCCCGCTCCACAGCGATTCGCAACGCGAGACGCTCGAGCAGCAGCTGGCGGCGACGCTGGAGCAGGGCGGAGAGCTGCTCGCCGGTGGCAAGCGGCCCGACGCCGAGGAGCTCTCGCACGGCTGGTTCTACGAGCCCACGCTCGTCCTCGAGCCCCCGCACGACTCGGTCCTCGCCGTGGAAGAGGTCTTCGGCCCTGCGCTCCCCATCTGGCGCGTGCGCGGGATCGACGAGGCGATTCAACGTGCGAACTCCTCGCAGTACGGGCTCGGCTCATCGATCTGGACGCGCGACCTCGTCGCCGCGACGAAGGCCTCCGAGAGGCTCGAAGCGGGCTACACGTGGATCAACTCGGGGCAGATCGTCTACGACGAGCTCCCGTTCGGCGGCTTCGGCGAGTCGGGCCTCGGCAAGGAGCACGGCAACGAGGCGCTCGAGTACTACCAGGAGTCGAAGGCCGTGGTCGTGAAGAGCCCTCGTTCGTGACGGCGCTCACCTACGACGACCTCGCTGTCGGGTTCCGCTTCGAGACTCCGCGGCGGACGGTGACGGAGGCCGACATCGTGGCTTTCTGCGGCGTCTCGGGTGACTTCAACCCGCTGCACACAGACGCGGTCTTCGCGGCCGGGACGCCCTACGGCGAGCGGATCGCGCACGGTGCGCTCGTCCTCTCGCTCGCGACGGGCTTGCGCCAGCGGCTGGGTCTCTTCGACGGGACCCTGCTCGGGTTTCTCGAGATCCGCAGCTGGAAGTTCCTGGCGCCGGTGCGGATCGGCGACACGATCCGCGTCGCGAACGAGGTCGTCGAGATGCGCGAGACCTCGAACCCGGGGCGAGGGATAGTGGTTCAGCGCGTCGAGGTCGTCAACCAGAACGACGAGATCGTCCAGAACGGCGAGTTTGTCTTGATGGTCGCCCGGCGTTGAGCGCCATGGTGCTCCGTCAACCCGAGGTCGCCGACGTGGCTGCGGTCGAGCACGCTCTCCTGGAGGCCTTCCAGTCGCTCGTCGCCGAGCCCGAGCGCCCGTCCGTCGTCGTTCTGCGCGAGCTCGACGTCGCCGCGCAGGGGACACCGGCGGCCGCCGCGCTCGCGCACGGCCTGCTCGGCCTTGTCCGAGCGCTCACGATCGAAGGGTTCACGGTCAACGCGTTGACGGTCGCGGAAGATGGGGCAGACGACGGGGAGGCGGCGTGGATCGACCGGCTCTCCGAGCCGCGAGGCCTCTCGGGGCAGCTCGTGCGCCTTCCGTCGAGCGGGGTAGGGCGGATCTCCCCGTGAGCGGTGTGGCGGTCGTCACCGGCGGCGCGGGAGCGATCGGCACCGCGATCGCGCAGCGCCTCGCGCGCGACGGTCTTTCGGTGCTGCTCGTCGATCTGTCCGAGCACGTCGAGGAGCGCGCGCAGGAGCTCGGCATGAGCGCCTGCCGCGCCGACATCACGACGGACGCAGGCCTCGAGGCCGTGGCGGACGCCGCGGGCGACGACGTTCATTGCCTGGTGAACAATGCGGGGATCAACCGCGACGGGCGCGCGGCGAAGCTGACGCCGGACGATTTCAGCAGCGTGATCCGCGTCGATCTCGTCGCGCCCGCGCTCCTCGCCGAGCGGCTCCGGCCCGCGCTCTCCGGTGGCAGCGTCGTCAACATCGCCTCGCGCGCCGCGCTCGGCAACTTCGGCCAGGCGAACTACGTCGCCGCCAAGTCCGGGCTGATCGGGCTCACGCGCTCGCTCGCCTTGCAATGGGCCCCGGATGTCCGCGTGAACGCGGTGGCCCCCGGCCTCATCGAGACGCCGATGACCGGGAGCATGCCTCCGGATGTGCTCGCGAAGCTCGTCGCCAGAGTCCCCTCGGGACGGATCGGGACGCCTGAAGACGTCGCCGACACGGTTGCGCATCTGGTCTCCCCCGCCGCGAGCTACGTCACCGGCCAGGTGCTCTTCGTGTGCGGCGGCCGGAGCATCGGCTAGCTGGCGGCGCTCGGTCGAGGCATCCTCTGGAAGATGCCAGCATCCGATGCCTTCCACGACCCCCAGTCGACTCCCCGGGACAGCGCGGGCGAGCCGAGGATCAGCTACGTCGTCGCGCGCCTCGAGCAGGCGCTCCGGCGGGCGATCAACGACCGTGTGTCGCAGCACGGCCTGACTGTCCTTCAGTACACGACGCTGAGCGTGCTCGGGCATCGGCGCGAGCTTTCGAACGCTCAACTCGCGCGCCGCGCGTACATGTCACCGCAGGCCATGAGCGAGGTGATCGACGCTCTCGAGAAGAAGGGGCTGATCACCCGCAGTTCCCATCCGAACCATCGGCGCGTCTATCAGGCGACGCTCACAGAACGAGGGGAAGAGGTGCTTGCCGACTGCGAGAGGCTGGTCGACGAGCTGGAGGCGGAGATTCTCGCCGACCTGACCGCAGGCGATCAGCGGAAGCTGCGAGACGGGCTCATCTCGGCTGTGCGCAAGCTTCACGCTGGCCTGCCCGAGCGCTAGCGTCTGCAGGTCGTATCAAGTAACCTGATACTCCTCGGGAGACTCGACGGGAGGTCTGCATGGGCGTGCTCGACGGGAAGGCGGCAATAGTCACAGGCTCGGCGCGCGGCATCGGCCGCGCAACAGCGGAGTTGCTGGCAGAGCACGGCGCTCGCGTCCTGATCAACGATCTGGACGCCGACGCGGCAGAGCAGGCCGCCTCGGAGATCGGCGGGGAGACGGCGACATTTGCCGCTGACCTGATGAAGGACGGCGTTCCCGAGGCGCTTGTCAAGAAGGCGATCGACGAGTTCGGTCAGCTCGACATCGTGGTCAACAACGCCGGCTACACCTGGGACGGCATGGCGCACAAGATGAGCGACGAGCAGTTCCGCGCGATGCTCGAGATCCACACCGTCGTTCCGTTCAAGGTCCTCCGGGCCGCATCGCCGCACCTGCGCGACGCGGGCAAGGCGGACAAGGAGGCAGGGCGCGAGGTCTTTCGCAAGGTCGTCAACGTGACGTCGGTCTCGGGCACGCAGGGCAACCTCGGCCAGGCCAACTACTCAGCGGCGAAAGCCGGCCTGATCGGCCTGACGAAGACGCTCGCGCGCGAGTGGGGCGCGTTCAAGGTGAACGTCAACGCGGTCGCATTCGGCTTCGTCGAGACCCGCCTGACGGCCGATCTGCCGCAGCAGATGCGGGATGCCGCTCCCCAGGTCATCCCGCTCGGGCGGCCTGCGCAGCCCGAGGAGGCTGCGGGAGCCATCTTCTTCCTCTGCTCACCCTGGTCGAACTTCGTCCACGGGCAGGTAATCACCGCGAGCGGCGGCCAGATGACCGGGATGACATCGTGAGCTTCAACCTCGAGGCGATCGGCCATACTGGTGAGGAGCGTCGGTATCACGTAACGCAGGAGGCGCTCGAGCGCTATGCGGCGGCGACCGACGATGTTCCAGGCGGCCCGGTATTCGCGATCGTGCCCGTGTGGGAGACGATCAAGCCCGCGTCTGGATCGGTCGCCGCCGAAGACATCTGGAAGCACGTCGTGCACTACGAGCAGGACATGCTGCTGCATCGCCCGATCGAGGCCGGCATGACGCTCGTGTCGCACGCGGCCCCAATCGCGCTCCTCGGCCGGCCGAACGGCACCTCGCTGGTCATCAAGACCGAGACTCGGTCGGAGGACGGCGAGCTCGTCAACGAGCAGTACGTGACCGAGTTCTTCCGCGGTGTGGAGACGACGACAAGCGTCGGCGAGCGGCCGCCCGCGCACGGCCTCGATGCGAACGGCGACGAGCCGTTCGCCGAGATCACGTATCGCGTGGCGGAAGACCAGACCAACCGGTACGCCGAAGCGTCAGGCGACAACTTCGCGATCCATCTGGACGACGCGTACGCTCGGGCGGTCGGGCTCCCTGGTCGTATCGTCCACGGGCTCTGCACGATGGCCTTCGCCGGCCGCGCGGTCCTCGAAGCGGCAGGCGTCCCCGACCCGACGCGCGTGAAGCGGCTGGCTGTGCGCTTCTCGGCGCCCGTGTTCCCCGGCGAGGCGGTGACGACGCGCGTCTGGCGGGTCGACGGCGGCTACGGCTTCGACGCACTGAACCCCGAGGGCAGAGCTATGATCAAGGACGGTCGGGCGGAGCTGAGATGAGCCTCGACCTCGACGCGATCGTCGCCATCGACATCCACACGCACGCCGAGATCGGGCACGGCGGCGAGGACGGCCTGCTGCCGGAGTGGCGCGAAGCAGCCGCGAAGTACTTCGGCCAGGGGGACAGGCCGACGGCAGATGATGTCGCGGCGTACTACCGTGAGCGGAAGATGGCGGCGGTCGTCTTCTCGGTCGATGCGGAGACGGTGACGGGCCGGGCCTCGGCGCCGAATGAGGAGATCGCGGCCGTGGCAGCGGCGAACGACGACGTGCTGATCCCGTTCGCATCGGTCGACCCACACCGGCCCAACGCGGCTGAGGAGGTGCGCCGCCTCGTTCGCGACCACAACGTGCGCGGCTTCAAGTTCCACCCCAACATCCAGGCGTTCTTCCCGAACGACAAGACCTTCTACCCGGTGTACGAGGCGATTCAGGCGGCGGGCGTGCCCGCTCTCTTCCACACCGGCCACTCCGGAATCGGCACGGGGCTGCCGGGCGGCGGCGGCATACGGCTCAAGTACTCGAACCCGATCTACGTCGACGACGTCGCGGTCGACTTCCCGGAGCTGAAGATCGTGCTCGCCCACCCCTCGTTCCCTTGGCAGGATGAGGCGCTTTCCGTCGCCCTGCACAAGTCCCACGTGTACATCGACCTCTCAGGGTGGTCGCCGAAGTACTTCCCGCCGCAGCTCGTGCGCTACGCGAACACGCAGCTGCGCGACCGCGTGCTGTTCGGCTCGGACTACCCGATGATCACACCTGACCGCTGGCTCGCCGACTTCGAACAGGCCGACTTCAAGGACGAGGTACGACCGCTGATCCTGAAGGAGAACGCAATCCGACTGCTGGGGCTCCGCATTGAACATCGCCTCTAGCGTCGACCGCGCGGCTCGCCACTTCCCGGCGAAGGAGGCGCTGCGGTTCGAGGATCGCTCGTGGACGTACGCGGAGCTGCGAGCGGAAGTCGATCGAGTTGCGCACGGCCTCGTCGCGCTCGGCATCGGCCGTGGCGACCGTGTCGCGCTGTTCCTGCCGAACATCCCGGCTTTTCCGATCGTCTACCTCGCGGCGCAGAAGGTCGGCGCGATCTCGGTGTCGGTGAACACGATGCTG
>Ga0307497_10000317_pt1 | contig 10965 bp, 25 predicted proteins | sample 10_S_MG_FD_201366 | JGI IMG/M metagenome (GOLD analysis project Ga0307497, IMG submission 201366) | Soil microbial communities from Populus trichocarpa stands in riparian zone in the Pacific Northwest, United States - 10_S | ecosystem: Environmental > Terrestrial > Soil > Riparian zone > Trees...
GTATGCAGGTATCGAACAATGTTTCAACCCCCCCCCCGTCCCTCCCAGGTTTCGACTATCAACCTTCTTCCCTGGCGAGCGTTTCTGCAAGGCAGGGTTCTTCGAGGCTGCGCTTTTTGGAACGACGGTGCGAAATCAGAGTGGGGCTGAAGTGCGAGATCGGGGACTTGTTTCCGCTCGGGAAAGCTACATCATGAGACTTAGCGACGGAGCCGCACGCCTCGGTGACGTGTTGGCTGCGGAGCCCGTGGAGTCACAACAAGCACTTTCGATTGTGGAGGTGGTACTTGTCGTCGCCGCAGATTAAAGCTGAGGCCCTTGATGACGGCGACGCATGCGCGGAGCTGCTCGCTAGATTCTATGCAGCCAAAGACGTAATCGCACAGCGCGCACTGTGGAAGCCTGACGATCCGACGCTGCCATTAGGCACATGTCGTTACTGCGGGAGGTCTTGGCAAAAGTGGGCCCGCAGCAAGCTTGACGGTCACGCGGCGTGCATCGTCACTGAAGACTTCAAACACCACGTGGGAACAGTTCTCAAGGCCTCTCCACGGTTGACGTACGCAATGATCGCTAAACTGCTTGGCGTAACGTCAGGAATCGTACGCTCTTGGGCATTCTCCGCAGGCATCGCAGGTCCGATCAGCCACACGCTGCGTCGCACGGATGGACCGGAGCGATTCGCGCTACACCCTGCGGCCGGTGCTGGGCGATCTTCGTCGGAGTGAACGGATTTACTCCTCGACACCGGCGGCGCGACGGAGGACGTCAGGCTCAAGGAACTGCCCGTGCGTGACGTGGAACGTGCCGTTGACCGCGTCAAACTTGATGACGCGCGCCTTGCGAAACGCTGCCAGCGCCGCCTGGGCTTGGTCGCGGGACAAGTGGCCGTGCTCCATGGCGTAGGCGATGAAGCGGTCCTCAGCCTGGACACCGCGCTGCGCAACGTTGCGCAGGCCAGGCTCGATGTCTCTCAGCGAGGACGTCTTCTTCTGGGCGTGTGATCTGCGGCCCGGTGTGCGGCTGAGCGGTCGATCCGTGGCGGCCTTGAAGGCGAGGTCTGCCGGCCACCCCCATGTTCGACCAGTACGGTAGCGCGCGACCTGCTCCGGCGTCATGCGTGACTCTTGGGATAGAGCCTCGGCGATTTCGCGGTCCAACTGGGCAGGTGACTTTTTCCTTGTCATCAGGGTCCAACCCTACCACGCCGCACATGTAGCGGGGTGGATCGAAAATGACCGGGTGCCCCAGGCTCGCTGGCGTCGCTGGTCTTATTCGATCTCGATGAGAGCTGACACAGGTATCTGCACTGGCGTCGTGCCGTCTGACGGCGTTGCACGGATGGCGAACGTCCCGCTCGCCGACACGGAGACCGGGCCAAACAGGAGTGACTTCACTCCCGTGTCGCCAGGATTGAACGTGATCGAGTAGCCGGCAACGAAGCCCCCATTGACCATCACCTCGAAGATGATGGAGCCCGCTCCTGGCACGACGAACTCGCCCAGGTTCACCGCAAGGTTGAACAGGTTGCGGGGAGAGGGCGTTGGATAGGCTGGGAAGATGTTCGAGGGGTTGATCGCAACTGTGCCCGTGTCCGCCAAGAACATGTTGCCGCCGGGTCCGATCACACCAGAGAACTTGGCGATGCCTCGCGCTGTCGAACTCGGTCCTGTTGGTCCCGTAGTCCCCATGCTACCAGTTGCCCCGGTTGCCCCAGTCGCTCCGTTTGCGCCCGTTAGTCCAGTTGTGCCCGTGCCCGCAGGTCCCGTCGCCCCCGTGTTGCCGGTCGTCCCGGTTGCTCCAGTGGTCCCTATAGCTCCGGTAGCCCCCGTGTTGCCGGGCTCTCCAGGCCCCGTCACCCCCGTACTGCCAGTCGCCCCGGTTGCTCCATCACGGCCATCTCGACCGTCGTGCCCGTCGTGCCCGTCGTGCCCGCGGGGCCCCCGGTGTCCGCGCTCACCACGCTCAGCGTGTTCACCGCACTCTTCCCCACAATTCCTGCCATCTGAGGGAGAGATCTGAATATCAGCCATGGGGTTGCCACGCTATGCCTGCGCGTCGGGCGGGGCAAGAAAACGACCAGAGTTGTGTCAGGCATCACGTAGTTCCTCGAGCTCCCAACGCTTGACGAGCGCGAGTGAGAAGCGGTTGCCATCTCGACGCACCGCTCGCAGGACATCTCGGTGATCAGGCTCGGTCAGGCCGAAGCGCCAGTAGTCACTCTCGTCATCGATTGGATCGAAGCCGTATTTGCTCAGACAGCCCCGTCTCAATTCAGGATGTGCTTTCCAGAAGCTAGTCAATTCCTGGCGAGCATCGGCAGGGATCCGCAACCCCTCGATGGGTTGCAGCCTGGACACGTGTCTCTGCTGGCGGCGGGTTCTCTGACGGCGCTTGGAGAGAGCGGCTGCGATCTCGGTGTCGAGCTGGGCCGGGGTCTTGGGCATGGCTGTGGGACCGGATCGTACACGGTCCTGGCCCCAAAGAGACTCGGTTTGTCCACCGCGAGCTCTCCCGCGGCGGTCCTGGGAACAGGATCAGCGGCCGTCGTGAACGAGGGTCGCCAGGGCGCTGACGAGCCGCAGCATGTCCCCGCGGTAGAGCCCTGCCGCATTGATGTTGTTGATTTCGAGGATCTTGAGGCCTTCTGGTGTATCTGCCACGTCCAGGACGAAGGCCGCGTTGGGTTGCCAGCAATCCACACATGCCTGCGCGTATTCCGTGATGACGCCGTCGATCTGGGAAGGGGCCGTGTAGCGCTTGGTTGTACCGATCTTGTAGCCCGATGCGGTCACCACGCGACCATCGACCACCCAGGTACGGGTCTCGGACCAGATCTTCTTGGTCGAGCACACCATGATCTCGTCCAGTGGGGTGACCGTGGGTTTCGAGGAGTCACCCGCGATGCGGAGCACACCGTCGCGAAACTGTTGCCAGTCCTGCTGATCGAACACGGTTCCCGTGAAGCCCTTTGTGTCATCCACTGGTCGCACAAAGCACTGTCCCCCGATGGGGCCGATGAACGCGTCGATCGTGGTGCACTTGGCATCAGCGTTGAGCATGAGATCTCCCCAGTGCTCGCGCTGTATGCGAAAGTCGAGGTTGTCGAGCCAGGCGCCGGGCTTCCACCCGTAGGTGTGCGCGTGTCTCGCCATCGAGTAGGAGCCCATGACAATGACGGGGGCGTCAATCGGAGGGGGCTCAGGTTCGAGCGTTCCCACGAATGGGACACATCGGTGCACGGAGTACGGGAAGCCCAACCGCTCGAGGGCGCCCACGAGGGCTGTCCATCCCTCCTCAGAGAAGAGGTTGCTCTGGAGCACCCAGTGCGGTGTCATGGGTCCCTCACGCGCTCAGGACTCCACTGGCTCGACCTCACAGCAGGTCGAGGCGACGATCGGGAATCTCGCAATGACGTCACCGGCCTCCCGCGCGGTGTCGAACCGGGGAGATTGCGCCCGTGGCGCGCCAAAGGCCGGGCCGATGCCGGTCATCTGGCGAAAGTAGGATTTTGGGTTGAGGTCATACCGGATGACGTATTTCATCACACATCCTTAAAGTCTCGCGGGGTGACAAGAGGATCCATCAGCTTCGACTAGAGACATTGCTTCCTCGATCGTGCACCGCCACCAAGCGGCGTATGGATCAGGCAATACAGAGGCCGCTTTGGGGAAGGCATGCTGAAGCGCCCAACTTGTGGATCGATGGGGCATGAGTGCCGTCCAGTGATATGAGCCGAATGAGGCTCTGAGCTTCACGCGCCCTGGATGGGCCAAGGCAAGGTGATGGATGAAAAACGGCGGCGCCTCGTTGCGAACCAGGAGTCGAATCAATTCGTCGGACACCGGCCCAAAATTAAACAAATCCCGCAGGTTGTCGCGATCGCTGTGATCAAATTGTAGCCATCGTCGGGCGGCGTAGGGTCGGACCCACGTCGGGATCGCGAGCCCCTCACCGCCGTTCGACGACGCCCTGGACCAGAACACCCGTGAGCGAAAAACCAGGTGCCTTATGCGATTAACATAGAAGGCCTCGACGCCGGGACGAAGAAGTTGACTTGGCACTCTGTTGCTCATTGCCTTATCTCCGTCGAGGATCATGAGGTCCCTTGGATTAGACGACGGTTGATCTCGACATCGAGGAGCTCGACAACGGCCTGCCAGTCCGGCTGGGGCAGATACACGGTCAACACACGTCGCATCTCGGTGAGTCGGCCGACCTCATACGCCCGACGGCTCTCCGGCGAGTTGATCCCGCCGTGAATCGCGAACAGCGGGTGGTGGACGACCCCGTGCCACTCGCGCTCGACTTTCTGGACCCACGCGCCCACGGTCCGTTCAGCCTGCGTGACGCAGTCCTCCCAGTGCTCACAGATGCGGGCGAGGTCGTGGGACAGCGCCCAGGGCCAGTCGCTCTCGAGACTCATGGTACGGGGTCTGGCGGTACGGGGGCTGGTCGCGCACCCAGTCCCCACAAGTACCGCGCGAACTCCCGCCACTTCGGGCGCTCGTAGGCGAAATCCTGGAATGTGCCGAGCTCGCCGTGGAACTCGTCGCAGCACTGCTCTGCGAGCCGCTCCATGTCGCGTTCGGCGCTCTCCTCTAGTGCAGCGTTACGCGCTGCCACTTCTTCCGGTGTCGAGACATCCATGGACGGGGCTCCGTTTTTCGATGAGGAACTTCGAGTTTCACAGGTGTGAACGACTGCCCCAGGCCTGTTCCAGGGCCTGTTGCTCCCTGAGGTAGGTCTGGTACCCATCGGCCTCAGATAGCACGGTCCCCAAGAGGATGACTTCGAGGGCGGCAGGTGGAACGTCCTTGCGATGGCGCACCGTGATCGCAATGTCATGCCCCACGGGGCAAACTCGGCTGACGATCGGTAGACCGAGGCGTGTCTCATCGGGCACCACTGCGCGGTGGGGGCCGGACATCCAGGCATCCGTGACGGGTTGGGGCTGGAGCTTGTAGGCCGCGGCATACCGGGCGGCTGGCACATCGGCACCTCCGCCTGTGAAGACGCTGCAGAGGGTGACCTTGAGGTCAATGAGGTCGAACGCCCCGGCACACGACGCGTGAACCGCGAGGCGCTCGGGGCGGAAGGGCTCACGGGGACGGACGGTGCAGACGACCTCTGCGCCGTGGCCGATTTCAATGTCGGAGCAGATCCACAGGATCGCCCGCGTCGAGCTCTGTGCGCGAGCGCCGAGCTCGATCTTGAAGACTGGCTGGGTCATGGTTTGTACGTCCCATCTCCCGAGTTGAGGGCCTCGTCAAGGCTCGGGTTGTAGTTGAAGCGGTCATTGAGACCGAGGATCTCGTCGATCAGCCGGTCTTGATCGATGATCTGTCCCCGCTCTTGTCGCAGGCACCCGATGCCGTGACGATCGAGAAGTTGTCGGAGGGCTTGTCTGTGGGACTCACGCTGCTTACTCATGGACTTTCTCCCCTCAGGGCTTCACTTCCCAGTCGTTGGCGAGATAATCAGCACGGCTCAGCACAGCGCCGCTCGTACTGCCGTGCAGTCGCCATCGGTTGCGATCGTCTAGTTCGATCCAGAAATCGCCCGGACGACGCATCGGTCTACCGCTCCTGAGCGCTTTAGTGAACGTCATGCCGATCTTGGTAGGGCGGTGCATGGGGTCTCCCTAGAGAGCCACGGATTCCGACAGGTCGGCAATCTGCTTGATGCAGCCGTTCTCGTCGTCGCTCGGGTTGATGAGGAAGACCTCGCCGTCAAAGAGCGGGGTGCCGAGGAAGGTGCACGGACCGATCGCCGCGATGCGCCAGCCATCGATCATCTGGCCGACCCTCATGCGCACGGTGTCGGTGCTGCGGATGGCAGTCAGGCGATCCACGTCGGTCTTCGCGTACAGCGCGTACCCGATGCGGATCTGCGCCCAGTAATGGCCCTCCAGGGGCCTCGACGCACAGCTTAGAGAATGCCATTTCCCTGTGCTGCCGGGCGAAGCGGGCGAGGGCGTCGATCTCGAGGGCGCTAGGGGGGTTCATCTCAGCCATGTGGGGGCTACTTGTCCCCGCAGAACCCGGCCGCATCCAGCGCCCGCGCGAGCACCTCGTGCACGTCCTGCTCGTGGTCGCCGCGCAAGCCGTCCCGGCGGGCGACGCGCACGGCCTGGGCAGCGCGGGCGATGGCGATGAGTGCGAGTGCCGTGGGTGGATCGAACATGGCTACAAAGTCCCAGTCCTGGATCCTGACCGCTTCGTCGGGACCCGACGGTGCCAGACAGAACGGCGAGTCATCGAGCGGCTTTGACCAGAGGGTCCGGCACGGGCAGTTTCCATCGTTGGCCGTGCAGCGGAACCAGGGACCCGGTGTAGCAGCCCGCGCGGTGTGCTCCATGCCATCGAGGCTCCGCCCCCTGTGCGTGGGGGCGCCTGGGGTGCATGCTGGGGACGTCAGCTGACTATCGGGGGACTCGTCGATCTCGCTCGGCATTTCATGGCTCCTTCAGGCTGTTCGTAGCTGGCGGGGTCGTGCCCCCCCAGGTGCCCTGATCACGGGACATCTTTCAAGCGCTTGCGGAGATCTGCCGCGATGTTTGCCCCGACAGGGGAGTCGTCTTCAAGCCTCTCCGCCCACTGGAGCAGCCGCTGCTCCATGGAGCGCAGCCGGCGGATTTCCCGGACTGCAGCAGAGACCAGCAGGGCACCGACAGCGCGGTGACGTTCATCGAGGATCACGTCCCGGTCCCACAGGGCCATCCCAGCAAGCTGCTCGTCGGTGAGTGTCCATCCCTCCGTGGCGCTTGTGCCGTGCTCGGCCGTACGGCTCTCGCGACTCTCGAGGATCTCCTCCGCCATCCTGAGCACGAGATCTCCCAGGCGGAGTGCGCCGGCCTGCTCGCATGCTGCCTGGACATCGTTCGAGCAGGCGTACTCGAGGTCGGCCTGGGTCAGCTTACGGCGCTTCGTCACGAGGGTGTTCACTGCTCTGCATTCTCTGGGCCCATCGGGGAAGGGATCGTGCGTCCGTCCCACGACATCACACGGATCGCGAGCTCCACGTGCTCGTCGAGCAGCCCCTCCTCGCAGTTAGTTTGCACCAGACGGTTTTTGTGCATCGCCATGTCGGAGCTGTCGTCGAGGATGACAAAGCGTGTGACTTCAGGATGCTGCCTGAGCCAGAGGTCGATCTCGTGACCGCGGAAGATACGATCGATGTGCCCGAACGTTGCGAGCATCTCGGGATCGTTGTGCCCGTCTGGTGTCTCGCCAACGACCTCGGCGACGAGGCCGTGACTCTCGAGCACTCGGTACAGCTCGGGTGGATCCAGGAGCTTGCGCCAGGAGCTGCTGATGACGATTTTTGCCCTGGTCTCGGCAACGAGTCGGTTCAGACGCGCGACGGCGTCACGGTCGATCTGACACTCCAGGCGGTAGCACGCACATGTCGTCTCGTGCTTGGGGCGTGACGGATCCGTGTGACCAAGTTGGCGGTGCTGTTCGTCGAGCCTTCGTAAGTGCACATCGCTGTTGAGTACTCCGTCGATGTCCAAGAAGATCACGTGCACTGGATTCTCCATTTTTATGATACGCGTTCCAGCACTGCGATCTTGTCCTCGAGCTCGGCGCAGCGCTGTACGGTCCTTTCGATCTTGCTCTCCAGCGCGGCGTTGCATTTCAGTGCGTCGTCGACCAGACGCTTCAACCTGGAGTTGCTACCTTCCAGCTCTACGAGACGCGGAGTGATGCTGAGCTCGCGGGCTGTCGCCTCGGTTGCTGCTCGTTGGCTGGCCTCGCGCTCGCGACGGAGGTCGTCATAGACGACGTCGAGTTGGCGGCGAGTAGCCATCAGCTCGTGATAGAGCCGGATCACCCCCTGATCTGTCATGAGCTCGTCCATTGGCTGCCCAGCGATGGTGAGTGCGCGATCGATCGCTGCACGTTGCTCGCGCGCGCCAGCGAGCTGGCTCTCGAGGGACATGATCCCGGTGCGAGCTGAATCGTCCTCCTGCGTCAGGCGCGCGAGCGCCTCCCCGCGCTCAGCCGCAACCTGTGCCAGCCACCGCACCCGTCCGAGGAGACCAACGCTTAGCCGCGGTACACCTGCACCGTCAAGAGCTGCAGCGATGCTGTCATCGACGGACAGATCCGTCTCGTTGTCGATCTTCACGATGGGGTCTCCTCCGTTTTTGCCTGCGCAAGATACACCTCAGTCGCGACGATCGCTGCCTCCAGCAACCGTCCTGTGGAGGTGCCGTGGGGCATCCCCTGTACGAGGAGATCGCCGAATGCAGCCGCACAGGCGTGGCGGAGCTGCTTGATGAGTGCCGTGTTAGACGTGGTTGCAGAGCTGCTCAGCTCCGGTGCAAGCACCGTGTACTTGACGGGTTCTCTGGGGCTGGCTTGCCCGATGACGTATCCACGTCTGTACTCCTCGTTGTCGCACGAGGAGACTCGTCCAGCCAGGGCGTCGTAAAAGCCGTGCGACAAGCTGCCGCCCTTCACGGTGATGGGTTCCAGTTCCTCATGTTCTGGTGGATCGGTGGCTGGAAGCACACGGAGGTCGTCGCGATCCTCGAAGGAGTACGCACCGCTGCGCTCCCACTCCCCACGGGGCAGATCATGCGACGAGCTGACGAAGATCATGTGCCACGCGGACCCGTCCGGCCGCAAGCCGCTCTCGAGGCGTGTCACGACACCGGGATGCCAGCGGTCGCCGCGACCCGGGTGGAAGGTGACCCTTTGGCCAAGCGCGTAGCTGGCGATCGGCGGGTGTGCTGTCGCGGAGACCCTTGCGTTCCCTCCGCCCCTCGGAGGTGGCGCCTCGGGGCCATTGCCGACTTCAGTGGGGGAGCGCATGATCAGGTCTTTCCGAGCAGTGCCCTGATCAGCCTATCCAGGGATGACGTGACACGGACAAAGGTCGCGCCCTCCCAGCGGAGATACGGCACGGCAGACCACCACGTGTACTCCTGCATCGTGATCTTGCCCTTGTGCCATGGCTCTCGCCACTTGGCAGTGCCAGTTTGCCCGCTCAGGGGCCTGATGTCCCAGACCTCACGCAATTTGCGCTCATCACCAAGGAACGGCACGTCGCCATGCCCCATGAACCAGCCGATCATATCTGGATCGGGGCGTCCATCCACCAGTGGACAGCCATCGGTTGCGACCACAAGATCGCCGCGGATGGGTGAGATGGCTGGCACACCAGCGGCACGCTCGAGGAGCACAGCTTCCTGCGCCACAGCGACCAGTGCGGCGAGGGTCTCGTCAGTTAGCGTCACGTCTGTACCTCGCGCGTGGCTGTCTCGTAATCACTGGCAGGGCGCCAGGCCGACTTGCTCCAGCCCGGAGCCGTGTTCGGATCCTCATCGTGGGCGTGTAGGCGGAACGCGCCACAGTCGAGGCAGACCTGGGTGCTCCACGATCCCCAGACCCGCGGGGCGTCCTTACCGCGCGCTGTCTCGCGATGTAGGCAGTTCATTGGACCCTCACTTCCCGCAGCTGGTACGACACGGTGTACTTTTTTCCGCCTCGTCCGGACACGCCGGCCCGCGTGCTCTGTCGTAGCTGGCGGAGCCGGTCGCGCATCTTGGGCAGCGCGCCAGATTCCAGCACGGTCCTCTTGCCGCGCGACTCTCTCACGATCTCGTACTTCACGGCTTGCACTCTGGTCCCTGCCACCTCTCGATCCCGGGCCACCAGTGATACAGGCGGTTACCAGAATCGTGCGCAGAGATGTACGCGCCGCCGTTGAGAATCGTGAACGTTGCAGGGCGGACCCCGAATTGAGCGCGCCACTGCTCGGCGGCAGCTGGGCTAATGGCAGTGATATCCACGGATTTCATGACACAATCCTCTCACCAAACTTGCTGGAAGGCCCTACTTCCAGGGCCAGCGACCCAGCTTGATCGACCACGAGGGAGTTGGGAAACGATCTCCTGGCGGCCCGTCCTTGCCGTACTTGCGGTTGAAGCGCCACTCGCCGATGCCTGGAGACCAGGCCCCCTGGATGATGATCTCCGCGGCCCGCTCACTGGGGGCCCGGACGAGCGCGACCACGGTGCAGTGGGCCTCCACGCCCTCGCCTCCGCCGAGGCCCGTCTCCCAGAAGGCCAGCACTTCCGCGGGCGGTGGCCACGCCAGTGGGCGGCAGTCAGGGGCGTGCTCAGCATCGCCGTGCTGCTCCCACGAGATCCAACGCAGGTCCTTGGTCGACATCACCACTCCTCGCCCTTGAAGGGCATGAGTTTGAACTTCGTGGGAGGCTGGTCATACAGTCGCTCGAACGTACTTGATTGAACCAACTCGCAGAACTCCTGCCCCCTCGCGTCCTGATGGATCTTGAGTGTCTCTCGCTCACCGTCCCGGCCCTCGATGGTGATCGATCCTGACGATCGTGCCACAATCTTTGGCAACATGAACGGGTAGTCTGCGTTCATGTGCATCCCGTCAGGGAGTGCGAAAGTCGCGTCATCGAACGTGCGCACATATGTGCCACGGACCGTCATCTACGATCGTCCTCCAGCTCTGAGCTCTGGTCGATGCAGTCGATCCGGAGGCCGAAAGTAGCCGCGTGAGCTAGTACAAGATCACCGATCGCGGAACCAGCCCAGGACCCACAACCCCGAGCATCACGGTTGTCCCTGTCATAGGCGAGGAAGTCGTTGCTCCTCTGCTCGACGCAGATCGTACGGTCTGGAGGCGAGCACACCCGCGTGTGACCGCTGGTCTCGTCGATCAGCGTATACACGGGATCGCCGGGACTGCCGTCCGCCCCTCGCCAGAACCTCACCTCTCGAACCTCGTAGACCCCCTCCGGCCAGCGCCCTCGGGCATAGGCAAGCTGGCGCTCTGCCTGTTCTGCGGTCTCCGCAACCAAGGTCAGTTCACGTCCTAGCATCGTGAAGAGCACCCGTGCCCCGTGCTCGTTGAAGTGCGTGACCACGCGGCGGATTACGGTGTGCTTGGCCCACCACTCCGGGGACCGCGACCGCGGAGT
>Ga0307497_10000318_pt1 | contig 10961 bp, 9 predicted proteins | sample 10_S_MG_FD_201366 | JGI IMG/M metagenome (GOLD analysis project Ga0307497, IMG submission 201366) | Soil microbial communities from Populus trichocarpa stands in riparian zone in the Pacific Northwest, United States - 10_S | ecosystem: Environmental > Terrestrial > Soil > Riparian zone > Trees...
CACGACCCACGCCGGCGCCGCGCGCGTCATACGTTGCGCCGATGGAAATCGAACAGGCCCGCGGCGACGAGCAGCACTATATAGAGAACGAGGCCGCCGATTGCCGCGGCATACGCGCCCGCCGCGGGTGCGTCGTACAGCAGCCATTCCGTACGCGTGGCGGCGTCCAGGCGCGGCAGGAGAAAGGCAAGCGCATCCACCGCGCCGCGCGCGAGCCGTCCGGCCCAGCTTTCCTCGGGCATCGGCGCAGCCGCCATCGCCTGGATCGCGGGCATCGCGCGCGCCAGCAGATACAGGCCGACGGTGGCGCCGATCGCGCTCACCAGGCTGGGCAGCGTCATCGCGAAGAACAGCGCCGCGGCCGCGACCAGCGTGCCCTCGAGCGCGAGCGACACGCCCCAGAGCACCGCCGGAAGCGGCGCAGCCCATAGAAGCAGCGCCGCGGAGAAGATTGCGGCCAGGGCGACGCCGCACGCGGCGAAACCCGCGAGCCGGCCGAGGTAGTGCGTGGTGCGCGACAACGGCAGCGAGAGCATGAGCTCGAGACCCTTGTCCTGGATCTCGCGCAAAGTGGCGGCGGTGACCTGCGCGGCGATCAGGAACACGGCGCACGCGCGCAGCAGCGCGGCGAGCACCGCGAGCTGCAGCGCGGCGGTATCGGTAAGCGCGACCTGCGAGAGGAAGGCGGCGGCGCCGAGCCCTACGACGAGGCTGGCCGCGGCGAGCCATGGCAATCCGCCGCGGCGGGCTTCGAGCAGGACCGAGCGGGCGAGCGTGGCGACGGGCATGTCGGGGTTTGTGTTCTAGACTAGTCGCGGGGGAACGCTAGCGCAAATGAGCTCGTGCAACTGACCACGGCCCGGCCGTCGCTGCTCACGCGCGTCGCCAACATGGCCTGGAGCTTCAGCCAGCGCTACTGGCGCGTGATCGTGGTCGCAATGCTCGCGTTGCTGCACATCGCGGTGTTCCGCGGCGTGGCCGACCCGTGGGCGCGCGCGCTGCTGCTCGCGCACCTCGGGCTGCTGCTGCTGTGGCAGCCGTTCCTGCGCGGCGAGCAGCGCATCTCGCTCACGCAGGGCGTGATTCTCGCGCTCGTCGCCTCGGCGGTGATGCTGAACCTCGACTGGTGGTTCCTCGCCTTCTGGGTGGTGGTGCTCGCCGGCCTGGTCGGCGGCAAGGTCTACCAGCAGCACGCGCGCTGGCAGCGGCGTGCTTACCTCGTGGTGCTGGCGTACCTGCTGGCGCTGCTCGCGATCGCGATCCTGCCGGAGATCGCGCCGCGCCGCGAGATCGACGCCGACATCCGCGCCTACGCGGAGTACGTGCTGCCGGTCGCCTTCGTGCTGATCGCGCTCTTCCCCTCCGAGCCCGAATCGGCCGACGCGCCGCACATCATCGATTTCTTCTACAGCGTGTTCCTGATGCTGCTGATCGTGGTGGTGATCCTCGGCAGCTTCACCTTCATGACCGTCACCGGCACGCCGTACCTCGAGGCGCTCACCGCCACCGTGTTCCTCGCCGCCGGCGGCATGCTGCTGGTCGCGCTGGCGTGGAATCCGCGCAGCGGCGGCGGCCTCGACGTGTTCTTCTCACGCTATCTCTTCTCCATCGGCCTGCCGGTGGAAAAGTGGCTGCATGTGCTGGCGGAGCTGTTGCAGGTCGAGGCGCGCCCCGAGCGCTTCCTGTCCGAGGCGGTGGCGGCGCTGTTGCGCGTACCGTCGGTGGCCGGGGTGAGCTGGCGCGCGGGCGACACGACCGACGAGCAGGGCAGCCGCACGCCGCAAGTGGTCGAATACGCCTCGAGCGAGCTCGCGCTCACCATCTATTCGCGCTACCGGCTCGGGCCGACGCTGCGCTGGCACCTGCACCTGCTCGGCCAGCTGCTGGGCGAGTTCTACGTCGCCAAGCTGGGCGAGGAGAAGCTGCGCCAGTCGAGCTATCTGCAGGCGGTGCACGAAACCGGCGCGCGCATGACGCACGACATCAAGAACCTGCTGCAGTCGCTGTCGGTGCTCACCTCGGTGGCGGCGCGCGACCAAGGCGGCGAGCGCAGTTCTCCCGAGCTCCAGGCGCTGCTGCGCCGCCAGCTGCCGCTGATCGAGCGCCGCCTGGCCGAGACGCTGGAGAAGCTGCAGCGGCCGCAGGAGAGCGGCGAAATCTACGTCGCCGCGCGCCTGTGGTGGGAGTCGCTCGCGCGCCAGTACCGCGGCGAGGGCGTGGAGTTCGAGCCGGCCACGCCGCCGCCGGGCGTGCGCCTGCCGCGCTCGCTGTTCGACAGCGTGGCCGACAACCTGATCCGCAACGCGCTCGCCAAGCGCGCCGACGACGAGGGCCTGCGCGTGCGCGTAGCGCTCGAGTGCGGCGAGGGCCTCGCGCTGCGCGTCTGCGACAGCGGCTCCGCGGTGCCGGCCGCAATCGCGGCAAACGTGCTGCGCGCGCCGGTCAGCTCGCGCAGCGGCCTGGGCATCGGCCTGTACCAGGCGGCGCGCCAGGCCGAGGCCGTCGGCTATCGCCTGGCGCTGGAATCGAACCGCGAGGGAGAAGTCTGCTTCGTGCTGAGCGGAGCGGCGGCCTAAGGCAGCACGCCGGCCGAGATCAGGCGGCCGTAGAACTGCCCGACCGGGATCCACAGCAGCAGGTCGTCGTACTCGCCGCCGGTCGCGCCCACCGGGCGCGGGTCGTGCCACACAAAGGTCGGATTGTTGTTGAGCGGCGCCGGCAGGCGCTGCTTGTTGTTGATCTGCTCATCGACGTTGCCCGCCGGCATCGTCGCCCAGTTCTTGCCCTGCGACCAGACCACCGCCGCGACCACCGTCTGGTTGGTGACGACGTTGGCCGCGGTGCCGCAGGTCGGCGTCCCCGCGTTGAACCCTGCCGCGGTGGACCCGGCGCAGATCAGCAGGTCGGTCGGGGTGGTGGTGATGCCGTTGGTCTTGAGGTTCGCCGTGTTGGTGAAGTGGTTGGGCTGCGCGCCCGAGCTGGTCTGCGACACCGCGTAGCGGATGCGGTTGTTCCAGGCGTCGAGCGCGTAGCCCGAGGAATCGATGGGCTGAAAGCCGAGCGTGCGCCCCGGCAGATAGCCGGCGTAGCCGTCGGTGCACACGCCGCCGCCGGCCGGCTGCTCGTCGCCGCCGTCGCCTCCGGCGTTGCACGCCGGCGCGTTGGAGCAGCGCGCCGGGCAAGGGAGGCGCCCGTTGACGATGGCGAAGCTGAGCAGCAGCTCCTTCGACTGCTCCAGCCGCCGCAGCGTCTCGTCGCGGTTGCGGCCTTCGGTCTGCGCCTGCAGCGTCCACATCAGGCTGGAGAGCAGGATCGCGACGATGGTGAGCACCACCGCGAGCTCGGTGAGGGTAAAGCCTTTGTTCCGCCGAGTGCTCATGGATCGATCACCGCGATGCGGTCGTTGAAGGTGCGGCGGATCATCTTGGTCGGGTCGCGCACCGCGTAGGTCACGTCGCCGTCAGGGTTGGTGCCCTCGAGCCAGTCGGTCGCGATGGTGGCCGGGTCGGGCCAATTCCGGCCGCTCAGGTTACGACCGGCGATCACGATCAGGCCCCGCTGACCCGCGCTCGGGTTGCGGAAATTCACCGTCAGGCAGTTGGCGCCGCAGGCGCGCGGGCCGCTCGGCGCGATGTCGGGCGCTACGGCGTAGTAAGACACCTGGTGCCAGTTGTTGCGGAAGAACCAGTTGTAGGTGGCGTCGGTCGGATCGAGCACCGGGTGATCGGCGAGCAGGCCGATCGGCACCGAGATGGTTTCCTGCTTGCAGACATTGAGCAGGCCGAGCACGCCGCACAGCAGGTCGCCGAGCGCGCCGATGAAACCCACGCCGGCGCTCACCCTCGCCTCGGCGTCGAGCGTGATGGTGCCGGAGCCGGTCGCGTTTAGCACACCGCTCGAGCTGCGCGGCGCCGCATTGACATTCGTCATCGCCACGCCGTTGTTGAGCTGACGCAGCGTCATGCCGACATTGGACGCGGTGGCGGTGAGCGTAAACGGCATGTCGGCGGCGCCGCAAATGAGCAGGCAGCGCCGGTAGAAAGTGCAATCGACTGTGGTGGCGGTGGTGGTGCAGCTCGCGGAGTTGATCGAGGCGCCCGCGAGCGACGCGCTTTGCCAGGCGACGAACGTCGGATCGCAGCGCGGGCCCGCGGTGCCCGGGTCGCAGGCCACGCCGGAGCCGGCGCTCGTTTCCGAATAGCTGGCCGGCAGCAGGCCGTTGAAGGTCGCGGCCACGCCTTTGAACGTCGCGGTGGAAGGATCGGCAAAGGTCGCGGCGAACGGCAGCGCCGGATTCGCCGGCCATGAGCCGGTGGAATACACGGTGCGGATCTGCGGAGCGAACTGGCGCTCGAAGCGCGAGGCAACCGCGGCTTCGATCCCCGGCAGCATCTCCGCGCCGGTAATCGAGAGTACCTGGTCGTTGAACGAGTCCGCCGGACCGGTGCTGACGAACGCCGCGTCGACCGGCGAGCTGGCGTTTTCGCATTCGAGGTAATCGCGATAATCGATCGCCGGCGCAGGTGTGGTGCGGCGCTGCACGCGCGCGGTACAGCCGGGAGACGCGCTGATCTGCAAGGGGCGGCCGGGCGCGATGATCAGGGCGACCACGTCCGCGGTCGCGTCGAGCGTGATGTTGCCGACCGTGTTCGAGTTGATCACGGTGTTGGTGGCCGCGTTCGGCTTCGCCCAGCCGGGCGACACCACGTACCAGAGGGGCTCGCCCGCGATGTCGCGCCACTTGTCGAGGCCGAGGGTGCGCCAGGGCAGGCGGCCGATGGCGGGCAGCGTGCAATTACCGGAGGCGATGCCTTCGTTCGCGGTGCCGATGTTGCCGGCAGCCTCGGGACACGGCAGTCGGCCGGGATCGTTCTCGGTGGTCATCGCTGCGCGGTGCGCGACGTAACCGATGAGGGCGCTTTTCGCTTCCTGCAGGATGCGCGCGTTGTGCACGCGCTCGGACGCGGTACGGTCGACCGGGGTGCTGAGCGCCGTCACTGCCCACCACGCGGCGCCGAGGATCAGCACCGCCAGCATGGCCATCAGCGCTGCACCGCTTTGTCGTGCGCGCGTGTTCACTTGCCACCTTGCACCCGGCCGCCTTCGCCGAGCACGTCGCGCACCTGTCCGGTGCCGCGGTCGAGCGTTTCGCCGGGTCGCAGCTCGACGCGCTGTCCGCCTTCGCCGGAGGTCACCGGCACGCGGCCGCCGCGGCGCTCGGGATCGACCAGCGGCGCGTCCGCGGTGCCCTCGAGCACCGCATCGCCGTTGACGAACACCGTCGAGCGGCCGCCCTGGCGCTTCACGTAGCCGTCCAGGCGCGTGGTGGGCGAGACGGTGGTGACGACGTTCGGCCGATCGGGAACGCGCGCCTTGCGCCGCGCGTCGAGCGCCGCGCGCTGCTCCGGCGTGAAAAACAGGCGCCCGAGGTCATCGGCATAGCCGGTACAGGGGACTTCCAGAAAAATCAAAACCATGAGGAGGCGCTTCATTTCTTGGCCGCCCGGTCGACGATGGTGATGAGATCGATCTCGCATTCGCCGCGCAGGCGCGGCGAGATCTGGGCGCTGGCCGGCGGCTGCGCGGTGCGCGTGAGGGAGCAGCGGCGCACCGCGTAGTAGGCGTTGCCCGAGTCCCGCAGGTCGCCGAGGAAGCGCAGCAGGTCTTCTTCGTGCAGGAGCGCGAGCTGTACGCGCATCGTGCTGGCGAAGAAGTCGACGTTGGCCGGCTTGCCCGGGGCGGAGGTGAGCAGGCGCTGGCGATCGACGCGATAGGAGAGGTCGAGCAGCTCGCGCTGCGTGCGGATGCGGGTGATGGCGTCGGCCCATTCCAGGCGCCGCTCCTCGCCGAGGATGTTGAGCTGCTTGAGGCGCTTGTAGACGTCGAGCTTCTCGATCACCTCGCGCTCTTCCTCGGAAATGCGCGCCAGGCGCTCGGTCGCCTGGCGACGCTCGGCCTGCGCGGCCGCGGCCTGCTGGTTCGCGGCTTGCAACGTGGCGTCGGCGCCCCAGATCAGGCCGCCGCCGGCCAGGAGCAGCACCAGCGCGATCAGCGCCGGCAGTCCGAGCTCGCGCAGTTCTTCCGACGTGAATTTCACGGCAGCTTCCGGCTCAAGGTAATGGTGAAGCGCGGCGCTTCGTTCGACTCGGCGGCGCCGATGTCGCCGGTGAGCGTGCCCTCGGAGGTGATGTCGAACGGCAGCTGGGTGCGCTCGAGCTCGTAGCCGTCGCTCGCCAGCGCCTCGGCGAAGCGCTGCACCTGCGCGGTGATGCCGCGGTAATCGTTGCGCTGGGTCGCGTTGACGCGGCCCGAGAGGGCGAATTGCACGACGGCTTCGCCCTGGGCCGGCGGTTTTGCCTCCGCCGGGACCGGTTTCACGCCGCGCGGCTCGCCGGGCTTGCCGACGCTCCAGTTGATCGCCTCGACCTCCATCTGCGGGAAGCGATCCAGCACGCGCGCGGCATGGACGAAAGCCGCCTCGGGCGAGGCGCTGCGCTCGGCGATGCGGCGGAACTCGACCACCGCGGCGCGCAGGTTCTCGGTGGTGGTCTGCGTGACCGGGAAAGTGGCGGTGATGCGCTCGTACTGCTGCGTGGCGATGCGCGCCTCGCGCGTCTGGATCTCGGCGCGCTCGCCCGCCCCCATGGCCTCGATCCAGCGCGCGCCGCTGAGCAGCGCGCACGCGGCGAATCCCGCCACCCCGGTGGCGATCAGGCCGCGCTGCAGCTGCCACAGGAAGTAGCTGCGCCGATCGGCGCGGCTCGCGAACTGCTCGCGCGGCGGCTTGCGCGCGGCGAGCTGCAGGTAGAGCGCCTCGCCGCCGGTACCCTCGGGTACCGCGCCCAGCCGGAGCGCCTGCCGCGCCTCGGCGCCGTCGATGGTGTGGAAGGCGACGCGCGCGTCGGAAACCAGCGCCTGCTCGAACAGTGCGCGCTCGCCGGGCGGCGCCACGACCACCGCATGCAGCGGCGCGCCGTCGCGCGGCAGCGCGCGCAGCGTGATGAGGTACTGGATGAGGCGCAGCGTCTCGGAGCGCACGAACGCGGCGAGCGCCTGCGGCACCAGGTCGACGGTGCGCTCGAGGCGCGCGAAGCGCAGCTTGCCGTTCTCGACGAAGCACTGTCGCAGTCCGGCGCGGTCGGCGGTGACCACGAGAGAGCGCGTGCCGCGCGCGCCGAGGCGCGCGGCGAGCGCCGGCGCGAGCAGCGGCACCGAGTACACGCCGGCGAGGCGCGCACCGGCTTCCTCGAGCGCGTCGAGCCAGGGCGCGAACTGCTGGGTGTTGGTGAACGAGGTGAGCAGCAGGCGCTCGTTACGCCGCTGGCCGGTATGGACCTTGCCGAGCGAAAGCGCGGCTGCCAGGCGGGTGTCGCGGTAGCGTTGGGCGAGCCGCCGCTGGATCACGGCTTCGCGATCCGCGCCGCGCAGCACCGGGACCTGGTCTTCGTGAAAGTCCTCGCCCGCGAGGTCGGCGAGCAGCGCGAACAGCGCGCCCTCGCGCCCGCGCAGGAACTCGCGGAACGCGCCCACGCCGAGATCGTCGCCGGAGAATTTCGCCTGCAGCTCGAGCTTGCCGTGCGCCGCCGTGTACAGGTAATGGTCCTCGGCGGTGAAGTAGAGAAGGTGGCGTGCCGGCATGTCAGAATTTCATCTTCGAGATCGCGTCGTACACCGGGCCGAGCACCGAGAGCATCACCCAGCCGAGGATCGCGCCCAGCACCACGGTCAGCAGCGGCTCGATCATCGCCTGCACCTTGGCGATCGACTCGCGCACCTCGCGGTTGTAGAAGTAGCTGACGTTGAGCAGCGCGGTGTCGAGCTTGCCGGTGCCTTCGCCGATGCGCATCATGCGGATCACGAGCGGCGGGAACAGCGACAGGTCCTGGAACGCCGCGGTCAGGTTCTTGCCCTCGGCGATCTGCTGGCCGGCCTGGTGCAGCGCGCGCTCGAGCGGCCGGTTGCCGACGATCTCCTCGCAGCTGCGGATCGCGTCGAGCACGGTGATGCCCGAGGCATACATCATGGCGAAGCTCGAGGCGAAGCGCGACAGGATGATCTTGCGCAGGATCGGGCCGATCAGCGGCATCGTGATCTTGTAGTGGTCGACCGCGTACTCGACCGCCGGGTTGGTCCTGATCGCGATCTTGAGGCCGAACCAGAACACGAACGGCGCGGCGATGATCGCCCACCAGTAGGAGACGAAGAACGCCGACACCCAGATCAGGATGCGCGTCTGCAGCGGAATGTCCTGACCCATGTTGCGGATGAAGCCGGTCATCTGCGGCACCAGGTAGATCATCAGGAAGAAGGTGACGATCAGCACGATGCCGCCGACGAACGCCGGGTACATGGCGAGCTTCTTGGTCTGCGCCGCGAGCTCGTCCTCCCACTTGAGCGACTCCGACAGGCTCTTCAGCACGTCCGCCAGCCTGCCGGTGGCCTCGCCCGAGCGCACCAGGCTGACGAACACGCGGCCGAACACGTTCGGATAGTCGGCGAGCGCCTGCGACAGGCTCTGGCCGCCCTGGATCGACTCGATCAGGCCGGACACGACCTCGCGGAAGCGCGGGTTCTCCAGGCTGTCGCGCAGGTCGGACAGGCCCTCGACCAGCGGCACGCCCGCGGTGGCGAGCTGCTCGAGGTGGAAGCAGAAGTTGATCAGGTCCTGGCGCGTGACCTTGCCGGCGCCGAACAGCCGCGCCATGTCGCTCGCCGGCGCGCCGCCGACGAGATCGAGCTCCATGCGCTGCAGGCGCTGCTCGAGGTCGAACAGGTTGATCGCCTCCAGCCGGCCGACCACGCTCTTGCCCGTCGCGTCGATGGCCTTGTAGCTGAAGAGCGGCATAGTTCTACGCCATGCGGTCGGTCAGATCGACCACGCGCATGACTTCGTCCAGCGACGTGGCGCCGCCGCGCACCAGGCGCACGCCGTCGTCGGCGAGCGTCTTGAAGCCGTTGGCGCGCGCGGCGGTGAGGATCTCGCGCGCGGTGGCACGTCGCGCGACCAGCTCGTCGATGCCGGCGTCGATCTTGAGCAGCTCGAGAATGCTCTGGCGGCCGTTGTAGCCCTGGTAGTCGCACTTCTCGCAGCCGACCGCGCGGTAGGTCTGCGCGCTGTCGCCGGGCGCGAGGCCGAGCAGGCGGCGCTCCTTCGGGTCCGGGTCGTACGCCTGGCGGCAGGTGCGGCACAGGCGCCGCACCAGGCGCTGGCCGAGGATGCCGATGATGTTGCCGGCGAGGATGTCGGGCACGATGCCGATGTCGAGCAGGCGCGGGAAGGCGCCCACCGCCGAGTTGGTGTGCAGGGTCGAGTACACCTGGTGGCCGGTCATCGCCGCGCGGAACGCCATGTCGGCGGTATCGCTGTCGCGGATCTCGCCCACCAGGATCACGTCCGGGTCCTGGCGCATCATCGCGCGGATGCCGTTGGCGAAATCGAGCTTGGCCGCTTCCGACACCGAGGTCTGGCGGATCAGCGTCATCGGGTACTCGACCGGGTCTTCCAGCGTCATCACGTTCACGCCGTCGGAATTGATGTGGTTGAGGATCGAATAAAGGGTGGTGGTCTTGCCGCTGCCGGTCGGGCCGGTCACCAGGATGATGCCTTCCGGGCGCGCGATCATGCGCTTGAGCAGATCGAGCTGCAGCTCCTCCAGGCCCAGCTTGTCGAGCGGCACGATGCCCTTCTGCCGGTCGAGAATGCGCAGCACCAGGTTCTCGCCGTGCGTAGTGGGCAGGCTGGCGACGCGAAAATCGACGCCGCGCCCGGCCATGGTGGCGCTGATCCGGCCGTCCTGCGGCGCGCGCGTCTCCGCGATGTTCATCTTCGCCATCACCTTCAGGCGCACCGCCATCGCCGGCCAGTAGGTCTTGTGCAGCGAGCGGATCTGGCGCAGCACGCCGTCGATCCGGTAGCGGATGCGCAGGAAATTCTGCTCCGGCTCGAAGTGGATATCGGAGGCCGAGCGCTCGACCGCGTCGGCGAGCAGCGCCGAGATCAGGCGCACCACCGGCTGCGAGTACTCGTCGCCCTCGGCGACGCTGGTGTAGTCGATCTCGCCGGTCTCGATCTCCTTCAGGATGCCGTCGATCGAGAACTCGTGGCCGTAGTAATGCTCGATCCCGCGCTCGATCTCCGACTCGCCCGCCAGGCGCAGCTCGATCTCGAACTCGCCCTTGAGCAGCGCGCGCAGCTGGTCGATCGCGACCAGGTTGTTGGTGTCGGAGAGCGCGACGATGAACTTCTTCTGCTGGCGGTCGAGCGCCACCGGGAACATGCGGTTGCGCCGCGCCATGTCGCGCGGCAGCAGCTTGAGCGCCGCGGGATCGACGATGATGCGCGCGAGGTCGACCGACTGCAGGCCGAGCTTCTCGGACAGCGCGTCGCGCAGCGTCGCTTCCGAAACGAAGCCGAGCTGCACCAGCAGCTTGCCCACCGGCACGTGCTGCTTGGTCTGCTCGAGCAGCGCGATGCGCAGCTGGTCCTCGGTGAGGATCCCCTGGTCGATCAGGATCTGGCCGAGGTGGCGCTTCGCCTGCGGCGGTGCGGGATTGTTCATCCGACGATGATAAGGGTGGGGTTCAAGGGCGGATGTCAACTAATTCCGAAGACTTTGTCAGAGTCTTTCAAGGACTTAGCTGCGCTACGCGATTTTCCGCGGCAGCGATGTCGAAGCGCGCCCCGCGCGCCTTGGCGAGCGTAATCGCGCGCTGGTAGTAGTCGAGCGCGAGCTTTGGCTGGCGCAGGTGGTCGAGGCTGATCGCCAGGTTGTAGGCGAAGTCCGCGTTGTCGGGCTCGGCGCTGAAAGCCTTGAAGTATTCCTGCTGCGCTTCCGCCCAGCGCCCCTGCTGGGCGAGCTCGTTGCCGAGCGTGAAATTGAGCACGTGCGAGCTCGGACTGTCGGCGAGCATCGTTTTCACGCGGCTCTCGGCGCTGATCGTGCCGCCGCGCCCGGCGCGCA
>Ga0307497_10000319_pt1 | contig 10961 bp, 7 predicted proteins | sample 10_S_MG_FD_201366 | JGI IMG/M metagenome (GOLD analysis project Ga0307497, IMG submission 201366) | Soil microbial communities from Populus trichocarpa stands in riparian zone in the Pacific Northwest, United States - 10_S | ecosystem: Environmental > Terrestrial > Soil > Riparian zone > Trees...
TGCGGAATCATCGGATATGTCGGGCCACGGCGGGCGAAGCCTTTACTCATCCACGGCCTGGAGCGCCTCGAATACCGGGGCTATGACTCGGCCGGCCTCGCGATGCTGGAGGACGACGGCCTCGACTACATCAGGGCGGTCGGCAACCTCTCCAACCTGAAGCAGATCGCGAAGCACAACGGCTCCATGTCCTCGACCGGCCTCGGCCACACGCGCTGGGCCACGCACGGAAAGGTGTCGGAGCAGAACGCGCATCCGCTCACCGGCTGCGATGAGTCGAAGATCGCGGTCGTCCTGAACGGGATCGTCGAGAACTTCCGCGAGCTCAGGGCTTCCCTCGGAAAGGACGGGCACGAGTTCACCACCGAGACGGACGCCGAGGTCGTCGTCCACCTCCTCGAGCGACACTACGACGGGGATCTCGCTGCGGCCGTGCGCGCCGTGTACCAGGAGCTCGAAGGCCACTTCGCGTTCGTCGTCGTCCACCGCGACCATCCGGAGCAGCTCGTCGGAGCGCGGGTCCAATGCCCGCTGATCGTCGGTGTCGGCGACGGCGAGATGTTTCTCGCCTCGGCCGCGACCGCGTTCCTGCGCGACACGAACAGGCTCCAGCTGATCGAGGACGGCGAGGTCGTCTCGATCACGCCAGACGGCGCCACGTTCACGAGCGTCGAGAACGGCTCCGAGCCGATCGAGCGCGAAGTGATCACGGTCGACTGGGACGACGAGGCGGCCGAGAAGTCCGGCTACGAGACCTTTATGCTCAAGGAGATCTACGAGCAGCCGGAGGGCGTCCGCGAGACGATCGGCGACCGTGTTCGGCACGGCAAGCTGCTGCTCGAGAGCCTCGGGCTGACCGACAGGGAGATCCGGAACCTGAGGCGGATCGTGGTCCTCGCCTGCGGCACGTCGTACCACGCCGGCGTCGTCGGCCGGTACGTGATCGAGGAGTGGGCGCGCATCCCGGTCGAGCCGGACATCGCGAGCGAGTGGCGCTACCGGAACCCGGTGCTCTCGAAGGACACGCTCGTGATCGGCATCTCGCAGTCGGGCGAGACCGCGGACGTGCTCGCGGCGATGAAGCTGGCCCGCGAGAAGGGCGCGCGAACCGTCGCGATCACGAACATGATGGGCTCGCAGCTGACCCGCCAGGTCGACTCCGTGCTCTATACGCGGACCGGCCTCGAAGTGGGCGTCGCCGCCTCGAAGACCTTCACCGCTCAGGTCGCGCTGATCAGCCTGATCGCGCTCAAGCTCGCCGAGGTCAAGAAGACGATGGCGCAGGAGGAGATCGAGTTCATCCTCGACCAGCTGTACGAGCTGCCCGAGAAGATGCAGGACTTCCTCGACGGGAGCCACCCGGTCGAGGAGATTGCACAGCGCTTCCACGACAAGCCGTTCTTCCTCTACCTGGGCCGGCACATCGGGCTGCCCGTCGCGCTCGAGGGCGCGCTCAAGCTGAAGGAGATCTCGTACATCCCGACCGAGGCGTACTCGGCCGGCGAGATGAAACACGGCCCGATCGCGCTCCTCGACGTCGACACGCCGGTCGTCTGCATCGCGACGAACTCGCACGTCTACGACAAGGTCGTCTCGAACATCCAGGAGACGAGGGCGCGCGGCGCGCACGTGATCGCGATCGCCACGGACGGGAACGAGGACATCCAGCACCATGCTGACGACGTGATCTACGTCCCGAAGACGCCCGCGTTCCTGCAGGCCGTGCTTGCGATCGTGCCGCTGCAGCTGCTTGCGTACCGGATCGCCCGGCTGAAGGGCCTGAACGTCGATCAGCCGCGGAACCTGGCGAAGACCGTCACCGTCGAATAGCGCTAGGCGCTCCACCCTTTAGAGGGAGGCTGCGCGGCGAGGCACCCGCGAAGCTGAGCGGGCATGCCTGCGGCGTCGCGTTACCTCCTGCTCCTCTGTGCGGGGCTCTGCTTCGCGCTCACGTTCGGAGCCTTCCTCGTCTACGAGCGACCCGGGCTGGGGCTCGGGCACTTCTACTACCTCGGGATCGCACTGGCGGCGATGGCCGTCGGCACACGGCTCGGGGCTGCCGCAGGGTTGCTGGCGACGGGCCTCTATGCAAGCGGTGTCGTCTTGAACCCTCACATCCAGTCCGGCGAGGTTCTCCGCGTGGGCACGCTCACCCGCGCGGTCACGTACGTGACGATCGGCGGGTTGATCGGCTGGTTCGCCGGGCGCAACCGCGCGATGCTCGCGGAGCTCCACGTTCTCGCCGAACGTGACTCGCTCACGGGGCTGCCCAACACGAGGGCGTTCGAGGCGGCGATCACCCGACGGCTCGCGGCCGGCCGCGGGTTCGTGCTCCTGCTCGCGGACATGGACGCGCTCAAGGACTTCAACCGCGACGAGGGCTTCACCGCAGGGAACGACGCGCTTCGCCGGCTCGCCGACCAGCTTGCGAGATCGTTCGGACCGGACGACGACGTGGCCCGGGTCGGGAGCGACGAGTTCGCGATCCTCGCTTCCATTCAGGGCGATGACGGAGCGGCGCCGCTTGTGGCGCGTCTCGAGCGGGCGCTGGCGGACGGACGGACGAAGGCGACGCTCGGCTGGGCGGCCTTCCCGCAAGAGGGCGACAACGCCCTCGCTCTCTACCGGGCCGCGAGCGAACGGCTCTACGCGCGCAAGGTGATGCGAAGTTATCTGCGGCCGGTCCCCGAGCCCGCCGAGGCCCTGAGTTAGACCAGCGAGAGCTCGGCGTCGGCCTGATCGATGACGGCCGGGTCGTGCGTGGCGCAGACGACTGCGATTCCTCGTTCGCGCGCGATGCGCGAGAGGAGCTCGCCGATCGCGAGCGCGTTCGCGTAGTCGAGGCGAGCGGTCGGCTCGTCCGCGAGCAAGAGGTCGGGCTCCGATGCCAGCGCTCGGGCGATAGCGACGCGCTCCTGTTCGCCCGTCGAGAGCCTCGCCACACGTTGCTCCGTCAGCTGCTCGAGGCCGACGACCTCGAGCGTCTTCCGCGCCTGGCCGTTGCCGCCGTCGAGCCCGCGCAGGCCGAGGAAGAGCTCGACGTTCTCGCGAACGCTCAGGAACGGAACGAGCGGCGGCTCCTGAGCGACGAGCGCGAGCCGGTCCCGGCGGAACGCTGCGCGACGAGTGCGGTCGAGCTCGTCGATGCGCTCGCCGAGCACGACGACCTCGCCCGCACTCGGCAGGTCGAGGCCCGCGAGCAGATGCAGGAGCGTCGTCTTGCCCGAGCCGGACGGGCCTGTGACGACGGTGAGGCGGCCGGGGTGGATGACCGCGCTCAGTCCGGACAGGACGGTTCTCTCGCCTGTGCGCTTGGCGAGGTCGCGGAGCTCGATCGCGATTCCGTCGGTCGGGGCGACTGGCGCGGTGTTGGGCGCCTCTGGTTCCGCCTCCAGGACATCTTCCGTGCCCTCGATCAACACGGAGCTCTCCGCCAACCTCGCCCGTGCGCGTGAGCCGATGCCGCCGCGGCGAAGGAGCTCTTCCGGGACCCGCAGCCAGCCGCCGCGCGCGACCACGATCTCCTCGCTGTCGGGTCGCGCCTTGGCCTGCTCGGCGCTCACCCGCCCGTCGCGGATGTGGACGATGCGGTCGGCGATCGACGCGGAGCCCGGATCGTGGCTGACGACGATCGCGGTCGTGCCCTGCGCGCGGGCCAGCTCCCCTATGAGCTCGTAGACGACCGCCGCGTTCTTCGCGTCGAGCTCGCCCGTCGGCTCGTCGGCGAGCAGAAGCTGCGGGCGGTGGGCGAGCGCCGCGCAGAGCGCGACTCGCTGCTGTTCGCCGCCCGAGAGCTCGTGTGGATAGGCGTCGGCCCGGTCTGCGAGCCCGACCTCGCCGAGCAGCTCGGTCGTCCGCCTTCGTCGCTCGCGGGGAGACTTGCCTGCGAGCGCGAGTCTGAGCGAGACGAGCTCGCCGGCCGTCAGCTCCGGTGCGAGCGCCTGCGTGTAGCGCTGGTCCGCGTAGCCGAGCTGACGGCTCCGGTAGCGGTCGAGCCCTCGGCCGCGCAGTCTGCGTAGATCGACGCCCGCGACGCGCACCCGGCCCGCGGAGGGACGATCGAGACCGGCCAGGATCCGGAGCAGCGTCGTCTTGCCCGAGCCGCTCGGCCCGAGCACGGCCACGACCTCGCCCTCCTGCACCGTGAGGCTGAGCCCCTGAAGCGCGGCGGCCGTCCCTTCGTCCGTCGCGTAGACGCGGAAGACGTCCTCGACCTCGACTGCCGGCGTCATGCGGCCTCCGCGGAGGGCGTCGCGGTCTGCTCGCGGAACGCGGCACGTGTGAGCACTGCGACCAGGCCAAGCGCGAGCGCTGCGAAGACGACGAAGCCGAGGATCAGAAGCGGCCAGTCGGGGGCGAGCACGAGCGGCGGCACCGGGGTGGTCGAGTTCGCGCTCACGGCGAGCGCTTTCAGCACGGCGAGCGCGAGCACGGCGCCGAGCAGCAGGCCGCCGACGAGCCCCGCGAGCAGCACGGCTCCCGCGCGCAGCCTGACCTGGTGCCTGAGCGCGGCCGGGCCCATGCCCTGGGTCTCGAGGTCGAACAGCTCGCCGACCTCGTCCCGGAGCTCGACCGTGACCGTCAGGGCGAGGCCGACGAGAGACAACGCCAAGGCGAGCAGTGCCGCGGCTCCGAGCACGAGCAGCGAGCCGCGTGCCAGCGGATCGGTCCGGAGCGCGTGCTCGACTGCGCGCCGCGAGGTGATGCGGACGGGAGTCGGCGGACTCTGAGCGAGCCGCAAAGTGAGGCCCGTTCCGCCTGAGACCCACGCCTCGTCGGCGACTCCGGATCCGGGAACGGATCCGTTGAGCGCGGTCTCGAGCCGCGAGCGGTCGAAGACGACGAAGTCGCCCGAGGTGGTTGGAAAGCGACGCGCCGTTCCCACCACGCGCACGTTCACCGACGCCGGCCCGACGAAGAGCGGGAGCGTGGCGTTCCCGATCGCGTGCGCGAGCGACTCGGAGGCGATGACCGGAAGCGGGCCGTTGTCGGTGGTCTGTGCGGGCCGCAGCCGGAAGACCTGGTCCTGGGTCAGGAGGTAGCGGAGCGCGAGCGATCCGGCGGTCGCGGCAGGCGGTCTCGTCCCCCGGGCGCCCACCCAATCGCGGTAGTCGACCGGGAGCGTCTGTGTGCGTCCAGCCCCGGACACCTCGGGCCGCTGAAGCTTGAGCACCCCGGCGCGGAAGACCGCGAAGGTAGGCGCCTTGCCGGTCTCCCGGTGGGCTGCGGTGAACGCTTCCGCCCGCGAGAACTCGACCAGGAGGCCGATGAGCAGGCCGCCGCGGCCGGCAGGTGGGATCGGAGCGCGGGCTACGACCGGCTTGCCGGTGTTGTTCGGCTCTCCGAGGTCGAGGACGATGAACCGGCCGTTCGGCCTACGGATGTTGGCCGAGAGGTGAATCGAGTCGCCGCGGATCGTCACCGGAAGCCGGAACTCGCGTGCGCCGGGCGGGATCCGCGTGCCCTGGAGCCTGACCGGAGGCCCTCCGATGCGACGCGCGAGCTCGCTCGGGGACTCGGACGCGAAGTCGCCGCGCCAGTGGAGTCGCGTGAGATCGTCCGCCGGGAGGCCGAGGAACGTCACCGCGCGCCGGTCGAGCGACGGCGCCTCGCCCTGGAGGCGGATCACCGGCACGGCGTTGAAGCGCGCAGCGTACGCGGAGCCTACGGGCGTCGCATCCGAGACGAACCTCGGGTCCTGCTTGACCGTGTAGTCCAGGGGGACCTCGAACGCGGCGCGATCGGAGTCGTTCCGAATCAGTGTCGAGCGGTAGGCGGCCGCGAAGACCGCGAGCCCGACGCTGACGCTGACGAAGACGACCGCGACCGTGGCCGTCCCGGGAGCGCGCGCGAGTGAGAGCAGCGCGAGCTTGAGCGAGAGCGAGCGCCCGGCGGCGGCCCGCTCGCACGCGCGAAGCACCGGTTGCAGCACGCGGGCGATCACGACCGCGGCGACGAGTGCGATCAGTCCCGGAAGCAGCATGAGCACGATCCCGGTGCCCTCGCTCGAGGCGAGCGACTGCGCGTCCGCTCCTCCGACCGCGAAGGCGACGAGCACTGCTACGAGGGCGCCGGCGGCGGCGACGTCGGCGATCGAGATCGTCAACCCGCCGATTGCGACGGCCCTCGCCCGGGAGCCGAGGTAGAGAACGAGCGTCCCGAGCACGGCGACGGCGAGCATCAGCTCGATCGCGGTCACCGAGGCGACCGACCGCGAGACGACTGCGCCGGGAGGTGTGTCCGTCGCTTCGGCGAGCGCCAGCGCGGTGACGGCTCCGAGCAGCCAGCCGAGCAGGGTCGCGGGCACGACGACGAGCGCGGCCTCGCTCAGCGCGGCAAGCCGTGTCTGCGTGCCGGTCGCGCCGAACGAGTCGAGCCGTCGCGCGCTCGCGCGGGCGCCTCGCCGGAGCCGCGTGGCTGCGAGGAGTACGAATGCGAGCAGCAGGACGACCGCCTGGCCGCCGACGAGCAGGAGCCGCCGGCCGGCGATCCGTGACTTCGCGCCGGCGTCTGCGAGTGCGACGGTCGGAGCCGTCAGCGAGAAGTTCGGCGAGCTCGCCTCGAGCGCAGTGCTCGCGCGGCCGATCCGGGCCCGGAAGCCGTCGACGTCCCAACCTCTGACATCGTGCGGCCCGAGCGGCGCGACCCATCCGTACGTGCGGAACGAGTCCCTGATCGCCGGCAGCCGCGTGAGACCGTCGACCCCTCCGGCGAGCCGCAGGCGTCCACCCGGCGCGACGCTCTGGAAGAAGCTCCCGACCGGATCGCTCCGCAGCGAGCCGCGGCCCGTTACCGTGAAGCCCGTCACTCCGAAACCGCTCTTGCCGATCGCGACCACCTCACATCGCCCCGGCACGCACGACTGTGGAAGCCGTCCGGACCTGAGCTCGACGGCCCGGCCGAGCCCGTTCACCGCGCCGAGGCGCACGATCTGCTTGCCGAATCGAGTGTCGCGGTAAAGCACGACCGCGGTCGGCGGCCGAGTGCCCAGCGGCCTGGTGACCGCGCGCACCTGCCGGTCGAGCGACGCGAAACTGTCCGCCGGAATCGTGCTCACGCCGACCCAGGTCACGCGCACGGCGCGTTGATCAGGCGGGAGGGCCGCGATCGCCCGGCCGACTGCGCGGTCCTTGACGACGAGACTTGCGGCGGAGACCGTGGCAAGTGCGCACGCGGCCAATGTGACGCCGGCAGCCGCGAGCACGAACGCCGCGGGACGCGCCGTCACTCGGCGGACTCCGAAACCGACTGGCACTGCCAGTCGGCGCAGCGACGTGATGGTGTGCTCCTTTAACACCGGTAAAGTATTTTTGCAGGTGTCGAAGGCTCCCCGCTACGACGTACCGAAAGCCGCGCCGCAGCCGCTCCGGCTCGTGCAGGCGTTCGTCAATACCGTCGACCTCGAGAACGAGCGCGAATGGCTCGCCGATCCCGCCGCCCTCGCGGCCTGGGCGCGTGAGCGGGACCTCGCGCCCGCACGTGCGCGGTTCACGAATCGCGACCTCAACCAGGCGGTGGAGCTCCGCGAGGCCTTCCGCGCCCTGCTCGCGGCGAACCGCGACCGAGAGCGGGATACGGCCGCGCTGGCCGTGCTCACGGGCGCCGCGCGCGCGGCGCAGCTAGCCGTCGTCTTCGTCGGCGAGACCCCGAAGCTCGAGCCCGAGGCGGACGGCGTCGACGGTCTCTGCGGATACCTCGTCAGCATCGCCGTGACTGCGATGCTCAACGGCAGCTGGGAGCGCCTCAAGGCATGCCGCAACTGCCGCTGGGCCTTCTTCGACGAGTCGAAGAACCGCTCGGCCCACTGGTGCTCGATGTCCCTCTGCGGCAACCGGCTCAAGACGCGGGCGTACCGGCGTCGGCAGCGATCAGCCGTCTAAGCTCGCCACGTGGACGTGCTGAACTGGATCGGCGACGGTCTATGGAACGCCTTCCGCATGGCGTGGGAGGTCGGCTGGGCGCTGATCCTCGGCTTCGCGCTCTCCGGGATCGTGCAGGCCTGGATCCCGCGGTCGCGCATGCAGAGCGCTCTCGGGGCGCGCGACCTGCGAACCGTCTCCCTTGCAACCGGCCTCGGCGCGGCCTCGTCGTCGTGCAGCTACGCGGCCGTCGCGATCGCGAAGTCGATGCTCCAGAAAGGGGCGAGCCTCGTGTCGGCGATGGCGTTCCAGTTCGCGTCGACGAACCTCGTCTTCGAGCTCGGGATCGTGATCTGGATCTTCCTCGGCTGGGAGTTCACGCTCGCGGAGCTCGTCGGCGGCGTGCTCCTGATCGCGTTCATGTGGGCGGGGCTCAGGCTCTTCGTCACGCGCAGGCTCGAGGAGAAGGCGCGTCGGAATGCAATCGAGGCGCAGACCGGTCACGAGCACCAGGCTTCAGGCTCCGAGAGGCTCACCTGGCGGCAGCGTCTGACCTCGGTCGGCGCGTGGTCCGACGTCGCGCACAACTTCCGCGGCGACTGGGAGATGCTCTGGAAGGAGATCAGCGCCGGATTCCTGATCGCCGGCTTCGTCGCGCTTCTGCCGATGAGCTTCTTCAACGCGCTCTTCCTGACGGATGCGCCCGCCTGGATCCGGATCCCGGAGAACGTGATCGTGGGGCCGCTCGTCGCCATCCTGTCGTTCGTGTGCTCGATCGGCAACGTGCCGTTGGCGGCGGTGCTCTGGGCCGGTGGGATCTCGTTCTCGGGCGTGATCGCGTTCATCTACGCCGACCTGCTCGTGATCCCGATCCTGCTCATCTACCGGAAGTACTACGGGACGAGGATCGCGGTCGTCTTGGCGTCGATCATGTTCGCCTCGATCGTCCTGGCCGCGCTCGTCGTGAGCGGCGTGTTCGGGCTAGCCGGTCTGATCCCGTCCGAGCGGCCCGACGTCGACTCGATCACCGAACGCGCAATCGGCTGGAACTACACGACCTTCCTGAACATCGTCTTCCTCGGGCTCGCGGCCGTGCTCATCGGCCTGACGCTGCGCCGCGGTGCCCGCGATCCCGTGTGTGGGATGACCGTCGATCGCACGAGCGAGTTTTCGACCGAATGGAACGGCACGACGTACTACTTCTGCGGGCCCGGCTGCAAGGCGCGCTTCGAGGCCGACCCGGCTCGCTACGTCGCCGGCGCGAGGCCGCGTGAGCATGCGCATCAGCACTAGCCTAGTCGCGGTCGTCGTCGCAGCCGTCGTGCTCGCTCCTTCCGCGGGCGCGCCGCTGGTGAAGATCGTCGTTCCGCCGGGCTACGGCGTGTCGACGTTCGCGGCCGGCCTCCACAACCCGACGGCGATGGCGTGGGGGCCGGACGGCCGCCTGTACGTGACCGAGGACACCGGGCTGCTCATGGTCGCGCGGCGCGGGTCGAGGAAGCCGGTCGCCGTCGCCCGGGGGCTGCGAACACCGCTCGGCCTCGTCTGGCGTGGGCGGACCCTGTTCGTCTCCGAGCAGGGCCGGGTCAGCCGATTCGTCCTGCGCGGGTCGACGCTTCGCAACCACCGCATGGTCGTGAGCGGGCTGCCCTTCGGCGAGCACCAGCAGGACAACGTCGTACTGGGACGCGACGGGCGCCTGTACCTGGGCAGCGGATCGACGTGTGACGTCTGTCTCGAGAAGGACCGGCGGAGCGCGACGGTCCTCTCCGTCAAGCCCGACGGCACGGGCCTCAGAATCGTCGCGCGCGGTCTCCGCAACCCGTACGGGCTCGCCGTCCAACCGGGCACGAATCGGCTCTACGCGTCGGTCAACGGGCAGGACGACCTCGGCACCGCGGCGCATCCCGAGCCGGCCGACACGGTCGTGCTCATCCGGCCGGGCGCCTTCTACGGCTGGCCGCGCTGCTGGTCGAGCTACCAGAAGCGAACGCTCGCAGGACTTTGCCGCAGCGTGACGCCTCCGATCGCCTACCTCGAGCCCCACTCGTCGGCGGACGGGCTCGCGTTCTGGCGCGGTGACCTCTTCGTCGCGCTCTGGGGCCAGTACCTGAGCAACCGGCACGGGCGGAGGCTCGTGCGCATCGACCTCGGCCCGGGTGGCCGCGCGAGATCCGTCACGACCTTTGCACGCGGCTTCGACCACCCGCTTGCGCTCGTCGTCGACCCGAAGGGCGGGCTGCTCGTCGCGGACTGGGGTAGGGGCGTGGTCTACCGCATTCAATCGCGGGGAGGCTGACGCAAGCGCTTCGTCTGTGAGCGGCGGCGCTTCTGCTCGAGCCTCCGCTCGACCGCGGCCTTGCTCGGCTTCGTCGCCACGCGCCGGCGCTCGACATGGAGCGCTTCGCGTAACACGTCGGCGATCCGCTCGACGGCGAGCTCGCGATTTCGCGCCTGGCTGCGCTCGTCCTGGGCGATCGCACGCAATACCGGACCGGCCTTGCGCATGACCCTGTTTCTCTGCCTGTCCGTGAGCGCGGCGGAGGTTTCGACGTCGAAAAGCGCCTCGACCCGCGTCTCCGATTTCTGCGCATGCTGGCCTCCGGGGCCGCTCGAACGCGAGTAGCGGAAGGCGATCTCCGAGAGCGGGATGGAGACAGACCGTGTGACGCGAATAGACTCGCGCTCCATGGCAGCCATTCTCCTTGACGTCGATGGCGTCTTCCACGTCTCGGGCAGGCCGATCGATGGTGCGGGGCCGGCGATCCGGCGGCTGCGCGACGACGGCCACCGGTTGCGCTTCATCACGAACAGCACGACCCGCTCGCGCGCCGACCTGGCCGAGGACCTGCGGGCGCTCGGGGTCGAACTCGAGGACGAGGAGCTGGAGACGACCCCTCGCGCGGCCGCGCACACGCTTGCCGGCAAGCGTGTGCTGGCGTTGACCATGGCCGCGATTCGCACCGAGCTCGAGGGCGTCCAGCTCGTCGGCGAGGAAGCGGACGCGGTCCTGATCGGAGGCGCGGACGAGACCGACGAGACGAACCGTGTCTTCAGCTACATGAACATCGCGCGGGCGTTCGCCGAGCTCGAGGCGGGCGC
>Ga0307497_10000320_pt1 | contig 10951 bp, 11 predicted proteins | sample 10_S_MG_FD_201366 | JGI IMG/M metagenome (GOLD analysis project Ga0307497, IMG submission 201366) | Soil microbial communities from Populus trichocarpa stands in riparian zone in the Pacific Northwest, United States - 10_S | ecosystem: Environmental > Terrestrial > Soil > Riparian zone > Trees...
CCGACAGGACGCGGACGAGGCCGAGATCGTGGCGCAGGCCGGCGAACCGGGGCGCATCACGGTAGCGACCAACATGGCGGGGCGCGGCACTGACATCAAGCTCGCGCCGGGCGTGGTCGAGAAGGGCGGCCTGCACGTGATCTGCACCGAGCGCCACGATTCCGGGCGCATCGACCGCCAGCTGTTCGGCCGCTGCGGCCGGCAGGGCGATCCGGGCTACTGCGAGGCGATCCTCGCGGCCGACGACGACCTGGCGACGACGCATGCGTCGCTCGCCGCGGGATGGTTGACGCACATGACGCTGCTACCGCAGCGCGCCGGGCGGCTGCTCTACTGGCTGGCGCAGCGCCGCGCGGAGGCCGCGCACTCGCGCGCGCGCCGCTCGCTGCTCACCATGGACGAATCGCTGGGAGACCTGCTGGCGTTCTCGGGCCGCGGGGAATAGCTAGAAGCGGGCTTTGCACTTCAATCCCGCCGGAATGCGCCGGCCGGGATTGGGCAGCGTCAGGCGCACGCCGAAGGTGCCGCTCGCGGCGTCGAACATCTGGTCCACCACTTCCACCTTCGCCTGGTAGGTGCCGCCGACCGGCTTTTCCGGCATCACCGTGGCGCGCCGGCCGGCCTTGATATGGCCGAACTCGCTCAGCGGCAGGATCAGCTCGACGTGCAGCGGGTCGATCTCCATCAGGCGCGCGATCGGGTCCTTCTGGTTGGAGCTGGTGAGCTCGCCCGGGCGCAGGATGACGTCGACCACCACCCCGGTCACCGGGCTGCGGATCTCGCGCTGCGCCAGGACCTCTTCGGCGCGCTTCACCTCGAGCTCGGCGAGGCCGCGGTTCTCCCGCGCCGCGCGCAGCTGCTCGCTCGCCAGGCGCATCTCGGCCTCGGCCTCGTCGCGCGCGCTGGCGGAGACGAAGTTCTTCTTCTGCAGCTCGTCGGCGCGCTCGAACTTCTTGCGCGCGAGATCGACGCGGGCCTCGGCGGACTTGACCTCGCCCTCCATCACCGCGCGCGAGCGCGCGAGGTCGAGCGCGGCGCGCTCCGGGCCGGATTGCAGGCTGGCGATGAGCTGGCCCTTCTTCACGTCGGCGCCGCGCTTGAGGTGCACGGTCTGGATCACGCCCTCGACCGGCGAGCGCACCTCGACGGTCTGGCGCGCTTCGATCAGGCAGTCGTATTCCTTGCCCAGGCCCTGGGCACCGACGATCCCGGCGTGGAGGGCGAGGGCGCCCGCTGCGGTGAAAGCCGCGGACTTCAGTGGTCTTCGATGTGCGGGACGTTGTCCTCCGCCGGACCGCCCGTATCGGGGTCGATCCACTCGGAGATGCCGAGCTCGGACTCGGCTTCCTGCAACGTCTCGGCTTCGGGGTCGAACTCGCTGTCGGCCTCGCCGCCCGCGAGCAGGTCGGCGTCGGCTTCGGCACGCGTGGCGAAGGGACCGCGCTGCTCCTTGGTCGCCTTCGACTCCCAGTAGAAGCCGTCGGGGCGCTCGATCACGCGCCCGGGCGCGGACACCGGCACCGACTCTTCCTTCGGCGCCATGTCCTCTTTCGAAACGGCCGGCTTTTTCCCCCGCGGCATGAACCCATGGTACGCCAAAATCTGCGCGATGAGTCAAGAACGCCGCGCGCTCGACGCGACTGCGCTTGCAGTAATGCTCGCGCTCACCGCGCTATGGGGATTCCAGCAGGTGACGATCAAGTGGATCGCCGCCGACGTCTCGCTCGTCGCGCAGGCCGGCATCCGCTCGATCGTGGCGACGCTGCTTCTGATCGTCTGGTCTTTTTTCACAAAAGAGCGCCTGTTCGGCCGCGACGGCACCTTGATTGCAGGCGTGGCGGCCGGCCTGCTGTTCGCCTTCGAGTTCGTGTTCATCTACGGCGGGCTCGCGCATACCAACGCCTCGCGCATGTCGGTATTCGTGTATCTCGCGCCGCCGCTCACTGCGCTCGGCCTGCATTTCTTTGTCGTCGGCGAGCGCCTCGGCACGCGCCAGTGGCTCGGCGTTTCGCTCGCCTTCGGCGGGCTGGTGCTGGCGTTCGCCGAGGGCTTCTCGGCCGGCCGCAGCACCTGGATCGGCGACCTGTGCGGGCTGGTCGCGGCCACTCTCTGGGCGGCGACCACGGTGCTGATCCGCGCCACCGGCCTCGCCCGCGTGAGCGCCGCCAAGACCCTGTTCTACCAGCTCGCCGTGTCCGCGCTAGTCCTGCCCGGCGCCTCGTTCCTGCTGGGCGAGAAGGGCGTCACGGCGGTCAACGGCGTGGTGCTGGCGAGCCTCGCCTACCAGGGCATCGTGGTCGCGTTCGCCAGCTACCTCGCCTGGTTCTGGCTGCTCACGCGCTACCTGGCGGCGCGCATCAGCGTGCTCTCGTTCCTCACGCCGCTGTTCGGCATGCTCTCGGGCGTGGTGTTCCTGTCAGAGCCGCTCAGCGCGCACTTCGCCGCTGCCGCGCTGCTCATCGCCGCCGGCATCGCGCTGGTGAACTTCCGCGGCTAGCAGGCGCTCGATGTCGCGCCGCCCGCGCTGCTGGATCTCGATCAGCGCCTTGAGGTCGTTACGGTGCGGCGCCTGCTGCGGAATCTGCGCTTCGTCGTACTCCCGGAAGCGCCGCAGGATTCGCACCACCTCCTCCTCGGAATAGCCGAGCACGCCGAGGCCGCGGCCGGTGGCGTCGAGCGCCGAGGCGAACATCTCGCGCACCGCGATGATGCCCATCTCGGCGTATTCATACGCGTCGGTGCGGCTGCGCGCGCGCACCACCAGCTGCAGCCCGGGAAAGCGCTGGCGCACGCGCCGTACCGTCTGCATCGCCGCGGCCGCGTCGTCGATGGCAATGAACAGCAGCCGCGCGCGCGCGGCACCCGCGGACTCGAGCAGGTCCATCCGGGTCGCGTCGCCGTAATAGGCCTTGAAGCCGAAGCGGCGCACGGTCTCGATCTGGCCCGGATCGTGGTCGATGACCGTGGCCTTGACGCCAAGTCCGCGCAGCACGCGCACGATCACCTGGCCGAAGCGGCCGAAGCCGGCGACGATCACCGGATTGGACTCGGCGATCGCGTCGGGCGCGCGCTCCGCGCGCGGCTGGCGCGCGAGCAGGCGCTCGTACGCCATGAACAGGAACGGCGTCGCCAGCATCGACAGCGCCACTGCGGCGTTCAGCATCGCCATGGTTTCGGGCGGCAGCACGCGCGCGGCGGCGGCGAACAGCACGAAGGCGAACTCGCCCGCCTGCGACAGCGCCACCGCGAACACGCCGGCGTCGGCGCGGTTGCAGTAGCCGAAGAGCTGCGCGATTGGATACAGGATGGCGATCTTGAGCACGACAATGGCCAGACTCAATGCAATCACAATGTGGGGCGAGCGCAGAAACAGACCGACGTCGATCGACATGCCCACTGCGATAAAGAACAAGCCGAGGAGCAATCCCTTGAAAGGCTCGATGTCGAGCTCGAGCTCGTGGCGGTACTCGCTCTCGGCGAGCATCACGCCGGCGAGGAAGGCGCCGAGCGCCATCGACAGTCCGACCGATTCCATCAGCGACGCGGTGCCGAGCACCACCAGCAGCGAGAAGCCGACGAACACTTCGCGCAGGCGCGCCTCGGCGACGTAGCGCAGCACCGGGCGCACCAGCACGCGTCCGGCGGCGATCATCAGCGCGATCATGCCGAGCGCCTTGCCGAGCTCCCACCACGAGAAGCTGGCTGCTTCTCCCGCCAGCATCGCGATCGCCAGCAGCAGCGGGATCACCGCCAGGTCCTGGAACAGCAGCACCGCGAACGAGGCCTGGCCGCCGGGCGTCTGCAGCAGGTTCTTCTCGCTGAGCGTGGCGAGACCGATCGCGGTGGAGGACATCGCGAGCCCCATGCCGGCCACCAGGCCCACCGCGAGCGGCTGGCCAAGCGCCATGGCGATCGCCGTCACCGCGCCAATGGTCGCGACTACCTGCACGCTGCCGAGGCCGAAGATCGCGCGCCGCAGTGCCCAGACGCGCTGCGCGTTGAGCTCGAGGCCGATGAGGAACAGCAGCAGCACCACGCCGAACTCGGAGAACTGCAGCACCGTTTGCGGGTTCGAAATCAGGCGCAATCCCCAGGGGCCGATGATCACGCCCGCGATCAGATAGCCGAGCACCGAGCCCAGGCGCAGCCGCCGGCAAAGCGGCACCGCGATCACGCCAGCCGTGAGATAGACCAGCGCCTGCTGCAGAAAGCTGTGAGTTTCCATATGAGTACAATGTTCTCATGGAACAAAAACCCGTCGACGGCGAGCAGTTCAAGGCGGGAATGCGCGCGCTCACCGGCGCCGTGAACATCATCACCAGCACCAACGCCAGCCACCGCTACGGCATGACGGCGACCGCGGTGTGCTCGGCGACCGCCGACCCGCCCACGGTGCTGGCGTGCATCAACAAGCTCGCCAGCACGCACGACGCGGTCGCGAAAAGCAAGGCCTTCTGCGTCAACGTGCTGCGCTCGGAGGATTGGGAGCTGTCCACCACCTTCAGCGGCGCGCAGAGCGGCGAGGCGCGCTTCAAGTCGCGCGACTGGACGCGCCTGGCGACCGGCTCGCCGGTGCTGATCGACGCGCTGGTGTCGTTCGACTGCCGCGTGGTGAAGAGCCTGGTGCACGGCACGCACACCATCTTTCTCGGGCAGGTGGAGCAGGTGCTGCTGGGCAAGAAGGGCAAGCCGCTGCTCTATTCGGAGGGCCAGTACGCGAAGCTCGCCTCGCTCACCCTCGGCGAGCCGCTGCCCGAAGGTCTGGATTATTGGGGTTTCTAGATAAAAGAATCGCGGTCGTAGTCGGGGCAAATTTCATCGCGGTCGCCGCCCGCATGTCGCTGGTGACCTTCCTCGGCATCTACTTCGTGCGCAAGGCGGGCATCGACCTCGCCACCGTCGGCGTCGCCTTCCTCTGCGAGCACCTGCTGCGCGGGCTTGCCGCGCCGCTGTTCGGCGCGCTGTCGGATCGCGTCGGCCGGCGCTCGCTGCTCATCGCTTCGGCGGCGATGACCGCCGTGGTCCTGCCCTGCTTCCTCCTCGTGGAAGGGCCGGCGAGCCTGTTCGCCTGGAGCCTCGCCCTCGGCCTGACCGGCGCGGTGAACATGCCGGTGTCCAATGCGCTGCTGCTCGACCTCGCGCCGCCCGAGCGCCGCCAATCGACGCTCGCGCTGAACTACACCTCGATGAGCGTTGCCTACACGCTGGGCGTGATGCCGGCGGGTTACATCGCGGAGCAGGGCTACGGCTTTCTCGCCGCCACCGCGGGCGCGGGATATGTGCTGGTGGCTCTTCTCTACGGCTTTTCTCTCAGGGGCGTATTGCCCCTGGAACGCGCGGCACGCGTGATGCCATTCGACGGCCTGCGCGACCCGAGCCTGCTGCGCTTCGCCGCCGTCGGCTTCGTGTTTCCGTTCAGCATGGGCCTGGTGGTGTCGGCGACGCCGCTGTTTGCCGCCGACGCCGGCGTGGGCGAGGGCTACATCGGCCTGGTGCTGGGCGCGAACAGCATCCTGGTCGCGCTGCTGGCGCTGCCGGTCGCGGCACGCATCGAGGCTTCAGGCCCGCTGCGCTACCTCGGCGCGGCAGCGCTCATCGTGGCCACCGCGCACGCGTGCTATGCGGCGATCCCCGGTGTCGCCGCTGCGTTCCTCGTGGGCACGATCGTTTTCAGCTTTGCCGAGTTGATCTTCAGCTCCGCGGTGCCCGCCACGGTGGCGCGGCTCGCGCCGGCCGGCAGACGCGGGGCATACCAGGGCACCTGGGCGCTGGTGGCCTCGGTGAGCATGGGCAGCGCGCTCTTCTTCAGCGGCGTGCTGCGCGACGCGGTCGGCTGGCGCGCGGCGTGGGCGATCTTCGCCGCCATCGCGCTCGTCGCCGGGCTGCTGCTCATCGCGTCCCGGGAAAAACATCGGGGCCACCCGTCGCCGGGCAGCCCCGAAAGTTGATGCTGGTGATTACCGGACGACGCGTTCAGTCGTCGTCGTCATCGTCATCCTGGTCGTGCTGCTTGCCATGGCCCTGCATGACGTCGCCCTCATTCTTCACGAACGTGAAGCCCTGCCTACGGGCGATCTGGTGCCAGCTCATGTGTTTGGCACGCATCGTCAGAATGCCCGTATCCCCGATCAGCGCCTCCTTGACCTGAGTCGGCTTGGCCGCGGTCATGGACTTGTCCATTTCCACCAGCTTCGCGTGCATGAACCACAGGACGATACTGACCTCTTTGTACTTCAGCGCCTTGGTGGGCGAGTTGAAGCTCACCTCTTCCCCGGGTATGGCGGGTACGGCGGGTATGGCCGGGATGGCGGGTTGCTCGGGTACGGCAGGAATCTCGGCCTGGGGCACGCACCCTGGTATCGGCCGGGTCGAGCCGCAATCCACAGCCGGCACAGCAGGGCTGCCTGGTATGGCGTCCCTGCCGGGCGTACCTGGCGTACCGGGCGTGCCGGGCGAGCTCAGCGTGATCAACGTGTCGTTGTGCAGCCCTTTGACCAGCGACGTAGCGTTGGCGGTGGAGCCGACTAGCGCGGCGTAACCCGCAATCAGCTTCGCCTCGAATTGCGCGGCGCGCTCCGCCTTCTTCTTCGCCTGCTGGTGATCGTCGTTGTGCGCGACTGTTTGCAGCGGCATCCCTAGAATTGCGCTCGCTGCGGCTATCGAAAGTACGTTCTTCCAACTCATGGTCGACTCCTTTAGAAGTGACACGACCATGGTAGGGATGCGCCCGCAAACGCGAAGGGCCGAAAGTCACGAGCCGGTCTTTTTGTTAGTCACGGTGAGCACTATCTGACGAGCCGGAGCCGCTAAAGGCGGCGCGGCTGAGCAATTCTCCCTATGACAATTTGCGTCAGCGACGGCCGAAAATTGTCATCTCGGCGAGAGCGATTCCAGGAAGATCACCAGGTCGTCGACTTCCCCCGCTGAGAGCTTGAGCGGCTTCAGGAGGCGCTCGCCATCGGCGTGCAAGCGTTCTTCGTTCAGCTCGGAGTAGTGCTTCACCACGTCACGCAGTGTCGCGAGGCTGCCGTTGTGCATATAGGGCGCGGTTTGCGCCACGTTGCGCAGCCCTGGCACGCGCCACTCGCCGAAGTTGCGGTGCTGCATTTCCACGTGCTTCGTACCCACTGCCGCTTTTCCCGAGGAATCGTCGTTGTAGCGGCTGAGCAGGTTGTAGGGGCTGCTTTTCAAGCGCTTCAGCCCCTCGAGCCTCCCCCCATCCACCTTGCCCGGCGCGCTGAAAAAGGGGATGCCGGTGTCGGCGAACTCGCCGTTGGTGAAATGCGGGCCGAAGTGGCAGGTGCTGCAGTTGCCCTTGCCCACGAAGATCTTCAGGCCGCGCTGGGCAGCCGCCGGGTAGTCCGTGGAGCCCCCTTTTTGAAGTGAATCCCTGAACTCATCGAACGCGGTTCGCCCGCTGACCAGCGTCTCCTGGAACGCCGCGAGCGCCTTGCCGACGTCGACCAGAACCGTTTCATCTTCCGCCGGAACGACGCGGCCAAACGCTGCTTCGTACTCCCGGCCGAGAATCTTCCTCACCACCGCCGCGACATGCGCCGGCGTCGCGTTCATTTCGCGCGCGTCCAGCAGCGGCCGGATGCTCTGCGACCAGAGGCTGTCGTTCGCGCCGTCCCAGCCGTACCAGCGGTAGAAGCCGGCGTTGAGCACGGTCGGGGTATTGCGGTCGACAAGCTCCAGGCCGAAGCCCCGCGCGCGCCCGTCCTGGAATTGGCGCCACGGCGCGTGGCAGGTCGCGCACAGCACCGAGCCGGTGCCCGAGAGCCGCGGCTCGAAGAACAGCTTCTCGCCGAGCGCGATCGCCGCGGGCTTGCCCGAGACGCGGTTGCTCGGATCGCGCCGGAGCGGCGGCGGCCAGGGTCCGTGCTGCAGGATCCTCGCGATCTCTTCCTTGGAGAATTCGGAAAGCTGGAACGAGGAGGCCATGCGGTCGGTTTTGCCCGCGGCCCGCACCTCGAACACGAATTCCCACTTGCCCGGCATGTGGAACATCAAGCCTTCGGCGCGCCAGCGCCCGGGGCCCGCGGGCTTCACCTCGGGCGCGTAATTCATGCCGTGGCGGTGCTCCGGCATTTGCGCATCGACCTTTACCCCCTCGGGTTCGATCGCGGATTTCGCGCATACGGCGATCTCGAGCGCGAAGTGCTGGGAGACCGAGATGGCGTCGGGCTTGAAGGCGAGGACGAAGCGCGGCGACTCGAGGCGCGTGCCTTGGAGCGCGGGTTCGCAGGCGCTCGCGGCGCCGGCGAGCGCTAGTCCGGCCGCTGCAGCAGCGAGCCGAAGACCTGTTCGCCGTTTTTCCATGCGATGCGCTCGGCGACGTCGCGCGGCAGGTCCGAGAGCCAGCGCCGCGACCAGTCGGCGTGCTCGGGGATGTAGTGCCAGCGCTCGGGGACGTAGCTGTCGGTGCCGACCATGAAGCGGTCGGGGAACTGCAGGAAAGTCGTGCGCCACGCCGGGTCCACTTTTCCGCCCGACGCGTGATCGGTGCGGAAGGCGAGGTCGCACCAGAGGTTCTTGTGCTGGCGCAGCATCTCCGCCACGCGCTCCGGCCGCTCGAAGCCGGAATGCGCCCAGAGGATGCGCGCCTGCGGCCACTGCTTGAACAAGCGCTCGACCGCGTCGATGTCGGAATGCGCGTGCAGGAACAGATTATGTTTTTTCGCCAATTGCACCATCCGCCGGGGTACGGGGAGGTCCGCATCGGCACCGTACAGGTGGAACTCGCCGATGCCGGCGTAGCGATACTTCGAAAGGCGCTCCTCGAGATACGGAATCAAGGTTTCATCGCGGAACCAGGTGCCGATTGCGCCGCGCGAGCGGTAGGGACGCAGCTCCGGGATCACGAGGTCGGGCGCCGCCTGGTAGAGCCGCTGCTGGCCGTCGTCGCCCGAGCTGGAGATCAGCGCGCGCCTGAGGCCGGCTTTGCGCATGATCGCGATCGCGTCCTGCACCGGCACGCTTTCCCACGCGTCGTGGCTGTAATGCAGGTGCGCGTCGAAGATCGGCAGCGGCTGCGCCCCGGCCGAAGTAATGAAACAGCCGAGGAGAGAGCCGAGCAATAGGCGCATCCCTCCAGTATAGTCGGCGAAAGAATGCAAGTAAGTCCGCCGCGCTCGCTCACCGAGCTATTCCTCGGCTTCCTCTCCATCGGCGCCCGCTCCTTCGGCGGCGTGATGCCGTGGGCGCACCGCGTGATGGTGGAGGAGCGGCGCTGGGTCACGCCGGCCGACTTCACCGAGACCATCGGCCTGTGCCAGTTCCTGCCCGGCCCGAACGTCGGCAACGCCTCGATCGTCTACGGCAAGCGCTGGTTCGGCGTGGTCGGCTCGCTGGTCGCCTTTCTCGGCCTGTTCGCCCTGCCGTTCGTCTGGGTGCTGACGCTGTTCGCGTTCTATGCCGACTTCGCCGCCAGCAGCCCGCTGCTGCGCGCCATCGTCACCGGCGTGGGCGCGGCGGGCGCCGGCATGTTCATCGGCACCGCGATCAAGCTCGGCCGGCCGATCGCGAAGAATCCCTGGGTGCTGGTCATCATCGCCGCCTGCTTCGTGTGCGTGGCGGTGCTGCGCATTTCGCTGATCATCGTGCTGCCGGTCGCGCTCGGCATCTCGCTCCTGCTGGCGAGGCGGGGGAAACTGTGATCCGTCCTTCATGATCCTGTTGGACATCGCCCTGTACTTCATGGTGCTGTCGCTGTTCTCGGTCGGCGGCCTGCCCTCGGTGATGCCCGAGATGCAGCGCTACGTGGTCGAGGTGAAGCACTGGATGTCGCCGGCGGAATTCATGCAGGCGTTCGCCGTCGGCCAGGCTGCGCCCGGACCGAACATGCTGATCACCACGCTCGTCGGCTGGCAAGTCGCGGGTCTCGCCGGCGCGCTGGTCGCGCTCGCCGCGATGTGCGGGCCGGCCGCAGTGCTCGCCTGGTTCGTGGTCGACCTGTGGGACCGGTTCAAGGAATCGCCCTGGCGCCGCGCCATCCAGCGCGCCATCGCTCCAGTGGTGGTGGCGATGATCCTGTCCGGCGGCGTGGTGCTCGCTACGCCGGGCTCGACGCCCGACTGGCGCCTGTGGCTGATCGCCGCCGTCACAGCCGCTGGCATCCTCGTAAGTAAGGTGAATCCGCTGTGGTTCCTCGCCGCGGGCGGCGTGCTGGGGGCTCTACTTCTTGGCTGAGCAGTCTTTCGCCGCGCTCCGGCACCCGGTGTTTCGCGGCTACTTCCTGGTCGCCGCCGCAGCGATGATGGCCGACAGCATCGAGCACGTCATCAGCTACTGGATCATGTTCGAGAAGTTCCAGTCGCCGGCGCTCGCCGGGTTCGCGGTGATCTCGCACTGGCTGCCGTTCCTGCTGTTCTCGCTCTGGTCGGGCGGCCTCGCCGACCGCTACGACCCGAGGCGCCTGATCCAGATCGGCATGGGGTTTTTCATGGCTGCGTCGATCGGCTGGGGCGTGCTGTTCCTCACCGACTCGCTGCAGATGTGGCACGCGGCCGCGCTCCTCATCCTGCACGGATGCGCGGGGGTGCTCTGGAGTCCGGCGGCGCAGATCTTCATCCACGACATCGTCGAGGGCGAGCACCTGCACAGCGCGATCCGGCTCACCGCGACCGCGCGCTGGCTCGGATTGCTGTTCGGGCCCGCGGTGGGCGGCGTCATCCTGCTCGTCCTCGGCCCCGCCTGGGGCATCCTGTTCAATGCGCTGATCTATATCCCGGTGATCGTGTGGCTCGCGCGCGCGCCATGGAAGCGCCGCGAGATGCCGGCGGATCGCAAGGTGCGGGCGATCGCCGACGTGGTGGCCACGTGGCGCGCGGTCGCCGGCAACCGCGTCATCACTTCGATGGTGGTGCTGGTGGGCTGCGCCTCGCTCATCGTCGGCAACGCCTACCAGGCGCAGATGCCCGAGTTCGCGCACGACCTCGGCCACGCCGAT
>Ga0307497_10000321_pt1 | contig 10951 bp, 15 predicted proteins | sample 10_S_MG_FD_201366 | JGI IMG/M metagenome (GOLD analysis project Ga0307497, IMG submission 201366) | Soil microbial communities from Populus trichocarpa stands in riparian zone in the Pacific Northwest, United States - 10_S | ecosystem: Environmental > Terrestrial > Soil > Riparian zone > Trees...
TACAAGTTGACCACTGCTGGTGAAGCACTCGCCGTGCAAATAACACGCTGAAATCAGGACGAAAACATGAGCGAACAACCATCAAAAAATGATGACCTCACGGCGATCCAGGCGCTCAGCACGGATCTTGCCGCCCGCGCCGTCGTGGTGGCGAGACAAATTGAGTTGCATGCAGCCGACGTCGAGCGCAATGAATGGGACAACACAGCCGAGATGGTTACGACCCGTGAACAGGCTTTTGCATACTTCCGCAGCTCGGCTACTGAAACTTTCACCCTTTTGCGCAGCCTCGTGCACACAGTCCGTAATCAGCAGGCCACGATCGAGGCCCTGAGGTATCTGCAGGTCGAGCAAGCCAATTCAATCGACGACGACATGGGTGTGCTCGACGATGACATGGATGTTATCGATGGGGATCGCACCAATGCAGAGACGCCAATTGAACTAACGTCTTGCGATTTTTGCGGAGAGAGTGGTTGCTGTGCTCCTGACTGCTGGCGCTGCCACTCGCTGTTACGGCCCGAGAACTTGTGCACACTCGCCAAGAACCTCGCGACCGCAGCGATGTTATGCAGAGCCTGGGAGCTGCACAGTGCATGTCCAACATGGACGCCAGGATGCGGGGAACTACCCCCAGGACTGCCGCCATTGAACGAGCACCGAACCACGGTCGTTCCCCACAACCATGTCCACTGTCACACCGCGCGGCATGCAGAGGGCGGTGACTGCGGCACACATTACGAGACCCGCTGCTCGTGCGGCTGGATGCAGGGCGCGCATAGCCACGCTGCGGCCGATGCGATCGCCATCGGACACCGCAACGCACCGGACGCCGCGATCATCGTCACCTCGAACATCCCCCAGGGTGAAATCACGGACGATCAGCTCCGGGACCTGTTCGCGCGGCACTGCGAGTGCCGTCCCCTCGACTTGACCCGCGGCGAGAGCGGCCACGCAGCGATCCACGATTGCGACACGGGGATCCTGCACGACATTCAAGTCGCGCTCGGCATCGTCCGCTCCGACGACATTGGACGAACTCAAGCGATGCTCGAGGCACGCGCCCGCTGCGCCAAGATGCTTCCCTGGAGGCGGAACGCTCATGGCGGCTGGGATGTACCGCGCGACGAGGTCCCATGATGTATAGCCGCAAGGGCTTCGTGGTTATCAGGTCATCAAGCGGATCCGACCACGTTCAATCCTCACCTCCACAGGACCCCACGTGGAGCACGTAGTGGCGATCGCTGTAAGGTGAATCGCGACGAGCAATGCTGTCAAACGGTGGCGGTGCATTCACCTCGCATACATGCACGTAACCACCTTTGATCAATCGGATCAAGTTTGCATGCTCACGTTTGCTACCGCGCATGGCACTGCTGTAAGCCAGCGGTTTCGAGATATAGCCCATGCTGCGATCATAACGCGCGCTGAGATTGGCCAGCGTAACTGCAAGCGTTGGCGTCGCGGCAACGTTTGTCGCGGGGCGTGCCGCCGCTACTAACTGTGGCATTTCGCCAGGCCCTTCCGCAGATTCACGAAGGAGCCGAGCTGTGACGTCACGCGTTTCTGAGAGAGGAACTTTAGCCCTGATGCCCGCTAATAGCTCATCAACTTCACGCGCGATCTCGCGTTTCGTCTTTGGCATGCAGGGTAGCCTATCACAATACCAGACATCGGTCCCCAGCCCTCAGAATCCTTAGGGCCGCTGAAAGATTCGACTCAGGCTCGTCCCCCCGGTCCCAACCCCCGTCGTCTCATCTCCCACGGGCGGACTCTCGACGTCGAGCTCATTCTTGACCGGATTGACTGTACGAAAATTCACCCAGGTCCTGATGGGAAGCACCCCAGACTTCATGTCGCCCAGGGCACCCGTGATGTCCGTATTGTCATCGAGCACGCGCACTTGAGCAGCATCCTCCACATGGAGGCCGAGACCGGCGTTGCCCGATCCGGTGACCTGAGCAAGCTTGACGCTGATCGGATCACGTGCCGAGATTCCATCACCAGCACAATCGTCGATCTCGACCTGCTCCAGACTGTAGACACCATCACCGAAGGCTGCCACGCCATCACCCGTCCCATTCTGGATCAAGACGTTGAGCAGCTCCCAGCCCCCAGCTGGAATCCCGGGTTGTGCCGTCGCGAAGCTCCCAGGACCGATGGGAGAGCTGCCGTCCACCACGATCTGACGAAAGACCTGACCGTAACCCCCCGTGATGTTCAGTCCCGCATTGAGCACGAGGGAGCGTCGCGGAGACCAGGCGGCCCCCTGGATCGCCGCGGAGCCCCGGACGACGCTTGCCAACATCAGGGCCTGCAGGGCGACACCGAAGAGGCCCAATCCATCGATGTCAGAGAGCTCCAGGAAGGGCTGCAGGGTGTTCGCGATCCCAAGGGCAACCTGTGAATCGGTGCCACCCCCAGCGATCATGAACTTGATCCCCTGGATGGCCAGCGACTCGGCCGCCGAGGATTCCCAGCCTGATCCATCGCCCCCCGGACCAGGTGACGAGAACACCGCGGACGGCTCCACGAGCGACAGCCGTTGCACTGCAACCTGGCTCGGTGTATTGGCCAGGAACAGGTGTGTCGCGTCAGAGGCATACACGACACTGTTGACCTGCGCGTTACCGCCATCACCAATCACCATCGCAGTCTGTGCTCCATTAGCTGCCCACGATGCTCGCGGTGTGGCTACCTGCACGCCTGTCAAGCCAGGACCCACGGAGAAGATCGCAACGATGTCCTCCGCGGGAACAACCGTGTCAGCCAGGGGCAACGCACTGAACGGCCTCGGGAAGGCACGGATGTTCAGTGCGGCCAGGACCACGAACGGCAGGGTCGACGGATCCAGGAACAAATAGGCCTGGACCGTCGCCTGGAAGGGAGGGATCTGGTACCCGGCTGGAAAGGTCTCCACACCAAGATCGGTGACATCCACGATGTACGCGAAACCTGGAGCGATCACGTTGGGGACCTGGCGGATCGCGCGCTGGAACGTCCGAAAGGGCTCCGAGCGCGAACCAGTCCCCGTCTCGTCGCTGCCATCTTGCCGAGCAAAGATCGTAATGATCGTGGGGGACTCCGCTGGGAAGGGTGGAACAAAGGGGACGAGGGGGGCTGCGAGCCCACGCGGACCCCGATGTCCCCGCTCACCCCGCTCACCCCGCTCACCCCGTTCACCCCGCTCACCCCGCTCACCCCGCTCGCCCTGCTCGTCATCACAGTGTCCGCCGCGGCCACGCCCCGCGGATCCTCCGATAAGTCTGCTATCTGACATAGAGTTTCCTCATCTTAGGCTGCCTGGAGAGGGGGATGGACCCAGATCGGGTCCCCTGGGATTTATCGTCGGTCCCGTCGCATAGGGCAAGAAAGGTGCGGCCAGGTGCGGCCAACGCTCCAAGAGACCCTGCTGCACCTGCACCCCAAGCACTGCAAGGTTCTTGAGCGCACGAGTTCAGGGCGAGCCCTTGCTACACGCCAAGCACCTGCGTTTTGCCCGAGTGCGCAGCGAGCCGCGATCGCACATCCCAAGACGCCGCCACCCCGTCCTCCCCCCCCCCCACGCTACGTCAACCGAAGCATCCAGCTGCCAAGAGCCGTTCAAATCCTCGCCGATACCTCGCAGATGTCCAAATGAACGCGGAACGCGGCCCACGCGCGCCGCTTCGATCTCATCAGCGAAGGTTCAAGTCGGAGCAAGCTGGCCTGGGACTGCGAACTCAGGGGATGGATTGCTGTTGAAACACCCGCAGTAACGCTTTACAATGGCTCTCGCACGACGGCCCCTCAATCCTGGGGGGAGCGCCATGTAAGCGCGATCTCGGTTTTGGATTGTGTGGGCTGAGGTCGCGCTAATTATTTTCACAGCGCGCGCCGAAACGCATGCCGTGGCGTACCTTCACCGACAAGGCGCTGAGATCCCCTCACCGACGGGTTTACCTTGTCAGTTGAGCGTCTTCACGATCACGGTACTTTTGGAAGCCAGGGCGGCTTGACGCCAGATACCAGCGATTCGCGGAAGTCAGCGATGTACTGTTCCCACGGTACCAGCCTGTACGCCCCTTTCATGTGGTACTGCGAGATCACTAGCGCCTCATTGCTTGGATGAGCGTCCAGGAACACACAGGATCCATCGTTGCGAAGAAGCAGATCGCAAACAACTAATGCGGATTTTGCACCGCACGTGTGTCTTCCGCGCTCGAACCACGTCGGGATGACGAGCTCCACCGAGAGCTCGCCGTCGGCAGCCTCGCTGCGGAGCCGTTCCGCAAGCATGGCCATTGTCATGAGAGGTTGCGGCATCTTTGTTTACCTCGACGCTGGTTTCTGGTTTTCTGGATGATCGCAGTGTGTCCCCTCGGCCCACATGTCGATGTCGAGCGCCGGCACGTGAACTTTGACCGTGACCCACACCTGTCCCGCGTCATCCACCTCCGCAACCGGCGGATCCTCGATCGTGTGCTCCAGCTCGAACTTCCTCTCGTGCAGCCACACGGCCTCGAGCACCTCCGCTGCGGCGCAGGCGCGCTCCGGATCGCACTTCCCTGGCCCGGACTTCTTCGTGACCTCCTGCCATATCTTGAAGGCCTCATCGACCTCACGGACCGAGGCCCGCTCGGAGAGAAACCGGGCCGCGGTCCGTCGGAGGTGCTTGGCGACCTCGCGCACTGGCGCCTCGACATAGTAGGGCACGGCAGGCTCACCCGTGGTGGAGCGCCCCGCATTGCTCTTTCGTGAGCGCGCCACCCTACTTACCCTTGTCCTGACGGATCCCCAGGATCCTCTGCAGCCGCTGAGCACGACGGGAGTCCATCTTGGGAAACTCCTCCAACCGCCGTCGAGCTCGACGACCGCCCGCCTTGGGCGGCGTCGGCGCATAGCGGGGCGAGGTCGCGTGCGGATAAACTTCCTCGATCTCCGCGATCGCAGCATCGAGCTCCGCACGAAGCGCGAGCAAGTCCCGGGGCGACAGAGACGCCGTCGCGATCATGTAGTCCCGTCCCTCCTGACCGCTGGCGAGCTTCAGGGGAGCGAAGACCTGCAGGGCGTATCGGGCGTTGTCCCCGCCGTGCGTCGCGGCAGCCGCCGTGCAGTAGAGACGGATCCCGCGATCCCGAGTCTCCGTGCGGTTGTGCTTGCAGACGACAGCCTGATCAATCAGACGAAAGAAGTCTCTGTTCATGCTTCCTCCTCTTCACTGCCAACAACAATCATGCGCGAGAACTCGTCATTGACATGGTCAACGTAGGCGCGAACCGCATCTTCCTGCTTAACAGAGTCACACCAAAATTCAACAAGCACCCAACCACTCCGCGAGTCCCTTGACTGAGGCTCCTCGTAACCCTGCAGGAAGGGACTGCACTTTCGTCCAAGCTGATAACTACTGGAATCTACCCAGTTATTCGTGACGATTGACCTGAGCAACCGACATTCCGCACGGGTGAGGTCATGTGCCTGAATCGCGAGTTGAATATAATCTCCGATCGAGTGTGGACCGGGACCGTACTTGAAAACGCGAGGGGGACGAGCGGCAGCAACGGTCATGACGAAATCCTCACTGACTCGCAGCTTCAGAGCTGACGATCGAGACCACTGTCCACCCCGAGGCGATCTGGTCTTTCCACCACCCCCGCGCTCCCGCGATTGGTCCGCTGAGCTTCGAGTCGCCATTGACCACGACCATCGCCCATGCCCCGGCGGCTCCGCCGCGATCACCACTGAGCACCATCCCGTGCTCGCCTGCCGGACCGTCGAGACGACACTCCTTCCACTTGCCGACGCCAAAGATCTGATCCGCATGAGCGCGGGCCTTGCGCTCATGGTAGTCGACCCGGCTACTTGCCTGCATGAGAAGATGCGACGTGTCACAGCCGTACCGGGCGTCACCAAGGGCCTCGCCCACACAACCGTGCAGCTCGGTGAACCACAGGTCATTCCACGCCTCCTCACCCTCCGTGGACCACGGGATGTAGCCGAGCGCGAGGGCCACCTCAGCCTCCCCAGGAGTGAGAGCACAGGTGAGAACGCGGGTCCCCCGGTGACCCAGGTCGTACTCGGCACGCCCTGCGCGGAGGACCGTCTCCATACTGCCACGGGCATGCACGACGCGGCCCCCCCAGTAGTGCTCGCAGACGCAGTAGTCGCGGTAATCATTGTAGGTCACCGAGACGGAGTGCCCGTTGTAGCCCGAATTCGCTGCCTGCTGGGCATACCGGACGCTCCCCGTCGCAGCCGCAGCACGGTTCACAGCGTCGACCAACGTGTACGGGCGTGTCGGGAGCCAGTAGCATCCCGCGGTGGCAGACGCAGCACGGGTCGCGCGACGATCTTTTTCGGACGTCTCGGGCATCATGGCTCCCAACAAGAGCAGTTTATATGCCTGCTTCCAAATTCGGCTAAGTCCCGGACACGAATAGGCTGGGTATCTACATACCCAGTCCAAAACGTAACCTCGAGACGTTGCCCTAGAGATACAGGGTGAGCCACCACCCAGGTCCATGTCTAGACCGTATTGTCTTTCCTGGGTGATCTGGTACCCGTGTCTCAAGTACCACGTGTGCAGACATCTCCATGGGGGTGCGCGGATACGGACAGATCTGTTAGCGCTCCTCTTTCCGCTTGCTTACGTACCCAGACAGTTACGGCACATGGAATGCAACTCGCTCCGCAAAATGAAGCTCCACCGCCGAGCGCGCGCTGTCCAGAAGGCTCGTGGTGCCCTGGACGAATTTCTGCTGAACTTGGAGCAAGAGCATCAGCTGACGTGCGCCGAGATCCTCTCACTGCTCGGCCATGCGGTCGCTCACTTCGCCAAGTCTGCGCTCCAGATGGAGCGCCATCCCCACAATCCGGACAAGGGAGCTGATGAGGCATGACCACCAGCCACAAACGCTCCCTACGTACACGAGGGCACACGCTACACATAGCACACGCAGAAACTCGGGATACCTTGCCGAAAGTCACCGTGCCAAAAGCCACTGACCTCTCAGCCATCCTGCCCTGGTACGAGAGCCCGCGCCGTCCCGGCGAGGGTAAGGCCCTCGAGCGCGTTCAACAGATCCTACCAGCCATCGCAGAATCAGAGCGATCTGGAGCCTGGCTCCCCAAGCTCTCGCGCACCGCCCGAGCAGTGCTGTCCAAGCAACCCGTGGCTGAGGCGTTCGCTCGTAAAAACGAGCGCGAGCGGACGCACATTGGGCACCGTGAGACAGACATAGGTCTCCTGGAAGACGTGAACGACACCCGCGGGACGATGGCCCACGAGGCCAAGCTCCGCGGTTGGGAGCTCGTCCATGCAATGATGTTCGGCCACTTCTGGGATGCCCCCCAGCTCGTCACACTTGCGAATCGTCTCAAGCCCTACACGCGGGATGACGCTGAGCGCGCCGCCCTGGCCAGGGCACGACAGTGGGCCATCGACTTCACCCCCGTGGCCCACCTCGTCGCGCAGCTCGACGCCACGCGTCCCAAGCCGAATTACGAGTTCGGCGAGATCAGCGCTGCCGTCCGGGCCAACGTTCAGGACGCGATGGGTCTCTGGTTCGAGACCGTAACTGTCCCGGAGATCCGGTGGTCCAAAGTCCAGGTCACACGAGAGGGGAAGCTCGTGTGGACCTGGATCGGCGAGATCCTCTGGCCCCCAGGATGCCGGCACGGCGCGAGCCGGTTCAGCGTAAGCGCTGCTGGCTCGAATCAGTGCCAGGCCTGTGGACACGCCATCAGGGACGGCGGCAACTGGTGTCCGCTCATCTTGAACGGCCCCGGCGGTCCAGCGTCACTCTGGGTCGGGCGTGACTGTGCCCGGCACCTGTTCGGCTGCCGCGTCAACGGAGAGGGAAACTTCTTGGAGAGACCTCACGAGGAGTCGGCGTAACACGTAAGGGAGAAAGATGTCAGAACAGTCAGAAGCCCCAACGCCACAGATTATCATCGAGCGCGATTTCGACGGATACTTCGAGGACCGAGTCCGCCAGATCCTCACCTCCCTCTCGGACTCCCCCTACCGCATCGTCCGTATCCGCGCCACCCCCTTCCTCCTTCCTCCCCGATGCCGTCCAGTACCGGGTCATGGGTGACGAGATTCTCATCTTGTTCTACGCCGCACTCCGCAGCGGATTCGGCGAGATCGACTGGACGATGGTCGGTGACCTCCTGCGTGGTGAATTTCCGGGTGTGCGCTAAAGGAAGCAGCCAATGCCTATCGAAGAAGAGAACAGATCGAAACGCGTGAAGGACGATCATGCCAGCCAAGACAAAATCGCGGAATAGCTCCGCCTCCACATACCTTCCCACGTGGGGTCAGTGCCGTTTCTGCAAGGAGACAGTGCCGCAGTCCGAGATGGTGAAGTACGGGGTGCGGCACCATGCCCATGCAGTCTGTCTGTACCGGCACCGAGGCATCGACGCTATCAACGCGCTGCACACCTGGCAACTACGACACCTGCCAATCGTCGCAATGATGGGAGCAGGCATCACACTGGAGCAGGTACGTGCATGGCAGGCCCGGATCGAAGCTGACGACGCAGCACGTGCAACGCCGGTACAGCCGTGAACGAATAACGTTTCCTCGAACCCCACCCCCGCTCACCCCAGTACAACCGCTTTCCTGTCGGCACATGTGTGGGAGCGGAGACGTAGGTCGCTACAGTCATCACCGACGGCCACGACGACCACGACCACCGCGAGGCGGATACGGCGCCCCGACCACGCGCTCGATGTCCCGCCGGATCTCGCCAGGGGTCAAGGAGCCTCCCCCAGCACGCACATCAGGCTCCTCACCCACTCCTGCACCGGACTCATCCGCTAGCCTGGCCGCCTCGTGCAGATCTGCCGCTGCCATGAGAGAGCGACTCACACCACCAGCGAGCTCAGGGTGCCGGGCCGCATGGCGGAGCCTGCGAACATCATCCTCGCTGAGGGTCTCATACCCGTCGAGCAGCTTCTGAAACACCTCTGCGTGACGTTCAGCTACCTCTGAATTTCTCGCTGCACGGTGGATGTTCTGAAGATGTTCAGAGGCGATTGCGGGTAGGGCTGTCCCATCTGCACGCGAGGCCAGAAACCCCGCACCCGTGCGCTTGGTGCTGTGTGCCCTCTTCGTCTCCGAGAGCCTCAACTGTAGCCCACGCTGCTTCTCCTGCAGCCCACGAAGATGCTGGGGCGAAAGACCGCTCACGATGCCAAGGGCCTCATCGATCGCCGCCTGCTTACCACCAACCTCATACGCCTCGCCCCCCCGCGGCAACACCCTCCAGCGTCGGGGGCTGATCTGACTGATCTTGGCCTCGCCACCCTCTGTGATGAACACAGCTTGACGAGACGTGCTCACGTTTCGGAAACCCGGGATCTTCGTAGAGTCGCTCACGCGCCTGATATTGCCACAACTCGTGGCAATAAGTTACAAAACCCGCGGCTCTCCAGTTCTCCTTGGGCAGGGCAAGGGCGCACCGCTCGTAACTGGAGACAGAGTTGTCACCCTGACCCAGTCACGTCAGGCGGGTAAGACTTTGATCTCTTGAATCGTTGAAATCAGCTCGTCAAGATGCGTGACAAGCCCCTCTAGTGTCTCACCCGCCTGGAGCTTCACGTCATCAGCCTGCTCATCCGAATCCGGAATGCCCTGCAGGGCATCCATCGTGTCAGAATCCTCTGCGTAGTCATCGTCTGCGTCATCAAGAGATTTGTCATACTGATCGCCAATCTGCTTTGCCCGACGACTGACATCCCTCGAGAGGGTCTTGACGCTATTGCAGAGTTTGTCAAGGTTGCCGTTGAACTCTTTAACAAGAGCTCGGGTCTGACGTAATTTGGCCAGGGCGTCTCTCTTCCATGCAGCTGCGCCGGCACGCGCGGTGACAATCGACATGTACAGTAGCTTACCACCCGCCATCGGCGACAAGAAACTAGCGGCCCTGAAAAAAGGCAGGGGTGTCAGATACACCCACCTCAGCGCTCCGCAGATGCCCGATGAACCGTGACGGGACCCTCCGCCCAATGCTGGCGCCCACGCGACTCACAGCAACAAGCAGTCCCTGACAGAGAACTCTCGCACCCAAGGAAGCGGGGCCGATGCGGCACGAGGGATGCCGACCGGAGGAGGTTCCGTATCCTCTGCACGATCCAACCCGTCACCATCAACGCACCGATGATGATGGCCGCCTCACCAACTCGTGGCGTCGTCAACCAGATAATGCCCAAGATACCTGCAATGACGAGTCCCCGTTGCACCTGGCGTCGCGTGAGGGAACCCCGATCAAGAGTTGCGACAATCCTCAGCATCCCTCTCATCACCACCCACGCACAGGCGCCGAAGAGGACACAGTACTGCGAAGAGCCGCCTCCAAAGTCACTGAGCCAGTGCATCACGATCCTTTTTGTTTTTTCATTGACGTGGCACTCCTAGTCACGATCCTCTCCATATAGTGAGCTCCCCGGGCGATTCCGACACCTCCCTGCTCCCTGCGTTGCCGACGTCTCCATAGACGCCTCCGATGTCCACAGCGCCAGCCCAGCCCCGGGTAGGTACAGCCGCCCATCTCTTCGGTCTCGCACTCACACGGCCATCCGAGGAACCGGAGTACGATGCCCCAGGAAGACTCCTGTTGGTCCCGTGGATGGAACGACCTTCCGGCCAGCTCATCCACAAGATCGAGCGCGCGACGAAGCATGTCGGGGCATCGTATCAAAACAGTTGTCCCATGCGGCAAGCAACTAGCTGAGCTCCGGCCATTTTCTTGCCCTGACCCAGGGACTGTACCTACCCTGGCGGCATGGCCGACCTTCAGGTCCTTGACAAGTTTTGCGGGGACGAGCGCGGCGAGCGCGGCGAGCGCGGCGAGCGCGGCGAGCGCGGCGAGCGCGGCGAGCGCGGCGAGCGCGGCGAGCACGGTGAGAAGGGTGCCCGGGGCGAGCGTGGCAGACAGGGGCCCCGTGGAGACACAGGGTCCAC
>Ga0307497_10000322_pt1 | contig 10946 bp, 7 predicted proteins | sample 10_S_MG_FD_201366 | JGI IMG/M metagenome (GOLD analysis project Ga0307497, IMG submission 201366) | Soil microbial communities from Populus trichocarpa stands in riparian zone in the Pacific Northwest, United States - 10_S | ecosystem: Environmental > Terrestrial > Soil > Riparian zone > Trees...
CAGGCGCGCGCTCGTCCACCGTGATTGCACAGCTTGCATCGGCGGACATGTTGTTCCCACCCGATCTAGCGCAGGATCCCACGTAGCGCGCGCCATCGCGCATCTGTCAGGGACAGCATCTCCAGCGCAGATTTCGCCGTACGACACCGCGCTTGTGGCCCCGAGAACGAGATGCCGACGAGAGTGCGACAATTCGTCATTGGCGTTCATATCTCGACATCTGCCGCCGCGAATCGGCGCGGCATTGAGCGTTGAGCCGCGTCGCCAAGAGCCCGCCGGTCACGAACGGCGATCGGTGAAACGCGGTTTTGCCCGAGCGCGGAGTGCCTGTCGCGGGGTGCCTGTCGCGGGGTGTGCCTTGACTGGCAGGAAGGCCCCATGCTTAAATCAAGAGCGCACGATCTCGACAGGAATTCTCGCTTTGTGGACGGATCTGTCCGCAATCCCCACGAGCGGGAAGCCGACACCGCACGCGGCACCCGCAATGGTATAGTCATAGGGAACCGGACACCTGCGTCCGTCGCCATTGCGAATCTAGCGGAATATCAGGATGCGTTCTATTGGGGCATTGGCAGCGCTAATGGTTCTCGCGACGGTCGCGCCGGCGCAGGACAAGGCGCTGATGGCGCCGGTCGAGGAAAGCCGCAGGGTTGCGCTCCAGGTCTCCCAGGACCACCGCTCCCAACTGATAAAGGAGATGCAATTGAGCGGCCCGCTGCGCTCGCTGCTGGTGTGCAAGTACAGCTGTCCGGAAATCACTTTGTCCCACTCGCGCAGGACCGGCTGGAAAATTTCGATGGTCAGTCTGAAACCGCGCAACTCGGGCTTGGGCATGCCAGACATTTGGGAACAAGGGGTCCTCACCGATTTCGATCGGCGCACGGCCAACGGCGAAAAAGCGGACGCGCTCGAGTACGCGGAGATTGTGACCGAACCGCAGGGAAAGTACTTCCGCTACGCCAAAGCGATTCCGGTGGAACCGCTGTGCCTGACTTGCCACGGTGCGCGTGAAGCCCTGCCGGAAGCGGTGAGGGCACAACTGGCGCTTGAGTACCCGTTCGACAAGGCGATCGGCTACAGCACGGGCCAGTTGTTTGGCATCGTGTCGATCAAACGCCCGCAGTGACGGAGTCGAGCAGAGCGTAGCAGTGCTGGCGCGGGTATTGACGCTTGCAACGGCCGCGATTGCGGCCGCCGGATTCATGCTCTGCGCGGACCGCAGCGGACCGGCTGCGCCGGCTTCGACGACGGCACCGTGAATCCCGCTCGCGGCACGCCCGGGATCCGTGCTTCCCAGACGACGCGCCGCTGACTCGATGCGCAATTGCGGCCGCGCCTGTCAGCGCGAGCCGGAGCGGACGCGAAATGGGCAAGTCAGCACGGGGCGTTTTCCGCAGAGACCGGCGCCCGGCTTTGCCGCCGGTTTTTCTTTGGATTCGGATGAAGACGGAATCTATACAGGCTGACCATGCAACAGATTCGCGCCCTGCCAATACGGGTGCGAGAGTCACGCTGCGCGCGAGAGGCATCCTCGCTTTCGTCGCGCTGGTTTTTTACGTCGCGTCCGTAGGATACATCCTGGCGCAGGAACGACAAAAACTGTTGCGCCTGGCGACGGAATTGGAGCAGATGTATGCTCAGGAAAATGCGCTGGCGAAGGCCACCTATGCGGTGGCGCATTCGGTCTACAAGCTGCAGGAAAAGTTTTTTTCCGCAGCGCTGAGTTCATCGTTCGAAGACGAGATTGCGCTTGACATCGAGCTGGTTCAATCCGGTCTGCAGGGAGTGCTGGCATATCAGCCGACCTTGGCCGCGGAAATCAAGCGCCTGGACCGGAACGTGGCGGAGCTGCGTCTGCGGCCGTCGCGCAGCGCCATGATCGAGTTGCGCGACGCCGAGCGGGAATTGGACGCGCGCCTGGACCTGATAACACGGCAAGTGCGCGAGCGCAGGGGCGCGCTGTGGGACAGCTACCGCGAGGTATATGACACAATATCGGTAATTGCGGTGATCATGGGGTTGCTGGGCGCCGTGTTTTTCGGCGCGGCGATGACGCTGTTCCTGACGCGGCTCGCCTGGGATATCAGAAAGCTCGCAGTGCGTGCGGTGGACGTCGTATCGGGCTATCGCGGCGCACCGCTTCGCGTTACGCGTCACGATGAAGTTGGCGAGCTGATGCACGCAGTCAACCGCATGCAATCGGAACTGCGCCACTCGGAGCAGCAGGTGGAAATCGCGCGCCAACAGCAGTTTCACAAGGAGAAGATGGCTGCGATCGGATCGGTCGCCGCAGCCGTTGCGCACGAAATCAACAACCCGATCGCTGCGATTGCCGGAATCGCGCTGTCCATGAGAGGAAGCGGCCGGCCCGCGGGTGCCAGCGCGGACTCCGACCCGTCCGAATTGATACTCGAACAGACCAGGCGCATGGCCACCATATCGCGCCAGGTCGCCGAGCTCACCGCGCCGCAATCGCGCGAGCCGGTGCTGGTCGATCTGAATGCGCTGGTGCGCAATACCTGCAGCTTTATCGCCTATGACAAGCGTTTCAGCAACATTGATCTGGTGCTCGATCTCGATTACCAGATACCCGCGATCAAGGCTGTCGCCGATCATCTGACGCAAGTGCTGATGAACTTGCTGATCAATGCGGCCGATGCGCTGGAGGACAGCCCGGAACGCAAGCCCACCATACGCGTGGCGACGCAGGCAGCCGGCACCGGGGTACAGCTTGCGGTAATTGACAACGGCAAGGGGATGGACCGCGCCGTGCTCGCGCGCGCGTTCGAGGAATCTTACACGACCAAGCCGCCGGACAAAGGCCGCGGCCTCGGTCTGTTCCTGTGCAAATCTTTGATCGAAGGACGCGGCAACCGCATCACGCTGGAATCGACGCCGGGCGCAGGCACGACGGCGCGGATCCATCTGCTGCTGCCGCAGGAACTGGAGTCTGAGCTTCCATGACATCCCTGCACGTACTTGTTGTCGACGACGAACCGGCGCTGCGCCAGATTCTTGCCGAATCGGTCACCAGGGCCGGCTATTCAGTGGATCGGGCGTCCGGCGTCGCCGAGGCGGCAGCCAAGCTCGCCCGCGGCGACGTCGATGTGGCGCTGTGCGATATCAAAATGAACGACGGCAACGGTATCGATCTGGTGCGCAACAGCCGCGCCGCCGGAATCGATACGACATTCATCATGGTCACCGGATTCGCCTCGGTCGAGACCGCCGTGGAGGCGTTGCGGGCAGGCGCGTCGGACTATATCACCAAGCCCGTGCATTACGAAGAGGTGCTGCACCGGCTGTCGCAAATCGACGCGCTGCGAGGCTTGCGCGAGGAAAACAAGGCCTTGCGCAAGGCGGTGAACGACAGCGCGCCGAAGTTGTTTCACTTCACCTCGCCCGGAATGCTGGAAGTGGACCGGTTGGTGGGCAAGGTTGCACCTACCGACAGCACGGTTCTGATCACCGGAGAAAGCGGCACCGGCAAAGGTGTAGTGGCGCGCCTGCTGCACCAACAAAGCGGGCGCCGTGACGCACCGTTCATCCCGGTCAACTGCAGCGCTGTGCCCGAACACCTGCTGGAAAGCGAATTTTTCGGTCATACCAAAGGTGCGTTCACGGGCGCCGATCATGCGCGCAAGGGCCTGTTTCTGGAGGCCGACGGCGGCACCTTGTTCCTCGACGAGATCGGCGAATTGCCGCTGCATATGCAGACCAAACTGCTGCAAATGGTCGAGGACAAGGAAGTAAGGCCGCTCGGAAGCGAGCAGGTGCGCCGCGTCGATACCCGCATCATCGCGGCGACCAACTCCGATCTTGCCGCAAGAGTGCGCGAAAGCAAGTTTCGCGAAGACCTGTTTTTCCGGCTGAGCATGTTCCAGATTCACGTACCGCCCCTGCGCGAACGGCAGTCGGATATTCCAGGCGCGATTCAGTTTCTGTTGCGCAACCGGCGCATGCGCGCGGGCGAAATGGACGCGATGGAGATCGATCCTTTGGCAGAGGAAATCCTGCGCGCACACAGCTGGCCTGGAAACGTGCGCGAGTTGGAAAACGTGATCAACCGCGCGCGCATCCTCGCCGAAGACAACCGCATTACGGTTGCCGACCTGCCTAGCGCGATCGTCCAGGCGACTTCGCCGCGAACCTCGGCCGGCGTCGCGATTGGGCCGGAAGGATACCTGCGCGATCAAATGCGCGGGCTGGAACTCGAAATCCTGCGGCGCGCGATCGAAGCTGCCGGAGGAGACCGCCGGCTGGCCGCGCAAAAGCTGGGAATCGGACTGTCGAGCCTATATCGCAAGATGGAGGAGTCGCAACCGCGCGACGCGAGCAGTGGCGACGCGGCCGCCGCGAGCGCCGAAGGCTAGGCGCAACAGCGTTCGATGCCCAAGCCGCAACCGGCCACGTGCTCAGCTTGGCAAAGTAAGCGAAAACCCCGCACCGGCCGCGACCATGGCATGCCGCCTAATGCATCCTTCCTACGGCAAACGGTTCGCGTCGAGCCGGGAGCTCCTGCATCAATCCCTGCGTGCCATGGTCCGTCGCCGCTGCCTCCGCGGCCAGGCAAGCGTGGCTTATTTCGGCTTGATCGTGTCAGAATGCACGGCGTCCCTGCGCTTCGATGTCTGCATCGAACCGCGATCAGGTTACCATCTGTACCTTGCGAGTGCTAATAGGCGCAGCGCCGACCCGAGCGCAACTGGCCGTAACTCCGCATGATGTATTCATTGAAATTCTGGTCGTATATCGCAATCGCCCTCACCGCCTGCGACGCACTCGCGCAAGGCCCGAGCGGCGGCGTCAGCGCGGGCGCACGGGTGATCTCAGGCAAGATTTCCGAATGGTCCGTGCCGACAGCAAGATATCCGCGCGACCCGGTTGCTACGACTGACGGCAGCATCTTTTTCGCGGTGCAAAAAGGCGATAAGATCGCCCGCTTCGACCCGAAAACCCAACGCTTTCAGGAGTGGGATGTACCCGAGGGTACGCTGCCGAAAGGGATGGTGGTGGCCGCTGATGGAAAAGTGATCTTCGGCAGTTTGGGCAACGGCAGCATCAACGAATTCGATTCGGTCAGCGGCAGACTGCGGGAATTCCGGACATCCTCCAGGGACAGCGCGCCTTACACGCTGACGCTCGATGCGCGGGGAAACACCTGGTTCAGCGAGCGCACATCCGGCAATGTGGGCAAGCTCGAGCGTGCTAGCGCCAAGATTACGGAATACCGCGTTGGCGACGATCCATACGGCATTGCAGTGGACAAACTGGGCAACGTTTGGGTGTCACGCAGGGCCGCGGGCATCTTAGCCAAAGTCGATGTCAAAACCGGGATGGTCACGGAACTTCACTTAGGACTGGGCTCGCAGCCACGTTGCGCCGCAATGGCGCCGAACGGCATGTTGTGGGTCTCACTTTATGGCACGGGAAAACTCGCAAAAGTAGACCCGGTAGCCAATACGGTAGTCAAACTGTATGACATGCCCGGCGGACCGAATGGGGGTCCCTATGCCGTGAACGCGGACGGCCTCGGCCGGATCTGGGTGAGCGAGATCCAGACCGACAACGTGATCATGTTCTACCCGCACACCGAAGCGATGCGCGTGTTCAGACTCCCGTCGAGGAATTCCGGGATTCGCAGCGCGACCATCGATGGCGAAGGGCGCTACTGGTACGTCGGCAGCCACGCGGGAACTCTGGGCGTCATCGAGTAAGCCTTTGCGGCACCGGCCGCCCGGCCGGCAGAACGACTGTTTTCCTCGGCGCGGAACCAAATTTGTGCCTGCCTCGCGCCGGTGCCGTGCATGCCCTAACGCGGCAGGGCTTGATGTACGTCAAACCTGGCCGTCCGCGTTTGTTTAATATGCCCGAAATCAAGAGGGTTTCACCTTTACCGGCATGTCGTCACGAATGCACGGGAACAGGGGAAAGCCGGGAAATTCCAACGGGTGCGATTGCGGCCACTGCAGGAGCGGTGAGCGCACGTCGCATGCCGCCTTTGTCGCGGACATGTGTTTGACCGACTGTGAACGCAGTCCGAGTCGGCACGTTGCAAGCATCATCACCGCCGGTGAAAGACCGGAAACGGGGCCCTGCGCAAGACAGGACCGGGACGCAGTTTATTTAACCTAGGAATCGAACGCCATGCGTTTTTCAGGAATTGCAAAGTGGGTAATGGCGGGGGTCACGTGTTTGGCCGGGGCGTCCGTGGCTTGGCAGGATCAGGCCTGGGCCGCAGACTCGACCAGCAGCAAGACGCCCGAGAAGGAAACCGGAAACCCCGCCAACGCAACCTGCCTCGGCTGTCATGGAAACGAAGGATTTGCGATGCCCGGTGCGGACGGGCAGATGCGTCAGCTGCACGTGGTCAAGGACAGGTTCGGCAACAGCGTGCATGGCAAACGCCTCTGCGTCGAGTGCCACAAGGACATTACCGAAATTCCGCACAAGACCGGCGTAACGCACAAGGTGAGTTGCGTCACCTGCCACGAAGAGTTGTGGGAAGCCGCGAAAAAGGACAACAAGACCCAGGAGAACGCGCGACTGGGCGTGGTGGTGCAGCAGATCGACAGGTTCATGAAATCGATCCATGCGCGGCCGAACAAGGAAGACCAGTCGCGTACCAACGCGACTTGCTACAACTGCCACGACCCGCACTACGTCTATACCACTGGCAGCCCCGAACGCGCGCAGTGGCGCAAGGACATTCCGAATGTTTGCGGCAAGTGCCACAGCGCAGAGCGCGATCAATATGTAAAGTCGGTGCACGGCAAGGAAGTGCTGGAGAAGGGCAATCCCGGTGCCGCGATCTGCTCCGATTGCCACAGCACCCACGATGTCGAAGACCCGGCCAAGGATACGACCAAGATTGCGATCACCAAGAACTGCGGCGGCTGCCACTACGAGAGCTTCAAGTCCTATACGGAAACCTACCACGGACAGGTAAATAAGCTGGGCTACGCGTATACGGCCAAGTGCTTTGACTGCCACGGCAGCCACGGCATTCAGCGCGTGAACGATCCGAAGTCGAGGGTGCATCCGGACAATCGCCTGAAAACCTGCCAGCAATGCCACAAGGACGCGACACAGGGATTCACCACGTTCGAGCCGCACGCCACTACGCATGATTTCAGCCACTATCCGTATACCTGGGTCGCGTCGAAATTCATGATGCAGTTGCTCCTCGGCACATTTGCGTTCTTCTGGACGCATACCGCGCTGTGGTTCTACCGCGAATACAAGGATCGCGAAGCGCGCAAGTCTCAGCCGCATGTGCGCACGGACGACCTGCTCCTCGGCAAGTATTACCAGCGCTTTCCGCTGATCTGGCGGATCGCCCATCTTAGCTTCGCCTTGAGCCTGATGATATTGACCTTGACCGGCATGTCGGTGCTCTACGCCGACAGCGCCTGGGCGCATGTCGTCATCAACGCCTTGGGCGGTCCGAAAGTGGCGGCAATCGTGCACCGGACCTTTGCGGTCATTTTCGCCACGGTATTCATCACGCAGCTGATTTATTTCGTACTGCGCATCGGGCGCAACTGGAGAACCTTCCAGTGGTTCGGACCCAATTCGCTGGTTCCGCGCTGGCAGGATCTGTGGGACATGATCGCGATGTTCAAATGGTTCTTCGGCCTCGGGCCGCGGCCCGTGTTCGACCGTTGGACTTACTGGGAGAAGTTCGACTACTGGGCGCCGTTCTGGGGTGTCACGATCATCGGCGCGACCGGCGTGATGCTATGGGTACCGAACGTGACCGGCTCGTTCCTGCCCGGATGGGTGTTCAACGTGGCGACGATATTCCACGGCGAAGAGGCGCTGCTCGCCGCATTGTTCCTGTTCACTGTGCATTTCTTCAACAATCACTTCAGGCCGGACAAGTTCCCGCTGGACGTGGTAATGTTCACCGGTTCGATGCGCCTGGAAGAATTCAAGCATGAGCACACGGTGGAATACAACCGGCTGGTCGCATCCGGGGAACTCGAGAAATACCTGGTCGACGCACCGTCGCAGCCCATGGCCAGGGGAGCGAAGATACTCGGCTTTACGCTGATTGCGTTCGGCTTGTTGCTTCTCGTGTTCGTGCTGATCGGCATATTCGGTGCGGTGACCGGAGGCTAAGCTCGTTGCCCGAGCGCCGGATTCCGGCGCTCGCGGCATGAGCAGCCGGAGGAGCAGGTATAATCGCGCCGTTGCGCGCGATCGCACAAGGTCTGACCAGGCGTAAGCGGCAAAAGCAGGGCGACGGCTGATTCGCGACCGAGCGTTCAAACCAGGAGGCGTAGCGGGCGCGCTCCGGCGCGTGGAAGGATGATTTGCGGCCGGTGCCTGTCCACTGCCCGCAAGGTTGACTGCGGCGCGCAGCGATCTTATGATTGCCTAGTAGTATCCACCCAGAGCATGCAAGATGGCGGCATTTTAATGACGTTCGCCTTCATCGCTTCGCGCCGGCGCGAGGTGAGGCGGTTGCCGACGCCGTGCCGGCTCCATGCAAATCTGCGCGCCAAACAACTACAAGTCAGAGTCCTGAGGAGAGGGAAAAATGGCATTCGGAAAGAAGCAAGTCACCATAACAATCTCGTTCGCGACCCTGCTCATCGCGCTGGTCGCCCTGGCCGCAACGGGCGCGGGCGGCATCGTGTTCTGGGAGCAGCAGAACAGCGACGCGTTCTGCACCAATACCTGCCACAAGGTTCACCCCGAGGAGCCGCGCGCGCACGAGCTCTATGTCCATGCGCGGGTACAGTGCGTGGAGTGCCATGAAGGCCGCCTGCCCACCCTGCATCTGATGGTCTCAAAGCTCGAGCACCTGCATCAGCTGTGGTTGATGATCGTCGGCTACGACCGGCCCACCAGAGCCACGGCGCTGCGTCCGCTGCGCGACTCCTGTGAAGGTTGCCACTGGCCCTCGGTGGTGCACGACGACAGCCTGCGCGTGAAGGTGCGCCACGACACCGATGCGGCCAGCACCGAAACGCGCTACCGGCTCGAGATGCACACCGGTTTTGGCGCGGTGCGTGAAAAACAGGCGAAGGGCATCCACTGGCATATCGAGCAGGAGGTCAATTATGTGGCGCTCGATGATCAAAACCAGAAGATGGCCCTGGTGGAGGTTCGCGGTGCCGATGGCAAGACCAAGACTTACATCGATGCGAATGCAGGCAAGCCGCGCGCGGAACTTGAAAAGGCGCCCAAGTCGCGCATGCAGTGCGTCGACTGCCACAGCTCGGTGGGACATCCGTTCCGCAATCCTGCCGACCTGGTCGACGAAGCGATAGCGAGCGGGGAGATCGACCGCAAGCTGCCGTCGACGAAAGCGCTCACGGTGAAGCTGATCGGCGAGGCGGGCAAGCTTTTCGGCACCCCGGAAGAGCTTGCGCCTCAATTCGACAAATTGATCGCCGACGTGCTCCCGAAGCGCGAACAGACCGCGGCAACGAAAGAGCAGGACAGGAAGTTCGCCACGGCGATGAAGCGCATCCTGCTGCAGACTTCGTTCGCGCAGAAAGGCATCAGCTGGAAGACGTTCCCGTTCAATACCGGGCACAAGGATTTTCCTGGCTGCTTCCGCTGCCATGACGGCAAGCACCTGGACGAGAAGGGCGAGGCCATCCGCTTCCAGTGCACCCTGTGCCACGCGCTGCCCAAAGTGGTGCGCGAGGACGGCGCACGCTCGGTAGCATCGACGATAGACCCGGACATGACGCCGCCGGACTTCCATGAAGCGCCCAACTGGATGCGTGATCATCCGACACGCATGACGGATCCCAGTTGCAAGGCCTGCCACGGCAAGATCGAGTATGGCAAAGAGGGCGGATCCTTCTGCTCCAATCCAGCCTGTCATGGGCGCACTTGGCCGAGGATCAACAGCGACGACAAATAGCTGGAATCAGCATTGAAATTGCGCATCTCAATGGTCAGAACAATCCATCGTCCTGAATTCCGTACGCGCCGGAACTCGCCGTGAATCTGGAACGACGACCAGCTGTCCCGGGTGCACTTGCTATCGTGCGTGCCGGTCGGCGTACAACACCCCAAAAGGAGTAGGATCACCTATGAACAGGAACTGCCTTGTCAGCAGCATCGGATTCGCCCTTGCTTCCGCCCCAGCCCTCGCAGCGCAACAGGACGCAAGCGAAAGCATGTATAGCCGGGCTGTCATTTATACGGTGGTACTCTTTATCTCGTTTGCCGTCGCGGTTGCAATAGTCGCCTATTTGACGAAAGTGCGCGATAAGCGCACGACGCCATTGAAAAAGATTATCGAAGGACGATCCGGGATACAGTCCGTCGGGCCCGAAGCGTTCGTAACCGAGTGTGTGCGAACGATGAGTTCGGCAAAGATAGGCGCGCTCCTGGTGCTGAACGGTGAAAAACTGGCCGGCATATTTACGGAACGCGACGCCCTGAATCGAGTGCTCGCGGCGGGACTCGATCCTCGGAGCACCAAAGTATCGGAAGTAATGACCAAGGATCCGATCAGCGTATCGCCGAGCACTTCTGTAGGTGAGGCGATGGAATTGGTCACCCGACGGCGTTTCCGTCACCTGCCGGTCGTAGACAATGGCAAGGTGCTTGCGCTCGTATCCAGCGGCGATCTGACCCATTGGCTGGTGAAAGACCAGATCGTCGGCGTGCGCGAGGTGGATGATCTCGCGACGAAATCCTGATAGCGCCCAAGAGAATCAGCCTCGGGCGGCGCACGCTCCAGACAGTGCCGTTTCACTGCGGCTGCGTCGATGAAGTTCGTCCAAGATGCGCCGGAACGTGGCGCTCGACGGGCGGATAGTATCGAACACCGGTGCAGGGCTGCTCGGCTATAATTGCCGTTCTTCGGAAAGGGTGGCGCGCAGGCCGCGATCCTATTCATCCTCGCGCCCCTTGGTGTTTGACTTTACGCAGCTGACTCCGCCTTGGGCGGGTGAGGCCGCGCGGGCTCATCC
>Ga0307497_10000323_pt1 | contig 10939 bp, 12 predicted proteins | sample 10_S_MG_FD_201366 | JGI IMG/M metagenome (GOLD analysis project Ga0307497, IMG submission 201366) | Soil microbial communities from Populus trichocarpa stands in riparian zone in the Pacific Northwest, United States - 10_S | ecosystem: Environmental > Terrestrial > Soil > Riparian zone > Trees...
AAGCCGGGCCGCAGACGGTCGCGCTGCGCCAGCAGCTGGAGCAGATGCGCGATGGCGGCGTGTACGTCATCTCCATCCCGATGGCGCCATATCGCTGCCCGCCGGGCCCCTACGAGCGCGCCAGCATCGTCTCGGCCTATTTCAGGCAGGCCAAGCCGCGTTCCAAGGTGCTGGTGCTCGACGCAAACCCGGATATCACCTCCAAGGCCGGCCTGTTCAGGCGCGCGTGGGCCGACCTGTATTCCGGGATCATCGAGTACCGCGCCAACTCGCGCGCCGTTGGCGTCGATGGCAGCACGCGCACCGTCAAGCTCGAGCTGGATGACGTGAAGGCCGACGTGCTGAACGTCGTGCCCCCGCAGCGCGCGGCGGACATCGCGCAGAACACGGGCCTGATTACCACCAACAACCGCTGGTGCGACATCGACTGGCGCACCATGGAGTCGAAGGCGGTCAAAGGCGTGCACGTGCTCGGCGACGCCACCCTGTCGGGGCCGGCGATGCCCAAGTCCGCGAGCATGGCGAACAACCACGCCAAGATCGCGGCCGCCGCCATCGTCGAGCTGCTGAACGGCCGCAACCCGGAGCCGGTCAAGATCATCAATACCTGTTACAGCTTCGTGTCGCCGAAGGAAGCGATGCGCGTGTCCTCGGTGCACGAATGGGAGCCGAACCAGGGCACGCTGGTCGCGGTGAAGGCCTCGGGCGGAGTTTCAGCCGCGCGCAGCGAGGCGGAAGGGACTTACGCCTGGAACTGGGCCCGGACCATCTGGGCGGACTCTCTGACGTAATTTGTCGTTTCTTCTGTCAAAGTCTTTTACGCCGATGCACTGAGGAGGCGGCGCCATGGCACGCTCGGCACCATGGCCGCCGACCCGTTACGAGTCCTGACGTCCCGCGCGCGACATCCGTTCGCGGCGATCGACTTTCCGGCCGTTCCCGCCAAGCCGCGCACGACCGCCGTCACCTCGGTGATCGATGGCGGCCTGGGGCCCGCCGAAGCGCGCGACCGCGTCGCGGTTGCCGCCGAATGGATCGATGTGGTGAAGCTCGGCTGGGCAACGGCGCGGCTCACGCCCGCCGCCACCCTGCGCGAGAAGGTCCAGATCTATCGCACGGCCGGAATCCAGACTTGCAGCGGCGGTACCTTCCTCGAGATCGCGTTCGCGCAGAACCGGGTGCGTGAATTCCTGGACGGCGCGCGCGATCTCGGCCTGGCGATGGTCGAGGTGTCGAACGGCGTGCATCCCATGAGCGAAGAGGAAAAGCTCGACCTCATCGCTCAAGCCCGGGCGGCGGGATTCGCCGTGTGGAGCGAAGTCGGCAAGAAGGATCCGGACGAGGACGCGCGCATCCCGATCGACGAGCGTTGCGCGGCCATCGCCCGGGAGCTGGAAGCGGGTGCCGACAAGGTCATCCTCGAGGCGCGCGAATCGGGCACCGTCGGCATCTACGACCGCAGCGGCAACCCCGCGGTCGAGATGATCCAGCGCATCGTGGAGAGCGTCGGCGCCGAGCGGCTGGTGTTCGAGGCGCCGCGCAAGGATCAGCAGCTCTGGATGATCCGCGCCCTCGGACCTCAAGTGAACCTTGGGAACGTGGCGCCGCATGAGGCCCTGCCGCTCGCGACGCTGCGCACCGGCCTGCGCGGCGACACCTTCCGCGAGATGCACCTGCAGGGCCTGGAAATCTTCCTCGGCCTGGGGGTGCACGGCGCGCTCGAGGCTCGGGCGCGCGGCGGCGTCGTCGTCATGATCGACGCGCTGCGGGCGAGCGCGACTATGATCGCCGCGCTCGATATGGGCATGGCGGCGGTCAAGCCGGTCGCCAGCGCCGAGGAATGTATCGGAGAGGTCACGGTGGGCGAGCGCGGCGGACGCAAGCTGCCCAACTGCCGGCACAACAACAGCCCGCTCGAGCTCATGCGCCACGACTATGCGGGCAAGACGCTGGCCTTTACCTCGACCAACGGTGCCGAATGCGTGCTGAGCGCGGCGGGACCGGAGAGCATCGTGCTGGTCGGCTCGACCCTCAACCGGCGCGCGGTTGCTGGCGCCGCCGCCCGCCTCGCACGCAAGCGCGGCGTCCCGATCACCCTGCTCATGGCGGGGCGCAACAACCAATATGCGGTGGAAGACGCGCTCGCCGCTGGCGAGATCGCACGCGCCTTGCCCGAAGCCCGACTGCACGGCGAGTTGCCGTCGACGGCGGCGCTCGAAGCCGATTTCTGCGCGAGCGATTCCGGCCGCAACCTGATCGCGCTGGGTTATGCCGATGACGTGCGCTTTTGCGCCCAACTGGACCGCTGCCAGGTCGTCCCGGTCCTGATGAAGGGGCAGCTCGTGCCCCTTCGCCGCGAGCACGAGTAATCGTCGGCTAGGCTTTGCCGGTGGAGCCGAACCCAGCGGCGCCGCGCGCACTGGCGGCGAACTCTTCGACCACCTGGAATTCCACCTGCACCACCGGCACGACCACGAGCTGCGCGATGCGGTCCATGGGCTGGATGGTGAACGCCGCCTTGCCGCGATTCCACAGCGACACCATCAGCGGTCCCTGGTAATCGGAATCGATCAGGCCCACCAGGTTGCCGAGCACGATGCCGTTCTTCGCGCCGAGCCCGGAGCGCGGCAGGATCACTGCGGCATAGCCGGGATCCCCCACGTGGATCGCGATGCCAGACGGCACCAACTGGCTCTCGCCGGGGGGCAAGACCAACTCCGAAGAAATACAAGCTCTGAGATCCAGCCCCGCGGCACCGGCACTCGCGTAGTGCGGCAGCATCCCGCGAATCCTCTCGTCGAGGATCTTGACCTCGAGCTTCCTCATTTGCGGTGCGGCAGCCTGCTTGCGACGTGCTCGACCAATTTGCGCGCGAGCTCGAGCTTGGGTCCCCGTCCCAGCGGGTGCTCGCCTTTCGCGTCGTACAGCGTGATGGCGCTGTCGTCGCGCCCCATCGCCTCCTGCGCGAGGTTGCCGACGATCAGCGGCAGCTTTTTCTTCGCGAGCTTCGCTTTCGCGTTCTGCGCCAGGTTCTCGCTCTCGGCGGCGAAACCGACGCAGAACGGCGGCTTGGGCAACGCCGCGACCCACGCCAGGATGTCCGGGTTCTCTTCCAGCTCGAGCGACAGGTGACCGTTGGCTTTCTTGATCTTCTGCTTGGACGGATTCTTGACGCGGTAGTCGGCAACCGCGGCGACGGAGATGAACACGTCGGCGCTGCTCGCGCCCTTCTTCACTGCATCGAACATTTCGTGCGCAGTCCGCACGTCGATGCGCGCCACGCCGGCCGGGGTGGGCAGCGATACCGGCCCGCTGATCAGCGTCACCTCGGCACCGGCTTCGCGCGCCGCGCGCGCCACCGCGTAACCCATCTTGCCGGAGCTGGTGTTGGTGAGAACGCGCACCGGGTCGACCGGCTCCTCGGTCGGGCCGGCCGTCACCAGCACGCGCCGGCCGCTCAGGCTACCGCTCGCGTGTTTTTGCTGAAAAAAAAACTGCACGTCGGCAAGGATGTCGGCTGGCTCGGTCATGCGGCCCATGCCCATCTCGCCGCACGCCTGGCCGCCCGAAGCCGGCCCGACGATCTGCACGCCATCGGCGCGCAGCGTCTCGGCGTTGCGCACGGTCGCCGCGTTCTGCCACATCTCCACGTTCATCGCCGGCGCCACCATCAGCGGGCAGCGGCGCGCGACGCACAGCGTCGACAGCAGGTCATCGCACAAGCCATGCGCGAGCTTGGCTATGAAGTCCGCCGACGCTGGCGCGACCAGAATCAGGTCGCGGTCGCGCGACAGCTCGATGTGCCCCATCGCGTCGTTCACGCGGGGGTCCCACAGGTCGGTCCATACCGCCTGCCCGGACAGCGCCTGCATGGTGGCGCTACCAACGAAATGCGTCGCCGCCTCGGTCATGGCGACGCGCACGTCCGCGCCGGCTTTCACTAGCAGACGCGTGAGCTCGGCGGCCTTGTAGGCCGCGATGCCGCCGGTAATGCCGAGAAGTACCCGCTTGCCGGTCAACCCCATGGAATCAAACCTCGTTAAGGGGGAAGGGATTTTAAGGGATAGGCCCCCATATGGCGATTTCGCAGTGGCCGCTGGATCGGAGGCCGCGGGAGCGTTTGCTGGCCGAAGGGGCCGAAAGGCTGCTGGACGCCGAGTTGCTCGCGGTGTTGTTGCGCACCGGGGTGCGCGGCAAGAACGCGATCGAGCTCGGAGCGGAGCTCCTTGCACGCTTCGGCAGCATCTCCGGGTTGCTCGCGGCGGGGTCCGAGTTGCTGGAAATCAAAGGCCTTGGCGAGGCGAAGACTGCGCAGTTCGCCGCCGCCATCGAGCTTTCACGTCGCGCGATGCGCGAGGAAATGAGCTCACGAAGCGCCCTGACTTCGCCGGGCGCCGTTCGGGACTATCTGCGGCTCTCGCTTGCACACCGCCAGCACGAAGTATTCATGTGCATCTGGCTGGACGCGCAGCACAAGGTGGTGGGCACGGAAGAGGCCTTTCGCGGAACCCTTACGCAGACCAGCGTCTACCCGCGCGAAATCGTCAAAAAAGCGCTCGCGCGCAATGCGGCGGCGGTGATCTTCGCCCACAACCATCCCTCGGGCGTGGCGCAGCCCAGCCAGGCGGACGAGCTGCTGACCCGCAACCTGCGGGAGGCACTGGCGCTGGTCGAAGTCAAGGTGCTCGACCATTTCATCGTCGCCGGCAACCAGGCCATTTCTTTCGCAGAACGCGGATTGTTATAGTAAAATTCGCGCCTTTCCGCGTTCCGGAGTAGTGCAATGTCCCGTGTCTGCCAGGTTACCGGCAAGAAGCCGATGAAGGGCCACCTCGTCTCGCACGCCAACAACAAGACGATCCGTACCTTCGAACCGAATCTCCACTACCGCCGCTTCTGGGTCGAGAGCCAGAACCGCTGGGTGCGCCTGCGCGTGTCCACCTCTGGCCTGCGGAGAATCGACAAGCTCGGCGTCGAGGCCGTGCTGGCCGAGATCAAGGCCAGGGCAAAAGCCGCCAACGCGAAAGGCAAATAGTCATGCGCGAGAAGATCAAGCTCGAGTCGTCGGCCGGCACCGGCCACTTCTACACCACTACCAAGAACAAGCGCACCACGCCGGACAAGCTCGAGATCAAGAAATACGATCCCAAGGCACGCAAGCACGTGCTCTACAAAGAGGCGAAGCTGAAGTAGCTCATCGAGAACGCAACGAAAAAGGCCCGCGCGAGCGGGCCTTTTTGTTTTCCGCAGCGCCTTCCCTAGCGGAAGGTGTACTGCACCCCAAGCATGAAGCTATCGATGTTCTCCTTACCGCCGGGCAGCGGCACGTGATAGCGGTCCAGGTCGGCGCGAATCGCCCACTCCTTGGTCAGCCCGACCTGGCCGCCGACGCCGAAGCGCGGGCCGAATCCCCGCTCCTTGCCGGTGTCGATGCCGGCGCCATCCGCTTCCATGCGCGCGTAGACGGCGCCGAGCTTGCCGAAAATCGCAGTGTTCGCACCGATCGGAATGCCCGCGATCAGCGCGATATCCGCGCCCCAGCCGTCGGTATCGCCGCCGCCGCGCTGATACTTGCCGAAGTTGAGCACGCCGAGCTCGAGACCGATGGCGTTGTTGAACCTGCCGCCCGCGTAGGCGCGGAACATGTAGTCCTTGTCATCGCAGGACGTGCCCGACGGGCAATCCGCGTGAAGCCGCGAGGGCCCGGCGCTGACGCCGGCATGGCCCCAGAAGCCGCGCTCGTACGGCATGCGCCAGGTATCGGTTTGCGTCTGCTGCGCGAAGGACGGCGCGGCGACGCCAAGCCCGAGCGTGAGGAGAGTTGCTACTGAAAGCGATTTCATGATGCTCCGTTGGAAAGTTGAGTGACTCACCGATGCTATGCGGCGCTTTTCCGCCTTGCATATCGGGCACCTGACCTTCTTTCTGTCGCCGCGCGGCTGACAGGAAACGGAGTACACAGCGGCGCGTGAGCGCGCCGCTGTCGGAGAGAACTACGTGGGCAGAGCTCTTGCTAGGCTAGAGCGTACGAACGCAGGCGCTGCGAGAAATCCACGAGCGGAGCGATGCCGCTCGCATCCGCACGCCGGCACCAGTCCTGCAACTGGCGCAGCAACTGCTCCTTGGAAGCGCTGGAACGCTCCCAGAGCGCCGCGAGCTCGTGGCGCATGGCCAGCGCGGTAGCAAGCGCGCGCGAATGCTTCAGCGCCTCAGCGAGGCGCGTACGCTCGTGGTCGGCGGCCGCCTGGCCGCGCAGCAGCGCACGCTTAAGGGAACGCAGCACTTCGGCCTCGCGCGGCGACCATTGGCGCAGGCGCTCGATCTCCTGCGCGTAGGTCTTGCGGAACGATTTCGTGTAGCGCGACAGCACGTCGTAGCGGTTGGCGATCACGGCGTGCAGCGTGTCGAGATCGACCGCGGCCTTCGGATGCGCGAAGCGCGGTTTCGGCGCGAGACGCTTGACGGTCGCGAGGCCGAGCGACTCGAGGATGCAGATGTACATCCAGCCGATGTCGAACTCGTACCACTTCGACGAAAGCCTGGCGGACGCGGCGAACGCGTGGTGGTTGTTGTGCAGCTCTTCGCCGCCGATGAGAATTCCCCACGGCACGATGTTGGTGCTGGCGTCGGCGACGTCGTAGCTGCGGTAGCCGAACCAGTGGCCGATGCCGTTGATCACGCCCGCGGCCCAGAACGGAATCCACACGATCTGCGTCAGCAGGATCAGCAGGCCCGGCACCAGGCCGAACACGGCGATATTGATCGCGCCCATGATCCACAGGCCCCACACCGAGTTCGGCGTGTAGACGTTGCGCTCGATCCAGTCATCGGGCGTGCCGTGACCGTAGCGCTCCATCGTTTCCTTGTTGGACGATTCCTTGACATACAGGAACACGCCCAGCCAGAGCACCTTGTTGATGCCGTGCACCTGAGGGCTGTGCGGATCCTCGGCGGTCTCGACCTTGGCGTGGTGCTTGCGGTGAATCGCGGCCCATTCCTTGGTCACCATGCCGGTGGTGAGCCAGAGCCACAAACGGAAGAAGTGCGCCACCGCCGGATGCAGCTCGAGCGCGCGATGCGCCTGATGGCGATGCAGATAAATGGTGACCGAAGCGATCGTGACGTGCGTCAGCACGAGCGCAGCGATTACGAGCCCCCACCAAGGGAGGTCCAGCCAGCCGGAAAACATCAGATTTACTAGCCCCTAAGAGTCGTTATTGAAGGCGTCGCCATTCTACGCGAATGCCCCGGTCAGTGCTTACTTCCCTAAGGCCCCGAGTTGTAAATGTTCTTAACCCGCCGCGGTGCGCTCGAAGATGGCGGCGAAAAACCCGTCGGTACCGTGTAAATGTGGCCAAAGTCGCAGCCGCTCGCCGGTATCGAGGGCGATGCGTTGTGCCGCGAGCAGTGTCGCGGCGGAAAGCGGGCGGAATTCACCGTGGGCGGCCTGGAAAGCGTCGACGACTGCGTCATTTTCCTCGCGCAAGATACTGCAGGTCGCGTAGACCAGGCGGCCGCCGGGTTTCACGAGCGGGGCCGCGGCGTGCAGGATGGTGCCCTGCTTGGCGACGAGCTCGTCGATCGCGGCGGGCTGGTGTCGCCATTTCAGGTCAGGGTTGCGCCGCAGCGTGCCAAAACCGCTACACGGAGCGTCGACCAGCACGCGGTCGAGCTTGCCGGCGAGGCGGCGGGCGCGCGCGTCGTCCTCGCCGAGCACCAGCGTCTGCACGTTGGTGATGCCTGCGCGCGCAGCGCGCGGAGCGAGTGCGGCGAGCCGCCTGGCCGATACGTCCATTGCGTACACGCGCCCGGAGCCGCGCATCAGCATCGCGGCGGCGAGCGTTTTGCCGCCGGCGCCGGCGCAGTAGTCGGCGATCATCTCGCCGCGGCGCGGCGCCAGCAGCCACGCGAGCAGCTGGCTGCCCTCGTCCTGCACCTCCACCAAGCCTTCGCTGAAAAGTGAGTGGCGATTGATCGCGGGCTTGCCGGCGAGGCGCAGTCCCGCCGGCGAATAAGGCGTCGCGCTGGACTCGATGGCGTCGGCGCCCAGCCTCGCCTGCGCCGCCTCGCGCTCGGTACGCGCCAGATTGACGCGCAGATCGAGCGGCGCGGGATTGAGCAGGCCCTGCGCAATCCGCAGGGCCTCGGTCTCGCCCTGCTGGGCGACCAGCCGCTCCCACAACCAATCGGGCAGATCCGCCCGCACCGCGGGTGACGGCGCGGCGCTCTCTGACGAGCGTACGCGGGCGAGCAGGTCATCGTCGACGAGGCCCTGCAGCGCGCGCGCCGAAAATCCCAGCACGCGCAGCATTGCCGCGCCGACCAATGCCCTCGGCTCCGACGACCCGGCCGCAGCCTCGAGCGAGCGCCGCCGGCGCAGCACCGCGAACACGCACTCGGCGACGAAAGCACGGTCGTTCTGGCCGAGATTGCGATGCTCACGGAAATAGCGCGACAGCAGCTGGTCGGCGGGCGCGTTCCCGCGCAGCACCAGGGTGGCCGCGCTGCCGGCCTGCGCCAGCAGCGCGCGCGAGATTCTCACGGCTGGATGCGCCGCGCCAGGTGCTCGTAGCGCGTGCCGTCCTTCTCCACCAGCAGGATGCGCACCGGAAGATGGCCGCGGTCGGCCGCGAACCAGAGCTCTGCGACCTCGTTCGAGCCCTCACTGTTGCGCGTGACCTTGATGGCGTCGAACTCGCCCGCCGGCGTCGCCACGCGCTCGCGCCCCGAGACCTGATAGGTATGGCGCGACATGCCGCGCCCGTCTGCGATGTGAAAGCTCACCGGCCCGCTCTTGCTCGATGCGAAGGTCAGCGCGAGCAGGAACGAGAGGCGGTCCTGGGTATCCAGCGGCACCGGCTCGGTACGCGTGTCGCCTTTGTAGCGGCGTGTGATCGTGTTCGCCTTCCAGTCGAACGAGACGCGCTGCGTGTCGCGGCCGCTGCGCTCGTCGACATACTCGGTGGGCCGCGGCCCGTCGGCGGTCAGCGCGCCGGCACTGGTGCGCTTCGCCTTGCCCATCACCGCGTAGATGCCTTTGCCCTTCCAGTGCTCGCTGAGCTCGTAGCTGCCGTTGGCCTGCTCCAGGCGGTCGACAACCTCTGCCATCACGCTGCCGTTGCGCTTCAGCTCGTATTCGATCTCGACGTGCGCCGGCAGCGCGGGTTGCGCGGCGGCGCTCGCGCTCAGCGCCAGGCTAGCGAGCGGCCAGCACCAGCTGCGCATCGCTACCTTTGATGTGGACCACGCCATTGCGAACGCTCACGCGGTCCTCGAGGAACCAGCGCACCGCGCGCGGATAGATCACGTGCTCCTGCTCCAGCACGCGCGCGGCGAGCCGCGCCGCGTCGTCGTCTGGCAGGACGGGTACCGCAGCCTGCGCCACGATCGGCCCGTGGTCGAGCTCGGCGGTCACGAAATGCACCGTGCAGCCATGCACCTTGACGCCCGCGGCGAGCGCCCGCTCGTGCGTATCGAGCCCCGGAAATGCGGGCAGCAGCGACGGGTGGATGTTGAGCATGCGCTCACGGAAGCGCGTCACGAATCCCGGCGTCAGGATGCGCATGAAGCCGGCCAGCGCGACCAGGCGCGGCTGGAACCGCTCGATCTCCCCGGCGAGCGCGGCGTCGAACGCCTCGCGCGTCGCGTGGCGGCGGTGCTCCACCACCGTGGTGGCGATGCCGCGCGAGGACGCCAGCTTCAATCCTTCGGCGTCGGCGCGGTTGCTGATCACGGCGCTGACCGGCAATTCCGCGTCGAGCAGCGCGCGCATATTGCTGCCGCGACCGGAAATGAGGACGACTAGGCTCAGAACACCCTCGTGGCGCGATAGCCGTCCTGCTCCAGCAGGGCGAGCACGCCGCGCTCGCCGTAGAGGTGCAACGCGCCCAGCGCGACGAACGCGTCGCCACGGCGCAATTGGCGCTGCATGCGAAATGCCATCACGACGTTGCGGTCATGAATCACCCGCTTGGTCATGACCGCCTGGTGCGCGGCGACCTCGGGATAGCGCGCGATGAACGCCTCGCGCAATTGCCAAAGGGCGCTCAGATCGCGCGCAAGGTAGGCGTCCAGCGTGCGCTCCGCCAGCTCGGCGAGCTCGACACGATGCTCGAGGCTGTGCCTGAGCAGCGCGACCTGCGAGTCCATCGGGAACTCGTCGAAGGTAAAGATCTGCTCCTCCACGCCTTCGATCTGGTCGAGCTGCAGCCGGCGCGCACGCGCGACCTCGATCACCTGCGCGTCGAGCGGCGTTCCCTCCTCGCCACGCTGCGGGTCGCGCAGATTGAGCAGCACGCCCCAGGGCTTGAGCTTGTTCACCACCTCGCGCGGCAGACCGATCGGCGCCAGCACCTCGACCGCGCGCTCGAAGTCCTGCTTGCCGATGGTGCCTTCGAGCGTCTGGCGGTCGAGGAACATTGCCGCCTCCATGAAACGCTCGCGCGTATAGCCGTCCGGCACGAACTCGAGCACCACGCGGCGGGCGCCGTCGAGCGCGCGCCGCACCGGCGGCGGCAGTTGCGCGAGCCGCGCGTCGGAGACGTGAATCGTGCCGTAGACGTGACTCGGCCGCGTTCCATCCTTCGTCACGCGCCAGAGCAGCCCTCGATCGAAGCGCTTTGCGGCTGCCCATGCAGGCAACGAAGCCGCCAGCCCGGCGACGATGAACTCCCGGCGTCTCATCGTCCCGGTCCGATCATCGCGTCGGCGCGCACCCAGCGCTCGAAATCGGCGGCGCTGACGTAGCCCAGCGCGAGCGCCGCCGCGCGCAGCGTGGTGCCCTCGCGGTGCGCCTTCTTCGCGATCTCGGCGGCGCGGTCGTAGCCGATGTGCGGCGCGAGCGCCGTCACCAGCATGAGCGAGCCCTCGACCAGCTCGCGGATACGTTCTTCGTTCGGCTCGATGCCGCGCGCGCAGTGCTCCTCGAACGAGCGGCAGC